>Ga0335069_10008005_pt1 | contig 15188 bp, 34 predicted proteins | sample Lox_Sample_11_FD_206714 | JGI IMG/M metagenome (GOLD analysis project Ga0335069, IMG submission 206714) | Soil microbial communities from Loxahatchee National Wildlife Refuge, Florida, United States - Lox_Sample_1.1 | ecosystem: Environmental > Terrestrial > Soil > Wetlands | place: USA... | reverse complement strand
AACGCTCAATCAATGGGGATATCATATCGTGCTGGTCGCTCGGGTGCCTTTGCGGGCTTCACCCCGAGTATCGTCCGCTCAACTCGTGGTCGCATGGATTCGCGGAAATCTATCACGACGAGGAAGAGATGTTCTCAGTCAAAAATCGTCTGATTGTCAGATACCGTCTCGTCTAATGTAGGTCGCCATCGCTTGTGTCCGATGTGCCATAGTCCGCAGGTAGGGCAGAGATAGGCGTGAATGTACTTTCGGGAAAAATGGTAATACTCGATATAGGACTTAGCCTCGCGCTTCGACCCATAGGCCTTTTTCTCACTGCATGTTTGCTCGGCGCTCATTTAGGGAAGCATACTACAAGCTTGGCAGTTTCGCAACCCGATATCCATAATGGGACTTGCAGAAAGAAAAGCCCCGCATAGCGCGGGGCTTCCGCCCAATCGGCCCTTGAACTGTAGCTACCAATATCAGTCTACCATCGGACCGGAAATCAGTCAATGAAATCCCACACCAAATCACGAATCCGTTCGGTATAGTCCTCGGCGTCTTGCGTTTCCTGCTCGATGACTTTGAGCAGCTGCGCATGTACCTTCCCCTCGATCCGCGTCGCACGATGCTCGAGGCCCCCCTGGTTATTGACCCAGCGAACCGTCGGGTATTTGAGGATCGCGCGATCTGGGTAGAGCCTGAGCATCCAGGTCTCATTATCCCAGATTCCCACCTTGATATCGCCCGACCATTGCGCGACGAGCTGACCTGACGGCCGTCCGCCCTTCGCCCCGTTCTTTCGCACCGCTTCGGCTTTCGCGACTGATTTCACCGATCCACCCTTGCGTCCGAGAGTCGCAGCCGCTTGGGATACTTCGCTCTTGTCCATGGTTTCTCCTTTGGCTTTCGCCGGACTTGTGACCGGCGTTGTGCATTAAACGGCGCGAGACCCGCGCCTCTATCGCCGCCGGGTGGTGAGCCCGGCTGTCCCGTCAGGGGAGCGATTACCTACCGCTAGCCGACTTTGTCGTCCGCGCCTAGAACTCAATGATCGTCGCCTTGTAGGCGTCGTCACAAATCGCACTGATCTCATAGTCCTCGTCGCCGTCGTATCCGAGCACGGTTGACGCCATGTCGTCGCTATACTCGACCTCGACGATTTCCGGGACAAGCCCGAGCTCTTTCGCCGCGCGGACCCTATGACAACCTTCGAGGGCGGCGTAGCAATCGTAGCAATCCATCCAAACCGCATGGATTGACGGAGCCCCGAGAGTGCGCATCTTAGCAATAACCGCGTCAAGGTGTTGGTCATTGTAGTGGTCATGCACCAACGCTATCTTCATCTCGTCCTCCTCACTCACTATCTACCTATAATATATCCTATGCGGTTAGGTTTGTCAACAAAAAGAGGTGGAAATCGTCTGGACTTTTGCGTCGCGAGAAATGGCGCGAAAGTGCTAGTGCTAGATGTAAAAATATATTGCGCAATCCTCCATTATAGGATATACTATCCACATGAGTGAGCGACAGACAAAATACTTCCCCGTCCTGCTGGACGACGGGAGCAAGTCTAAGCTGGCCGAGATATCGGTGCAGCGGTACAACTCGGATGGCCCCAAGTCGGGGATCGGTAGACGCGGCTCGATGGCTGAGACGGGGGGGTATCTCATCCGGCTCGGGATCGAGATGTACAATCGTGGCCAGCGGCTAAAGGAGGAGTGATGCAGATCGAAGACTATGCCAACCTTTACGACCTCATCATCGAGGGAGCGCGGTGCAAGCATCGCCATGAGGGGGTCAACCAGACGAACGATCCCGCGCGGCTCTCGGCGCTGCTCGTCTCCTCGCTTTCGACCGACGAGGCCGAGCGGTTCCAGGGCGGGCGGGAGCTGTGGATGCAGCGCAATTATGGGAGCGAGCCATGATCGACATGCGGCCCTATGCTCTCGCGGTCGAGCTGCTCATCGGTTTGCCCTTGGCGGCATATCTCACATACAAGGCTATCCAGGCCGTGCGCCGAGTAGTCGGCTATAATCGGAGGCGGGGATGATCGCTAAGCTTCCACTTCGTGAGCACATCCCCGAGCTCGTCGGGTCAATCGTTATCGGTCTTGTCATCGTGATTTGCATTCTCGTACTCTGGCCGCTGGCACTCTCGTCGAGTTTCCGCGAGTCGTGGCAAGAGATCAACCGGGACGATGAGCCATGAAAGATCCGATCATCGAATCCGCCATCATCGATGGGACCGAGTATCGCCTCATCAAACATGGTAACTCATGGGCGATACGGAGCGGCTCGGCAAAGCAGGAGGGGTTCGAGCGATTTTTTGCGGCCTATTTTATCGATGGCCAGATCGTGACGGGCGAGGCCCGAGCGCGTGAGGCATGGGAGGTATTATGCCGCCGAGCAGAGAGATGATTCCGACCAATGGAGCCAGCAAGGTCAGTGTCCAGACGAGCCTGTCCGAAGCGCAGGTCGATCTGATCGATATGCTCGCCGAGAACCGAGGGCTGAAGGGTAAATATGCGAGGTCGAACTATCTCGCGGAGGCTATGCGCCAACTTGTGGTCCGCGATATCGGGGCTATAAACAAGGGGTTGCCCGAGGATGACAGAATATGCGCCGAAGCCGTTTGGACGCAATAGGTGTACAGTTTGTTCAGGATGGGGCAATCTACGGGAGGTCTGCGATGCTTCTATCCCTCTTCCTCATGCTTTCCCCGCTGGCACATGCGATACCGCTTCACCCGCCGCCATTGGCCTACGTCGCGGCATGCGTCGGAACCGATGTCAGGCCCGAACTCTTGCGGGCTATCGCGATGGTCGAGAGTGATGAGCGGGATACCGCTGTCGGCGACGATGGAATATCGATAGGCCGGTTCCAGCTCAATGAGCGGTTCCACGACCTTCGCGCCCGGTCCTATGGCGAGTATGATCCCCGCGATCCCTACCAGGCGGCGTATGTCGCTGCCCGGATTTTGCAGGACGACTATGCGGCGCTCGGTTCCTGGCGGCTCGCTATCGCAGCCTATCGTCAGGGAATCGGCGGAGTTCGCGCTCATGGCGCGATTATGTGGTATGTCAATCGAGTAGAGGGTAGGCTATGATAGCGGCTCTTTTTGTCGAAACCAACGGTGTCTATTTTGGCTTGCCGAATGTCGACCCGTGGGACGAGGCCCGAGATGCGAGGCTCTATGATGGTCCTTGGCCTGTCGTCGCGCACCCGCCTTGTAAACGATGGGGACGATATTGGGGCGGTGGGCCTTCGGCGAAGGTCAAGCGTCAACTTGGAGATGATGGCGGATGCTTTGCCTCAGCCCTGGAGAGTGTCAGGAAATGGGGAGGGGTGCTTGAGCATCCTGAGGGATCGCATGCTTTCAAAAAATACCATATTCCTTGTCCAGGGCGCGGGGCTGGATGGATACCATGCCTCGATGGCGGATTTGTCTGCTGCGTTGAGCAGGGCCACTACGGTCATCGGGCACGAAAGGCGACATGGTTATATGCCTTCGGGGCCCATCTGCCGCGACTATACTGGAGTCCGAGCAATGCGGGAATCCGACTCGATGAAGGATATCATAGCGCAGAGGAACGCCGCCAAGCGATCAAGACGGGGACTGTTCAGCGCTTATCGCACCGTGAGCGCGCCGCGACCCCTCCCGCTTTTCGCGACATTTTGATCGCCATGGCCGAATCTGTAAATCTCGCAAAAATCTCTTGCAATCTCCCATAGTATGTGATAGACTATCGACATGGACCAGATCAGCGACCTAGCACGTATATCAAGCCCCGCCCTGTCCCGTGCTTTGCAGACATTGCATGACGCCGCGCTCGGTATGTCGGGCCATGAGGCGATGATGATGCATGCTCGGTGTAGGGCGATCATGAGCGAGCTAGAGCACCGTGATCTGGATACGATGATAGAGGAGGCTATAGATGGACAAGATTGACGATTTGGAGATCGACCCCGCGCGGTTGATCACGCGCGACCCGCCCGGCTGCCCCGAGTGGGCGCGAGGCAAGATGCAGCAGATCAAAGTGAGGGCGAGCTACAGTGAAGCTATGCTCGTCGACAATTATGATGAAGGTTGGCTAGGAACCAGTGATACGTCATCCAAGCCATTCCTCATTATGAATGATGAGGGTACTGATTCGTGCTGGTACAATTACGTCCAGCCCGTCCTCAAGCCCGTGCCGTGGGAGCCGAAAGAAGGCGAGCAGGTGATAGCGTGGAACGATGGAGGATTGCTCCACGTCGGGCTATATGATTTTTGCGACGATGAAAAAGTATATGTCGATGACTACGGGTACGACCACATCGCCCGCATGCGCCCCATCGACGCGTCGACGACGCCCGAGGACATCATGCGAGGAGGCGATTGGAAATGATGCTCGCTAACTACGACTACGATGTCACGGTCCGAGGGGTCAATCTCCATGTTCGCGTCTCTCAAGAGGACGGCTGGATCAAGATCGACGAGATCACGGTCAAAAGCGGCACGGATGCGGTCGATATCACGGAGGTAGTATCGGGATGGGCAAAAGAGCTTATCATCGAGCAAATCGAGCGACAAATCTAGGAGGAGATCATGGCAGTTCAAACGGTCGGGGTATACGGCACCCGAATGATAGTAATGTACGATGGGAAAGAGTGCACTTTTGATAGCCTTCGATGGGTAGACTCAGCGGCATTCATGGACTACCTCCGCGATTATGACAAGCGCTTCACCGCCCAGACCACGGACAAGACTCCGATCTGGGAGATCATAGAGGCGGTCCAGGCCGCAAGCAAGGAGGGAGGGAGATGAGCGAAGAAAAATCGGTGGCGCTGATTCCGTTCAACGAGATGAAGGAAATGGCGCTTGTCATGGGCAAGACGGGGATGTTCGGTAAGTCGGCTGATCAAATACTGTCCCTCATGTTGATCGCCCAGGCTGAGGGAATCCATCCAGCCATAGCGGCGCAGGAATACGACATTATCAAGGGAAGGCCCGCGATCAATTCTCGTGCGGCGCTCGCGCGGTTCCAGTCATCGGGCGGATCGGTCCAATGGATCAAACGCACTGACACCGAGGCGCAAGCCGTATTTACTCACCCGCAAGGTGGGCGGCTTGAGATATCATGGACATGGGACAGGGCTGAGAAGGCCGGACTTACGGCAAAGCAAAACTCTGATGGAAGCCCGAATATGTGGATGAAGTACCCAGCGCAAATGCTCGCGGCTCGGTGTGTGGCAGAGGGCGTCAGGGCAGTCTATCCCGCTTGTCTCTCTCGCATGTATACCGTCGAAGAGGTCCAGGATTTCAGCGACCGGATCGTCGATATCCGGCCCGAGCGCAACGTTACCGAGCCCGCCGCGAACGAGCCACGTACCATGCATGAGCCGCCAGCTGCCGAACCGTCGCCCGATATTGTCGATGCCCAATCGACCGACTCACTTCGGGATCAGATCAAGGCCAAAGTGGCGATGCTCGTCGACATTCTCCAAACGCGGAAGGCCGACAAGGACCTTTTCAACGACAAGGAAAAAGAGCTTTTCAAGGCGAAGCTCGAAGTGGCCAAGGGCGCGACGCAAGCGACGCTTGACTATGTGATCTCTCTTGTCAGCGAGTATCAAGGGTTGCTCATGGACAAGATGCAAGACGAATTGCCCATATTCTAGGAGGGAAAATGGAAAAGCAAGAGATCGAGACGAAGGCGGTCGCTATCTTGACGGAAGCTCAGGCGATGGTCGTCATCGACCGCGAGAGCTATGACAAGGCCAACGCTTTCAGCGCAACGGCCACGTCTCTGCTCTGGGAGATAGACGGGTTTTGCGACCCGAATATCAAGAGGTGGCATGAAGGGCACAAGCAGGCTATCGCAGAGAAAAATGCAATGACTGCGCCTATCGAGCAGGCCAATCGGCTTGTCGATGGGAAGATGACCGCATGGTATCGCGCGGAGCAAGCAAAGGCCGAGGCCGCAAGGAAAGAAGCTGAGGAAAAGGCCCGCAAAGAGGCCGAGGAAAAACGGCTTGCCGAAGCCGAAATGCTCGAACGACTTGGGATGAACGACGCAGCCGATTCGGCCCTGAGTGAGCCGATTATCGTCGAGAGGGTCGCTGCGCCGATTGTCGAAAAAGCGGACGGGGTTTTCTATCGCGATAGCTACTCGGCGAAGGTCGTCGACCTCATGGCGCTTGTCAAGGCTGTCGCTGCCGGATCGCAACCGCTCGCCTATCTTGAGGCGAACATGGTCGCGCTCAATTCGGCGGCACGGACGCAGAAAGATACCATGCAGATACCGGGAATCGTGGTCGAAAAGACGACGACGCAGGGGCGGAGATAGATGATCGAGTATGAGGACGATTGGCACATCTACCATGACGGGATGGATATCATCCCCTCGGTTACTCAAGTGCTGTCGCCCTCATCTCATTTCTACACGCCAGGTTCGGCGGAGCGTGGTACGGAGATACATGAGCTTTGCGCCGAGTATGCGCGAGATTCGAGTCAGTGGCCGGCCGATCCCTATATCGAGGCATTCGCGCTCTGGTGTAGGGCCCGAGCTCCGAAGTGGATCGTCATTGACTCAAAGGCCTCGCCATATCTATTAGAGGGGACAATCGACGGTAGACGATTCGCGGGACGGCCCGATCTTATCGCGATGATCGACGGGAAACGAACGGTCGTTGATATCAAGAGCGGGGTCAAGGCGGCATGGCACAAGGCACAGGTGAGTATCTACGCCTATTGCGACAAGGCTGAAAAAGCATTGCTCCTCTATCTCAGGCCGGACATAAGCTATCGCGAGGACTGGATATCGACAAGCGAAATGGTAGACGGTATTCGGCTTTTTCGCGAGCGATTGAAGGCGATGTCATGACCATCACGATCACCGAGCCCGGCGAATATATTTGCAACTCCGAGGATCAACCTGAGACCGGATGCAAGTACAGCTTGGAAAGTGCCGTCAATGGGACGGGTGCGCAGAATCGGGCCTTCCATGCATTGGTAATGGAATACTACCGCTCGCGCTGCTGGTCATACTCCGGATCGGGCTATGATGGCGGTGCGACTTTCGCCGAGTTCCGCAACATGATCAAGCGCAAACTTGGAGCTGGGTTCGAATCCTATGTCTATGCCGAGATCATCGATGGTAAGGCCCGCATCCGAGAGGCAAAGCGGTACGAGGATATCCCCGAGGCTATCCGACTCGATCCTGATCTGCGCGAGCTTGTGCGTGGCCGACTCAAGAGCTGGGCCGATTACAGTAAGCGGGAGCGAATGCGGACGATTGACGCGCTTATTGCCGAGATGCATGAGACGGGCGTGAAGACGCAGCATTTTTATGACATCCTTGAGGGGATGCAAGATCTGGGGGAATAAGGAGGGAAGACAGATGGGCAATTATAACCGCGAAGAACTAGAGAAATATCTCCATTTTGCCATCCATGAAATCGTCAACATGGCCCCCGCCGAGTCGTCATGCGAAACATTTTTGAACAACGCGCCGCCATCCTTGCCAAACCGGAGGGCAAACTATGACCAGCGATGAGCGGTGGGCAATCTATTATCGGGACCATGGGATATGCCAGGCATGCGGCCGGCCAGTGCTCGCGTGTGAGTTCCAACTCGCGCATAGGATTGCGAACACCGTCGCCTTCCGTCGCAAGTACGGCTCGGAGATCATTGACCACCCGCTCAATGTCTGTGTCACGCATCCGGGGCGCTGCAATGACCGCATGAACATCGGGAACAACCCAGGCGCATGTCAGAAACTACTACAACAGATAGAGGAGCATAATCATGGATCAGATCAGGAATAGACCGGGCATGGCGGGAAGGCCATGCACCATCGACGGGATCAAGTGCGCGACTCTACGCGAGGGCGTGCAGGTCTTGCAGCAGATGACAGACGGCAAAGGGAGCGAGCAAGGTCTCCGCTATGCGTGCGAGCGCGAGCGCAGCATCTATCTCGGCATCCCCGTCTCGATGGATTATAGCGAGGAAGAAGGCGGCGAGATCATCGAGGTTGCTCCGCGCGAGTCGCACCTACCACGCCGATACTCGATCACGGGACGTCTGCTTTTGATCGATGCGCCAGGGCTTGAGCAGGGAATCCCTGGGGTCTGGCGATGATTCGGCAAGGCAAGCGCTATGAGTTCGCGTGTCCCGCATGTGGTCAGGGCTACGAGTCGCATCTCTGCGGCAAGCTGCATGACGGGCCATTGGAGGCGAAGTCGACAGTATGTGAATCCTGTCGGACGCCATTTACGGTCTACGTCACGGTCCACGTTGAGGCGATATGCCTAGCGGGCGCGATGGCTGAATAGGAGGATAAGATGGAAATACGGGTACACTACAATTTGGTTAATGGATCAAGCATTAATTCAGATTGGAAGCAAGGGTATCGGGAGGAAGCTGAATCTGCAATCGCTGACGGCTTACCGAGTATGTCGGAATTGGCATATATACAAATAGTATGTAATGGTAGGATAAGAATAATCGTAGCGACTGCTGTAACCGATTTTTATATCGAGGAGAGGGACGAGACGGAAGTGGCGTTCTAAGGGGAGGGAAATGGATCTTCAAAAGCTTCGGAATCTGCTTGTCAGGATTTATCTCCTCGACCTTCCGAGAAAGACAGCTCGCGAAGTCAAGGAAGCGATCTGGGAACTTAGCAGACAGCTTTACTATATCAGCCGCGAACTCAATCGAATAGTTTTCGCTATCCGCGCCAAGCGTGACGACTCGTCAATGCCGCCACCTGTCGAGGAAGCCCCCGATGAATGATAAAGCTCGAACGAAATCGATCAAAGATAAATACACGGGGCTTGTGCGTTGTGATGGGGGATATCGTGCATATTTGAAAATTGGCGTTCAGCAATTTTTCGTATGCGAGCCAAGAAGCAAGCGAGAAGCGAATTGGTATCGTGACATGCTGACTATCGCTCTTTGCAATCTCTTGACGGGCGCATAGTTTCAGTGTACTATCATTGTGTCGATATGCGGCAACATATTGACGTAGACACCGCCATACGGTGATTATTCGAGAGGCGTTTACGAGTCCAGACGGGATATGGCACCGTCGAACCTTGCCGGGGGACTCGTGAGCGCCTTTTTATTTGGGAGTGAACGATATGGACGAAAAGCATTCCGAGTTTGGCATAGTACTACCAAGCATGGCGGCAGACCTTGCGTGTACCCGCAAGGTAATGACTGTCGCACAGGTTGCCGAAGCGCTCGGATATCAGTCCGACACGATCCAAAAGGTAGCGCGGGCTCTCGAATCCCAGGGAAAGATCGCTCGGATTGAAATCCGACCGGATTCCAGCCACGCTTTGCTGCTTGATGAATCGCAAGTTAAGGCAGTCAAGGATGCACTTGCTCCAAGGACCCTTACTTTGAAAAGTAAGGTTGATTCGGCGGTCACTAAGCTCGATATGATTGAGAAGGCCCGCGATGTTATGGCCTGGCTTACTTCGGAGACCGAGCGCCTTCGAGCCGAGCTTGCCATCGCTACGCCGAAGTGCGAGGGGTTTGATGCACTCATGAGATCAGATCAGACAATGAGCATCACGGATGCCGCGAAACATTTCGGACTTCACCCAAAGACGCAAGTTTTCCCGTACCTACGCGAGCACGGATATTTGACAAAAGCCGATATGCCTTCTCAGGATTCAATCGATGCCGGATATCTTACAGTGCGCGAGACGAACTGTCTGGATGGGACCGTCAGGAAACAAGCCGTTGTCCTTGCATGTCAGCTCGATGCTTGGCGAACTCGGGTTATCCCTCAGATCAATCGATGGATTCGTGAAGATATCGGCGAATAATCTAGCACACTCGTTGCAATTCGTGCTATTATTCTCTCGTCAGCATGCGGCAGAATGTTGACGATGCGCCTTGACGGGGGCATTATTCTAAGAGCCGTTTGTGATAGCAGGGTGGCCGTCACCACCCTAATCCCTGCTGGGAGCTATCACAGGCGGCTTTTCTTTTTGCCGGACTCTTTAGAGTCCTTGTCATCAACTGAGAACCTGGAGTTTTTATCATGATAAATCAACAAGAGCCTAAGCCATCATACTATGCGGCCATACCAGCAACAGTCCGCTATGACAAACGGATCACGCCAAGTGCAAAACTCCTTTATGGGGAGATCACGTGTCTCTGTGGCAAAGAGAACTATTGCTGCGCGACAAATGCCTATTTCGCGGAGCTTTACGAGGTCTCTACGAAGTCCATATCAACCTGGATTTCTCAACTAGTGAAGCTTGGATATATCAAAATATCAAGACAGACATTCTCCCGGAGTTCTCAAAAAATGGTCTTCTATAGAAACATCGCTAACCTTGAGGAGAAGGAGAATGGTAGATGAAGTGGTTCAAACATTCCGGCACCGCATCGCGTGATGCAAAGGTCGCTAAGATCCTCGACGAGTTCGGGCTCCCTGGGTATGGGCTTTATTTCTATTGCTTGGAACTCATCGCGAGCAAGACGGACTCGGACGATCTCACCTTCGAGCTTGAGCACGATGCCAGCTTGATAGCCTCATGGACCCATGCTGATACCGTTTTAGTCGAGAAAATCATGCATCGATTCATCGATCTCGGATTATTCGGCATTTCTGACAATGGGCATCTGACATGCTTCAAGCCCATAATTGGAGGCGATATATGAATCATTGCTTCGATGTGGCGCTTGCCGCAAAGTTCGGAGTGAATCAGGCAATTTTATTGGAGAACATTTCCTATTGGATAGACAAAAACCGGGCCAATGAGAAGCACCAGCATGATGGGTTGACATGGACCTACAACAGTGTTCGGGCTTTCTCAGAGCTTTTCCCCTACATGAGTACAAGGCAGATATCGTCAGCATTAGCCTCGCTGATTGAGCAGGGTATTTTAGTTACAGGGAATTATAATGCTAATTCTTATGATCGAACCAAATGGTTTGCAATTACAAAAGTGGGGTATTCGATTATACAAAAATGTAAAATGGATTTCGCGGAAATGGCAAATCCATTTGCAGAAAATGGCGAACCTATACCAATTATAAACACAGATATAAACACAGATATAAATAAAGAGCGTTCGGACTCTACCGAGTCCTCGCCATCCCCCGATAAACCATCACTCCCTATCGAAGCCTATGACCTAGCCGATCTTCTTCAACGACTCCATCATGAGCATGTCGATGCCAAGGCGAAGTTCACCGATGCTCAAGTCGACGCATGGGCTCACGATATCGACAAGCTGCATCGAATCGATGGCCGTGACTGGCAGGATATCGAGGCGGTGATTACCTACGCCAAGACGATGGAGCCGACGAGCTCCGGCTTTTCCTGGGCGCCGAACGTGATCTCGGGGGCTAAGCTCCGCAAGCAGTTCACCACGATATACGGGCAGATGCAGGTATCGAGGAAATCCGAGGATGTCATCCCTCCCGAAATGCTCGCACGCGAAGCCGAGAAAAAAGCCAAGCATGAGGCGATGATTCAGGCTATGATACGAGACGGCTATACCGAGGAAGAGGCAAGGGCATATCGATGATACAATCGCATGATGAAAGGAGGTCAACTTGACGTATAATGAGTTTCTAGAATCGAAGCGGCAGATCGGGGGGAAGTACGGATTTACTCCCCGATTCCTCCCTGAATGGCTTTTCGATTTCCAACAAGCTTTGATCGAGTGGTCGGTCGAGAAGGGAAAGGCTGCGATCTTTGCCGATACCGGGCTTGGGAAAACCCCGATGCAATTGGTATGGTCGCAGAATATCATCGAAGAGACGAATAAGCCCGTTCTGCTTTTGACACCGCTCGCGGTCGGCGTTCAGACATTGCGCGAGGCTGAGAAGTTCGGCATCCCGGCATACCGCCCGCACGATTCAGGATATGAGGGGAAAGCGCAGGTCGTGATTGCGAACTATGAGCGCCTTCATTATTTCAATCCGTCAGCTTTTGGCGGGGTCGTGTGCGATGAATCATCCGCGATCAAGAGCTTTGACGGCAAGCACCGGGCCGAGGTTACCGAGTTCATGCGCACGGTCCCCTATCGCTCACTCTGGACTGCGACGGCCGCGCCGAATGATTATATCGAGCTAGGCACTTCCTCCGAAGCACTCGGCGAACTTGGACATATCGACATGCTCAATCGATTCTTCAAGAACGACCAAAATACGAGCGATATGCACACAAAATGGCGCAGTCAGGGCGGGACTAAAAATATGTGGCGATTCAAGGGTCATGCCGAGGAAGCATTCTGGCGCTGGGTCTGTTCCTGGGCGCGAGCCTGTCGCAAACCCTCCGATCTCGGGTTCGACGATTCGCGTTTCATTCTCCCCCCGCTTATCGAGAATGAACATATCGTCGAGACGAGAATGCCCGCTCCCGACATGCTCTTTGCTGTCCCTGCGCGAAACTTTGCCGAGGAACGGGAAGAACGAAGGAGAACAATCGAAGAGCGGTGCGAACTCGCGGCTCAATTAGTAAACACTTCCGAGCCAGCCGTGATATGGTGCCATCTGAATGACGAGGGCGATCTTCTCGCGAAAATGCTCCCCGAATTTACGCAGGTTTCGGGTAAAGATAGCGAGGAAGAAAAAGAAGCCGCTTATATGGGGTTTGTCGATGGTTCGATCCGAGGGCTTATCATAAAGCCGAAGATCGGAGCGTGGGGCATGAACTGGCAACATTGTGCGCATACCGTGACCTTCGCCTCGCATTCCTATGAGCAATACTACCAAGCTGTCCGGCGATTCTGGCGGTTCGGACAAAAACGTCCGGTCATTGTCGACCTCATTGCAAGTGAGGGCGAAATCGGGGTGAAGGAAAATATGAGGCGAAAGGCGATTGCCGCCGACAAAATGTTTTCCGCACTTGTGGCGGAAATGAATAATTCGCTCGCATTGAAGCGCGAGAACAATTTTACGAAAGCGGAGGAAATCCCATCATGGGTGTGATTGATCAGCTTATCACGGATAAATACGCAATCTACAACGGTGATGCTCTCGAAGTGCTGCCGAAACTCGGCGAGGGGAAGATTCATCTTTCGATCTATTCTCCGCCGTTTGCGACGCCATCAGGTGGGGCGCTCTATCATTATTCTTCAAGCGAACGGGATTTCTCGAATGCCCGCAATTATCAAGAGTTTTTCAAGCAATACGAGTTTCTCGTCAAGGAGCTTTTCCGTGTCACGATGCCCGGCCGTATGACGTGCGTGCACTGCATGGATGTCCCGCGCTCGAATAACGGGAAGTCCGATAGCCTTATGGATTTTCCTGGCGACATCATTCGACTCCATGAACGCGAGGGCTGGTCCTATGTCGCCCGCTACCACGTCTGGAAAGAGCCCTTGACAGTCCGCAATCGCACGATGACGAAAAGCCTCGCCCATAAAACCATCGTCGATGATTCGAGTCGGTGCACCGTGGCAAGCGCCGACTATCTCCTCGTGTTCCGACGCAAGGGCGAAAATCCCGTCCCGATTGCGCACCCGTATGGACTCTCGAGATATGCAGGTGAGCGCAAGATGCCCGAGGAGCTTTTGAAGTACAAAGGCTGGACCGGAAAGCAGACTGAGAACCGCTTCTCGCACTGGATATGGCGGCAGTATGCGTCAGCATTTTGGGATGATGTGCGCCTTGACCGCGTGCTTCCCTACAAGCCTGCCCGCGACGCCGAGGACGAGAAGCATATCCATCCGTTGCAACTCGACGTGATCGAGCGCGCGGCCGTGCTCTGGTCGAATCCCGGCGAAGTCATCTTAACGCCATTCATGGGGGTCGGCTCGGAGGTTTACGGTGCCTATATCAATGGGCGCAAGTCGGTCGGTATCGAACTGAAACCGAGCTACTATCACCAGGCCGTCAAGAACCTTGCCGAAGCGAAATGGAATGTCGTCGATGACGATGAAGACTTATTCAAAGGCGTCATCGACTATTCGGAGGCCGATGAATATGAGGATGAAGGCGAAGAATGACGCTCCCTGCATTCATGGCAGAGTTTTCCGGCTATTACACTCGTAGCAGCACGGTCGTCAAGCGCAAGGTCGAGGCATTCGTGAGTCACATTGCCGAGCCCGACCTTGACCGCCTACTCGATGGACTGCAAGAGGAGTTTGCTCCGAAGGACCCGGCTGGCGTGAAAGAGGTAGCAGCAATATGTCGAGCCTCGGGGATTCCGTTCAAGGAAAGTGTTTATATCCCTGCCATTGATGTCGATTGCGCCTCATGCGGGTATCGGTACAAATTCGCATACCATGCTAATGATGATACTGCGCTCGACAAGCATGTTTTTTGTTACTGCCCGCGATGTGGATTTCACCACGAATGGACTTTGCAGATGCGCTACTACGGACCCGACGCGAGCCCCGAGGCGAAGGCATGGTACTCGCAGCAAATCCAGCGGTACCGCGAGAACCGCGCTACTCGGGGCAAGGATTTTTGGGTCGAGGAAGTCGCGCGCAAAGAGCGGATCGATGAGCGGGCGAAGCTCTTGCAGGGCTACGAGGGCGAAGCCATGGCGGCGACCGACCGGCTAGCGAACGAGAAAAGGTACAGATGATGGCAAAAATCTATTGCAAAATGGCGGAAGACGTGATAGACTGGTACCATGACGTGGCGAGCGTGAGCACTACGCCGCAGAGGGGGAAACATGTGGGACAAAATGCCGATTCACGCCCTGCCGATATGCGGCAATGGCGAGATCCATATCCCCAATCACAACCAGAAAGGCGCATTCGGCGGGCCGAGTCGAAGAAACACAAAACGGGCAAGGCGAATCGTCGCAATGGAAGCGCCACGAAACTGGAAATCAAGACCGCCTATCGTCGGCTCATGATGCAGGAGCATCCGGACACCGGCGGATCCACCGAGCGGGCGGTCGATATCAATGAGGCATATCGAGTAGCGCTTTTGGCAAAGGAGCAAACAATATGAACGATGACATGATCGACCCCGCGCAGCTGATCACGCGCGACCGCCCTGGCTGCCCCGAATGGGCGAAAGGGGTGATGAAGCAGATCAGGGTACGGGCGAGCAATACCGACCCGACATGTGAGACAGATTACCGCGAAGGCTGGAGCCCGACCGACCATCGGGCAATTTTTGAGGAGGGAGGAAGCGATGAAAACTCTGGAAATCCATAACCAAAAAGAATATGACGAGAATAAGGATTTTGATGGAATCCTTATTGTGAAATCTGGTTTTATCGCGATATCGGA
>Ga0335069_10008004_pt1 | contig 15190 bp, 14 predicted proteins | sample Lox_Sample_11_FD_206714 | JGI IMG/M metagenome (GOLD analysis project Ga0335069, IMG submission 206714) | Soil microbial communities from Loxahatchee National Wildlife Refuge, Florida, United States - Lox_Sample_1.1 | ecosystem: Environmental > Terrestrial > Soil > Wetlands | place: USA... | reverse complement strand
CGTGGTATCCCCGGAATCCCCACGTGAGCAGCATAGACAGTGGCCGCCCCGTTTATTGGGACAACCGGGACCACGAAGGCCATTCGGGCAAAACGGTGCGGATCGCCGTAACCGGACCGTGGCGGGCAGGTGAACAATGGGAACTCTGCGGCGAACGCCACGAACGTGCCCCGGAATGGCCCGGCCGCCGCCGCTCAGCCGGGCAGCTCGACCAGCCGCCGGGCGGCGGACTCGATGGCGTCCTCGGACAGCAGCACCAGGTTCGCCGCCTCGCCCAGCGGGATGAAGCTGTCCGCGCTGGTCACCCGCGCGATCCGGCCGCCAAACCCGGCATCGGCCAGGGCAGTGACCACCGCCTCGGAGACCCCGCCGGTGCGCCGGGTCTCGTCGGCCACCAGCACCCGGCCGGTGGCGTTGGCCTCCTGCAGGATGTCCTCGGCCGGCAGCGGCGCGATCCAGCGCAGGTCGAGCACCCGGCAGCCGATGCCGTCGGCGGCCAGCCGGGCCGCCACCCGCAGGCTCATCCGCAATCCGTTGCCGAACGTGACGATGGTGAGGTCCCGCCCATCACCATGCAGGCGGGCGCGGCCCACCGGGACGTGCCCGGCGGGCCAGGCACTGGGCGGGTCATAGCCGGCCAGCCAGCCGCCGTCCCCAGGCTCGTGCAGGTCCCGGGTGTGGTAGAGCGCGATCGGCTCGAGGAATACGCACACCCGGCCGTCCGCCTCGGCGGCGGCCAGGCAGGTGCGCAGCTGGGCCGCCGCGTCATCGGGCCGGGCCGGGCAGGCGATCAGCAGGCCTGGGATGTCGCGCAGGCTGGCCAGCGCGTTGTCGTTGTGGAAGTGCCCGCCGAAGCCGCGCTGGTAGGCCAGCCCGGCGATGCGCACCACCATCGGGTTGCGGTACTGGCCCTGGGAGAAGAAGGACAGCGTCGCCGCCTCGCCGCGGATCTGGTCGGCGGCGTTGTGCAGGTAGGCCAGGTACTGGATCTCCGGCACCGGGAGCAGCCCGGCCAGCCCGGCGCCAAGGGCCAGGCCGAGGATGGATGACTCGTCGAGCAGCGTGTCGAACACCCGGGCGGCGCCGAACCGGTCCAGCAGACCCCGGGTCACCCCGTACACGCCGCCCTTGCGCGCCACGTCCTCGCCGAACACCAGCATGCCCGGCCGGGTGGCCAGGGCGTCGGTCAGCGCCGCGTTGAGCGACTGAGCCAGGGTCAGCCCGCCAGCCTCCTCGGGCAGCCGCCCGGCAAAGGCGTTATGCCTGCTGGTCTGGTCCGCGGTGAGGCACGCGCCGGCCCACACCTGATCGGGCCGGTGCGCGGCGAGCGGGTCCATCACCTGCTGCGCGGAGGCCAGCCGGGGGGCGTCGGCCAGCTCGCCGGCCAGGCCGAGTATCCGGGCGCGGGACTGCTCGTACCGGGCGGTCACCTCGGCGGGGGTCACCACGCCGGCGCTGACCAGCAGCTTCGCGGTGCCCAGCAGTGGGTCGGCGGCCAGGTCCGCGGCCAGGTCCGCGGGTGTCCGGTAGCCGCTCTCCACATCCGAGCCCGCGTGGCCGCCGAAGCGCACCACGTCCAGGTGCAGGAACGCGGGGGCGCGCCGCTCGCGGACCCAGGCCGCGGCGGCCAGCGCGGCGTCGTAGACCGCGGCCAGATCGGCGCCGTCGGCGTGAAAGTAGCCGGTGCCTGGCACAGCCTGGGTAACCGCGCCGACCCAGCCGCGCGGGGTGCGCACGCTGATGCCGAGCCCGTTGTCCTCGATCACCATCAGCAGCGGCAACGGCAGCCGCTGGAACGCGCAGTACGCGGCGGCGTTGACCGCCCCGGCCGCGGTGGAGTGGTTCACCGACGCGTCGCCGAGGCTGGCCACCACGATCGCGTCGGACGGCCAGTCCGTCCGCTGGCCCAGCCGGGCGGCCCGCTCCACGGCGAAGGCCAGCCCCATGGCCCGGGGCAGGTGCGAGGCGATGGTCGAGGTCTGCGGGATCACGTTCAGCGGCTGGCTGCCGAACACCTTGTGCCGGCCACCCGCGATCGGCTCCGCGATGGCCGCCACCAGGCCGAGCAGCACATCCCGCACGCCGTCGTGCGGCGGGCTGGCCTGCTGCGCGCGGGCCAGGTAGAACGCGCCGGACCGGTAGTGCAGCAGCGCGGGGTCGGTGAGCCGGAGCGCGGCCGCGACGCCGGCATTGCCCTCGTGACCGGACGAGCCGATGGTGTAGAAACCCGCGCCGCGGGCGCGCAGCCAGCGGGCCGCGATGTCCAGGTGCCGGCTGGCCAGCTGCGCGTCGAACAACTCCAGGCAATGCTGGCCGGTGAGCGCCGAGCCCGCCCGGACCGGAGCCGACCCGCGCGGCCACAGTACGGCGCCGCCGGGCTCGCTGGCGGCTGGTGCGGTCGTGCCCTCGAGGGCGGCGATCATCTGGGCGAAGTGCAGCTCCACCGGGTCCCGGTCGGCCTGGTCCGGCGGTGAGCTGCCGTGGGCCGGGCCTCGCTCGGCCTGCTCAGTGCTCATTCCTCTACGGTAGGGGTCCGGTACTTCTGCTGAGGAGGCTGCCATGCTGCCCTGGTCCGCTGACCTGGCTGGGCGAATCGACGAGCAGGTGATCACCAGCGAGCTGCTGCGCGGCAATCCGCTGGGCGACCCGGCGGAGCGTCCGCTGTGGGTCTACGTGCCGCCTGGCTATGACGCGGAGCTCAGCCGCCGCTATCCCACGGTGTACGTGATCCAGGGCTACAGCGGTCACCTGGCCATGTGGCGGAACCGGTCGCCGTACCGCCAGCCGTTCCCGGAGACGGCCGACGCGGTGTTCGGGTCGGGGCAGGCGCCCGGCACGATCGTCGTGTACGTGGACGCGTGGACCGCCTACGGTGGCAGCCAGTTCGTGGACTCACCGGGCACCGGGCGGTACCACTCCTACCTGTGCGACGAGGTGGTGCCGTGGGTGGACGCGCGCTACCGGACGCTGCCCGCGGCCGCGCACCGGGCGATCATGGGCAAGTCCAGCGGCGGGTTCGGCGCGATGATCACCCCGATGCTCCGGCCCGACCTGTTCGGCGCGCTGGCCACGCACGCCGGCGACTCGCTCTACGAGCTGAGCTACCTCGCGGAGTTCGGCAAGTGCGTACGGCACCTGCGGGAGTACGACGGGGACATCTGGCAGTGGTGGGACGACTTCCGGTCGCGCACCTCGTTCACCAAGGAAGCCGACCACGACCTGCTCATGCTGCTCGGGGTGTCGGCCTGCTTCTCGGCCGGCGAGGACGGCACCGTGGAGCTGCCGTTCGAGCCACGGACCGGGCAGATCCGGCCCCAGGTCTGGCAGCGCTGGCTGGACTGGGACCCGGTCCGGATGGTGCCGAAGTACGCGGAAACGCTGCGCGGGCTGCGCGGCATCTGGATCGACGCAGGCAAGCGTGACGAGTGGTTCCTCGACGTGGGCGCGGAAGCGTTCCGCGCGGCGCTGCGCACCGCCGGGGTACCCGACGAGCTGATCCGCTTCGAGCTGTTCGAGGCCACCCACATGGGCATCGACTACCGCTACCCGATGTCGCTGGCCTGGCTGGCCGGCCGGATCGCCCCCGCGAGCTGACCGGCGTCCCGCGGGCGCCAGATTACGGGCCGGCCGGAACACCGGTAAGAAAGACGTAATGCCGAATGCTGGGCGGCGGGTGAACGGTGCCACCTAGCGTTACGTGTCGGGGGATATTAGTCCGCCCCATTCTCATGAGCGGAGAGACTCGATGCGTTACCGCAGATGGACCCCCGCGGTACTGGCCATACCCGCGCTGCTCCTGGCCGCGTGCGGCAGCAGCACCTCGCCCAGTTCCGCCAGCGCCGGCTCTGCCTCGGCCATGTCCACTCCGTCGAGCATGTCGTCCGGCATGTCGAGCAGCGGCAGCTCCGGGATGATGTCCTCCGGCACGGCCACCCTGATCAAGGTCAAGACGAGCATCGGGCCGGTGCTGGCCGACGCCAAGGGCTTCACCCTGTACTGGTACTCCAAAGACACCATGATGACGTCCGCCTGCACCGGCGGCTGCGCGACCGCCTGGCCACCGGTCACCGGGAAGCCGATGGCGGGCATGGGGGTGCGGCTGACCGGCAAGTTCGGCACCATCACCCGGGCTGGTGGCCTCCTGCAGGCCACCTACAAGGGCCACCCGCTGTACACCTATGCGGGCGACACTGCCCCGGGCCAGGTCAAGGGCAACGGGCTGGGCGGAGTGTGGCACGCGCTGCGGGTCAACGCTATCGACGCCGTCCTGCCCAGCTCGCTGATGATGGGGTCCGCCAGTTCCGCGCCGAGCCCGAAGGCCAAGAGCACGATGGGCAGCGGTGGCAACGGCTCTGGTGGCGGCTACTGAGCCACTCCGGCTGACCTGCCGCGGCCGGCCCGCCCTGGCCGCGTCATCACAGGACCCCTCCCGGTTTGACCGGGAGGGGTCCCGTGTGTCCGGGCGCCAACCGTGATGGCCGAATCGTCCCAGGCACGGCGGCTGGCAGGGTACCTTGATCAAGGTCATCCCCGGGAGGGCGCCTGCGCGCGGGGTGAGCGTGCGGTCGGTGGGGCCTGGCGGAGGAGGGGCGGCCGGGCCCCATTGGCTGTGTTAGTCCGGGGGGACGACCCCCTGGACCCCCCGATCGCCGCTTCGCGCCGAGCGCCGGCTCGGCGAGCACCCGCCTGCGGCGGGCCTCGCCTCGCCGGTGCGCTCCCCGGGCCCCTCTGACCGGCCCCTCTGACTATGCCGACTCGCCGAAGAGGTCGTTGTGCACCCGGGCCAGGTGCACGCGCATCGCCTCGGTGGCCCGGTCGCTATCCCGAGCGCGCAGCGCGGCGACCAGCTCGGCGTGGTCGGCCTGATAGCGTTCCCGGCGTTCCCGCGACGCGCTGCGCCGCTTCAGGTCACCCCAGGACTGCCCGTGCCGGGCCGACTCGATGACCGCGTACAGCTGGGCGAGCAGCGGGCTGTGGCTGGCCCCCATGATGCTGCGGTGCAGGGCCAGATCCCAGTTCTCGAACTCGTCGTAGCTGTGGGCCTGGTCGCCGCCGGCCAGGCAGCGGTCCATCTCCTTGAAGTCGGCGGCGGTGGCCCACGCCACCACCAGCGGCATGGCCAGTGGTTCCAGCAGCCGCCGGATCGTCATCACGTCGGCGGGCGCGAAACCGGCCGCCTCCGCGTCGCGGGCCGGGCCGGGCCGCCGGCTGGCCCGCGCGGCCGCCCCGTCCGGGGACGGCTGGCCTGCGCCCGTGGCGCCGTCGCCCAGGCTGCCCGGGTCCGTGCTGGCCGTCCCCGGGAGACGGCGGAGGAAGGTGCCCCGGCCGACCTCACGGGAGATGTGCCCCTCCGCCTCGAGCACGGCCAGCGCGTGCCGGATCGACGTCCGGGTCGCGCCCATGTCGGCGGCCAGCTTCCGCTCCGTGGGCAGCCGGGAACCGGGGCCCAGGCCGGCCCGGGCCGACTCAGCCAGTATCAGCTCGGCCAGCCGGTATCTCAGCTGGGCCGGCAACGGGGCGGTGGCCCCGGCTGCGTTCCCCATCCCGTTCGTCCCACCCTGCTGTCCCAGTTCTTGGGCGGCCAGTGTCCCGCCACTCCGCGGCGGACCGCCAACCAATCGTACCAATCGAGATCATACCGTGACTGTCAAACAGCGTTAATTTCGTCTTAAGGGTATTGACCCTCTTCCAGCTCGACACCTATGCTCAACCAATCCAGTGTATACAACCAATTTACCCCCAAGCTCAACCAATTCATACCGCGGCCAGACGGCCCGGGCCCGATGACCGCAGCACATCCCCGCGACGAAGGAGATCGGGCACGTGAGGCTCGCCACCATTGCCACCCCGGACGGACTCCGGCTGCACGTCCGGGCGCGTTCTGGCTACGTCGACGTCGCCGAGGCCACCGGGGATCCCCGGTTCGCCTCGCTGCACTACGTCCTCGGCGCGGGTCTGCCCGCGATGGACACGGTCCGGGCGCTTCAGGACGCCGGCGGGCGGGAGGTGGACGAGGCCGACTTCGGGCCCGCGGTGCCGGACCCGCCGCGCATCCTCTGCCTGGGACTGAACTACAGCGAGCACGCCCTGGAGGGCGGCCGGGAGGTGCCCACCTGGCCGGACGCGTTCGTCCGCGGCGCGGACAGCGTGCTCGGCCCGTACGCCGACCTGGTCAAGCCGGCCCTCACCGAGCGGTTCGACTACGAGGCGGAGCTGGGCATCGTCATCGGCAGCGGCGGCCGGTACATCACCGCCGACAAGGCTCTCGACGCCATCGCGGGCTTCGTGGTGCTGAACGACGCGTCCGCCCGGGACTGGCAGCGGGCCGCGAGCCAGTGGACCGCGGGCAAGAACTTCGAGGGCAGCATGCCCATCGGCCCCGAGGTGGTCACCACCGACGAGCTCGACGTGTCCGACCTGGCCATCAGTTCCCGGCTGAACGGCCAGGTCATGCAGTCGGCCCGGACCTCGCTGATGCTCGTGGACGTACCCAGCGCGGTCGAGTTCTTCTCCTCCTTTACCCGGCTCGTCCCCGGTGACGTCATCGCCACCGGCACGCCCGGCGGCGTCGGCTTCGCCCGCACGCCACCGGTCTGGATGCATCCCGGGGACGTCATCGAAATCACCGTCGAAGGGCTCGGCACCATCCGGAACCGGGTGGTCGCCGAGGAGGGTGCGCCCGTGGACTGGCGCTGGCGCCCCGGCGGCCCGCTGAAGAGCGGCTTCTGATCCACCATCCGCCACCCATCCCTACAGCCAGCCCACGAGTCAGTCCAGCACCACTCATGATCACGTCACTCCAGCACACTTTGGAGGGGGACAATGAAGTTCACGACCCTCACGGCGGCACTGGGCGCGGTTGTGCTCACAGCCGGGCTTGCCGCCTGCGGTAGTTCCGGCGGTTCCACATCCTCCAGCAGCACTTCCGGCACCGGCTCGGGCAAGCTGGTCATCGCGGACGTGGCCCCGTTCAGCGGCGCCGACGCCGCCCTCGGCCCCACCTACCTGGCCTCCTGCTACGGCGCGACGGCGACCATCAACAAGGCAGGCGGCGTGCTCGGGCACACGCTCACCTGCAAGAGCGTGGACACCCGCGGCGAGCCGGCTGACGCGGTGCCCGCGGTGAACCAGATGTTCGCCTCGACCCCCAACCTGGCCCTGGTCATCGGCTGCACCTCGGACGAGGCGGCCTCGGTCGTCCCGATCATCAACTCGCACAAGATGGCCATGTTCTGCATGACCGGGCAGTCCGAGTTCGACCACGTGCACTTCCCGTACTTCTACCGGCTGGTCCCGCCAGACCTGGAGGAGTCCTACGCGATGACGGCGATCGCCCAGGAACTGCACTACAAGCGGATCGCCCTGGCCTTCGGCAACGACATCGGGTCGCAGACCTTCATCCAGCCCGCGATCAGCGCGCTGAAGAAGGCCGGCATCACGCTGACCACCAACCAGACTCTCGACCTGAGCGCGACCACGTTCCGCACCGAGGCCGAGGCGATCATCCAGTCGCACCCGGACGCCATCATGACCGAGGCGCTCGGCTCCGCCGACCCGACCCTGTTCTCCGAGATCAAGCAGCTCAACCACGGCAAGATGATCCCGATCATCGGCACCTCGGCCGCGATCTCGCCCGCCTTCTTCAAGTCGGCCGCGGCGGCCGTGGGCGCCAGCACGTTCGCCGGCGGCTTCCACGCGGACAACCTGGTGGTCGAGTCCGCCGGGCCCTCGTACACCGCCTTCAAGACCGCGCTGCTGTCCCAGCAGGGCAAGGTGCCCGGGGCCACCGGCGACTTCACCACCTACCTGAGCGCCCCCGGCGGCGTGCACCTGTACGACGGGATCAACCTGGCCGCGCTGGCGATGATCATGTCGAAGAGCACCAGTCCCAGCGTGTACGGGCCGGACATCGTCAAGATCGGGAACGGTGTGGCCGGCGCCACCGTGTGCTACTCGTTCGCGGCCTGTGCCAGTTTGCTCAAGGCCGGCAAGGCGATCCGCTACGAGGGCCCGGGCGGGCCGACCAACTTCGACAGCTACCACGACTCGACCGGGATCTTCCAGGTGGATACCTACAGCCCATCGGGTCAGGTGAACGTCGTGGGCAACCTAACCGTGAATCAGTTGAGGGCGCTGTCTTGACGCTCGCCCCGGCGCCAGGTGCCCAGGCCGTGGTCCTCCCTGCCCCCCCGGGGAGGCCACGGCCTGCCGGGCCGCCCGGGCCGGCCCGGCGGGGAGCGGCCGCCCGATGAGCCTGTTCGTCGCGTCCATCGGCTTCGGCCTGGTCACCGCGGCCGTGCTGGCCATCGCGTCGGTTGGGTTCACCCTCCAGTTCGCGGTGACGGACGTGCTCAACCTCGCCTACGCCGCGATCATGATCTTCGGCGCGTACATCGCCTACGCGGTCAACCAGGCGGGCCAGTCGGTCTGGATCGGCCTGCTGGTCGCGGTGGCCGCCTGCGCGCTGATCTCGGTCCTGCTCAACGTCGGCGTGTACGCCCCGTTCCAGCGGCGTGGCACCGCGCCGATCACCATGGTGATCGTGTCCCTGGGCATGACGCTCATCATCGAGTTCGGTGTGCAGGCGGTGACCGGCGGCACCGCGGTGTCCTACACGATGGGCAACGGCCCGACGCTGCAGGCCGGCGGGCTGAACCTGACCGGGGTCCAGGTGGCCATCATGGTGCTGGCCGTGCTGGTGATGGCGGCCGTGCACGTGCTGCTCCGGTACACCAAGCTGGGCAAGGCGATGCGGGCGACCGCCGCGAACCGGTCACTGGCCCGCAACTGCGGCATCCGGGCCAGCCGGGTGATCACGGCGACCTGGGCCATCACCGGGGCGCTGTGCGGGCTGGCCGGCGTGGTCTTCGCCATCGACTCGGGCAGCTTCGACGCCACCTCCACCGACATCTTCCTGATCCTCATCCTGGCCGCGGTGTTCCTCGGCGGCCCCGGGCAGGCCTATGGCGCGATGCTCGGCGCGGTGGTGATCGGGCTGGCCACGGAGGTGAGCGCCGTGTTCATCCCGGCTGACTACAAGTACGTGATCGCGTTCGTGGTGCTGCTCGTGATGCTCGGCGTGCGACCTACCGGGCTGCTCGGAGCGCGGACATGATGGCCGGAGGGGATCGCTGGTGAACTCCTACTACACGCTCAACCTGCTGATCTACGCTGCCGTCGACGCCATGGCCTGCCTCGGCCTCAGCCAGCAGTTCGGCGTGTCGGGAGTGACCAACTTCGGGTTCATCATCTTCCAGGCGGCGGGCGGCTACGCGGCCGCGATCCTGGCCCTGCCCAGCGACCACGCCAACGGCGGTTTCCAGTCCTACATCGGCGGGTGGAACCTGCCGTTCCCGCTCCCGTGGATCGGGGCCGCCGTGGTCGGCGGCGTGCTGGCGCTGCCGTTCACCTTCCTGGTCGGCCGCCGGCTCCGCGGCGACTTCGCCGCGGTCGGCCTGCTGGTCACTGCCGTGCTGCTGAACCTGCTGGTCACCAACTACCGGCCGCTGCTGAACGGGGACGCCGGGCTGTCCTTGATCCCGGCCCCGTTCGCCGCGCAGGGGTTCTCCGGCACGTCCAACGGGTACCAGTGGACGTTCGGGGTGGGGGCCGTGGTGCTGACCGCCGCGGTGTTCTGGTTCGTCCAGCGGATCACCTTCTCGCCCTACGGCCGGTCGCTGCGCGCCATGCGGGATAACGACACGGTGGCCGACTCACTGGGCAAGAACCTGCTCTCGCTGCGCACCGCGATGCTCGTCACCGGCGGCGCCATCGCCGGGCTCAGCGGCGGGATCCTGGTCTCCTACATCAGTACCTGGTCCCCGGCCGCCTGGGGGTACGCGGAGACCGTCGTGCTGTTCGCGGCGGTCATCATCGGCGGTGCGGGGAACCACATTGGGGCGGTCATCGGGGCCATTCTGGTGCCGGTGGGGTTCGAGGAGATCACCCGGTTCATCCCGACGTCGAACAATCTGCCGCCCAATTTGATCCCATCCCTCGAGTGGGTAGCGATTGGCTTGCTGATCGTGATTTTCCTCTGGGCGCGGCCGCAGGGGATATTGCCGGAGAGAAAGCGGGTTATCCGGTTGCCGGGGCCGGCGACGACAGGCGCACCAACCGCCGGCTGGCGGGGGACCTCAACGGCTGAGACCGTACGGCCCGAGGCGCGGCATGCTGACGGTGACGGTGCGGCACGCGACGCCGGCTTGTTGGTGCACCAGTCGTCGCCTTCGGCGTCCGACGAGGCGCACCGCTCAGACCTGCAAACCGGTCCGGCCGCTGCCGAGCCCGCTCACGGTCTGCCGGCGGTGGTGCTGGAGGCGCGGGATGTGGTGCGGGAGTTTGGCGGGGTCCGGGCCGTGGATGGGGTGTCCTTCTCGGTAAGGAAGGGTCAGCTTACTGGGCTGATTGGGCCTAACGGGGCGGGGAAGTCCACGTTGCTGGCGATGCTCGCCGGGACCTTGCCGGTTACCTCGGGGAACATCATTTACCAGGGGGCGGACGTTACCGGGGTGCCGGCGTTTAAGCGGGCACGGCTGGGGCTGGTGCGGACGTTTCAGCTGGCCAGTGAGTTCAAGCGGCTGACGGTTATGGAGAATCTGCTGTCCGCGGTGCCGGGGAACCGGGGGGATTCGTTCCGCGGGGCGCTGCTGGGGCGGAGGTACTGGCGGGCTGACGAAGCCGCGGCGGTGCAGCGGGCGGCCGGGTTGCTGGAGCGATTCGGGCTGGTGGGGGTGGCCAACAGCTATGCCGGGGACCTGAGTGGGGGGCAGCGGCGGCTGGTGGAGATCATGCGGGCGCTGATGGCCGAGCCGGCCACGCTGTTGCTCGATGAGCCGATGGCCGGGGTGCATCCGAACCTGGCCCGGCGGATCGGCGCCGAGCTGGTGGCGCTGTGCGGTGAGGGAATGACCATCCTCATGGTGGAGCACGAGCTGGCCATCATGGACGAGTTCTGCGACCCGGTCGTGGTGATGGCCGAGGGGCGGGTGCTGGCCGAGGGCACCATGCAGCAGCTGCGCGGCCGCAGCGAGGTCGTGGAGGCCTACCTTGTCGGCTGAGCTGGCGCTGCACGGGCTGCCGCTGCGGGCCGAGGGGATCACGGCGGGGTATGGGGGAGACCCGGTGATCCGGGACATCACGGTGAGTACCCAGCCGGGCGAGGTGGTCTCGCTGGTGGGGCCGAACGGGTCGGGGAAGAGCACGCTGCTCAAGAGCCTGGTCGGGGTGGTGCGGGTGTCGGCGGGGACGGTCCGGGTGGGGGACCGGGACGTGACCAACGCGCCGCCGGAGGAGGTGGCCCGGGCGGCGGTGGGCTATGTGCCGCAGGTGGATGACGTGTTCGCGCCGCTGACGGTGCGGGAGAACCTGGAGATGGGCGGCTACCTGCTGCGGCGTAAGCAGATCGGCGAGCGGGTGGAGCGGGTGCTGGGGGTGTTCCCACGGCTCGGCGAGATGCTGGGCCGGAGTGCGGGGAAGCTCAGCGGGGGAGAGCGGAAGATGCTGGCCATGGGCCGGGTGCTGATGCTCGATCCGGGGGTCTTCCTGCTGGATGAGCCGACCGCGAACCTGGCGCCGATCGTGGCCGCGGCGCTGCTCAACGAGCACGTGCGCAAGCTGGCGGCCAGCGGGGCGGCGGTGCTCATCGTCGAGCAGCGGGCCCGGGCCGTGCTGGCCATCTCGGACCGGACCTACGTGCTGGGCGGCGGGGAGGTCCGGATGGAGGGCACCCCGGCCGAGCTGTCGGCCAGCCCGGACTTCGTGGAGTCGTTCCTCGGCGGCGGCCGCGGTCAGGCCGCCGCTCCCCGAGTTGAGCAGTAAAATCGCAGGTCAGACGGGTGGCGCCGGTCCAGGCTCCTGCCGCCCGCCCGGGCCGGGGCGTACCATCGGTGAGGTGGCGGGTCAGGGTGGCACGGCGGCTGGCGAGGCGATGGCCGAGCCGGCCGCTGAGCGTGCGCTCTACCTGCAGGTGCAGACCACCACAGATTCCCGCGCCGAAGCCATCGAACTCGGCCGCGACGCGGTGCGGGCCCGGCTGGCCGCGTGCGCGCAGGTGGCCGGCCCGGTGGTGAGCACCTTCTGGTGGGAAGGTGACCTGGAGCGGGCCGAGGAATGGCTGCTGCTGCTCAAGCTGCCCGCCGCGCGGTACCAGGAACTCGCTGACTTCCTCACCCAGCGGCACTCGTACGACGAGCCGGAGATCGTGGCCACGCCCATCGTGGCCGGGGCCGCGACGTTCCTGAGCTGGATCGAGGAGGAAACCCGGCCGCGGTGACCGCGGCGTAACTGGTTACTCGAAGGCCACCGGCGGCACGTTCCAGGACAGGATGACCGGCGAGTTGTGCTCGGTGCCGAGCACCGACAGCGTGCCGGTGTCCAGCCGGAACAGGCGGCCACAGGCCGGGTCCAGCTCCAGCCAGCGGGCGGTCAGGATGCGCAGCATGTGCGCGTGCGAGACCAGCGCCACGTCGCCCTCGGCCAGCAGTGGCCGGACCCGGGCCAGCACGGCGTCGGCCCGGGCGCTGACCTGCTGGACGGTCTCGCCCGGGTGCCCGGGGCCACCTGGGGGCACGCCGTCGCGCCACAGGTACCAGCCCGGCCGCTGCTCCCTGATCTGCGGCGTGGTCCGGCCCTCATACGCGCCGTAGTCCCACTCCAGCAGGTCGGGGTCGGGCTTCGCTTCGGCCAGCCCGGCCAGCTCGGCGGTGGCCACGGCCCGCTGCGCGGGACTGGTGAACACAGCCCGGAAGTGCCGCCTGGCCAGCGCCGGGGCCAGGGCAGCGGCGGCCGCCTCCCCGTCCAGGGTGAGCGGGATGTCGGTGCGGCCAGTGTGCCGGCCTGCCTTGCTCCACTCCGTCTCGCCGTGGCGGAGCAGGATCAGCTGTCCCATGGGGACATCATCGCCGACGTGCTCGCCCGGTGCCCGGCCACCTGCCGGCCAGGCGCCATCGCATCCTTGACGGCTGCCCTCTTTCATGTGTAAGTTTTTTATGACAGGTGAAAGACCATGACGAGGAGCCATGCTGACCAGTGATGAGCTGCTTACCGTGCTCACCGCGGTGGCGAATCCACACCGGCTGCGGATCGTCGCGGAACTGCGGGACGGCCGGGTACACGTCAGCGAACTGGCCCGCAGGCTCGGCATGTCCCGGCCGCTGCTCTACATGCACCTGGACAAGCTGGAGAAGGCAGGGCTGGTGGTCGGCCAGCTCGAGCTGTCGGAGGACGGCAAGGCCATGAAGTACTTCGCACTGGCGCCGTTCGACCTGCACCTCAACGCCGAAACGATCATTGCAGCGCTGCAGAACGGCAGCGTGGAAGGGGACAACGTGGAGACCCGAGGAAACGGCCCGGACGGAGCTGGCCGATGATTGCCGGGCACCTGGCCGCACTGGACAGCAGCGCCACCGCAGGCATCGTTATCGGCCTGGGCATCCCACTCGCGGTGTGCGCGGCGGCGGCGATCATCGTCTGGTCATACTTCCGGCTGCAGGCGCACCGCGCCGACGCGGTGGCCATGTCCCATTACCGGAAGCTGGCCGAGGAAGCCGTGGCCAACCAGCAGGAACTGCGTACCGAGCTGGCCAAGCTGACCGAGCACGTGCGGGCGGTCGAGCAGCTGATGCGGGACGTGGGATGAACAGCCGGCTCGCGCTGCACGGCAACCCGCTGCGCCAGCTTTTGGCGGGCAGCACCTGGCGCGCGGCCGGGTACCTGCTGGCTTACCTGGTGTGGGGCTGGCTGCTCTGGGTGGCCGTGCTCACGTCCACGCTGGTTGCGGCCGTGCTGTGCATCACGCTGCTCGGCATCCCGCTGCTGGTCGCCGCGGCCGGGGTCATCCGGGGCTGCGCCAACGCCGAACGCTGGCGGCTGCGCGGGGTGCTGGCCCCGCCGATCCACGGCGGGTACCGGGCCGTGCGGCGGCCCGGGATCCTGGCCCAGGTCCGCACCCGCTGGACCGACCCGGCCACCTGGCGCGACTTCGCCTACCTGTTCGCCGTGTTCCCGTTCCTGTGGGCGCTGGATCTCGCGGTCTTCGTGGTCTGGCTGGTGCTGCTGGGCGGCATCACCGTGCCCGTCTGGTACCGGTACGTGCCGGAGACGTTCAACAACGGGCAGACCGCGCACGGCCTGCAGTTCGGCTACTTCCCGAACGGCCCGGGCGGCTCTGGATCCTGGGGCTGGTTCATCGGCAACCTGCACCAGGCGCTGATCGCCGCCGGGATCTTCCTGGTGCTGTTCCTGCTGTTCAACTACGTGCTGGTGGGCACCGCCCGGCTGCACGCCCGTATCGCCAGCGCGCTGCTGCGCGCGCCGTCCGACCCGATGGCCGAAGCGAAGGAGGTGCTCACCCAGCCGGGCCCGCTGGGCCCGCTGCATCCTGAACCGCTGCATCCGCAGCCAGTGAATCCGGCGAAATAAGCCGTGCCCTCACCCATGAGGGACCAGCTCATGGGTGAGGGACTGCGACCGACTCACGCACCGCCCTGAGAGAAGGCCACAATGCGCCAGCCGTCTAGTTCAGTATTGCCAGAAACCGGCCAAGTTCGCGAGCACCCGCCCCGATCCCGCGCGCCGGTGGTCGAGCGGATCGCCGGGTGGAGCGCCCGGCACCGGAAGACCGCCGTGTTCGGCTGGTTCCTGCTGGTCGCCGTGATTTTCGTGGCGTGCCACCAGTTGCCGGCCAAGAACCTGCCCAGCAACGACGCCGGGCAGTCCGGCGTGGCCGAGCAGACCCTGCAACGGCTGGGCTACACCACCCCGCCGCACGAGTACGTGCTGATCCAGTCGCGGGGGAGCGGCGGGCCCGGGCACACGTTCCGCACCGATCCGGCCATGCGCCGCGCGGCCCGGCAGGTCGCGGCCGCGCTGGCCACGCTGCCGCACGCGGCGCGGGACATCGCCACGCCGTTCGGCCACGGCGGGGCCGCGCTGGTCTCGGCCAACGGCCGCAGCGCCCTGGTCACGTTCACCGTGCCGGGCAACATCAACAATGAAGATCAAACGGTCGTGCCCGCGCTGCATGCGGTGGCCGCGGTGCAGGCCCGCCACCCGGGCCTGCTGATCGCCGAAGCCGGGGACGCCAGCGCCGACCGCGCCGCCAACGCCATCGTCAGCCACGACTTCCGGCAGGCCGAGGAGACCTCGGTGCCGATCACGCTGATCCTGCTGATCGGGGTGTTCGGGGCGC
>Ga0335069_10008003_pt1 | contig 15191 bp, 15 predicted proteins | sample Lox_Sample_11_FD_206714 | JGI IMG/M metagenome (GOLD analysis project Ga0335069, IMG submission 206714) | Soil microbial communities from Loxahatchee National Wildlife Refuge, Florida, United States - Lox_Sample_1.1 | ecosystem: Environmental > Terrestrial > Soil > Wetlands | place: USA... | reverse complement strand
TTTGCGCGCGCCGCCGATCTTCTCGCCGACGTCCTCGATCTTGTTCTTGGGCTGCTGCTCGCTCGGCGCTACTTCGGTGTTGTCGGCATCTTCGGCGCCACCGGCGCCTTCTTCAGCGGCTGCACCACCGGCTTTGCGCTTGGGGTTGGGCTCGCCGCCTGTGGTGTCATGCTGTTCACCGTGTTCACCTTTGGTGGCGCCTTCGGCTGGCTCTGGTGGGCCAGCCTCGCCGCGGCCCGGAAGCTCGCCAGTTTCCGCGCCACCAATGGTGGGCTCTTGGTGAGATGTGGTGCCGTTTTGCTCAACAGGCTCGCCGCCGACAGGTGCCCCTTCGCGTCTGGGCTCCAGTAGTGCCTTGACTTCCGGGCCATAAACCTGCTCCAACTGCTGGTGGGTAAGGAAATTTTGTTCCGCGGCGTTTTCGATCACCGCATACTGGAAGGCCAATTGCGGCGTAATGCCCGGATTTTCTGCAAGAATCTCCGCGGCACGGGAAGCATCAACCGGCAAAACGTGATGATAATCCGCACCGAGCACTGCCTCAATTTGATCGTGGTGCTCCTGCGTTGGCTCGACGCGGAGCCGGCCCGGAGGGAGAACTTCGCCCTCGCGCGGCTCTCGATCCCCAATCTCGCCGGATTCAGCCCCCGTATGCTCGGGCGACGGGCCCCCGTCCGACCGGGCATGCGGCAACTGCGGGGAGCCTGACGACTCTTGCGAAGTGTTTACAGGCTCCCCGCCTTTTTCCCCCGTCTGTTCCGCATCAGCCGAACCGACAATCTCGTCAAATAGGCTCCCGATCTCCTCTTTGGAGAGGGTCTTTTTCAACGGCTTGGTCGTATCTCCCTTTCGCCATTCGATGAACTGGTCGGGCGTCATCGCCGTGACGTGGCCGATGCGGTTGCCGCCAAGATCATCGTATGCGGCGCCGTATGCAGTCAGCGCTTCTTGTGGAGTGTCGAATCCCGCAAGGATCTTGTGCTCGTCAAAGCCCGAGCCATCGTTCTTGTGCTGATCGATGATGAAGACATGCGGGCTCTTGGGGTTCGGCCCGACCGTAATATCAAGCGGTTCACCATCGGCACCCTTGGTGCCCTTGATGTAACCGTAGGGGAACGGCAGCACATTCTCGTGCTCGTTCCCGTCCTCATCGACGCCCTTGCGTACCTGTCCCGCGCCGGTCTCGATCGAGATCGAGTTCCGGCCGGTGAGCCCGAGGTGCTCGATTTCCATATGCGCGTGCTGGTAGTTCCCAGCAAGCGCCTGCGCGGGGGTCGGCTCTGCGGCCTGCGCATGGAAAACATCGGCGCCCGTTTCGGGGCGGATCGGCGCTTCGCGCGTGCCGGGCGTCGGATTGACGGGAGGTGCTTCAGAGGTGCTTGCGGGCGTCTCCGGAGCACCTTGCGGCGGCTCGCCCTGGCCGGTCGCCATTGCCTCCTGAAAGAACTGCCGCCGGGTGGCCGGCGACATCTCCGAGATCTCCTCCTCGGTCCAGCCGTGGCGCTTCAGGCCCTCGATCTCGGTCTGCTCGGTGGTGGGTGCATGCTCCCCACCTGTGGGGGACTTGGGGGGGACAGGTTCTCCACCTGTGGGGGCCTCGGGGGTGCCAGCTTCCGGCGCGGGGAGGGCCGGGCGACTGCCTGCTTCCTGCTGGTCCTTCTGCCGCAGGAACTCGTCGATGTCGCTGCGGGTCTGCCGGCCGCGCTGGAAGGCGGCTTCCTCCTCCGGCGTGCGGCCGGTGGAGCTGCCGGCGCGCGCGGCGCGCTGGATGAAGTCTGCAATCGCCTCTGGCGAAGACAGGTCGCGGTCTTTGAGGGGATGGAAGGGGCCGACGATAGCGCCGGTGATGAGGCCTGCGATCGCGCGCTTGGCGTCGAAGGAGTAGCCGGCGTTCGGGTCGTATTGCTCCTTGACGAGCTTGTCGAGCAGGTACTCCTGGGCCTCGCCAACGCTCGCAAACGTCACGCCGCTCTGCGCTGCCTGGACGAGCTTGGCCGCCAGCCACGCCTTCGTGCTCGAGCTTGCGGCCGAGACGGGCTTGAGCACCACGCCGATCGGCGCGGCCCCGAGTGCTGCACCGATCGCGCCGCCCCAGCCGGCTGCGTGCGCGGCCTGCTCGTCGGTGGCGCCCTTGCTCTTGGCGTCGGCGAAGATGTCGCCAGCGGTCGACAGGCCCATGCCGGCGGCGCCCAGGCCGATGCCGAGCGCCGGGTTGACCGCGCCGGCTGCGAGATAGGGAGCAACGCCGGAGATCCCGGTGCCGACCTGACCGCCGATCGAGGCCTTCTCCTCGTCGCTCATCGGGACGGCCTGATCGACGCTTTCCTTCAGCGCCTTGCCGCGCTGATAGAGATCGGAGCCCTCGATCGAGCCGGTGAACTTGCGCTGGAAGGCGTCCGCTTCGTCCGCCGCGTTGCCGCCGCGCGCGATGCGCTGGACGGCGGCGTTGTAGTCCATCTGCGAGGCGCGGTCCTTGAAGGTGCGCAGCGCGCGCCCGACAAGCTTGGCGCGGTCGCCCGGCGACATGGCAGGGACGTTCTTCAGCTCGTCGATCAGGTCCATGCCCGATGCTTCAAGCTTCGGCTGGTTGAGCGCAGCGGAGCCTTGCGCGATCGAACCCAATTGCTCCGGAGCGCCGCGCACGAGGCCCTTGCCCATGGCCGCGAGATTGCCGCTCAGGCCGAGGCCCGGCTTCGGCTGCTCCGGCTCCTTCACCTCCTCGCCGAACGAGGAGAGATCATCGTTCGAGGGCTGCGGCACCTTCTCGCCATACGACGACAGGTCCGGAGCCTTCTCCTCCTTCTTCGGCTTTTGAAGCACCTTGTCGAAATCAACGCCCTGAAACGGCGTAGAGGAGAGCTTGCGCGCAAGGCGCATCGACAGCGCGCCGGGATCGGAGGAGAGCGGCTGGCCGTCGGCGGGCTGATAGTGCTCCGCGATGTCGGACGCGACTTGTTCGGCCGGCGTGCCGCCGAAGATGCTATCGTCGAGAGCCATCAGTCCTCATCACCTTCCGACGACAGGTCCGCCGCGGAGGCCTGCGCGTTCGAATCGAGCGGGGTCTTGTAGGGCTGCATCGGGTTCGGAGGCTCCGGAGACGTGGGCTTGCCGGGAGCGCCCTTGCCCGCATCGCCCTTGCCCTTGTAGCGGTAGATTTTCCCGTCAGATGGGTTGCGGAAATACTGGCCCGGCTGGAGCCTCTGGCCGATGTTGTCCTTGGTGATGCCGAGCTTGCCGGCATCGACGGGGTTCTCCAGGCTGTTGCCCGGCTGCTGGGCGATCTGCGCCGCGGTCTGCGGATGAATCCCCAGCGTCGCGTAATGGTTGGCGAGCTTGGCGTTGATCTCCGCATCGAGCTCGGCCTGGCGCTTGGCGATCGCCGCAGGATCCGCGCCGTCCTTGCGCATCTGCTGCAACTCGGTGTTCATCGCCTTGCGATCAGGCTCCACAAGCCGCTGCGCCGAGAGATAGAGCTGGGTCGGGGTGTCGTTCTTGTTCGCGGCCGTAGAGCTCGCCGCCTTGTCGGTGTCGGCCTTCAGCTTCGCGGCGAGGTATTGCAGATAGTTCTGCTTGTAGCCGGCCTCGTCGCCCGCCTTCTTCGCGTCGATCGCTTGTTTCAGGTAGTCGGCCGCCTGCTTCTGCTGCTTGTCGGCAGCGGCCTTGGCCCCCTCCATAGCGTTGCCCATGCCGCCCGCAAACGCCGCGAATTTACCTTGGCCGACACCCGCACCTTGACCGATGGCCTTCAGGCCGGCGCCAAGGCCTGCGGCGATCTGCTGGCCCTGCTGGCCGGCTTGATCAGGGGTGATGCCGAGCGCGCGGCCGAGCCATGTTTGCGCAGGCATGCTCGAGGGCGGCGGCGCCGCCGGCGCCGATGGCGCGATGTTGAGGGGAGGGCCGGGAGGGGCGGTGGGAGCCGGAGCTGGCACCGGGGCCGCATCGGCCGCCGCCGGCCGCGGCCGCGGCAGCGGGACGGCTCCTGGCGGAGGCAGGGCCGAGGCATCCTGCCCGGCAGTACCGGGCCCGGTCGTCATGTCGAGAGGCTGGACCGGCGGCATGCCGGCAGCGGTGCTCGGCGCGGTCGGAGGCGCAGTGTCGAGCGGCTGCACCGGCGGCATCGGCGGAGGCGTGTCCGTCGATCCGCCGCCGCCGAACATCGCGGAAGCGTCACTCAGCCAATCGAACAATCCAGCCATGGGTTAAGCCGCCATCGCAAGAGCGCGCGAAAGGGCGGTCGCAGCGCTGTAATCCACCACCTTGGCGCCGCCCGGCCAAAGCTCCTTGACGGCCTCCGGCGTGCGCTTCTCGACGTCCTGCGCCATGAGGCCGATGCGGGTGACGTTCTCCGGGTCGTCGAAATAGCGATAGGAGTAGATCGGCGTGCCATCGTGCATCTCGCCGACCTGAACGATGTCCTCCTTCAGATCCCTGTCGGATGCGGCGAACAAGGCGGTGCCGAGCGCGGAGCCGAAGCCGGAATTGCCGAGCAGACTGCCGCCGATGCTGCCGAGCAGCGAAAGGCCCGAATTGTCCGGCTTCTGGTCGACAGTGGTGGTGGAGGCAGGCATGGCCTGCGCACCCGCCTGCACCGTGTTGTTCAACAGGCCGGCGACTTGGAACGGGTACTGCTGGCTCATGAGCCACTGGTTGTAGGCCGCCGTGAGCTGCGCTTGGCTCTGCGCCGTCTGCTGCTGGCCCATGGTGTTTTCGGCATTGGCCACGCCGAGCTGCTGGTTCTGGAGGCCTTCGAGCGCATTCGCCCCGCCGAGCGCGCGTTGCAGCGATTGCTCCATCAGGTTCGCGTTCGTGGTCTGGCCGGTCAGATTGTTGGCCACATCCTGCGCGCCAGCGCCAATCGCGGTGTTGAAGGCCTGATTGTAGGCATTGCCGATCACGCCCTCGCGCTGGACGTTCTGGTTGAACTGGTTGTTGGCCTGCTCGATGCCGGTGCGCGCGTCGCCGAAGGCCCCCGATCCCGTCGCCTGGGCATCGGTCGCGGCGTTCGTCGCCGCGTTCTGGATGTTCATCTGCTGGAGCTGCGGAGCCAGCGCCTGCATGACGTACTGGTTCATGTAGGGCGACATCTGCGAGGAGATCGTCTCCGGCGTGACCGATCCGGCCGGCGCGCTCGCATACTGATCGATGAGGCTCGTTGCCTGCGGAGCGGTGCCGTTGTTGGCAATCCCCGCCGTCATGTTGAACGAGGCGTTCTGCAACGGCGAGAAGTTGGCAACCTGCTGGCCGGTGTACGGCTGGAAGCCGGCATTCTCCAGATTCTGGACGTAGCTGAGATTGTTCGTCGCAGCGGAAGCGACTGCCGGGTTTGCCGTAGCCGTCTTGGTTTGCGTGTCGGTGGTTTCGTTGCCGAAGCACATGATCAGGCGCTCCCTTCAGGCGTGTAGATAGATGGTTCGGGAATCCAGAGGCGCGGCATCATCAAGTAATCCCCATCTTTTGAGCGACGGACTTTCCCCTGATTGATGAATGGCAATCCGGCCGCGCGCGCGATCGCCTTTGCCTCCTGATCGAGCAGGCGGCCTGCCTCGCCGTTCTTCTCGGCCTCGACGACGAAATTCCAGCGGTCGGTGAGGAAAGAGTCATCCCCATACCACCACGTTGGCTTGATCAGCCCGAGCGTGCCGACAAGCATGTCGCCGCGCATTGCCATGAGCGCGACCTCCTCTTTCGTGACCCGGATCACCTCCTGAAGGCTCTTCACGACGTTGACCGGAGCAAGCAGGGCAGGGCGCGCGACGACGAGCAGAAAGCGATGGATCGCAATCACATCGTCATCGTTCTGCGCATAGCGGATGAACAGGTCAGCTTGTGCGGTTTGGTCCGCCTTGCTGGAAATCGAGGAGGAGGGTTGCAAGGACTGCCGCGATGTTCGCGAGCGTCGGCGACGTGACATTGAGGTTCCTCGTTTGCGTAAAGGTTCCCGTGATGGTGTAGCCCTGCGCGATGTCGACGAGATCGGCATCGCGCGAGGCGGCAAAGATCAGGTTGAACAGCTTCTGAATCTGCGGATCGATGCCCTGGATGCTCTGCGGCTGGCTGATCTTCCTCATCCGACGCGCCGTCCCATTCTGCGAATGAACACAACCGGCTCGCCGAGGCGCGCGTAGCAGCCGAGCGAGGAGCCCGCGATCGTGAGCGCGACGTAGCGGCCCGAGATTCGGGGCTCCGTCGGTTCGGAATCGGTCGGCGAGATCGTGATCGTCGAACTGTCGAACACCGTCGGGTTGTCGATCCGGTCATAGGCCTGCAATGTCTGCGTGACGTTGCCGGCCTGATCCTTGAAGTCATTGACGAGATATTCGACCAAGTAGTTCTGGCCGCCGCCCTTGGTGACGCTGTAAGGCGCGAGCGTGAAGTAGTAGGGCAGCGCCACGCCGTTCGCATCCAGCCCGTTCTCGTGCTGGAAGATCAGGTTGGTGGAGGCGTCGCCCATGTAGGGTCGGGTGTCGCCCTGGGTGAAGTGCGTTCCGCCGGCACGGCCCCAATAGAGCGGCGCCCAGCACTGCTCGTTGATCGAATAGATCACGCCGAACGACGGCGAGGTCTGCCCCGACGCGGTGAAGAAGAACCAAACCTCATGGTACGTGGCAACGTATTGCGCGTTGCACTGGTAGCCCATGTTGATGTCGAGCTGGTCGTAGATCCACTTGCGGATGTCCTCGACGTTCGGCATCGGCGAGACTGAACCGTTATAGGTCCAGAGGTTGTTTTGCCCGATCCAGTAGGCGACGCCAGCAACGGTCACGGCACCGTTCGGCGCAAGCAGGCCGCAGTCCTTGGCAACCATGCTCGACGAGTAGACATAGGTCGAGCCGGTATACTGGAACAGGAACGCCGCGGCATCCGACCACACCATGCACTGGAAGTCGGCGAGCACCCGGCCCGCGACGAGCTTGGTGCCCTCCGTGAGGGTGCGGACGTTCGCGGTGTTGCCGACGGCCGGCGTCCAGACGTTCAACGTGCCCTGGCTTGGCCACGCGACTTGCATGCCCGTCAAGAGCGCGAAGATGAAGCGCTCGTTGGTGACAAAGAGGGCGCGCACATTGGTGGGTGCGCTCGAGTCGACCAACTGTGCGCGCGGCCAAGGCTCGTTTTGCGTCGGATCGAAGTAATAGACCGAGCCGCCGTTGTAGCCGGCGATCAGGTAGACGCCGAAATGGTCGAGCGACCAGACGCGCGGCTCGATCTGGATGGTGGAGGAGGAGCGCGCCGTGCCCCATGTGCCGAGGCCCCAGCCACCGACGCCCCAGCCATAGCCATAGGTGCCAAGCTCGACGCCGACGGGCACCTCGTATTGATAGGTGACGGAGCTGCCGCCGCCGGTCGCGTTCGAGCTGGCGTTCGAGCTGAACAAATAGGTATAGGTATTCGAGTCGATGACGGAATTGACCGGCGTTTCCGACACATTCGGGGTGATGCCCCCAACCGCCGTAGCGCCGGCAATATTGATCAGGTCGCCTACCGAAAGCCCGTGCGCAGTGTGCGCGACCTGCACGACATTCGATCCGGACTGCACCGTCAGCGGGTTGGTGCCGAGCGTGCCCGTCGCGCGGAACGGCGTGATGTCGTTCTGGGCGCCGCTCGTGTCGTAGCAGTAGAGCTTGATGTAGGTTCCGACGGCGTAATAGGGGTTGAAGGCGGTGTCCCGCCAAGCATGGTGACTGCGCGGCACGCCGTTGGTCGCGGTCGTAAATCCCTTGACCCAGCCGCCGATCTTCTGCGGCAGCTTTTTCACAAATCGAGCATTCGAGGTGTCGGACCAGCGGCCCTCGATCTCGCGCAGCGAATCGACCTTCACCACCCCGGGGGGTGGCGAGATGACAATTTCCTCGAGCTGGGCCATCAGTAGCAGATGCAGATCAGGACGGCTGCGCTCTCAGGACGCGCCTCGGTGCCGCCCTGGCTGTTGAGGGTGACCGTCGCCGATCCAGAGACATTGTGCGTATGGGCACCGGCCGCGCCGATCGATGTCGAGACGTTAGCGTATCCCACAGCGACGGTCCCGGCGCTAACGCCAGCGCCGCCGATGGTCCCGAAGTTGGCATTGCCGCCGCTGCCCCACAATCCCTGCGGATTTGGGCTTAAACTATGGGTGTGGCCGGAATCCGAAGAGCTGGCGGAGTGCGAGTGCGACCCTTGGCTGTCGGTCGTGCCGCTGATCGTGCCGCTCGCCTGAGTATGGGTGTGCGACTGGTTCTGGTTCGATTGATATGTGCCGACCGCAGGGCCCGATCCACCGGCAGCGCGCAGGAAACGGTTGGTGTCCTGAAAATTCGGCAGCGTGAAGTGAGAGCCGTCCACCGATCCCCAGGTCGTGCCGATCGCATTGTACAGATCGGGATATTCGGTCCGGAGCAGCGAGGCGCCGTTGCAGACGAGTGTGCCCTGTGGTGCGCTGGTGGCGGCAGAGTGGACGAGCGTGCCAACATCGTGGGCATCAGTGCGGTACAGGTTGCCGGCGCCGTCACAGATGACGGCAATCTTCTTGCCATAGGGCAATTGCTTCAGCCCGCTGGGTGAAACGCCGCCCGGCACCTGAACGAATACGTTGTAGGCGTTGTTTGAAAGGTTGATGAACCACCACGTCTTGGAAACGTTCGGAACCTTGATCGTGAGGTCGGAGGTCAGCGTGCTGGTCACGAGCTGGACTGCGTCAATGTCCAGTCGCAAGCCGGCCGGGGGAACGGTGGTGGACAGATCAAGCGTGCCGCCGGCAGTGGTGATCGTGTTCACGCCGGCAATGGCGCGCTCATCCGGCGTGGCGAACGAGTTGTTGAACGTCACGCCCCAGGAGTTGTTGTTGTTGCCCGTGGCCTGCTGGATCAGGCCAAGGATCGAGCCGTAGGTATCAGACGCCATTAAAGGCCCCCGTAGAAGTGGCTTGAGCCGGGCGTTTCGGTGCCGAACTCAGCGCCGCGATAGATCAGGTCGCTCTCGGCGTTGGTCGCCTCGATGAGCTGCGAAAGCTTGCCGAGCCACTTCTGCTCCTCGTCGTCATCCTTCATGTACGCTGCGGCCGACGCATTGGTCGCAACGCGGATGATCTGCGGATAGCGGCTGGTCAGGAAGTTGGTCGGGTTGCTCGTCGAAAGCAGGGGCTTCGAGCGGAAGCAGAGCAGGCGGCACTGGATCGCCTGGACGATCGCGCAATCGAACTGGATCGCCTCATCGAAGATCGACCACACGGAGGCCGTCGCCTCGTTCAGCATGTTGCCGGTCCACGTCACGCCGGTCCCGCCGCCGGTCACGTTGCCCGTGGCGGCTTGGTCCTCGTTCGGCGAGGTGATGGTGATGTTGTTGGTGTCGATGATGGCCGTGACCGGGAAGGTGATGCCGGCGATATTGATGCCGTCGACGGCCGGAACGCCGGCCGGGAAGGTGACGTCCGAACCCTGCGTCAGGCCATGGTTCGGGATGTTGACGTTCAGCGTGCTCGAATATTGCGCGCCGCTGGTGAACGGGTTGGTGCCGAGCGTGCCGCCGGTGGCCGCCTGATAGGTGCGGCGATCGATGATCTCGGCCTCGCTCCGGTGGCGGTATTGCACGCCGTTGTTGTCGATGACGCGCCCGATCGGATCGAGGAAGTAGGGCGGCAGGGCAACGCTGCATTGGCCGACGGACAGGCCAAAGGTGAACACGGTGCGCATCTCGCGCGTGCGCAGGGACTGGTAGATCAGCGCCTGCGCCTCGTCGAGGATGGTCTGGGTGTCGATGTTGTTGTAGGCCACCCATGTGGCAATGGCCCCAGGGGAGCCTTTGCTCCCCATGAGGCTGGAGTACGACATTGCCATTGGCTATCAGGCCGCCGGCTTCAGGAGCTTGGCGTATTCGGGATCAAGCTCGTTGAAGGGGACAATCTTCTCGTCCTCCACGAGGAACTCGATCATGTCGACAAGCTTGGTGATGTTCTGGCTATAGCGCTCGCGAACGAGCTTGGTGATGCTGAACCAAGGATACTTGACCTCGCCCCGGAGCCACGCTTCGAGATTGACGTCCGAGGGGTCCGATCCGGCCCCGGATGCAGGGGCCGGATCGAGTTCATCATCATCGCCATCGCCAGCATCAGCCGCGTCCTCCTTCGGCGCGAGCTTGGCCTGCCGCTTCAGACGCCGCTCCACGAGGGCTCGGGTCTTCTCGTCATCGATCAACTCATCGATGTGCAGGCCGTGGGCGTCGAAGTGGATGCCGTCCTGCTGGAAGTGGGCATATTGATGCCTGTCCCCAGGAGGACGTTCGCCGTGGATGGTCGAGAACGCACGCGACCGATCCATGCGCAGTTTGGTTGCGGGTACAGATGCTGACATGGGCGATTACTCAGTGGTCCTTGATACGGGTGTGCTTGACAGCACCGGCGGCGCCGGGACCGTCCTGAACGGCGGACGCACCCTTGAGCGAATGCTCGAGGTTGGTCACGCCGCCGCGCACGGGACCGCCGCGCTCATTTTCGAGCCGCAGGCCGTGCTGGTTGTCCTGCGGATAGGCCATCTTGATCGTCTGGCCATCCACGCGACCCTTGGAGTCCACGATGCCCGACGACTTGCCGGTCCCCATGTTCTCCTCGGTGAAGACGTTGCGGGTTTTCGAACCGCTCGCCATGCTTCAGTTCTCCTCTGGTCGAGGTCCCCAATATTCGGGGCGACCGTTGATGTCAGGACGCTGGCCGGTGTACCGATCAGCGCGCGAAAGCACCGAGTAACCGTCAAGGCCCGCGTCGCCGGTGCTGGAGGACATGCGGTTCTCCGGCAGCGGGTTGGCAGGCTTGAGATCAACCGGTTGGTTGCGGCGGGCTTCTCCGAACGGAGCGTAGATCCCGCCATAAGGATACAAGGGCATGAAGCCCTCCCTTATTTCGAGGGGACACGACGGCGGGTTGCCCCGCCGCCGAGCGATGTTGTTAGAACCAGTCGATGTCGACGATCACGTCGGCGGTACCGGCCGGCGCGCCACCGGTACCGGCAACGCCGGTGATGTAGAACGCGGTGTCGGCAGGCAGGTAGGCGAAGCCGTTGGCGTCGGCCGCAGTCGAGACGGTGCCCGAGCCATCGTTGCCTTCCAGCTCGATGTGGTGGGCAAAGTCCTGAAGCTGCATTGCCTTCGAGCCAGTACGGCCCTGCGCATTGGTGCAGAGCGAACGGGCGCGATAGATGCCGGTGCCGTAGCCGGCGGTTGCCGAGGTGCCCATCAGCCAGCGAGCGAACGAGTTGTCGCTCGCCGCCGTGCCGACACGCAGCTCCGGAACGGTGGTGGTGCCGACCATGGCGGTGGTCACGGTGGCGATGATGTCGCGCACCATGCCCATCTTGCCGGGCGGGCCCTGCAAGGCCTTCGACACCGTGCCGCCACCGAAAGCCCAAGCCGGGATGAAGTAACGCTCCCGGCTCGAAAGTTCATTGTAGAACGTCATTGGTGCTCCTCCTCAGGTCGCCGAGTCCCAGAACACGATGCGCGCGTTCAGGGCGTCGGTGTGGACGAGGCCAAAGCCGCCGAGGTAGTACCACGCGATGCCGCGCGAACGACCGTAGTCGCCCGGCAGCTTTGCCCGGATTTCCTCCGGCACGCAGATCGCCTCGGTGACGGTGTCGCCACCCATGAACACAGCCCAGGAGGACTGTGCATTCGCCCATGCCGCGGCGGTGCCGCTCCACGGGTCATAGGTGGTCGAGTTCGCCGCGCCGCCCTTCGGAATGAAGGTCTGCTCGACAAACCGGAACGACTCGTAGCGCCCGATCTCACCGTTGAAGACGTGCGCCAAACCAGTCTCGGTGTACTGGTGAAGCGTCTCCAGGGTGTTCTTGAAGCTGCGATACGTCGACGGGTGGCTGATGGAGACGTAGTCGTCCATGATGTAGGGCGGAATGTTCCGCTCTTTCATGGTGTCGCCAATCGCCTTGACGTGGCCCGTGCCCAACGCGACGTTGTTGGTCACCGAGGCGGTGCCGTTGGTGTCGAGGTTGATGGCGGTGGTGGAGCTACCACCGGCCGGCTCGGCACGCAGCGGCGTGTTCTTGAACTGCAAGAACGCCTCGATGTCGAAATACTTTCGAGCATCGTCCTTGAGCGTCTTGTCGATGATCGACACGACGTCGTGCTTGGCGAGGTCCGTCAGCTTGCCGGTATACGGCACGCTGTTGCCGGCCTCGTACACCGTCAAGCTGTGCTGCTGGACGGTGAAGCCCGATTCCGGCATCGGGTTGTTTTCAGAGAGCCGCCGGCCCTGCTGGCCGATGGTGGAGTAGACGTTCCAGTAGTACTGATCGCCGCGGTTGAGGCCCTTCTTCGAGCCGTCCTGGGCGTCGCACAACTGGCGAAACTTGGTCAGCGGTTGGACCTGAATGCGGAGCGTATCCGAAAGCTCGTTCGAATACATATATCCGCCCTCGGTCGCCACCGACCACAATTGCCCGGTCATGGGTAGCTCCGTGTATGGATGATGATGGTGTGGTGGATCAGGCGACGATCTGGCCGCGGGCCTTCCGCATGTTCGCGATCACGCTCGAACGATCCGCCGGTTGCCCGGTGGTGTTCTGGCGCGTTTGCGTTGGCGGAGGGGCCGTGGAGCGCGTCGGCTGGTTCGGCAGTTGCGCGCGCCGAGCATCGCGGTTGACATTCACCTCAACGCGAGGTGCTTCCTTTCGCGGCTGCGGCTGCGGCGAGACGCCGCCCTTCCATCTGACGAACCGGTCCTTCGCCTTGTTCAGGATCTCCTCCTGCGACGACACGGGATGACCGTGGATGCGCTGGAATTGATGCCATTGGGCGAGGGCGCGGTTGTCCTTGGGGAGCTTCGCCTCGTCGATCCCCATCGCCTTCAACTCCTCGCGCTGGATGGAGTAGATTTGCTGCTCCATGACCTGAGACGCGATTTGATCGTTGGCGAGATCGGGGTTGGCCTCGATGAAAGCCTTCATGGCCTTGGTCGACTTGGCGTTGTCGTTACCAATGAGCCTCTTGAGCTGGCGTTCGTCGGCGGCCTTGTCGGCCTCCTTCGAGATCACCTGACGCAGCTTTTGCGCCGCTTCCTTCGAGTCCGTTCCATACCGGACTTCCTCGATCGCGCCTTCAAGCTCATCCTCGGGGTGTTGAGGATCGCCCTGGCCGGTCGGGTCCGATAGGCCGTCTTGCGTGTTGATCCTTCCCTCGGGGCGGTGAGGGTCGGTGGGGGCACGCTCCCCGTTGTCTTTGCGAATGGCGCGCGCGCTCTCGAGGAGCTGGCGGCCTTCTTCGAGATAGGAATCGGCGGCTTCCACCTTCGCGGCGCGCGCCAGAACCTCATCCTCGGTCAAGGTCAATTCCTTGCCGCGCACCTTGATGGTGTACATCTTGGGCTGCGGCGCGGGGTCTTGCTGCCGGATCGGCGGCTCATCCTGCGGATCGGCTTCCGGCTCCGGCGCGCGGCCGAACTTCCCGTACTGCATCTCCGGGTCGTTCGGGTCGCCGTTGTAGGGGACGTTGCCTTCCTCGTCGCGCTTGAAGCGCTTGGCGATGTTGGCGCGCATCTCGTCCGACGGCGACATGTAGATAGGTTTAGGGCGGCCTCTTGGGCCGCCCTGGTTGTCGCCGTCATCGTTGTTGCCCTGCGGGCCCGGATCGCCCTCCGGCGGGCCTGCGAGATCATTGATCGGGTCGGTGCGCGGATCAGGCGCGCGATTGCCCTGATCATCCATGGGCTGCTGGCGCGCTTGGCCCTCCATGCCCTGGATTTCCTTTGACGCGGCGATTTCTTCAGCGGTCGGCATAGGTGTCCTCTTGGGTACCGCCCGCGGCATTCACATCATCTGCATTGTCGGGGTCGACGACGGCGCGGGCGAACTCTGCGATGTCGGCCTCCTTGAGGAAGCGCTCGGCCTCCTTCCCTTCGCTGATGATCTCGCGGCACCAGTCCACGAGATCGTCGTAGCGGCGGATTTCATGCTGAAGCTGCCGGACCATCGCGCCATCGGCGGGATCGACCTTGTAGACAAGCGCATCGAAGGCCTCGACGGCCTGCTCGCGCGCTTTCTTCAGCAGAAACAAAACAGGACGCCTGTAGGCGTCCCGATCGAACTGGTGTTCCAGCGAGGCGGAGGCTTCCATCAGCCTCTGCATCGCGATCATCTGACTATGTGATGGCACTCGGTACTCTCTCTCAATCGAGCATGGCGACGATCGCATCGATGTCGGCGATGTCGCGCTCGTCCTCATCGTGAGCGTTCAGCAAACGCTCGATGTCGCTCTGGTCGCGCGCATCGAGCACGTCGCGCCTGATCTGCTCGAAGATCGACAGCGCGGAAGTCGGGGCTTCGATCCTCGGCGGCTCGGCAGACGGCACGAGCGGCGGCGGCAGATCGGGGAACGGCGGCAGCGGGTCAGGCTCTGGCTCCGCCTTCGGTGGCGTCGGCCGTTTCTTGAGCGGCAGGAGCCCGGTGCGCAGCCGCGGATCGCGCCGCTTCGCCTCCTCTGTCTCCTCCAGCGGCCTGTTGCCGCCGCCTCCGGAGACGGAGATCGTGATGATGCCAGCGACGCCGACGCCGGCAACACCGAGAGGCTGGCCCGCAACGGACGGGAAGGTGAGCAGGCCGGCAACGCCGCCGCCCGCGACACCTTGCAGCGTTCCCGGCTCGACAAACGCGGTGAAGATGCCGGCGGTGCCGATACCTTGGACGCCGAGCAGGTTCGGCTGCACCAATGGCGTCAGGAAGCCGGCGGTACCGGTACCGGAGACGCCAGTAAGAGGCTTCTGCGGGTTCGCCGTGATCGAGCCGGCTTGGCCCGTTCCGGAAACACCGGTGATGTTGACCGAGACACCGCTCTTGATCGAGCCGGCGACGCCGATGCCGGCGACACCGGTTAGACCGACGCTGACCTGTGGCGTGATCGTTCCGGCGACACCGACGCCAGCGACGCCCGTAAAGGAGACACTGTCGTTGATCGCGCTGGAGATGATCGATGCCCAAGGATATTGGGCATAACCTCCGAGGCCGTAGAGTGTGGCCATGGGGAGCTATCAGTCCCCAGATCGCGCGCCGATCAGCCTTTCAGCGCTCTGCGCGGCTTGCCCAACCGCTTCGATGACGCCGGCAACCATCTCATTGCGGAACGATTCCATCGCCGCTCCGGCGCGGTTGGTCATTGCCGCGTTCTCGATCAGGAGCATGGGCAGGAAGCCGACCGCGCATCCCCATTGGTCGATGTCC
>Ga0335069_10008001_pt1 | contig 15194 bp, 16 predicted proteins | sample Lox_Sample_11_FD_206714 | JGI IMG/M metagenome (GOLD analysis project Ga0335069, IMG submission 206714) | Soil microbial communities from Loxahatchee National Wildlife Refuge, Florida, United States - Lox_Sample_1.1 | ecosystem: Environmental > Terrestrial > Soil > Wetlands | place: USA... | reverse complement strand
TGCCGTCGTCCGCGATGCCCGCCGCATCACAGCCGAGGATCATGGGCAGCCGGTCGGCGGCCAGCCCGACGCCGCGCAGGCTCCACAGGTCGTGGTGGTTGAGGCTGGTCGCCCGCACGCGCACCCGGGCCCAGCCGTCAGGCACCTCGGGGACCGGCCGCTCCCCTACCACGAGCGCCGAGAGCGGGTCGTCCGGGGCGGTGCGGGCGGCGTAGGCGGCGAGCATGCGCGGCAGGGTAGCGGCAGGGTAGCGGTGCGCGCGCGCCCTCACTCACCGTGATCATGCAATCGGTGTCGATCAAGTAACGGGGCCGTCACTTGATCGACACGGATTGCATGATCAGTGGGGATTGCATGATCACGGCGAGGGGAGGGTCAGCGGGCGACACCGTCGAGGCGGGCCGCGGCGGCCACAGCGGCGGCGACGGTGGGCACGACACGGGGATCGAAGACGCTGGGCACGACCTCACCGGGCGACGGGTCGTCGACGGCGTCCGCGATCGCCTGCGCGGCCGCCAGCTTCATGCCCTCGGTGATCCGGGTCGCACCGCTGTCGAGAGCGCCTCGGAAGATCCCGGGAAAGGCGAGCACGTTGTTGATCTGGTTCGGGAAGTCGCTGCGCCCGGTGCCGACGACCGTGGCGTAACCGCCGGCCACGTCGGGGTGCACCTCGGGATCGGGGTTGGCCAGCGCGAAGATCACGCCCCCGGGTGCCATGGCGGCGACGGCGTGTTCGGGCAGCGTCCCGCCGGACACCCCGACGAACACGTCGGCGCCGCGCAGGGCGTCCGCGACGGCACCCCGCACCCGTCGCGGGTTCGTCACGGACGCCAGCCGGCGCTTGTGCGGCGGCAGGTCCGCCCGCGTCGGCTCGACGACACCCCGGCGGTCGCACACGACGACGTCGGCGACCCCGGCCTCGGCCAGGATGGTCGTGATCGCCACCCCGGCGGCGCCCGCACCGCTGACCACGACGCGCAGACCGTCCAGCGACCGGCCGAGCACGCGGGCGGCGTTGCGCAGCGCCGCCAGGACGACGACGGCGGTCCCGTGCTGGTCGTCGTGGAAGACCGGCAGGGCGAGCCGTTCCTGGAGACGCCGCTCGATCTCGAAGCAGCGCGGCGCCGAGATGTCCTCGAGGTTGACCCCCCCGAACGTCGGCGCGAGCCGCGCGACGGTGTCGACGATCTCGTCAACGTCCGTCGTGTCGAGACAGATCGGCACTGCGTCCAGCCCGCCGAAGTGCTTGAAGAGCAGGGCCTTGCCCTCCATCACCGGCAACGCCGCACCGGGCCCGATGTCGCCCAGCCCGAGCACGGCCGTGCCGTCGGTGACCACGGCGACGGTGTTGCCGCGACCGGTGTAGCGATCGAGGAGCTGCGGCTCGGCGGCGATCGCCCGGCAGACGTCGGCCACGCCGGGGGTGTACGCCAGGGACAGGTCGCGCCGGTCGCGGAGCGGGACACGCGGCACGACCTCGAGCTTGCCACCCTCGTGCAGGGCGAACACCGGGTCGGCGGCGCGGGGGTCCGGCGTCACGAAGGACGGCGGAGCAGGCACGTCAGTGGTCATCGGGGATCCCTCGTCGTGGGTGCGGCGCAGCCCCGCCGGCGCATCACCGCCAGGAACCTGCTGGGGTGGCGCGGCGGCACGGTGGGCCGCGACGGCGCCGGGACGACGGGGGTCACCCGTGTACGTCATGGTGCCAGGCCGTGCCCGGCGACGCCAGTCTGACGACGGGACGCCCATCGCGTCCGACGGTCGATGAGAGGCTGGTGCGCGTGACGTCGGATCGGCTGCCGGCCTGGTCGTTGGTCGGCGTCCACGGCCGATCGATGCGCCCGACGCTCCGGCAGGGGGACCTCCTGCTCGTGCGCGGCGTCCGGGCGCCGTCGCGCCGGGCCCGCCCGGGCAGGCTGGCCGTCGTACGCCTGCCGGGCGGCCGGCCACTGGGCGTGAAGCGTCTGGCGGTCCGTGAGGGCGGCGGGTGGTGGGTGGAGCGGGACAATCCGGTCGAGGGCGTGGACTCCTGGCAGCTGGGGGCGCCGGTGGCGGACGCCGACCTGCTCGGGCTCGTGGTGCTGCGGATCTGGCCGCCTCCGTTCCGGCTGCCGTCGACGGCCCCGCCGCCCACGGGATCCGGCCCTGCGGCACCCCACCGGGGCGGGTAGCGTGATCCCGGTGCGTGCCTGCGAGGCCGCACGACCGCACCCCTTCAGGCACGCCTCAACCAGCGGAAAGGGAGTGTTAACATGCTCTCGCGTCTTCGTGACGCCCTCGTCAGGACGACTCCGATCCGGACCGTCAGCGCCCACTGCGATCTGCCCTGCGGCGTGTACGACCCGGCGCAGGCGCGGATCGAGGCCGAGTCGGTCAAGGCCCTCGTCCAGAAGCACAACGCGTCGGACGACCCGCTCTTCAGGACCCGGGCGATCTTCATCAAGGAGCAGCGGGCCGAGCTCGTCAAGCACCACCTCTGGGTGCTCTGGACGGACTACTTCAAGGCGCCGCACTTCCAGAAGTACCCGGATCTGCACCGGCTCTTCAACGAGGCGACGAAGCTCGCGGGCGCGGCCGGCGTCAAGGGCTCGCTCGACGAGTCCGTCGCCGACCAGCTCCTGGCCAAGATCGACGAGATCGCCAAGATCTTCTGGGAGACCAAGCAGGCCTGACGGGCGCCGGCCGGCTCGCAGCGGCGGGGCGGCGCTCGCGAGGGCGCGCCCGGCTGCTGCGTCGAGGAGGTGCTGGGAACAACCCTTGACATCAAGTTGTAGGATGATTGTATGACTGTGTTATTGGTTCTCTTGGTGATCGTCCTCATCGGCGCGCTCGCGCCCGTCCTCGGCGTCGACACCAGCACGCGCGAGGCCGTGCGCCGTCACTGACCGGCTCCGCGTGGCCCCCTGGTGTCCGCGGCTCCTGATGTCGCCCACCGCTCCCGCCACGCCGGCGGCCTCGGACGGCGACCCCTTATGCCACGACGTCGTGCCGCTACGTCCCCGCTGAGGCCTTAGTCCTTCGGAAGGACCTCGGAAACCTCGGCAGGACCTCGGAAGGACCTCGGACGGGCCGGCATCTGCCCGGTCTGCCACTGTCGGGGCCACGAGCCTTAGGCCGACCATCGAGGACATGACATTGATCTTCTTCTTGCTCGTGATCATCGCCATCGCGACGCTGGCACCGCTGCTCGGCAAGGACAGCCGCGGCCTACGCGACCACCCCTGGGAACCGCGGAGCCACTGAACCCTGGCGGGTGAGCTGCGTCGCCTCAGGCGACGAGGCCGAGACGACGCAGCTCGACCGAGAGATCATGTGGCTTGCTCGCCACCGCGGCGGCCGCCTCGACGGTGACGACGCCGTCCCTGACCAGCGCGATCAGGTGCTGATCGAACGTCTGCATGCCGTAGTACGCGCCCTGGGCCACCAGATCCGTGATCTGGCTGGTCTTCTCCGGGTCGACGATCGCCTCCGCGATCCGGCCGGTCGCGACGCAGATCTCCGCCACGCAGCAGCGGCCGAGCCCGTCGGCCCGAGCGACCAGCCGTTGGGCGACGATGCCTCGCAGGGCTCCGGCCAGCGACACGCGCACCTGCTGCTGCTCGTGCGGGGGGAAGAAGTCCACGATGCGGTTGATGGTCTCCTGCGCGTCGGCGGTGTGCAGTGTCGACAGGACGAAGTGCCCGGTCTCGGCAGCGGCCAGGGCCGCCCGCACAGTCTCCTCATCACGCATCTCGCCGACCAGGATGACGTCGGGGTCCTGGCGCATCGCGGCCCGCAGCGCCCGGTAGAAGCCGGCGGTGTCCAGGCCGACCTCGCGTTGGTTGACCATGGCCAGCTTGTCCTCGTGGACGACCTCGATCGGGTCCTCGATCGTGACGACGTGCACCTCCCGGCTGCGGTTGATCCGGTCGATCATGCCGGCGAGCGTGGTCGTCTTGCCGGACCCCGTGGGTCCGGTGACGAGGACGAGGCCACGCGGCTCGAGCGCCAGTTGCCCGACGGCGGGCGGGACCCCGAGATCCTCCAGGGGGATCGCACCCACGGCGACGCGCCGGAACACCAGCCCGACCGTCCCGCGACTACGGAAGGCGTTGACCCGGAACCTCCCCACGCCGGACAGCGAGTAGGCGAAGTCCGCCTCGTTGGTCTCGTCGAAATGCGCCACGAGGTCGGGCCGCATGACCTGGCCGAGCATGTGCTCGGTGTCGGCCGGCTGCAGCACCGGAGCCTGGAGCTTGCGCAGGGTCCCGTCGATCCGGACCCGCGGTGGCGAGCCGACCTTGCAGTGCAGGTCGGAGCCCAGCAGCTCGACCAGGGCCCGCAGGTAGGGCTCCACCGACGGCACGTCTGGCATCACGTGGGTGAGATCGGACGGCGACGCCCGTGCCTTGAGCGGGCGGCGGGCGCGCCCGCCGGGAGGTCGGCTGCGGGTGTGTGTGCGAGCATGGATCCTCGCCGGATTCCGAGCACGGCCCCGCCCAGAGGAGCGTCGCCATGAGCAAGCGCACCCGCCGTCGCCGTGCCCGCAAGAAGAACGTCGCGAACCACGGTCACCGCCCGAACAGCTGAGCGTTCACGCGATCCGTGGTGTCAGGGTGGGCCCTCGGGGGGCTGGACATGCCACCCCGACGCCGGCGGCTCCGCCGAGCGCGGGCTCAGCGGTTGATCTCGACGCTGAGCCGACTGACCTGAGCGGTGGAGCCGCTGCGGGCGAGCTGGGTGATCCGCAGGACGATGCGCTCGCGCAGATCTTCCGGGGCGAGGTCGCCTCCGCCGGCCCGCCGGATGAGCTTCTTCACCACGAGGTCGACGTCGTGCTGTGACATGCACGGCGCGCACTCCTCCAGGTGTTCGCGGACGAGGTGGAGGTCGGGCTCACCGAGTTCGCCGTCGAGGTAGGTGTACATCCGGTCGAGCACTTCCGAGCACGGGGTGACGTGCGGGTTGCCGCAGCTCATGCCGCACCTCCCTCGGAGCTGGCGCCCACCAGGCCACGCTCCCGGGCGTAGTCCTCGAGCAGGGCCCGCAGCTGACGCCGGCCGCGGTGGAGGCGGGACATCACCGTGCCGATCGGCGTGCCCATGATGTCCGCGATCTCCTTGTAGGCGAAGCCCTCGACATCGGCGAGGTAGACCGCGATCCGGAACTCCTCCGGGATCTGCTGGAGGGCCGTCTTGACGTCCGAGTCCGGCAGGTGGTCGAGCGCCTCGGCCTCGGCGGAGCGCAGGCCCGACGAGGTGTGTGATTCGGCCCGGGCGATCTGCCAGTCCTCGATGTCGTCGGACTGGGCCTGCTGGGGTTCGCGCTGCTTCTTCCGGTAGGTGTTGATATAGGCGTTCGTCAAGATGCGGTAGAGCCAGGCCTTGAGGTTCGTCCCCGGCTGGTACTGCCGGAACGACGCGAAGGCCTTGGTGAACGTCTCCTGCACCAGATCCTCGGCGTCCGAGGGGTTCCGGGTCATGCGCAGGGCCGCCGAGTAGAGCTGGTCGAGGTACTGCAGGGCCTCTCGCTCGAAGCGCGCGGCCCGCTCCTCGCTCGTCTCGTCGGCCGGCGCCCGGCCCGTGTCCTCACTCATCACCGATGAGCCTAGCCGGACCAGGTCGGGCACACCCCCCGAGACCGCCGACCCGCCGGGCGAGCCGAGCACCCCCCGTGGGACGTCGTCCATCACCGCTACCAGCACGACCCGGGCCTCCTGTCGTCCTCTTCGCTGCACCTGGACGTCCGGAGTCAACACGGCGTCGACGGGTGCCATTCCAGCTGGCCGGAGCCGCGCGGTGGAGCCCGCCTCAGCCGCTGTGGGCGCGGCCCCGGCCCAGCGCGAGCCGGACGCCGTCGGCGGCGGCCCGGCCGGCCGAGCGGAGCGCGTGATCGCCGGGCGCCGGCACGACCTCCACGTGGTCCAGCCGCAGCGCGATGATCTCGCCGGGGCCGCCGAAGGCGTCCCGCTCCCCCTGGACCACGACGACCGGCACGCCGGCGGCGGCCAGTTCGGGCGCCCTCGACCTGTCGGGACGACCCGGCGGGTGCAGCGGGAAGGCCAGGCCGAGCGCGGCGACGGCGCCCAGGCCCGCCGCCGTCCGACAGGCCACCCGGGCCCCGGCGCTGCGCCCGCCGACGACGAGAGGATCGACCACGTCGGGAGCCTGCGGCGGTTCCCGGAGGGCGTCGACGACGGCGAGCCAGGCCTCGTCGAGCCGGGGCGGCGCCGGGGCCACCCGGCGGCCGGCCACACGCCAGGGCTGCTCGACGAGCACTGCCCGCCATCCGGCAGATGTGGCCGCGGTGACGGCCGCCCGCAGGTCGGGCGCCCCCACGCCGCCGCCGGCGCCGTGGCCGAGGACGAGCACGCCGAGCGGGCGCCCCCCAGGCCCGGCCGGCTCGTGGACGTGGGCCCGCGCCAACCCCTGCCGCGTCTCGACCTCCCTGGTCAGGGCCCGATCAGCCCACCGGAGGGCGGCGGCGGAGTGGTCAGAAGAGCGGGGCTTCGCCGGCACCGATGAGCTCCCCCGTGGCCGGGTCGACCACACCGTGCAGCTGGTCCAGCGGCACCGGCTCGAGCAGGTCGGGACCGTTGTTGGCGACGGCGTTCACCCGCATCGACACGGCAGTGGCGACGAAGCGCCCTGGCACCGGAGGTCGGAGCAGGGCCCGGACCGCGTCCGGATCGGTCAGGTCGGGGTCGAGCCAGTCGTCCCAGCGGTCCTCCGGCACGACGAAGGGCATCCGGTCGTGGATGACGTCCAGGCCGTGCTCGGCCTCCGTGGTGATGATGGCGAACGTGGTGACCCAGGCGTCGTCGCCCTCCTTCGTCGGGTCGCGCCAGAACTCGTACACCCCGGCGAAGGCGATCGGCCGGTCGACGCCGGGGTGGATCCAGAAGGGCTGCCTGCGCGGCTTGCCCTTGGCGTCGCGTTCGGTGGGGCTCTTCTGCCACTCATACCAGCCGTCCGCGGGAACGAGGCAGCGGCGGGTCAGGGCCGCACGGCGGAACGCCGGCTTGTCGAGCAGGGACTCCGCCCGAGCGTTGATCATGCGGCCGCCGACCTTGCGGTCCTTGGCCCACGACGGGATCAGTCCCCAGGTCAGCAGCCGGAGCATCCGCGGCGCCGGCGGCGACGCGGGTGCCGCCTCGGCGGCCTCGAGGGCGGCGTCGGCCGTGGGCTCACCATCGGCGTCCGCGACGACGGGCGGTTCGCCCGGCTCGGGCACCGCGGACTCACCGTTCTCCCCTGCAGGGCCCGGGGACGGCGCGGGCGCGCCGTCCCCGTCGACCTCGTCGCGGACCCGCCGGCGGAGGACGACGAGCGCGGGCCGCGTCGGAGCGACGTTGTAGTCGGGGCGCGCCGACGAGGGATCCTGGCCCGGACCGCGACCGGCCGTCCGCTCGACCTCGAACGTCTCGACCAGGTCCTCGGGTCGGCGACTGTTGGCGTAGCGTCCGCACACACGGCCAGCCTGCCATGCCGCCCGGCCGCCCCCGGCTGAGCCTCAGCGCCGCCACCCGCATGATCGGCGGACTGTCCTCACGTGATCACCGATGGCGGGTATGATCGGGTTCGGCCGTACGACACGCGGTTCACGTCGCGTTCGATGCACGTTGGGGGTAAGCAAGGGACATGACGCTCGTGCGACGCATCGCCCGACCCCTGCTCGCGGCCTCCTTCGTCCAGGAAGGCCTCGAGGCCGTGCTCCATCCCGGCAGGCGGGCCGAGCAGGCCCGCCCGCTCGTGGAGGCGGTCGCCCGGCCGCTCGGCCTGCCCGAGGACGCCGAACTCTTCATCCGCGCGAACGGTGCCGTCATGCTCGGCGCGGGTGCCCTGTTCGCGCTCGGGCGCATGCCGCGGATCACCGGACTCGCCCTCGCGGCGAGCCTCGCCCCCGGCATCTACCTCCAGGTGATGTCGGTGCGCATGGAGAAGGACGTCGACCGGCGCACGGCGGAACTCGACGACCTCATGGGCGACCTGAGCCGGTTCGGCGGGGCGCTGCTCGCCGCCGTCGACACCGAAGGCCGGCCGGGGCTGGCGTGGCGCGGTCGCCACGCCGCCGAGCATCTGGGCGCCCGCGCGCAGCAGACCACCCGCCGGGCGCGCAAGGAGGCTCGTCGCGCGGCCATGGAGGCGCGCCGGAGCGCGAAGCAGGCGCGCCGCGGCGCCGGCACCGACTGAGTCCGAGGGGCGGTTCAGCGGGGAACCAGCACGAGGCCGTCCGGGACGGGGCGTTGCGCGGCGCCGTCCGGCGCGTCGATGCGGTGTACCGCATTGTCCGGGCCACGCAGCGCCATCGTGGTCGACCCGCCGCCGTCGAGCATGACCGCGTCGGTCGCCCCGAGCGCGCGGGCAAGCTCCGCGACCTGCCGATAGGTCCCACCGTACGTCGGGACGGGGGCGTCGCGGCCCCGCCCGTCGAGCGCGAGCAGCCACAACCGGGTGCGCCGGGAGTTCCAGGCGACCAACGTCCTGGGCCGGGACCGCGCTCCCGACGACGTGCAGGGCGCCACGTCGCGGCCGTCCCTCAGCATCAGGGCGCCGCTGCCGATCGCCTGATCAAGGCGGGCGCCGCTCGTGGTCACCGGGGCATAGCGCAGGCGCACGGCAGCTCCGCGCCGCAGCCCCTGCAGCGTGCGCGCGGCCGGACCGTCGGCCGCCAGCAGGACGTCGTCCCGCCCGGCCCGCCCGGAGCCGAAAGCGCCACTGGTCCCGAAGGAGAGCCGGTGTCCCGCGGCCACCACCACCCCGCGCCGGACGACCACCTCGCGGGCGCGCCACGGCCTCGCATCAGCGAGATAGGGCGTCACCAACGCCACCGCACGCCCTGCGGCGACGGGGTCGGTGCCGTCGGCGTCCGCGCCGTCCCCGTCGTCGTTGACCGATCCGATCGGCAGCGCGCGGATGGGCCCGGGGGTGCCCGCAGGGGAGGCCGACACTCGCGCCTCACCGTCGACCCGCAACCTCGCGGTCGTCGGACGGCCCGACGCGTCGGTCCCGACGACGGGCCGGGCTCCGGACGGCAGGCGGTAGGCACGGCCGTCGACGACGACCGGTCCCTGGGGTACCGCGGCGCCGGACCAGTCGTAGGCGAAGTAGTCGCCGTTGATCCCGACCACCGCCTGGCGCACTCCGCCCGTGAGCGTGGTCGTCGCCACCGCGTCGCCGTACTCCGTGACGGCCGCCGCGGCCAGCCGGATCCGCGTCGTATCGGCCTGTGCCACGGTGAGCCTGACCTCGTCGCCCCGGCCGTCGGTCCCGTTCCAGGCGGTGACCTCCAGGCCGCGGGCCGGGTGCCAGTGCGCCACCGGAGGACGCGAGAGCAGGTCCGAGCGGGTACGGCAGCCGACCGACGACGCCGGTGACCACGCCGAGGCCGGCGCCGGCGAGGGCAGCGGTGGACCGCCCGGCGCGGTCGCGACCGCCGCCGCGACGAGCAGCGGCAGGCTCCGGCGCGGGCCTCGCACGGGCGGACCGTCGGCCGCCCGGCAGGCGTCATCACGAGGCCGGCCGCGGACCACTCGCCCGGCGCACCCCGAGCGGCACACATCCGCCGGCGACTGCTCACCGGCGCGCAGATCGACCGGACACGCTCTAGTCTCGACGCCCATGGGAGCGCTCTGCGCGGGGGCCGACGTGCCGGCCTGGCCGGCGCCGACGGCCGCCGGCCCGGTGGACGCCACCGTCTCGGTGCCCGGCTCCAAATCCCTGACGAACCGGTACCTCGTCCTGGCCGCGCTCGCGCGGGAGCCGTCCCGGCTGCGATCGCCGCTGCACTCGCGGGACACGGCGCTGATGGCCGCCGGCCTCGCCGAACTCGGGGTGATCGTCGAGGAGACACCCGGCGGCGGCGCGTTCGGACCCGACTGGGTCGTCACCCCGCGCCCGCTGCGCGGGCCGGCGGACGTCGACTGCGGCCTCGCCGGCACGGTCATGCGATTCCTGCCGCCCGTGGCGGCGCTGGCACTGGGCCCGGTCCGGTTCGACGGAGACCACGCCGCACGGCGGCGCCCGATGGCCCCGGTGGTGACGGGACTGCGGGACCTGGGAGTCGCCGTGGACGCCGCGGCCGACGGCCGGCTACCGCTGACCGTCCACGGCACCGGGCGGGTGCGCGGCGGCACCCTGCGGATCGAGGCCTCCGAGTCCAGCCAGTTCGTGTCGGGCCTGCTGCTCGTCGGCGCCCGGTTCGACGAGGGGCTCGTCCTCGAGCACGTCGGGCCCCCCATCCCGAGTGCGCCGCACGTCGTCATGACCGTCGAGGCGCTGCGCGACGTGGGCGTCGTGGTCGACGACGCGGACCCGTCGAGCTGGCGGGTCGAACCGGGGCCCGTGGGCGCCCTCGACGTCCAGGTGGAGCCCGACCTGTCGAACGCCGCTCCCTTCGTCGCGGCCGCCGCGGTGACCGGGGGACGGGTGCGCGTGCCGGGCTGGCCCCAGTACACGACCCAGGCCGGCGACCAGTTGCGCGACCTGCTCGACCAGATGGGTGCGGATGTCTCCCTCGACCGGGACGGCCTGACCGTGCAGGGCACCGGCGACCTCTACGGCATCGACGCGGACCTCTCCGACGCCGGCGAGCTGGCGCCGACGGTCGCGGCGCTCGCCGCGCTCGCCGACAGTCCTTCCCAGCTGCGCGGCATCGCGCACATCAGGGGCCACGAGACCGACCGGCTGGCCGCGCTGGCGACGGAGATCAACGCGCTGGGCGGCGACGTCCGCGAGACCCCCGACGGCCTCGTCCTCCGGCCGCGCCCGCTGCACGGCGGCATCTTCCACACCTATGGCGACCACCGGATGGCGACCGCCGGCGCCCTGCTGGGCCTGCGGGTCCGGGGCGTGCTCGTCGAGGACGTCGAGACCACCGCGAAGACCCTGCCCGGGTTCACCGGTCTCTGGACGGCGATGCTCTCGTGAGCCGCCCATGACACCTCCCCGGCGCCGGCGCGAGCTCGACGAGTCCGACGTCCGGGTCAGGCCCAACCCGCAGGGCTCGCGGCCGCGGACGAAGGAGCGGCCCCGCCACGAGGACTCCACGCCGGGCTGGGTGGCCGCGGTCGACCGCGGCCGGTACACCGTGCTGCTCGGGGGGCCGGAGGAGCCCGGGGGTCAGGTCACCGCGATGAAGGCGCGCGAGCTGGGCCGCGCGGGCGTGGTCGTCGGCGACCGGGTGGCACTCGTGGGTGACGTCAGCGGCGACCCCGGCACGCTCGCGCGCATCGTCCGGGTGGAGGAGCGCTCCAGCCTGCTGCGGCGGAGCGCCGACGACGTCGATCCGCTCGAGCGACCCGTCGTCGCGAACGCCGACCAGCTGGCCGTGGTCGCCGCCCTGGCGGACCCGGAACCCCGGCCCCGACTGGTCGACCGGGCCCTCGTCGCGGCCTACGACGCCGGCCTGGATCCGCTACTCGTTCTCACCAAGGCGGACCTGGCGGGGCCGGCGCCGTTCCTGGCCGCCTACGCGCCGCTCGACGTCCCGTCGGTCGTCACGGAGCGGGTGACCGGCCCCGGCGGGCAACCGGAGATCAAGGGGCTGGACGCCGTCCGCGCGCGGCTGGCCGGACGCGTCACCGTGCTCATCGGGCACTCGGGCGTGGGCAAGTCCACGCTCGTCAACGCTCTCGTCCCGGGAGCGCTGCGGGCCACCGCCGAGGTCAACGTCGTGACCGGCCGGGGCCGGCACACGTCGACGTCCGCGGTGGCCCTGCCTCTCCCGGGCGGCGGCTGGGTCGTCGACACCCCCGGCGTCCGGTCCTTCGGCCTCGCGCACGTGAACCCCGACCGCATCGTCGCCGCGTTCCCCGACCTGGCGGTGGGCACCGCCGGCTGCCCGCGCGGCTGCTCGCACGACGAACCCGACTGTGCCCTGGACGCCTTCGTCGCGGCCGGCGACGCCGGGCCGGCGGGACCGGCACGGCTGGAGTCGCTGCGACGCCTCCTCCGCTCCCGCGCCGGCGCCCCCGACGAGGGGTGACGTGCCCGACCCGGCGCGCGTCGTCGTGTCCCTCAGCGGCATGAGGCACCATGGGCCCTCAGGTGCCCGGCGATCCGTCACCGAGGGCTCGGCGCGGAAGAGAGGGTGCAATGGTCGTGATGCCGATGGTGGCGTCCGGCCGGCATGCTCACGATCTGGTCGTCTCCGCGGGCTCCGCGGTGCCGCTGTCGACGACGGCGGCGATCGCCGGTGGGGTCATCGCGGCGGTGCTCGCGTTCGGCCTGTGGTCCTTCTCCGGGCACGTCATCACGATCGCCCACGAGGGCGGCCACGCCGTGGCGGCCCTGCTCCTGGGCGGACGCATCCTCCAGGTCCGGCTCAACCCGGACCGCTCAGGTTCGACGGCGTCCAGCGCGGCGCTGCTGCAACTGCCGGTGACGTTCGCCGGCTACGTCGGTCCGTCCGCGTTCGGGCTGGTCGGGTGCCTGCTCCTGGTCCACGGCCGGGCCGACGCCGTGCTGTGGGTGAGCCTGGTCCTGCTCGCCCTGCTCCTGCTCACGACGGCGAACTGGTTCGGCCGGTTCGTCCTCGTCGTCGTCGGCGCAGCACTCGTCGCCACCCTCCTGCGGGGATCGCCCGACACCCGGGTGCTGATCGCGTGTGCCTGGGTCTGGTTGCTGCTCATCGGCGGCGTCCTGCACGTCTGGGACCATCGTCGAGGCGGCGCCGACTTCGCGGCCATGCGCGCCATGACGACCCTCGTCCCCGCCGGCGTATGGGCCTGGATCACCGTGCTGACGTCGGTGGCCGCGCTGCTCCTCGGCGGCGCGTGGCTGCTGGGCGCCGCCGCCCCACCCTTCTGAGCGCGCGGCGGACCACGTGCACACGTTGTCCTGGGTTGCACGGGTTGTCACGCTCGAGAGCGTCCGAACAGCGGCTCAGGGCGTGCAACCCGGCGCAGCACGAGCACGGGGCATCGCCGCGCAGTGCATGATCGCCGGGTGGGTCAACGGCTGGCCGGCGTCTTCGTGTTCTCGATCGTCTGGCCCCAGACGGCGCGGGCACCGCTGTCACCGGTGACATAGGTCCAGCCGACGCCGGCGACACCCGCGAGCAGTGACACGCCGACGGCCACCGGCACCAGGCCTGCCCAACGGGAGGTCGCCCACACCAACAGCGCCGCGACGAAGACGCCGAGCGCGACGTACGGCACCAGCCGCCCCTGCGCGCCGTGGTCGTGCGCCACCGCGGGGTTCAGCTCCTGCAACCGCGCCTGCAACACCTCCCCCGACTTCTTCGCGACGAACGCGATCACGACCACGATCCCGTCGATCACCGCGACCGCGGGCGCGTACTGGCGCCAGCGCGGACGCAGCGCGACCGCCGCCGTCACGATCGACATCAACGGCAGCAGGACGACGACCGCGTGGACGACGAGCGCGTGCACGGGCAGGCCCGAGATCGTGTCGAACATGGGTCGAACCTAAGGCGGTAGCGTTCCGGTCGGCAGCCCGTTTCGGCGGCAGGCGAGCAGATCGCGAGCAGTTGACGAGCAGATGACGAGCAGATCAGGAGCGCACGTGGCCGCGTACGACGACGACCTGCGTCTGGCGCACGTCATCGCGGACATGGCCGATTCCCTGACGACCTCCCGATTCCAGGCTTCGGACCTGCGCATCGAGACCAAGCCCGACCTGACACCGGTCACCGACGCCGACAAGGCCGCCGAGGATCTCGTCCGCACCCAGCTGCGTCGGGCCCGACCACGCGACGCCGTGGTCGGCGAGGAGTTCGAGCCGACGGGGCGTGGCACCCGACAGTGGGTGGTGGACCCCATCGACGGGACGAAGAGTTACGTCCGGGGGGTTCCGGTCTGGGCCACGCTGATCGCGCTGCTCGACGAGGGCCGCCCCGTGGTCGGTGTCGTGTCCGCGCCCGCCCTGGGCCGCCGGTGGTGGGCCGCCACGGGAACCGGTGCCTGGACCGGGAGGAGCCTGTCCGCGGCCCGCCGCCTGCACGTCTCCGCGGTCGCCGGGCTCGGGGACGCCTCGTTGTCCTACTCCGACCTCGGCGAATGGAGCCGCGCGGGCCGCCGCGAGCAGTTCCTCGACCTCGAGCGGAGGGTGTGGCGCAGCCGGGCGTACGGCGACTTCTGGTCCTACATGCTCGTCGCCGAGGGCGGGGTGGACATCGCCACCGAGCCCTCGCTCGAGCTGTACGACGTGGCCGCGCTCGTACCCGTCGTCGTCGAGGCCGGCGGCCGGTTCACGTCGATCGAGGGTACGGACGCCACCCGGGGCGGCGGCGCGCTGGCCACCAACGGCCGGCTCCACGACGACGTCCTGGGCGTGCTCGCGCCGTCCGGCTGAGCCCGCCATCGGTCCCATCGCCGTCCGTGCCATCGCCGTCCGTGCCATCGCCGTCCGTGCCATCGCCGTCCGTGCCATCGCACGCACGCGCCCGACGGCGGCGAGCAGGCGCGGCGCCAACAGCAGCGCGTAGAGATCGAACCACCCGTAGCCGCCGGCGGCCCCTGTCGGCGGGTTGCCCTGCCCGATCACGTGCAGCACGGGGTCGGTCGGTGCCCACGCCCACGTGCCGAGCGCGGTCCCGAGCAGCTCCAGGTAGGACACGACGAGGAACGCCCCGACGTACAGCGACCGGTTGGGTCCCCAGGCCAGGAACCCGAGGAGGCAGGCGAACCAGAAGGCGCCGAGGACGTCGTGCCGCGGGCCGAGGATCCCGGACGTCGCCCACGCCGCGCCGACCACGACCGTCAGGGCCACCAAGGGGCGGCGCAGCACCGCGAACGGCGCGCTGCGGCCGAGCGCGAGGGCGGCGAGGTAGACGAGCCCGTGCCCGGGCGGCACGAAGAACGGGACGGTGCCGATCCGGTAGCCGTAGGCCTGCAGCAACGGCGAGAACGTGTACTCCACGACCGTCGCCAGCGCCACGACGACGACCGTCTGGGCCCGCACCAGCGGCCCCTCGCGGCGCAGGACCGTCGCCAGCACGAGCCACGTCGTCGCCCCCAGCACGACCTGCCGAGCCGGCTCCGCACCGTGGGGGACGGGGACCGCGTCGACGAGGAGGACCAGACCGATCCAGGCGAGGACCGCCGTCACGAGCAGCAGGTCCGGCAGGCCGGCACGGACGACGTCCGGAAGCCGCGCCGACCCGGTCGGCACCGGCCGGTGCCCGGGCGACGACCTCACCGGGGCGTCACCGCCGCGTCCTTGAGCACCATCTCCATGTACTTGTCGGCCCGG
>Ga0335069_10008000_pt1 | contig 15195 bp, 11 predicted proteins | sample Lox_Sample_11_FD_206714 | JGI IMG/M metagenome (GOLD analysis project Ga0335069, IMG submission 206714) | Soil microbial communities from Loxahatchee National Wildlife Refuge, Florida, United States - Lox_Sample_1.1 | ecosystem: Environmental > Terrestrial > Soil > Wetlands | place: USA... | reverse complement strand
TGGATCGCGTCCAGAGATCCCGAATCCAAATCACATAAAACCTGAGGAAGCTGCCCTTCGAGCGCGATCACTTTGGGATGCCGGCGCAGTTCGGCCGAAAGGGATACGTCGGACAGCACGGCATGCTGCACTTCAGTCAGCACGGTGCGCGTGAATGCCGCATGATAGCCGCAGCCAAAATCGGCTAGCCGCAACCCGTGGAAGTCACTGATTTGGCGGCAGATCTGACGTGCCGACAGCCACACGCCGAACCGGTCCACAATGGTCGGCTGATAGCCCTCCCCGAAGGACTTGGTACGGCCTAAGCTTTGTTGCCCGATCTGCACTACTGTGCGGAAGATCGTCCGAGTTGCGTGGACGCTTGAGGCGAGTCGTAGCGTTCGAGCCGTGGCGGCGACTGATCGGCCTCCAGCAGCCATACCTGGCGGTCCCGAAAGTATTGAATAAAAGGGCGATCCTGCTCCGGCCCCATTTCCCTTGCCCACACGATAGGCTGCCCATCGACGTCGGCGCTGTTATAGACCCATTCTTCGTGGATGTTATGATCCGGCGCATAGTGAACCAGGACCAACTGACGGCCGGGCTCCTTTTCGAGCTGCCGGACCACCTGCTGCCGCGCCAAGGCCAGCCGAGGCGCAAGCTCGCCGCCGATTCCCAAAGCCACCAGATCCCTGCCGAGCTCGGCGGGAATCAACGCTACGAAAAACACGGCCGCCGCGATGCCTAAAGGCCTTCCGCCCGGCCGCCAGGCACGCAGCCGGTCCACCGATTGCAGGAAGCGGACGTACAGCAAGCCTACGATCGCCGCTGCATAGTGCGGCGCAAATCCGGTGATCGGCAGCAGCGCCACCAGGAACCCGCCCAACAGGAATACTGTCAGCCGCTCTTCGGTGCTTTTCATCGGATACGGCCAGATCAGCAAAGGAATCAAGAGTGGGTAGAGACCAAAGACAAAGTCGTACGTGTCGCCCAGCTTCATCATGAAGGCCGCCGCGAGGTTGCGCTTCGCCTCCTGGACTTCCTGCACATGCCAAACCGCCCACAACTTCCGCATCACCGCGTGATGATAAACCGGCTCGGGCCGAAGGCCGCCCCAGGCGAGCATCGACGCCACGGCATATTGGCGATCGTGCTCCTGGTAGGCCAGTTCCAGTGCCTTACCGGTGACGCTGTAGTTGTAATACGCCATGAACCCGGCCGCCACTGCCAGAACGGTGGCGGCAGCGAGCACGCTGCGCGCAATCATGTATCTGCCCAGCGCCGCTCCATCCCGCACGAGTAGCCAGACCAGAGCCGCTCCACTGACCAGACCAAGAACCGCGCCATCATAAGGGCGAGAGTTGAGCAAGATTACCAAGCCCGCGGCCCACGTCACCGCATGAGCGTACTGCTTCCTGAAAACGATTCGCGCCACGGCGCCTAGCATCAGCGCGCCGCCGATGGCAGGCACCGAGCCGCCCCAGTAGGAATTCATCCAGTAGCTCAGAATTCCGATGCGGCATCCAGCCAGCAGCCCCCCGAGCAGCGCCAGACCGGGCGAGATCCAGCCCTGCAGCATCCAGCAGATCACCGCGCACATGAGCGCGGTGCTGACCAGCACACCGATCCACGGCAGCCCGAATAGCTTTTCGCCGAATGCCAGCACCAACCCTTGCGCGGGTTGATACTTCGAGGCATACGTAGGCTGCTGCAGGACATGGAACGTCTCGAAATGCTGCCAGAACGGATGCGTCGGGTTGGCCAGGCGGCCATGGGCGAACGTGTCGCCGGCCAACAGATAGCTGAACTCGTCGTGCACCGCCGGCATCGGTACATGCTGCCAGGGTATGAGCGCGGTCCGCGCCGCTATCACGAACACGAAAACAGCCGTGCAGGCCAGCCACCGCCGGGAGGCGACACGCTGATAGATGCGTATCATGCTTACGGCCGTCTCAGCCTACGGGCCGAGAGGCTGGCCGCGTGCAGCACCAGAGTAAAGACAAAGTTGGTGAACCCACAGACGATCGAGAGCAAGCCCAGAATGGCCAGATGGTTCCGAAGGCCGATGTTTCCCGAGAGAGTAAACCCGTAGCTGAGATATTCACGCATCAACGGAAGCATGCAACCAATTCCCGCCAGTACAGCCAAGCCGCTCGCCGCCACGGACCGGTTGTAACGGAAGATCCGCAGCCAACGCCCCCGCGCCTTGCCGGTGTAATCGTGAAACAACTGCGAAAGGCATCCCAGATAGAAGCTCTGCAGGCCCGCGAAGCTCAATGCGACGCCCACCAGCATCCAGTGCAGCGAGAAAACATAGCGGCCCGCGGTCACCGGCCCGAAGCTGAGCGGCAGGCTCAACGCGAGTCCGAGCGCCAGCAGGATCGCGCCCGGCCGCAGGGCAAAGAACTCAGCGCCGTGCACCAGCATGCTGCGCAGGTTGATCCATCCGGCGATCCAGGGCGACAGCCAACCGGCGCGCTTATGATGGCTCACACGGCCCTCGCGATCGTGCAGGAAGTGCACCGGCACTTCCGTGGTGCGCAGCTCCATCTGCACCGACTTCAGCACCATTTCCGAGGCGTACTCCCAGGATTCCGATTGCAGGTCCATGGCGACCAGCGCTTCGCGTGTGATCCCGCGCATGCCGCAGTGGATGTCGGAGAACGCGCTGGAGTAGAGCCGGTTCAAGATCCAGGTTGTAAGCGGCGTCCCGAAGTAGCGGTGCAGCGCGGGCATTGCGCCGTCGTCGATGGTGCCGGCAAAGCGCGACCCCATGATGAACTGGCCGCCGCGCTGGAACTGCTCCAGAAACGGCCGGATTTCGCGAAAGTCATAGGTCAGATCCGCGTCGCCCATGAGCACGTACTTCCCGCGAATGTAGGGAATCGCATCCATGTAGGCCCGTCCCAGGCCGCGCTTGGGTGTTTTCAGGACGCGCGCGCCGGCCTGCAGAGCTTTCGCGGCGGTGGAGTCGGAAGAGCTGTCGACAATGAGAACTTCGCCGCGCACACCGGCATCTTCCAGGCCGCGATGGCACCACGCGACAAACTCGGAGATGGTCTGCTCTTCATTGAGCGCGGGGATGACGATCGACACCTCCGGGTCCGCGGCGTCCTGGTCCGGGATCAGCAGGCAGGTCTCGCCCTGCCCTTCCAGGAGCGCCAACACCCGTTCCGGGCTAACGCTCGAATCGAGATCCGGCGCGGCGACGCATTGTGGCTGGATGCCGCCCACGATCTTCCATCGTCAAATGAAATGTTAACTTTAGCGCCTCAAGGCAGGGCGGGGGACTCGCGATGTGCCGCGGGCGGACAGCTAGCGCAGATTGAATTTCTTCATTTTGTAGCGCAGCGTGTCACGCGTGATCCGCAACAGCCGTGCCGCCTGCGTCTGATTGCCGCCGGTTCTCTCCAGCGCCTGAACCAGGAGCCGCCGCTCCTGCTCCACCAGCGACATCCCGTCGCCGGTCACCGGCGCCATGGCGATGCCCGCGGCGGCCGACAGGGAGGAGTCCTTGCCCCGCACCGCGATCGGCAACGTCTGCGGACGGATCCGCCCCGTATCTTCCAGGATCATGGCCCGCTCGATGGCGTTGCGCAACTCGCGCACGTTGCCAGGCCAGTCGTGCGACAACAGAAGGTTCTCGGCTTCCGGCGTCACCCCTTCGATCTGCCGCTTGAACTTCGCGTTGTAATGCTCGACGAAGAACCGCGTCAGCGGCAGAATGTCCTGCGGCCGCTCGCGCAGCGGCGGGACGATTAGCTGAATCACGTTCAACCGGTAGTAGAGATCCTGGCGGAAGGCGCCTTCCTTCACCGCTTCCCGCAGGTTTTTGTTGGTGGCGGCGATGATGCGCAGATCGACGTGAATATCCCTCAGTCCGCCCAGGCGACGGAAGCATTGATCTTCCAGCACCCGCAGCAGCTTGGCTTGCAGCGAGAGCGGAATCTCCCCGATCTCGTCCAGGAATAATGTACCTTTGTCAGCCAGCTCGAACAGGCCGCGCTTTTGGCCGCGCGCGTCCGTGAAGGCGCCCTTCTCGTAGCCGAAGAGTTCGCTTTCCAGCAGAGTCTCCGGAATGGCGGCGCAGTTGATCGCCAGAAACGGTTCCGCCTGGCGCAGACTTTGATAATGCAGCGTTTTGGCGATCAGATCCTTGCCGGTGCCATTTTCGCCCTCAATCAATATCGACGCCGCTTCGCTCACCGCCACGCGACGGACGAAACTCAGCACCTCCCGCATCGCCTGCGACTCGGCGATAATCTGGCGCCGGGCCGGCTCGGCTTCCTCCGTGATGTCCTTGACGGTGGCTACCACCCCTTCGAGCGAACCATCGTTGTCGAAAAGCTGCACGGTCCGGATCACGACCAGGCGTTCCCGGCCGTTGTCCGTGCGTAGGCTCACTGTTCCGCTCGGAACGCACGGCGCGTCGCCCAGACCTTGCAGCATCGCGCACGTGACCTCGCAGCTGGTGCAGTGAAACAGCTCCTGGCAGTGCTTGCCCACCAGTTCCTCGGGCGCCATCCCAAACAGGCGTTGGGCGGCTTGGTTCACTCCAACGATATGCAGGTCTTTGTCGTAGATGAAGAGAGCGTCGGAAAGCTGGTCAAAGATCGCTTCCAGGATCTCTGGACGTTGCCACTTGGCCGCCAGGTGGGAAATGCCGTTACTGGGTGCTAATCCAATCATATGATTGCCCCGCGTGATTCGATCCGAAGCACGTTTTGGACCTTTCCCTGGGTTTTGGGGCTTCTAGCCCAACCCAAGCCCTCTGTGGAATTTACCAGCAGGGAGTATGCCTTCAGTAACTAATTGATTCCATAGGAGGCTGGCGAACGGTTGGCAGATTGCGAAACTCTGTGCAACTGCTATGAAGACCGTTCAAATCTCCCTTCGGGATCCTGATTACGCGCAGACGCTGCGGAATCTCCTCCTGCGTGACGGCAATCACCGCGTCTATATCGTGGATCAGGCTGACCTGCGGTTGGACGGCGTGGTCGTCACCGACGCTACCTCGCCGGACAACCTCTCGATGTTGGCCGACGAGCCCGAGAGATTTGTGGTCCTCACGCACAAGGGCACCGACCATCTGTCCAAAATCTGGGACACCGGTGTCCGGCACGTCGTCTTCGAAGGGGACCCACCCAATACCGCGCAACTAGCCGTAATCGCCGCCGAGCTTCGCCTGCCGGGCAACAATCTAAAAGGCAACAAGAACTTAGGTTCCGGAAAGCACCATGCTCGTCCCCGCCCGACTCTCCCGATTCTGGACACTCCACGCTCCTCGGCTCATTGCAAATTGAGCGATTCAGAGTTCTAAACTCGTATCTGGGTTAATGTACACAATCCAAAGTCCGGATAGCGTGATTTCACCCGAAGATTTCCGTCGCTGCAAGGGCTTAGCTGAGGTCGTTTTGGAGATACGATTGCCTTCGGAGAAGTCCGGATGCTGAAGCGCTCACCTCTAGCCTACTTAGCAAGTAACGTCATCAGCTTAGTTGGGGTGGTCATCGTCACCACCGCCACAATCCTCTGGCTGCTCACGCTGCCGGCCTTTGTACGAGGGGAGGCGCCTACCCCTTACCTCGGAATCCTGCTCTTCCTCATTCTGCCCGGCATATTCCTACTGGGGCTCCTTCTGATCCCAGTCGGAATCGTGCTGAACGACCGCAAACGCCGGAAAGCCGGCGAGACGGGACCTCTTCTGCCGCGCGGCGGAGAACTTCGCCGGTTGGGGCTCTTTGTCGGAGTGACCACCGTGGTCAACCTGATCATCGGGAGCCAGTTCACCTACCGGGCGATCACCTACATGGACACCGACACGTTCTGCGGCAAAGCTTGCCATACGGTGATGCAACCGGAATATACCGCCTACTCGCATTCGCCGCATGCGCATGTCTCCTGCACCGAGTGCCATATCGGGCCGGGTGAGTCTTACTTTGTCAAGTCGAAACTCTCGGGCGTGGGCCAGGTGATTGCGGTGACGTTCCACACGTATCCACGGCCGATTCCGACGCCGGTGACGAGTCTTCGCCCCGCTCGCGAAACCTGCGAGCAGTGCCACTGGCCGCAACATTTCACGCAAGAGAAGTTCTACATTCACACGGAATACGCTAACGACGAGCAGAATACCCCCTCCACGACGGTCGCTTTAGTGAAAGTGGGCGGCCGCAACTTCCAAGGTACAGTCGGAATCCACGGTGCACACGTGGATGAGAAAACCCGCGTGGAGTACATCGCGACCGACGCCAAGCGGCAGAACATCGCACAGGTGACCTATACCGACGCCAACGGAAAAGTAACTGTCTACAAGAACACGGACGCGCCGGCCAAACCGGCGGACCTGGACCGTGGCGAGCACCGGGTAATGGACTGCGTCGACTGCCACAACCGTCCCACGCACATTTTTCAGCTTCCCGAGCAAGCCGTGGATTTGGCGATCAGTCAGGGCGCGATCAGCCCGCAATTGCCGTTCATCCGCAAACAGGCGGTGGCCGCGCTCCAGCATGAATACCCGGACCGCGAAACCGCCCGGCAATCCATCGCCGCCATGCTGGACGACTTCTATCGCAAGACCTACCCGCAGGTTCACGCCGCCAACCCCGCCCCGATGAAGTCTGCGATTCAGAACGTGCAAGACATTTATGACCGGAACATCTTCCCGGAAATGAAAATTACTTGGGGCACTTATCCTAACAACCTGGGCCATACTGATTCGGCGGGATGTTTCCGGTGCCACGATGGCAATCACACGAGCGCCGATGGGCGCACGATTTCAAACGATTGCGCCACTTGCCACGACTTGTTGGCGGTGGGCGAGAAAAACCCGAAGATACTCACTGAACTCGGACTGAATCCGTCACCCCAATCCCCGGCAGGAGGCGCAAGCACGAAGTAGGAGGTCCAATGAACTGGAGTCCCGCGGTTGTGTTACCGCTGGTCCTGGCAGTCCGGGTAATGGCTGCCAGCCCATCTGCAAGCGCCGAATGCCTGACCTGCCACGACGACAAAGGCGCGAATTTCAAAGACAGCGTGCACGGCAGCATGGCCTGCACCGACTGTCACAGCACCATCCGTGCTTATCCTCACCAGAACGTCGCAAAGGTGCAGTGCGACACCTGTCATCAAGATCCGGTGAAGGGCGTGAGTTCGAGTGTACACAGCCAGGCCAGCCCGCAAGCTTGCCAGGGCTGTCACGGAGATGCGCATGCCATCCTGCCGGCCACCGACGCCAAGTCCAGCGTCTATCCGACCAACCTGCCGCGAACCTGCGGGAAGTGCCACGGGGACGCGAAGCTGGCCAAGCAACACGGCCTGACGCAGGTCTACACCGAGTACATGGACTCCATCCATGGATTCGCGCTCACCAAGGACGGGTTGCTGGTGGCCGCCAGTTGTTCCAGTTGCCATGGCTCGCACAAGATCCTGAGCAAAAAGGATCCGGCCAGCAAGACCAACATAGCCAACATCGCTGATACTTGCGGTACCTGCCACGCCGGGCCCAAGCAGGATTATCTGGCGGGCATCCACGGGCAAGGCTCCACCACCGGCAACACCATGGCGCCGGTTTGCACCGACTGCCATACCGCACACCAGATCACCAACGTCAGCACCGCCGCCTGGCAGATGAAGACAACCGCCACCTGCGGGAAATGCCATCGGGAACAGGTGGAGACGTATCGCGACACATTCCACGCCCAGGTTTCGGCGCTGGGCTACATCGAGACGGCGCACTGCTGGGATTGCCACGGCTTCCACGACATTCGCCCGCCGACCGATCCCAAGTCCACGATCGCCGCGGCCAACCTGAAGACCACCTGCGGCAAGTGTCACTCCGGCGTGAACGCGGGCTTCGTCAGCTATCAGCCGCATGCCGACCGGCGCAATTTCCACCAGTTCCCGTTGCTGTTCACCTCCAGCGTCTTCATGAACATGCTGCTGGCCAGCGTGCTTGGCTTCTTTGCGTTGCACACTCTGCTCTGGCTCAATCGATCGCTGGCCGAACGGCGGGGCAAGAAGTAGGAGGGATCAGACATGGACCTCGCAACGACAGCCCCCATCGCCGAGCCGCGCTCTGCCGCCGGCGGGCAACCGGAAAACCAGGACCAGGGGGAACGCTACTACGCTCGCTTCACGCTTGCACAGCGTTACCTGCATGGCTTCCTGGCCGTCACTTTCCTCGGACTGGCGATGACCGGACTGACGTTGCGCTTCAGCAGCGCCGGCTGGGCCGTTGGACTGGCGCATTCAGCCGGCGGATTCGGCACGGTGCTCTTCTTTCACCTGTTCTGCGCCGTCGTGCTGACCGGCGCCTTCCTGGTCCACGTGGCCAACGTCGTCTACCGGATCGTTTTCAAGAGAGAATACGGCCTGGCCTGGGGACCCAACTCGCTGGTGCCGAATCTCAAGGACATCCGGGACTTCGTCCAGCAGTTCCGTTGGTTTTTCTTCCGCGGCGAGAAGCCCAAGTTCGGCCGCTACGCCTACTGGGACAAGTTCGACTACTGGGCCGTCTTTTGGGGCATGGTGATCATCGGATTCTCCGGCTTCGCCATGTGGTTCGCGCCGTTTTTCGCACGATTCATTCCCGGCTCGTGGCTGAACGTCGCGCTGCTCATTCACGGCGAGGAGGCGATCCTGGCAGTTGGCTTTATCTTCGCCATTCACTTTTTCAACACGCATCTCAGGCCCGAGAACTTTCCCCTCGACCTGGTGATTTTCACCGGGCGGCAGACCGAGGAGGAACTGAAGCGGCGCCATCCGGAAGAATACGCGGCCCTGGTGGCCGCCGGGGAGCTGGAGAAACTGCGCGTTGCGCCGCCGCCGCGGTGGTTGTGCAATTTCGGACGCGCATTCGGAGCAACCGCGATCTCGATCGGTTTCGTCTTCCTGGGTTTGATGATTGCGGCCTTTCTCAGGGAGTGATGCACGCATAGGGTGATGGTCCAAAAGGAGGCACGCTTATGTTTCCCCCGAAGAAAATCTTGTTCCCGGTCGATTTCTCGGACCGCTGCGGTCAGGCGGCCCGGATGGTGGAGACGTTCACCGGCCATTTTCAGGCGCAACTCACGTTGCTGTATGTGCTGGAGCTGCCCGCCTACAACGATGTGGTGATCGAAACCGCGGCGGCTACCGAAAAGCGCCTGCGCGGGTATCTCGCCGAAGAGCTGGAACAGTTCGACGTGGAGCGCGTGATGCTGGAAGGCGATCCGGCGACACAGATCGACGCTTACGCCCGCGCGAACGGCATCGACCTCATCATGCTTCCCACCCACGGGTACACGGCGTTCCGGCGCCTGATGCTGGGCTCGGTCACGTCCCGCGTGCTCCGCGAAGCTTGCTGCCCGGTCTGGACCGGCGTACATATGGAGCAAGTGCCCAAGCTCGAGGACATCAGTTTCCGCAAGGTGGTTTGCGCCGTCGACCTGGGTCCGCAGAGCGGCCCTACACTGCACTGGGCGCATTCCTTCGCGCAGGAGTTCGGAGCCGGCCTGCATATCGTGCACGCGATCCCGGAGGCCGGCCAGGCGTTTCCCGTCGAAAGCGACGTGGTCCGCGATGCCGGCGCTGCCATCAAGAGCCTGGAGACCGCGATCGGCTCCTGCGCGGCGGTATCCATCATTCCGCAGGATGCTCCCGACGCCGTTTGCGGCTTTGCCGCCCGCGAGCGGGCCGACCTGCTTGTCATCGGCCGCAGCGTGAAGAGTGGAGTGGTGGGCAGGCTGCGCGCCAACGCCTATTCGATCATCCGGCAGTCGCCCTGTCCCGTTGTCAGTGTCTAAACGTAGCGCGCGCACTCTTGCGTGCGGTACTGACAGAAGCATTTAGAATTGAGGAGAAGCACCAGCACCATGACCGTTCCTAGTGAACTGACCACTGGAATCCAGCACAAAAGAGACATCACCCGCCGCGATCTGGATGTCTTCTTCCGGCCCCGCTCGGTGGCCGCCATCGGCGCCACAGAACGGGAGGGGCATGTCGGCCGCTCCGTTTTGTGGAATCTCATCAGCAGCCCTTTCGGCGGAACGGTCTATCCGGTGAACGCCAAGAAGAGCAGCGTGTTGGGCATCAAGGCGTATCCCAACGTCGCGAGCCTCCCCGAGCCGCCCGAGCTGGCCGTCATCATGACGCCCGCCGAAACGGTCCCGGGACTGGTGGAGGAGTGCGCGCGCGCGGGCACCAGAGGCGCTGTCATCATCTCGGCAGGGTTCCGCGAATCGGGCCCACGCGGCCGGGAGTTGGAGGAGCAGGTGCTCGCCGCCGCGCGCCCTGCCAAAATGCGCATCGTCGGGCCGAACTGCCTGGGCGTGATGTGTCCGGTAAGCGGCTTGAACGCGACGTTCGCGCAAACCGTGGCGCGGCCCGGTAACGTCGCCCTGGTCAGTCAAAGCGGCGCTCTGTGCACCGCGATTCTCGATTGGAGCCTGCGCGAGCAGATCGGCTTCAGCGCCTTCATTTCCACCGGGTCGATGCTGGACGTCGGCTGGGGAGCGCTCATCGACTATCTGGGCGACGATCCCCACACGCGCAGCATCGTCATCTACATGGAGTCCATCGGCGACGCGCGTTCGTTCCTTTCGGCGGCACGCGAAGTCGCCTTGAACAAACCGATCATCGTCATCAAAGCCGGTCGCACCGAGCAGGCCGCCAAGGCCGCTGCCTCGCACACCGGGTCGATGGCCGGCAGCGACGACGTGCTGGACGCGGCATTCCGCAGGGTCGGCGTACTAAGGGTGAACAGCATCGCCGACATCTTCTACATGACCGAAGTGCTGGCCCACCAGCCGCGTCCGAGAGGGCCCAAGCTGGCCATCGTCACCAACGCCGGCGGCCCGGGCGTGCTGGCCACCGACGCGCTGCTCATGATGGGCGGCGAACTGGCCGAGCTGTCGCCCCACACGGTCGACGAATTGAACCAGGCGCTGCCGCCGCACTGGAGCCACAATAATCCCATCGATATCATCGGCGACGCCGGACCGGACCGCTTCGAGAAGGCCGTCGAAGTTGTTTCGAAAGATCCCAACGCCGACGGCCTATTGGTGATCATGACGCCGCAGGGCATGACCAACCCCGTGCTGATCGCCGAGAAGCTAACGCGCTTCGCTAAGCTCGGCAACAAGCCGATCCTGACCAGTTGGATGGGCGGCGCCGAAGCGGCCCAGGGCGAGGCGGTGTTGAATCGCGCGGGCATTCCCACGTTTCCCTTCCCCGACACGGCCGTGCGCGCCTTCCACTACATGTGGCGCTACAGCTACAACCTGCGCGCGCTCTACGAAACTCCCGCGCTCACCAGCACCGGCGGGATGGATGTGCAGGCCGCCGAGGCGATCGTCAACGCGGCGCGCGAAGCGGACCGCACCATCCTCACCGAGTACGAATCCAAGCAGTTGTTGAAGGCCTATGGCATCCCGGTGGTGGAGACTTGTTTGGCGTTAACGGAAGATGAAGCCGCCACCGCGGCGGCCGCCATCGGCTTTCCAGTCGTGCTGAAGCTGCATTCTTTCACCATCACGCACAAAACCGACGTCGGCGGCGTTCAGCTGAATCTCGCCAGCGAAGCGGCCGTGCGCAATGCTTTCCGAGCGATTCAGGCTTCGGTCAGCGAAAAAGCCGGACCGCAGCACTTTGCCGGGGTCAGCGTACAGCCGATGATCATCGCCGAAGGCTACGAACTAATCCTGGGATCGAGCATCGATTCGCAATTCGGTCCCGTGCTGCTGTTCGGCGCCGGCGGCCAGTTGGTCGAAGTGTTCCAGGATCGCGCGCTGGCCCTTCCACCGCTCAACACGACGTTAGCGCGGCGTTTCATCGAGCAGACCAAAATCTTCAAGGCCCTGCAAGGTGTACGCGGGCGCAAGCCGGTGAACCTGGCGGCGCTCGAAGAGCTCCTGGTGTTGTTCAGCCGCCTGGTCACCGAGCAGCGCTGGATCAAGGAAATCGACATCAACCCGCTGCTCGCTTCGCCGGAGCGCTTGATCGCTCTGGACGCCCGCGTCGTTGTTTATGGGAAAGAGACCACGGCGCGCGACCTGCCGCGGCTGGCCATTCGTCCTTATCCCAGCCGGTACGACAATCAGGTGACTCTCGCCGACGGCTCGGCGGTCCGCATCCGGCCGATTCGCCCGGAAGACGAGCCGCTCCTGGTCGCCTTCCACCACACGCTCTCCGAGCGCACCGTGTACATGCGCTACTTCCATTGGATGAAGCTGGAACAGCGCACCGAGCATGAACGGCTCACGCGTATGTGCTTCATCGACTATGACCGGCAGATGGCCTTCGTGGCTGAGCGCCGCGATCCGGATTCCGGCGAACCCCAGATCATTGCGGTCGGCCGCGTCGTAAAGTCCCATGCCGCCGACGAAGCCGAGCTCGCGGTGATCGTGAGCGACCATTTCCAGAGGCAGGGCATCGGCAGCGAGATCGTGCGGCAGCTGGTCGACTTCTGCCGCGCCGAAAAGCTGGAACGTATCACGGCCACCATGCTGCTCGAGAACCGGCCCATGCAGAAAGTCTTCGAGAAAGCCGGCTTCCGCGTGCGCCAGGCGCGCGACGACGATTCCATGGAAGCCGAACTGGTTCTCTAGGCCGTCGCGCTACGCTTCCACCTTCCCGGCCAGTTTCCGGTAGACGAACACCGAGTAAATCGTCGCCAGCAGCATCCCGGGAATAAACCAGGCCAGGCCGATCTGCAGACCATAAGGCGCCGCCGACGCGTTGTCCACCGTCAGCCCCGCTTCCGGCGAAACATTGGAGGGCAGCACATAGGGGAACACTCCAAACGCCGCGCTGGTCAACATGCCCACCAGGTACAGACACGACGCCAGAAACGCGCTGAGTTCCTTGCCCCGCGAATGGTAGACACGTACGCCGAACAATCCCAAAAGAGCGAGCAGTGGGAAGACGTAGCCCCAGGGGTGTGCAGCGAACTCAGCCGACAGATGTGACTGCAGCCCGAAGCTCGCCAGCGTGAGAATCGAAGTGAGCGCCAGCACCGCCCACCAGACTTTCGCCGCCAGGGTTCTAGACCGCCCCTGAAGATCTCCGGCCGTCTTCAGGATCACCCAGTGGCATCCGTGCATGGTCAGCGCCGCAAAGGCCGCCGCGCCTACCAGCAGCGTGTACCAGTCCACTAACCCGGCGTCGCGGCCCGGCATCAAATTGGTCCACAGCGGGAGGAAGAAAAACCCATTGGCATCCAGCGGCACACCGCGGACCACGTTGCCGAGCGCCGCTCCGTACAACAGCGCGAGCAGCGCGCTGGCCGCGCCGAAAATAAAATCCCAGAACGGCTTCCAGAGCGCGCTATCGATATGGCTGCGCAGCTCGATCGAGATGCCGCGCAGGATCAACAGCCAGAGCACGATCATCAGCGCCAGGTAGAACCCGCTGAAGGCCGCCGAATAGAGCGCCGGAAAAGCGAAATACAATGTCCCGCCGCCGGCCAGCAGCCAGACTTCGTTGCCGTCCCACACCGGGCCGATGGAACGCAGCACCTGCTGCCGCTCCGATTCATTGCGCGCGACGATCAAATGAATAATGCCGGCGCCCAGATCGAATCCGTCCAGCACCACGTAACCGGCGATCATGATTGCCACCAGGCAGAACCAGACAATCTGGATCATTGGGCGCCTCCTGTCACGGGACCGTGGTCGATCTCGCGCTGCACCAGGAACAGGAACAGAATCCCGAGCACCAGGTACAGCCCCAGGAACCCCAGCAGCGTAAACAGGCCATTGGCCGCCGAAACACGCGGCGAGACCCCTTCCGCGGTTCGCATCACCCCGTAGATGAGCCAGGGCTGGCGGCCCAGCTCGGCGGTCATCCAACCGGCCGTGGTCGCGATGTATGGAAACGGCAGCGCCAGCAGCAAGGCCCACAACAGCTGCTTACATCGCTCCAGACGGCCGCGCCACAGAAACCAGGCGGACAGCAGCATCAGCGCAATCAACAACGTCCCGAGCCCCACCATGATGTGATAGCTGTAATACAGCAGCGGAATGTTATCCGGCCACAAGTCCCGCGCGTAGTCCTTCAAGCCTTTGACTTCCGCTCCCCAGCGCCGGTAAGTCAGGAAGCTCAGTGCATTCGGCACCAGCAGGGGATTGTCTAATTGCATCCGGTCCGTATCGGGCTGGCCGATGAGCGCGATCGGCGCCCCCTCGACGGTATCGAACAAACCCTCCATGGCCGCCAGCGTGACTGGTTGATTGAGCGCCACCATGCGCCCCTGGCCGTCGCCGGTCGGGAAGATCATCGCGAGCGTCGCAATGGCGCCCACAATCACGCCGGTGCGAAGAAAGATCCGGGCATGATCGGTAAACTTGCCCGAAAGCTGATAGTAGGCCCCAATGGATGCCATCGCGACGCTGGCCGTTACCACAGCGCCGGTCATGTTGTGTAGATACTGCCAGAGGATCCACGGGTTCAAAACCAGGCCCCAGAAGCTGTCCAATAGAATCCGGCCGCCGGTATCCAGGCGGTAGCCCGCCGGATGCTGCATCCAGGCGTCGGTGGCGATGATGAAATACCCGGACATCCAGGAGCCGAGAAAGACCAGGAAAGCGGTCAACCAATGCAGCAAGGGGCTCAACCGCTTCTCACCATAGATGAAGAGGCCAAGGAAGCTGGACTCAAGAAAGAAGGAGAACACGCCTTCCATTGCGAGCGTCTGGCCGATCACGCCTCCCGCGTCTTTGGAAAACCGCGCCCAGTTCGTGCCGAACTGGAATTCCATGGGAATGCCTGTGACCACCCCCATGGCGAAGTTGATGGCGAAGATGCGCGCCCAGAATCGGGCGGCTTCCTGGTAGCGTTCGTTCCCCGTCCGGAGCGCGGCGGTCTTCAGGATGACAATCAGAAGCGCCAGTCCCATCGTGAGCTGGGGGAACAGGTAGTGGAATGTGACCGTAAACGCGAAGTGCAGGCGGTGAACCGCCAGAGCCGAGTCCATTTTGGGCCCTCCTCAAAAGACTAGGATTCGTTGCGCTCGTAGTTGGTCTTTACCAGTTTCTCCCCACGGATAGGCCTGCTGTTGGGTGGGGCACTTTACCCAACCCGAAGGTATGACACCAGTAGAACCAACAGCCTCCGGGGACTCTCCCCGTGGCCGCTCGGGTGCATCGCAAGAGTGGGAGGAAAGCCAAACTCTATGGAAGTCACTGTCCGACACGCAGGTGGAAAGAAATTCGAGATTCGGGCTCGTCACCATCATGTTTT
>Ga0335069_10007999_pt1 | contig 15196 bp, 10 predicted proteins | sample Lox_Sample_11_FD_206714 | JGI IMG/M metagenome (GOLD analysis project Ga0335069, IMG submission 206714) | Soil microbial communities from Loxahatchee National Wildlife Refuge, Florida, United States - Lox_Sample_1.1 | ecosystem: Environmental > Terrestrial > Soil > Wetlands | place: USA... | reverse complement strand
GAAACGCGTTCCCGGCGGCTACAAGCGCCTGCGCGCGTTTCCGTCGTTCGGCAAGGGCGGCACCTCCGGCGCCGTCGACTCGATCACGCCGATCGCGATCGGCGGCGACGACGGGATCGCGGTCGAGTCCGGCGGCACGTTCCAGGGCTATTCGGCATCGGCGCTCGATCTCTACGCCTTCCGCCAACGCGGCCTCGTCCGTCTCGACGCCGGCGCGCCGCTGCTGATCGCAGGCGACGACAGCGGCGCCGAGGCCGAGCCGAACAAGGCGACCGAAGTCGAAGCCGCCTGGTCGCTCGCCGCCGGCGAGCTGGCGATCGATTATCGCGTGACCGACGCGCGCGGCAAGCGCGACAGCCGCGCCGTGTGGAGCGTCGGCGAGACGTCGCTGACCCTCAAATCCGGCGCGCCGCCGAAGGAGCTCGCCAAGGCGGCTGGGCAGGAGTAGTCGGCCGCGCGCTCAGCCAATGGTCATCAGGCTTGCGTTGCCGCCAGCCGCTGTCGTGTTGACGCACAGCGAACGCTCGCTGAGCAGGAAGTCGAGCGGCGCCGGCTCCCCACGCGCGCGGCTCGACGCGGAGACGCGGAAGACGGAGGCGATCGGCCCGTCGCGGCGCGCGACGTCGCCGGCGAAAGCGACGAGGGCCGCGCCCTCGCGGTCGGTGAGGACAGCGTCGACGCGATCGCCCGGCGCAGCGACGGCGACGCGCTCGCGCAACGGCTCCGGCAGCGCCGCGACCAACGCCGGCGCCGCCGGCCCGGCGAGCAAGGCGCGATTGCCGGTCGCCAGCGCGCAAGCGACCTGGGCGATCAGCGCTGCCTCGTCCGCCGCGTCGCATAACACGGCGCCGCGCGGCTCGAGCGTATAGACGTTGCGCTCGCCGACGGGCCCGGGCAGGTCGAGGCTGACGCCGAGCCGGCTCGCCGCGACGATCGCTTCGCAGAGCGCCGCGAGCGCGGCGTCGCCGCGCCTGGCGACAAACCCGGCGAACGCCTTGGCCGCCGCGCTCGGCGCTCCCGCGGGCAGCCTCGGCCAGCTGGCCGGCGCGCGTGCGACGAGCCGCTTGAGATAGAGCGGCCCGCCTGCCTTCGGCCCAGTGCCCGACAGGCCGTGACCGCCGAATGGCTGCGCGCCGACCACCGCGCCAATGATGTTACGGTTGACGTAGACGTTGCCGGCGGCGATGCGCTTGGCGACCAAGTCGATCGTCGTGTCGATGCGCGAATGCACGCCGCCGGTCAGCGCGTAGCCGGTCGCGTTGAGCGCGTCGATCAGCGCCGGCAGAGCCTCTCGCTTGAACCTCAGCACGTGCAGCACCGGGCCGAACACTTCGCGCCCGAGATCGGCGACGGAACGGATCTCGATCAGGGTCGGCGCGACGAACGTCCCGCTGGCGGCGGCGGCGCCGAGCGGGGCCTGCGTGACGGCGCAGCCGCGCGCGCGCATCGCCTCGATATGGGCGCAGATCGTCTCGCGCGCCTCGGCCGTGATGACCGGGCCGACGTCGGCGGCGAGGCGGGCGGGCGGGCCGACGTCGAGCTCCTGCATCGCCGCCTTGACCATCTCGATCACGCGGTCGGCCACGTCGTCCTGCAGGCAGAGGACGCGCAGGGCCGAGCAACGCTGACCGGCCGAATCGAACGCCGAGGTCAGCGCGTCGGCGATCACCTGCTCGGGCAGCGCCGAGGAATCGACGATCAGCGCGTTCTGTCCGCCGGTTTCGGCGATCAGCGGGATCGGCTGGCCGTCGGGGCGCAGCCGGCCGGCGAGCGCCGCGGCGATCAGCCGGGCGACTTCGGTCGAGCCGGTGAACATGACGCCGCCGACGCCCTCGTGCGCCGTCAGCATGGCGCCGATTCCGCCGTCGCCGGCGACGAGGATCAGCGCGTCTTCCGGCACGCCCGCCTCGTGCATGAGCTTGACCGCCGCGGCGGCGACGAGCGGCGTCTCCTCGGCCGGCTTGGCGACGACCGCATTGCCCGCCGCGAGCGCGGCGGCGATCTGGCCAGCGAAGATGGCGATCGGGAAATTCCACGGGCTGATGCACACCACCGTCCCGAGCGGCGGATGGCTGGCGGCCGAAAACGCGCCGTCGGCGACGCAGGTTCCGTAGTAGCGCAGAAAGTCGATCGCCTCGCGCACGTCGCCCAGCGCGTTGGGCAGCGTCTTGCCGGCCTCGCGGCAGATCAGGCCGGCGAGTTCGCCGGCCTTGCTCTGGAGGCGCGCCGCGGCGGCGGCGAGAATCGCCGCGCGTTCGGCGGGCGGCCGCGCCGCCCAGGCTGGGCCGCTCTTCGCCGCCGCCGCGAAGGCGCGCTCGACGTCGTCGCGCGTCGCGCAGACGACGCGGCCGACCACGTCGGCGGAATCAGCGGGATTGACGACCGGCCGCGCTTCGCCCTCTTGGCCGCCGACGCGCCATTCGGTCTGCGCGCTCCTGCCCAGCCACGCATCGAGCTGGCCGAGCCGCGCCTCGTTGGTGAGATCGAGGCCGGCCGAATTCGCCCGCGCCGGCGCGTAGAGGTCGCGCGGAAGGACGATTTTCGGATGGGGCGCGCCGACGGGCGCGATCGCGCGCGTCGCAGCGACCGGGTCCTCGATCAACTGGTCGATCGTCACCGAGGCGTCGGCGATGCGGTTGACGAACGAGGTGTTGGCGCCGTTCTCGAGCAGCCGACGCACCAGATAGGCGAGCAGCGTCTCGTGCGAGCCGACCGGCGCATAGACCCGGCACGGCCGCGCGTCGCGGCCGGCGCCGACGATCTGGTTGTAGAGCGGCTCGCCCATGCCGTGCAGGCACTGGAACTCGTATTGTCCGGCGTAGAAATTCGCGCCGGCCATGGCGTGGATCGTCGCCAGCGTCAGCGCGTTGTGAGTGGCGAATTGCGGGAAGATCGCCTCAGGCGCCGCGAGCAGCTTGCGGGCGCAGGCCAGATAGGAAACGTCGGTGTGGATCTTGCGCGTGAAGACCGGGAAGCCCTCGAGCCCCTCGACCTGCGAACGCTTGATCTCGCTGTCCCAATAGGCGCCCTTGACCAGCCGCAACATGATCCGCCGTTTCGTCTCGCGCGCCAGCGCGACCATCCAGTCGATCACCGCAAAGGCCCGCTTCTGATAGGCCTGGACGACGAAGCCGACGCCGTTCCAGCCCGCCATCGCCGGATCGCGGCACAGCGCCTCGAGCAGGTCCAGCGAGAGGTCGAGCCGCTCCGACTCCTCGGCGTCGATGTTGAGGCCGACGTCGGCCTCGCGGGCCATCGCGGCGAGCCGCAGCAGTCGCGGATAGAGCTCGGCGAAGACCCGCGCACGCTGGCTGCGCGAATAGCGCGGATGCAGCGCCGAGAGCTTCACCGACAGGCCCGGCCCCTCATAGACGCCGCGTCCGGCCGAGGCCGCGCCGATCGCCCTCAGCGCCGTCTCGTAAGCGTCTAGATAGCGTTCGGCGTCCGCGGCGGTCGTCGCCGCCTCGCCGAGCATGTCATAGGAATAGCGGAAGCCGCGCGCCTCGAACGGCCTGGCGTGGGCGATCGCCTCGCCGATCGTTTCGCCGCAGACGAACTGCTCGCCCATCACCCGCATCGCCGTGTCGACGGAAGCGCGGATGATCGGCGCGCCGGAACGCGCGATCAGACGGTTCAGCGCCGCCGCCAACCCGGTTTCGTCCACCGGCGCGACGAGTTGGCCGGTGATCAGCAGGCCCCACGTTGCGGCGTTGACGAACGGCGACGGCGACTGGCCGACATGGGCGCGCCATTCGCCGCCGCCGATCTTGTCGGCGATCAGCGCGTCGCGGGTTGCGGCGTCGGGGATGCGCAGCAGCGCTTCCGCCATGCACATCAGCGCGACGCCCTCCTGGCTGGAGAGGTCGTATTCGCGCATCAGACCCTGGACCAAGCCGGGCTGCGACTTCTCGCGCAGGTTGGTCACCAGCCTGCGCGCCAGCGCGCGCGCTTGTTCGACGGTCGCCGGCGGCAGGTCGGCCGCGGCGACCAGCGCCGGCATGACCTCGGTCTCCGGCGCCCGATAAAGAGCGTCGATCGCCTCGCGCAAGGCGTCGTGACGAACCCGCTCGGCGGCGAAGGCGGAGAACGGGCCGATGCGGTCGCCGCCGATTTCCGCTGAGCTTCGGGTGGCGGTCACAGTCGCGTCTCCGGCGAAGAATGAGAAAACACGACTTGATACATGCAACCCGGGCGCCGCGTCTCGGCCGCAGGGCGCGTCACAGGACATTCAGCCGCAGTGGCGAATCGGCCACGCCGCGACCATATTGCGACAGCGGCGCTCTTTTGCGTTGCTGCACTGCAGCAATTCTGCTAGTGATTAATATGGTTTTCGACTGTTGAATTGGCGACGGCGACAGCGTGCGCCGGCTGCGAGGGCGGAATGGACACGACCTGGCACACCAAATGGGGCGCGCGGCGCGTTCGCAAAGATCCGCCCACCATCGAGGAGGCGTTGATCGCCGCCGAGAGCCTGACCGACGATCTCGATCAGCGCATCGCGATCGCCGCCTCGTTGATCGGCGCGCCGGTCGAAGAGGTGAAGGCGCTGGCGGCCAAGCAGGCCCATCTCGCGCGCGGCCGTTCGACCCTGGTCGCCGGCCGCAATCGCGCGGTCGTGGTCGAGTACAAGCGCCCGCGGACCATCCGCCCGCCGGGCGCGGCGCGGCGCTGATCCGCCGGCTCTTCGCCGCTTTGAGGTCGCGAACCCGACGCGTCTGGCCGCGCGCTTCGTTCGACGCGCGCTTCCATAGGCGGATTCGGCTTTCCCTTTTGGGCCGGCGGGGGTAGCTACGCGCGATGCTCGACCGGTCGCCCCCCGAAGAACAAATCGGCGCTTTCCGCCTGCTCGGACGGCTGATCCGGGATTTCGGCCGCGAGCACGTCTGGGGCTACGCGGCGAGCGCCGTGTTGCTCGGGCTCATTTCGGTTTCCAACACCGCGGTTGCGGCGATGCTGAAGCCGGTGCTCAACGGCATGGTCTCGGCGGAGAAGTTCGGCCAGATGCGGACCATGGCGTTCGAAGTCATGGCGCTGTTCATCTTACGCGGCGCCGCGACTTTCGGCTCGACGCTGACGCTTTCGCGCATCGGCAACCGCATCGTCGCCACCGCGCAGCGGCGCGTGTTCGACCGCCTGCTCAATCAGAGCCTGATGTTCTTTCAGGACCGCCATTCGAGCGAGTTCGTCGCCCGGCTGGTCCTCGCCGCCAATCGCGTGCGCGACACGCTGCAACTCGTCGTCCAAAGCGGCGCGCGCGACGCGTTGACGCTGGTCGGCCTCGCGGCGGTGATGATCTATCAGGACCCGCTGGTCGCCGCCGGCGCGGTCTGCGTCATGCCGATCCTCGTTCTCGTCATTCGCAAGATCGTCGACAAGGTGAAGCGCTTCGCCAAGCGCTCGTTCCACGGCTCGACCCAGATCATGCAAACGATGAGCGAGACGGTCCTCGGCGCGCGCATCGTCAAGGCCTTCGGCCTCGAGGCGGAAATGCGCGAGCGCATGGCGCGCTCGGTGCGCACGGTCGAAGGCTCGTCGAACCGCATCGCGGTCGGCAACGGCCTGACCACCTTCCTCGCGGACTCGCTCGCCGGCCTCGCCATCGGTTTCGCCGTCTATTACGGCTCGTGGCGGGTTAGCGTGCGGCACGCCGACGTCGGCTCGTTCGTCTCCTTCCTCGGCGCCCTGCTGCTCGCCTACGAGCCGGCCAAGCGCCTGTCGGGCTTCTGGGTCAACCTGCAGAACGGCATGGTCGGCGCGCGGATGATCTACGAAGTGCTCGACGCGCCGCTCGACGACGCGCCGACGGTCGGCGCGCCGCCGCTGGAGGTGGCCGAGGGCCGGATCGTTCTCGAAGGCGCGCGCTTCGCCTATCGCGCCGGCGAGGACGTGCTCGACGGCGTCGACCTCGTCGCCGAACCCAACCAGACGACGGCGCTGGTCGGCCCTTCGGGCGGCGGCAAGTCGACCATTCTGGGCGTCATCCAACGCTTCTTCGTCCTCAACGGCGGAACAGCGACGATCGACGGCCAGAATGTCGCCGCCGTCGACCTCGCCTCGCTGCGCGCCAAGATCGCCTTCGTCTCGCAGGACGTGTTCCTGTTCCGCGGCACGATCCGCGACAACATCGCGCTCGGCCGCATCGGCGCGTCGGAAGAGGAGATCGTCGAGGCGGCGCGGCGCGCCAACGCCCACGATTTCATCATGAGCTTCGCCGAAGGCTACGACGCCAATGTCGGCGAGCAGGGGACGCAATTGTCGGGCGGCCAGCGCCAGCGCATCGCCATCGCCCGCGCGATCCTCAAGAACGCGCCGATCCTGCTGCTCGACGAGCCGACCGCGGCGCTCGATTCGGAAAGCGAACGCGAGGTGCAGACGGCGCTCGACGCTTTGCGGGTTGGCCGCACGACGATGGTCGTCGCCCATCGCTTGCAGACGATCGTCGGCGCCGACCGCATCTATGTGATCGAAAAGGGCCGGGCGATCGAATCGGGATCGCACAAGGAGCTCGTGGCGCGCGAGGGCGCCTACTGCAACTTCTTCGCCGCCCAGTTCGGCCTTGGCGCGCTGCGGTCGCTCGCCTGAGTCCCCCCTCTTTCGCTTCAGAACCGCGCGAGATTGACCGCGCTCGGCCGGGTCGTGCGGTATTGGCTGCGCGCCGCGGCGCACAGCGCAATGCCGCCGATCGCCAGCAGGGTGATCCAGGTCATCTGGGCGAAGCCTTCCGACAGGAAGCCAAGCGTCAGGTCAGCGGCGACCGTGGCGGCCACATACGGCGCGAGCCGCGGAGCGGCTCGGCCGATGGCGCGGAAGCCGAACCAGACGCTCGCGGCGGCCGTCAGCGCGCCGATCACGCCGAGCTCGTACCAAATCTCGAACAGCGCGACGCGCGGGGTCATCGTCGGCAGCAGGCCGGCGTCGACGCCGCGCACCACCGTGTCGACGCCGTGTCCAGTGATCAGCCGCGGCACGTCGTGCAGCACAAGGCTCGCTGCGGCGGCGATCGCCGGATAGGGCGGACCCAGACTGCCGAGCTTGGCGTGGAAGACCAGTCGGCCGAGCTCCGGCGAAATCGCCAGCAGGATCGGCGCGCCGAGGATCAGCGCCGCCGCCGCCCGGCCGAGGTCGCGCATCGTTCGTTCCTGGTCGGACACGGCGAACGACAACGCCGCGAAGCCGGCGAGCAGCGCGGCGGTGATCGAACCTGCGCCGATGGCGAAGGCGTAGACGAGACCGAGCAGCATCAGCGTTCGCGCGTAGCCGTTGCGGCCGCGCGCCGCCAGACCGCCCATCGCCGGGAAAAGCAGCATCACCATGGCGACGCCGCCGGCGTCGACGCGCCCGCCGTCGGCCTGCAGCCCCTGCTGCTCGGCGAGCCACAGCAGGAAGATCGTTCCCATCAGCAGCAACACGCCGATCGGAAACAGGTAGAGGTCGGTGGCGCGCAAGTGATCGCGGCCGGTGACGACCACCGCCGCCGCGGCGAGCGCGGTCATCGCGATCTTGAGCAGGCGCTGCGCGCCCGGCGACGGGAAGGGCGTCCAAAGCAACGAAAGCGCCGCCCAGGCGAACAGCGCCGTCGCCGCCCAGACCACCGGCGAGCCAACCAGCGCGCGCAGCCGCGGACCGACGCCGGCGACCGGATCGAGCGTCGCGGCGACCAGCAGCAAGGCCACGCCGACCGGAAACAGGACGAACATCGCGCGCGACGATAGCGTCGCCGCGCTGGGGGTGGCCAAAGCCAGCGCCGCGTAACCGATCCGGGAAAGCAACTGGGCCGCGTCAGCCGCGGCGTCGCTCTGGGACGCGCCTGAAATCTGAGCCATTCCGCGCCAACCTGTCAGCCCAGCCCTCTATATACGCCGCCGGGGCGCCCCGAACTGTGCGATTGAAGCAACAGTGTTGCAGCAAAATAGGCGCTCTTTTGGGCTTCGGTCTGTCGAATATCGGGCTGCGCCTTGCGTTTGACGCTCGGCGACGCAATTGTGCGCCGCGCCAATTGTGGCGACGGGGATAGGGCGCGACGGGCCAACGCCGCGCAGCGGGTGCTGGGGGTGATGACCGACCGAGACGGCGGGCGGCTTGTCTGGGCCGCCGCGGGTCTGACGCTCGCCGCTTTGGCGGGCGGGCTCGCGCTGATCGGCCGCGTCGAACTCACCTTCGACGAAGCCTACTACGTGCTGTGGTCGCGCCACCTCGTCTGGGGCTACTACGACCACCCGCCGATGGTCGCGGCGTGGATTCGCGCGTCGACGGCAGTGTTCGGCCCCGGCGAATTCGGCGTCCGCGCGCTCGACGTCATCGTGTTTGCGGCGATGCCGGCGCTGGTCGGGTTGACCGGCGCGCGGCTCTTCAACTCCACGCGCGCCGGCGCCTTCGCCGCCTGCATATGGTTGACGATGCCGCTGGTCGCCGGCGTGGTTCTGGCGACGCCCGATCCGCCGCTGGTCGCCTTCGTCGCCCTCGCCTTTTATGGCCTGGTCGAGGTCTGGCGCGGCGCCGCCGTCGGCTGGGCCCTGGTGGGAATCGCGCTCGGCCTCGCCGCGCTGGCGAAGATCGACGCCGCTTTCTTCGGCGCCGGGGTCGCGCTGGCGGTGATCGCGACGCCGTCCTTGCGGCCTCAGTTGCGCTCGCCGGCGCCCTACGTCGCCGCGGCGCTCGCCCTGGCGGTCTGCGCGCCGTTCCTGGTCTGGAACGCCGAGCACGACTGGCTGACTTTCGGCCGGCAGCTCTCGCGGGTGCCGGCGCACCGCTTCGCTCCCGGATACCTGCTCGAGGGCGTCGCCACTCTGGCGGGCCTCGCCAACCCCTTCTCCTTCGCGGTCGCGCTCGCCGCGCTCGCGCCGGCGCTTCGTCGCGGCGCCGGCCCGGCGGTCGAGGCGGCGCGGTTACCCGCGCTGTTCGGCGCGCCCATGGTCGTCTACTTCATATTCCATGCCCTCCATGACCGGGTCGAGGGCAACTGGGCGGGACCGCTTTATCCGCTGATCGCGATCCTGGCGGGCGAAGCCGCCGCGCGAGGGCCGGCGTGGGCCCGGCGCGCGGCGTGGATCGGCGTTGCGGTCGGGGCGGCGGCGATCGCCGCTGTGTATCTGCACGCCGCGACCTTGTGGCCGGCGTTGGGGGGCCGCGACCCCCTGGCGCGCTTCGGCGGCTGGCGCGAACTCGCCCAATCGATCGACGCCGAGGCGCGCGCCCAGGGCGCGGCCTTCGTGCTGGCGCGCGATTATCCCGGGGTCTCGCTGCTGACCTATTACGGCGACGGCGCGACGCCGGTGCTGCAATCGGAAGACCCGGCGCGCTGGCGCTTCCAGCCGGCGCCGGCGCCGAACCTGTTCGATCGGCCAGGGATCGCCGTCGCCTATGTCGGGGCCGATTATGCCGACCAGCTCCGGCGCCGTTTTCGCACCGTCGAATGGCTCGAACGCTTGCCGCGCAAGCTCGGCGGGATCGAGGTCGCCGCGGTCGATCTCTATCGCGTCGCCGATCCGATCGCCCCGCCGATCGCGCCGCGCTGAACGCCTGTCGCCTGGACCTGCGCTTGACGATGCCGACGAACGACGCCGCTCCCCTCCGCCTCGCCGTCGCCGGCGCGACCCGCCAGCGCGCGCAGGGCGAGGCGCGGGTGCGTTTCGCCCGCGCCGGCGCCCGCAGCGAGGCCGCGCGCGTCTACGAAACCGGCGGCCTGCGGCTGCGCTTTCCGCGCTCCGAAGCGGAATGCGAGGCGGTGCTGGTCAACACCGGCGGCGGCATGGCGGGCGGCGACCGCGCGACGATCGAGGTCGCGGTCGGGCCGGGCGCGCGGGCCTTGGTGACGACCCAGGCGGCGGAAAAGATCTATCGCAGCGATGGCGAGCCGGTTCGGGTCGAGACCCGGCTCTCGGTCGAGCCGGGCGGAACGCTGGTCTGGGCGCCGCAGGAGACCCTGCTGTTCGATCAGGCGGCGCTCGAGCGGCGGCTCGACGCCGAGGTCGCGGCCGACGCTTCGCTGACGATCTTCGAATCGGTCGTCTTCGGCCGCCTTGCCTCGGGCGAGACCGACATCGCGGCGCGGCTCGTCGATCGCTGGCGGGTTCGCCGCGCCGGCCGGCTGGTCTTCGCCGAGGCGTTGCGGCTCGTCGACGCCGCGGCGGCGCTCGACCGGCCGGCTGTGGGGGCTGGCGCGCGGGCGATCGCCACGATTCTCAGCGCGGCGCCCGATGCGGAGGCCCAGGCGCCTATTTTGCGGGCGGCGGTGGAAGCCGTCGCCGCCGATCCGGGCGAGCGGCTCGAATGCGGGGCCAGCGGTTTCGACGGGATCGCGATCGCGCGCGTCGTCTCGCCCTCGCCCGCCCGATTGCGCGCCGCCCTGATCGCGGCCATGCTGGCGCTGCGCGGCCGGGAGGCGCCGCGCGTCTGGTCGTGACGGCGAGGAATTTGCTAGCTCCGCCGGCGACGCATTCCGGGGGGCCGCATGAATCTGACGCCGCGCGAAAAGGACAAACTGCTGATCGCCATGGCGGCGGTCGTCGCGCGCCGGCGCCTGGAACGCGGCGTGAAGCTCAACCACCCGGAGGCGGTGGCGCTGATCACCGATTTCGTCGTCGAGGGCGCGCGCGACGGGCGCTCGGTCGCCGAGCTGATGGAGGCCGGCGCGCATGTCCTGTCGCCCGACCAGGTGATGGACGGGGTCGCGGCGATGATCCCCGACATCCAGGTCGAGGCGACCTTTCCCGACGGCACCAAGCTCGTCACCGTGCATCATCCGATCCGCGGCGCCGACGACGCGCTCGTTCCCGGCGAGACGCTCGTCGCCGCCGGCGACATCGTGATGAACGAAGGGCGCGAGACGGTCAGCCTTGACGTGTCGAACAGCGGCGACCGGCCGATCCAGGTCGGCTCGCACTATCATTTCTTCGAGACCAATCCGGCGCTGAAGTTCGACCGCGCTCGCGCGAAGGGCTTTCGTCTCGACATACCGGCCGGCACCGCGACGCGTTTCGAGCCCGGCCAGACGCGCACCGTCCGCCTGGTCGCGCTCGCCGGCAAACGCCACGCCGTCGGCTTCCGCAAGGAGGTCATGGGGAAGGTGTGATCTCCCCTCTCCCGCTGTGCGGGAGAGGACAGGGGTGAGGGCAAGCCTTCGTCGCCTCATCCGGCCGCGTTTCCAATCTTCCGCTCTCTTGAGGCCCCGATGCGCAATTCTCCGACTTCGCTTCCTCGCGCCGCCTACGCCGACATGTTCGGCCCGACCACGGGCGACCGACTGCGGCTCGCCGACACCGAACTCGTCATCGAGATCGAGAAGGACTTCACCGTCTACGGCGACGAGGTGAAGTTCGGCGGCGGCAAGGTGATCCGCGACGGCATGGGCCAGAGCCAGGTCACCCGGGCCCGCGGCGCGGTCGACACCGTCATCACCAACGCGGTTATCCTCGACCATTGGGGGATCGTCAAAGCCGACGTCGGCGTCAAGGACGGGCTCGTTCATGCGATCGGCAAGGCGGGCAATCCCGACATCCAGCCGGGCGTGACGATCGTCATCGGTCCCGGCACCGAGATCATCGCCGGCGAAGGCAAGATTCTCACCGCCGGCGGCTTCGACAGCCACATCCATTTCATCGCCCCGCAGCAGATCGAAGAGGCGCTGGTGAGCGGCGTCACGACGATGCTCGGCGGCGGCACCGGCCCGGCGACCGGCACCCTCGCCACCACCTGCACGCCCGGGCCCTGGCACCTGGCGCGGATGATCGAGGCGGCCGACGACTTCGCGATGAACCTCGGCTTCGCCGGCAAGGGCAACGCCAGCCGGCCGGCGGCCCTGGTCGAACAGGTCGAAGCCGGCGCCTGCGCGCTGAAGCTGCATGAGGACTGGGGCACGACGCCAGCGGCGATCGACTGCTGCCTCTCGGTCGCCGACGACTACGACGTGCAGGTGATGATCCACACCGACACGCTCAACGAATCGGGCTTCGTCGAGGACACGATCAAGGCGTTCAAGGGCCGCACCATTCACGCCTTCCACACCGAGGGCGCGGGCGGCGGCCACGCGCCCGACATCATCAAGGTGGCCGGGCTATCGAACGTGCTGCCGTCGTCGACCAACCCGACGCGCCCTTACACGCGCAACACGCTCGACGAGCACCTCGACATGCTGATGGTCTGCCACCACCTCGATCAGGCCATTCCCGAGGACCTCGCCTTCGCCGAGAGCCGCATCCGGAAAGAGACGATCGCCGCCGAGGACATCCTCCACGACCTCGGCGCGCTCAGCATGATGTCGAGCGACAGCCAGGCGATGGGCCGCGTGGGCGAGGTGATCATCCGCACCTGGCAGACCGCCGACAAGATGAAGCGTCAGCGCGGCCAGCTCGACGGCGACGGGCCGGGCAACGACAATTTCCGCGCCAAGCGCTACGTCGCCAAATACACCATCAACCCCGCGATCGCCCACGGCGTGGCCAAGCACATCGGCTCGATCGAGAAGGGCAAGCTCGCCGATCTCGTGCTGTGGACGCCGGCGTTCTTCGGCGTGAAGCCCGACCTCGTCATCAAGGGCGGCGCGATCGCCTCGGCGCCGATGGGCGACCCCAACGCCTCGATCCCGACGCCGCAGCCGATCCACTACCGGCCGATGTTCGGCAGCTTCGGCCGGGCGCGGGCGGGAACCTCGCTGACCTTTGTCTCCGGCGAATCGATCGAGAAGGGTCTGGCGCGCAAGCTCAAGGTCGCCAAGCGGCTGGTCGCGGTCGAGGGCACGCGCAAGATCGGCAAGAAGGCGCTGATCCACAACGACGCGACGCCGAAGATCGGCGTCGACCCGGAGACCTACGCCGTGACCGCGGACGGCGTGCTGCTGGTCTGCGAGCCGGCCGACAAGCTGCCGATGGCGCAGAGGTATTTCTTGTTTTAGGGAAGCGGCAGGTTTGTTGCGCGGGCGAGGGATTTCAGGAGGATAGGCGCCAAAAAGTGGCGGATGCGGCGCGGATCGATCGGCTATAGAACATTTCAACTATGTTCATATCTTCGCGAAGCCGCGAGATGCTCTGTCGCAGCGATTCGCACCGCCAAGCTGCCGGGCCCACAAGACCATTGTCGCCCCTCACGCCCATCCCATCAGCTCGCGCCTGACCACCGTCTCGATCACCCGCATGCCGTCGGCGCCGTCGTTGAGGCAGGGCAGCGCGGCGAATTTTTCGCCGCCGCCGGCCTTGAAGTAGCCGGCGTTCTCGACCCCGATTTCCTCCAGCGTCTCGAGGCAGTCGGCGGCAAAACCCGGCGTCAGGACGGCGAGGCGCTTCACGCCCTGGGCGGCGAGCGCCTTGACCGTCTCGGCGGTGTAGGGCTTCAGCCATTCGGCCCGGCCGAAGCGCGACTGGAAGGTCATGCGCAGCTTCTCTTCACTCATGCCGAGCGCCTCGCGCAGCAGGCGCGTCGTCTTGGCGCAATGGCAGTAGTAGGGATCGCCCTGGTCGAAATAGGCTTGCGGAATGCCGTGGAACGAGGCGAGCAGGACCTCCGGCTCGAAATCGAGCCCGGCGAGCGCGGCGCGGGTCGAGCGCGCCAGCGCGTCGATATAGGCGGGATCGTCGTACCAGGGCGCGGCGACGCGCAGCGTCGGCTGCCAACGCATCGCCTTCAAGGCGTCGAACGCCTTGTCGGCGACCGTCGCCGTGGTGGCGGCGCAATATTGCGGATAGAGCGGGACGAGCAGAATGCGGTCGCAGCCCTCGGCTTGCAGGGCGGCGAGGCGCTCGGCGATCGGCGGCCGGCCGTAGCGCATCGCCCAGTCGACCTCGACCCGCGCCTCGGCGAGGGCCGCGGCGAGTTTCTCCGCCTGCGAGCGGGTGAAGGTCTTGAGCGGCCCCTCGTTGCGCTCGCGGTTCCAGATCGCGTCGTAGTCGCGACCCTTGGCCGCCGGACGGCGCGGCAGGATGAAGACATTGAGGATCAGCCACCACAGCCAGCGCGGCGCTTCGATCACCCGCCGGTCGGAGAGGAACTCGGCGAGATAGCGCCGCATCGACCAATAGTCGGTCGCCTCCGGCGTGCCGAGGTTGACCAGCAGCACGCCGATCCGCCCGCTCCGGACGGGCGGATGGCCTTGCGGGCGGAATGCGGCGGCGGAAGTGATCGCGTCCATCGGCGCTTTGTCGGCGCGGCCAGGAGCGGCGTCAAGGCGAGGCGGGCGGACGCTCTCGTCGTTCGAGACGCCGGCTGCGCCGGCTCCTCACGGCGACGACGGCGGCGGCGGCGCTACGCCGGCGTGAAGGTCGTCGCGACGCCGTTGATGCAGTAGCGCAGGCCGGTGGGGGGCGGGCCGTCGGGAAAGACGTGGCCGAGATGCGAACCGCAGCGGGCGCAATGGACCTCGGTGCGCGTCATGCCCCAGCTGCGGTCGGTGGTGGCGCCAATCGAGCCGGGCACCGGCTCGGTGAAGCTCGGCCAGCCGGTGCCGCTCTCGAACTTGGTCTTGCCCTCGAACAGGGGCTGGCCGCAGCCGGCGCAGGCGAAGGCGCCCGGGCGCTTCTCGTGCAGCAGCGCGCAGCTGCCCGGCCGCTCGGTCGCATGCTCGCGCATGACCGCGTATTGCTCCGGGGTCAGCAGCGCCCGCCACTCGGCCTCGGTATGGGTGACGGGATAGGCCTTGTCGTCCATCGGCAGGTCTCCTGGAGTTCGACCCTCGCCCTTGCGGGCGAAGGGGATTTGCCGGTTCGTTCGCGCCAAACCCCGGGCCTGTTACGGCGCCGGCGCGGCGGACGCGAGGAACTGCGCCGCAGCGAAGCGCACCAAGCGCCCGCCGCGATCGACCAGCGCGTCGAGGGTCCCACCTCGACGATGGCGCGAATATGGTCGGCTTCGCGGATCGTCGCCAGGCGGCGGGCGACGACGAAGGTCGTGCGCCCCTCGGCCGCCGTGTCGAGCACCGCCTGCAACGGCCGCTCGGTCTCGGCGTCGAGGGCGCTGGCCGCTTGGCCAAGGACCACGATCACGGGTCCTTGAGCGGAGCGCGCGCCAGCGCCTGCCCGATTTCGGCGACAAGCGCCCGCGCGCCGCCCCGGCCGGCCAAGGCGTGGACGCAGAGACTGAGGCCGGCGTCGCGTCGCGGTTCCGTTCCCCGACCGGTCGCGTTGCTTTTCGGCCAAGCGCCCCGCAAGATCACCGGCAATGACGCCGCCCTCCCCGCCGCCGACCCCGGCCCGACGCAGCCGGCTGCGCG
>Ga0335069_10007998_pt1 | contig 15196 bp, 14 predicted proteins | sample Lox_Sample_11_FD_206714 | JGI IMG/M metagenome (GOLD analysis project Ga0335069, IMG submission 206714) | Soil microbial communities from Loxahatchee National Wildlife Refuge, Florida, United States - Lox_Sample_1.1 | ecosystem: Environmental > Terrestrial > Soil > Wetlands | place: USA... | reverse complement strand
CCAGCCAGTAATTTCTAGTGCCGACCTGTCCGTCAGGCCGTGCATAGCCGAGGAATGTCCGGTCCTTCCACTTCGAAACGTCGGGTGCCGACCAGTGGAATTCTTTTTGTTGCTGACGAAACGGCGAAGTTTCGTGGCGAATGTTCGTCGTGGCTACGACCTCTCCGGCGGCGATAGGCTTCACTGCAGTTCCAACAATGCCGCCATACATCACAATGTGGTCACCCGGCGCAAATGGATTTATCGCGAACTTGTGTTTGGCGGGAACATCGGAGACCAGAGTCTGGGACTTGCCGGAGCAGTCGACGACATCTCCGCTCTTCAGATTCGTCAGGGCGACAAAGACGTTATCTCGCGGATCGATTTGGAGGACACGGGAACTCATCGTGGAAAACCTAAACAGAGCGAACTTGCTGATTGTAAATGACGCGATGTCAGGCCATCTACGTTCGCCGCTTCCAAAAACGCTGCGCATTTTCGCCGAGGATGGCTGCTTGCGTTTCCAGTGGAAATTGCCGCAACCAATTCTGAACAACGTTCATGGCGCTCGTATAGGTGGCCGCAACCAGGCATACGGGCCAATCGGACCCGATCATCAGCCGTTCAGGCCCGAAAGCCTCGAAGGCAACGTCAAGATATGGATTGATGTGCTCCGGCTTCCAATGTTGCCAATCCGCTTCCGTCACCAGCCCCGAAAGTTTGCAGAAAACATTCTGGAACCGTGCCAGCCGGCGAACCCCTTCCGCCCAATCCGCGATCCGACCTGCTTTGATCGGAGGCTTGGCCATGTGATCCAGCACGAACCGATGGCGCGGGAATCTCGCCACGAACTCGGCTGCAACTGGCAGGTGCTGTGTATATATAAGGATGTCATAAGCGAGATCGAACTCTTCCAGTGTTGCGATGCCGCGCATGAAATCGTCTCGCAGCAGAAATCTGTCGTCCGGCTCCGACTGCACAATATGCCGAACACCCACAAACTTGGGATGATTCGAAAACTCGCTGAGCTGTGATCGGACATCACGCGACCGCAAGTCTACCCATCCAACAACACCCAGCACCTGTGAATTTTGATCCGCTAACGAGAGCAGGTGCCGCGTTTCGTCTAGGGTCTGCCTCGCTTGCACGGCCACCGAACCCGCAAATCCGTTTCGTTGAAGTTCGGAAGTTAGATCTGCAGGTAGAAAGTTCCGGCGGATCGTCCGCATCGAGTCATCGATCCATCCATATTCTTCGGGGCTGTAGATCCAGAAATGCTGGTGGGCGTCAATGCGCATGAGGCTGGCTCAGGCTTCCCAACAACTCGGAATGTTCACGTATGAGTTATCTAGCGCAGCTATCGAAGGACAGCCAAGCAGACGCAGTGTTCTCTCTAGATCGGTGCGCAATATCTCCAATGCACGCAACACTCCAGCTTCACCGGCGGCAGCGAGACCATAAGCATATGCGCGCCCACACAGCACCGCGTTCGCTCCCACACAAAGCGCCTTTACTATGTCGGTGCCACGCCGGATGCCCCCGTCCATCAGCACTTCTATCTGTCCGTTTACGGCCTTCACCACTTCAGGAAGTGCGCGGAGTGATGCCGGAACTCCATCGAGCTGACGCCCTCCATGATTCGAAACAGAAATCGCCGCAGCCCCATGGTCAATGGACTTACGCGCATCGTCACCGCTAAGCACTCCTTTCACGATGATCGGCCCGCGCCAGATTTCGCGAATCCAGTGGAAGTCGGCCCAGGTGACGGCAGATTCTGCTAACGCAGCAGCGACATCGATTAGCGGCAGAGGCCCTTTTCCTGGTACTACCACATTGGGTAACGACGGCAAACCACCATCTGTCAGAAAACCTGCAAGCCACCCGGGCCGCGACAAAATCTGTGGCAGGTAGGGGATCTTCTGAAACACACTGCCGCTTATCAGTTCCTTCATCCCATTGCGATAGTCGCGCTCACGAATTCCAGAAACCGGGGTATCAATCGTCACCACAAGCGCGGAATAGCCTGCCAGTTTTGCCCGTTCAATGGACGCCTCTGCGGCGGCACGTCCACCCATCAAATAGAGTTGATAAAAAGCAGGGCCGGTCGTGCCGGCTTTTACATCCTCTAATTTGTGCCCGGAAATGGTTGAGAGAATGTAAGCTGTGCCGAACTTGCCCGCAGCCCGTGCCGCCGCAACCTCGCCCGAAGGATGCATCAGACGGCTATAGCCGACCGGAGCAAGCAAAAACGGAACTGCCAGATCAAGTCCAAGAACGCGCGTCCGCAGATCGCAATTCGGTGCGACCACCGCCTGACGCGGACGAAATGTCACATCGTCGAACACGCGGCAGTTTTCCCGAAGCGTAATTTCGCCTTCGGCGCCGCCATCGAGGTAATCGAAAACGGACTGAGGAACTCGCCGTTTTGCAATGCGGCGAAGGTCATCGACACAAACAACACGTGGAGATTCCACCGAGCGGGTGCGGATTGTCTGCGAATCTGGCATCGCTGAAGTTGCTGATTCGCATAGATACTAACACTCGCAACCCCAGGCGAACTTTGTATGCCGCACGAACTTAATTCATAACGGCGTCTGCAAGGGAAGTTTCGCGAATTGCCTCGGCCGTAGTGCTTGAAAGAGCAAGCGTAACCACGATCGCCTTAGATGTTGGTGTGTTGCTTCGCAACGCGACGCTATCGATCGGAACCAAAACATTCGCCTCGGGAAAATATGATGCAGCACAGCGCCTCGGGATTTCATACGGCACGGCCACAAATCGCGGCGCTCTCCGCGACTCCAATTTGCCAGCGTTGTGATAGTGGCTCGTTATGTCCAGAAGATCTCCCTGCTTCCATCCGTGTTCGCGCATATCGTGTCCATTCAGCAAAACAACACGCCTTCCATTGAAGATCCCCCGATAGCGGTCGTCGAGGCCGTAGATTGTCGTGTTGTACTGGTCGTGGCTGCGTAGGGTGGTTAATAGGAACTGACCCTGACCAAGTTGAACCGGATCAAGAGCGGAAACGGTGAAGATCGCTTTGCCGCTCCTGGTCTTGTAATCGTTGTCCCGCGCAGCATTCGGAAGATAGAACCCACCCTTTTGCCGCACGCTCCGGTTCATGTCCTCGCATCCGGGCACAACGCGCGCAATCAATTCGCGAATGCGATCGTAATCCTCAACCAGTTCCATCCATTTCACAGTAGTCTGATTTCCCAGGGTCGAAACCGCAAGGCGCGCTACCAGGACGGGCTCACTGAGAAGATCGTCCGATGGTGGATCCAGGCTTCCCCGCGACGTATGCACAATCCCCATCGAGTTCTCGACACTGACGCACTGCGCACCCGAGGCCTGCCGGTCCCGATCCGTCCTGCCAAGGCATGGCAGGATGAGCGCCTTCTTGCCGGTGATGACGTGAGAACGATTCAACTTCGTGGAAACATGCACAGTCAGTGCGCACCGTGATAAAGCTTCGGCTGTGTATTCGGTGTCGGACGTTGCAGAAAGAAAGTTCCCACCCATCGCGAAGAAAACTTTCACTTTGCCGGCGTGCATCGCCTTAGTTGAATCGACGACATCCCACCCCGGTTTGCGCGGAGGCTCGAACCCAAACGTGTCGCGAAGCTTGTCGAAGAAGCTGTCGGGCATCCGCGGGGAAATTCCCATCGTCCTGTCGCCCTGAACATTCGAGTGCCCACGCACCGGACACACTCCCGCTCCGGGCCGTCCGATGTGTCCGCCCAACAGCATGAGATTCACGATCTCCTGAATCGTCGCCACAGCGTTACGCTGCTGTGTCAGCCCCATTGCCCAGCAGGCAATCATCGCCTTCGACTGCATGATCAGTTCGGCGATTTCGTGGATCTGCGCACGGGATACGCCACTCTGCTCGACAATCTCGTTCCAGGAAATAGTCGCAATCGCGTGCTCAAACGCCTCGAATCCGACAGTCTTCTGTTCGATGAAGGCGTGATTGGCCACCCTGCGCTGGTGCTTGGCGTCTTCTTCAAGGATCTCTTTGCAAAGTCCTTTGAGGAATGCATGATCGCCGCTGAGTCGAATTTGGACAAAGTGCTTCGCAATCCTCGTGCCCGGACCGAACACATGCAACACGTCCTTCGGATGCTTGAATCGAATCATCCCTGCTTCAGGCAGGGGATTTACACTGACGATGGTCGCCCCGCGTCGCGCTGCTTTCTGAAGAGTAGAAAGCATCCGCGGATGATTGGTTCCGGGATTCTGCCCAATAATAAGGATGGTGTCCGCCAGATCGAAGTCCTCGAGCTTCACCGTTCCCTTGCCAACTCCAATTACTTCCCGCAAGGCCAGTCCCGACGACTCATGGCACAGGTTCGAGCAGTCCGGCAAATTGTTCGTCCCAAATTGCCGCACAAAAAGCTGATAGAGAAATGCTGCTTCGTTGCTGGTCCGGCCGGAGGTATAAAAGACTGCCTGGTCCGGATTGCTCAACGAATTCAACTCGCTCGCAATCATCGCGAACGCATCGTCCCAGGAAATCGGTTCGTAGTGTTCCTTGCCTCCGTGCAGCACCATGGGATGCGTCAGCCGACCTTGATGTCCTAGCCAATAATCGGACTGTTTCGAAAGGTCACTGACGCTCCACTGCGCAAAGAACTCCGGGGAGCATCGCTTCGAAGTCGCTTCCTCCGCAATCGCCTTGACGCCGTTCTCGCAATATTCGTTCAGCGATCGCTCGTGATCAGGGTCAGGCCACGCGCATCCCGGACAGTCAGTTCCATCAAACTGATTCAGATGGGATAGCGCCGTTATCCCTCGCGCTAATCCAGGCTCCTTAATCGTGACCTCCGCTGCTTTTAGGACAGACTTGATCCCAGCCGCGAGTTGCGCAGGTGCGCTGACTTGAATCCCGTCAGTTTCGATTGGGGGCAGCGCCGAAGGCTTTTCACGAAGGCCGACAGATTCGGGAGCCATTTCAAGTTCAGGAACAACTTTGGTCTCACCCACAGGTCCCCTCCCTGAATGGCGTTCAGTTTACGCCAGCCTGATTCAGATGTTGTTACGAACGCGCGAATTGGATTAAAGTAGGCCATTCAAACGTATCAATAAAAGCCCCGAGCCAGTTCAGGAGCTGATTGCCGGAGGTCGCACAATGGAGTCTCAGCCCTCATCCCAGCAAGCCCCAAAGAATGCAGTCACGCGTCGTAAGTTTTTGGCAACCAGCGCCACGGCTGCGGCGTTCACCATCATCCCGCGATCTGCATTGGGCGGCGCCGGGTATGTCCCTCCAAGCGATCGCGTCAATATCGCATTCATTGGCGTCGGCGCACAGGGACTACGTGTGATGCTGCGTTTCCTGCGTGAGCAGGATGTCCAGGGCGTGGCGGTCTGCGACGCATACAAAGGAGGTCCTGGATATCCCCAATGGTCAGATCACGAGTTCTGTAACTCCGTTCGTAAATTGATTGGCACGGATAGCGGGTGGGAGTGGCTCAGTCCCAACGATCCGCTGCAACTCACGCACACGCTTCGCGTGACGAGTGGCGTAGCTGGACGCGAACCTTGCCAGAAGATCGTCGACGGTTACTACGCTAGTCAGAAGCGCTCGGGCCAGTATCACGGCTGCGCAGTGTATTCCGACTTCCGCGAACTACTCGAAAAGCAGAAAGATGTCGACGCTGTCGTCGTCTGCACCACCGACAACCTTCATGCGGCGGTCTCTGCGGCTGCGATGCGAAAGCACAAGCATGTTTTTTGTCAGAAGCCTCTGACACATACCATCTATGAAGCGCAGCGCATTGCTCAGATCGCCCGTGAGACTGGAGTGGCAACACAGATCGCGGTCGCAAATCAGGCCTCCGAAGATACTCGCTTGCTCTGCGAATGGATCTGGGGCGGCGCCATTGGCCCTGTCCGCGAGGTGCACAATTGGTCGAGCCGTCCGTTCTGGCCGCAAGCGCTCGAACGGCCGAAGGAAACGGAACCCGTTCCTGACGGTCTCGATTGGGATCTCTGGCTCGGGCCCGCTCCGGAACGCCCTTTCAATCACGTGTACCTGCCGTTCTCCTGGCGCGGTTGGACCGACTTCGGCTGCGGGGCTCTCGGAGATATGGGCTCTTACAGCTATGACACCATTTTTCGAGTCATGAAACTTGACGCACCAACGAGCGTCGTAGCGAGTTCCACCGACCGCTACGACGAAACGTATCCGCAAGCCTCGATTATTCACTATCAATTTGCAGCCCGCGGTGACATGCCGCCCCTGAAATTCACGTGGTACGACGGCGGTTTGAAGCCACCGCGTCCCGATGAATTAGAGCCCGGGCGTCCACTGAAAGGCACAGGGGACGAAGATGAAGGCCTGCTCTTTATCGGCGATAGCGGAAAGATTTTGTGCGGCTTCAACGGCCGCGGGCCCAAACTAATCCCTCAATTGAGGATGGACGCATTCCAGCCGCCGCCTAAGACTCTTCCGAGATCGCCCGGAAATGAACGTGAATGGCTCGACGCCTGTAAGGGCGGAAAGGGCAAACCTGGTGGCAATTTTGAATTTGAGGGACTGGTAACGGAAACTCTCTTGCTCGGCAATGTGGCAGTCTGCACCGGCGAGGATATAACTTGGGACCGTGCCAACCTCAAAGCCAACAACTCGGATTTGGGTCAAAAATATATTCGTCCCGAACGTCGCAAGGGATGGGAACTTTAGAACGGTATTCCAGAGAACGATTCCTAAGGAGGCACTCATGGCCGCAATTACTCGACGCACATTCTGCAAGGTTGCGTCCACTCAAGCCGCAGTTGCAGGTTTGCTATCTTCCGGCGTGTTGAAGCTCCATGCCAACCCGCTGGGCCTTCCGATCGGATGTCAGACGTGGCCCGTCCGCCAGATGATTGCAAAAGACTTCCCCGGAACTTTGAAGACACTCGCTGCGGCAGGCTTCCAGAGTATCGAACTCTGTTCACCGTCCGGATACAGCGACGAAGGATTCGGGGGACTTACCAAGTACAAAGGTTCAGAGCTGAAGAAAATAATCAACGACGCCGGCCTCACCTGTGTGAGTTCACATTTCGGCATGGACGAACTACGCAAAAATCAGGACGAGCGTATTGCATGGGCCAAAGACGTTGGGCTTACGCAGATGCTCGTCGCAAGCCTCGGTGGCCCCAAAAACCCCACCATGGACGATGTGAAAAAGGCCGCTAACGAATACAACAAAATGGGGGAGAAGGCGGCAAAGGCGGGTATCCAGCAAGGCCTGCACAATGAGGATTTCGAGCTTTCAACGGTTGACGGAAAACGTACCTACGATGTTCTCTTTGAACTGCTCGATCCCAAGTTGGTTAAATTCCAGTTCCAGGTTTCGACTATCAGCAAAGGCTACGACGCTGCGGAATATTTTAAGAAATATCCCGGACGTTTCGTCTCCATGCACGTGCAGGGATGGTCTGCAAACACCAAGAAGATCGTGCCTGTCGGAAAAGGAACGCTTGACTGGAAAAATATCTTCTCAGCAGCGAAGACCGGCGGAATCAAGAACTACTTCGTCGAAATGAAGCTTGAAATGATGCAGGCAAGCGTGCCCTATCTTCACAATCTGCAGGTGTAGCCCGCACGGACTCAGCACCGAATAAACGAGCCCAGCTCTCGCTGGGCTCGCGTTTTGTTGCACCCATTTAGTGCGTCATCCCGCCGCCCGCGGACTTGCATGTCTTCGAAATGTGTTTTACCGAACCGACCTGCAGAGTCTGGCCAGATCCGCTGGTGCTGGAAGCAGTGCTGCTCGTCCCCCGGAACCGGACATACCAGTCACTTTTATTTCATGACCGACATGCTCGCTCAGCTTTGCCTTATCGCCTGTCAGTTGGTACGTGATGCCATTCTTGTCAGTAAGCGTAAAGTTGCCATTGGAACCACTCAGACATCCTTCCACCGTCATTTGGCCGCTCGCTCCGGAGCTGCTTTGGCTACCTGAAGCGGCGCTGGCAGGGGTCGAGCTATCCTGCGCGACCACCCACGAGAGCCCCAGTAACAGCACCGACACGATCAGTAGTACTTGTCTCATAGATGCAACCTCCATTCGGTTTTCCGCGAACTCCGTCGATCTCAAAATCCCGGGTTGGAGGGCAGAGCACTCCGGGAAAGCATCGACATGCGAATTGTCCGTTGGCTCGCGCCGAACCCCAATACCCTACTTACCTGAGAAATTCTCGGGTATTTACTTCAAAACAGCGTATGCCGGATTCAGAGCTTTATGTGGATGTTTCTGAAAACACGTGCTTTCAAACGACTAGGCAGCTTCATCATCGCGCCTTCGCGGCGGGATGTCGTCCGGGTTCCCATACTCTTCATGAGTGTGAGTAGGGCGCTCCGGATGATCGGCAGCATCCTCGATACCTTCCACCGCCGCGGCCTCCACCGCCTGATTGGTATCGGCCAGGTCTTCGACCGAGTCTTCAGTTGCTTCCGGTTCGTTCGAGAGACCAAGAGAGCTCGCGGATTGTCCGGCGCTGTTCAAGCCCACTTCGCTTGGATCGGAACCCAATTCGTCAGGCTGCGCTTCGAGATCGCCTTTTCGCTCCGGTGAACGTTCGTCGAGATTTTTGTTGTTCTCGTTGCGCATCATTCCGCACGCTCCTCCACTTCTTATGACTCTTACTTCTGACTCTTACTTCTTATAGCTTTCTTGCGCAACCCACCAACTCCGGTCTTCCCTGTATTTCATCGCCAGCATTCTGTAACACTCCGTTAACAACTCTTCTGCCAATCCGTCCCTCCAAGTGTTGAGGAAATCTGACGAAGCATGCCGAAATCCCAAAAGTTCAACTTAACAAGACTCGATCCTTTCAGTGACAAGAAGAACGGTATCGTGAACGCAGTAGTCGAAACGCCGGGCGGGAGCCGCAACAAATTCAAGTACGACGAGAATCTTTGCTGCTTCACGCTCTCTGGTGTTCTGCCCGAAGGCATGGTCTTCCCACATGCGTTCGGATTCGTACCCAGAACCAGAGCGGCGGATGGCGATCCCGAAGACATTCTCGTCCTGATGGATGAGCCCTCTTTCGCAGGCTGCGTTGTACCAAGCCGGCTGCTGGGCGTGATGGAGGCTGAGCAAACCGAAAGAGATGGCAAACGGGAACGCAATGACCGTTTGATCGCAGTAGCGGCTCAGAGCTATGAGTACTCCGAAGTCCAGAGCTTCGACGATCTCGACAAGCATGTGCTGAGGCAGATCCAACAGTTCTTCATCAATTACAACAAGGAGAAGGGCAAGAAGTTTCGCGTCCTTCAGATGCGAGGCCCAAAGCAGGCGCTGAAATTGTTGAAGAAAAGTATTCGCTGAATACGATGACAGACATTCTCATTCGGTTCCTGATCGGAGGAGTTGTCGTTTCGATTTTCGCCGTGATCGGCGATCTCTTCAAACCCAAAAGCTTCGCAGGTTTGTTCGGAGCCGCTCCTTCCGTCGCTCTGGCGACAATCCTCCTGACGGTCCGCAAAGAAGGGGCTGACTACGCCGCGACTGAGGCTCACTCCATGGTCGCCGGCGCTGTGGCTTTCTTTGTCTACAGTTCCGTAGTCAGTTGGTTCACGATGCAGAGGGAAGCTAAAGCCCTACCGGTGTCTGCAGGCTTCCTAAGCATTTGGGCAATCGTGTCATTCGGACTGTGGTTCATCTTCATTAAGTAGTGTATGAGAATAAAGATCGACACTTCCGGGCTGAAAGCGACGAACTGGCACCAGCTACTTCTACGCTTCGGATTCGGCGGCCTGGTCACGGCGGCAGCTGGCCTTATCGCGAAGATATACGGTCCCGCCGTCGGTGGACTCTTCCTCGCTTTCCCAGCAATCTTTCCTGCAACCGCGACTCTCATTGAAAAACACGAACGAGAAAAGAAGCAGAAAGCGGGCCTCCAGGGAACAGTCCGCGCTCGCAAAGCAGTAGCCATCGATGCAGCCGGGGCCTCTATGGGAGCCATCGGCCTTCTTGCTTTCGCTCTCGTAGTTCGGAAGCTAATCGTCAGTCATCGCCCCTCCCTGGTCATTGTCGCAGCCACGGCTGCCTGGGCGCTCGTTTCCCACCTCCTTTGGATGATCCGCAAACGCTTATAGCAGAATGAGCTACCTGTCCTTTAGGAATTCCACTTTGTTGTAATAATCCGGCTCGTCTCCCGTCTTTAGTGGTGTAAGCAGTACCGGGAGGTAGTAACCTGCGAAGCGTACTGATAGAGGAACCGGCAATCGCCATTCCTGACGAACTCGAGCGGGCTTACCGGGCGAATCACGGGCTGGTATTCCGCACAGCCTATCGCATTACCGGAAATGCATCCGACGCAGAAGACGTCCTGCAGACCGTCTTTCTGCGTTTACTGAACCGCAAAGACTCCTCTGGCGCCGTGCACAGCGAACAGAGCTACCTTCGTCGCGCCGCGATCAATGCATCGCTTGATCTGTTGCGCTCACGACAGGCCGATCGCACCACAGAACTGACGGATTACCCCGACGGTCATGTCCACAGCGAAAGCACAGACTTACGACGAATGCTGGCCCGGGCTCTCAGCAGGGTCGAGCCACGTTCGGCGGAAGTATTCACCCTGCGCTTTCTCGAAGGCTTCACCAATCCGCAAATCGCCGCCATGCTCGGCATATCCAAGGTGCTTGTAGCGGTGATCGTGCACCGTGCCCGGCGGCAACTTCGCAAGGAACTCGGCGCTTACCTAGGAGAGAGATCATGAACAACAAACAGCTCGACCAGCTATTGTCTGCAATTCGTAATGAAGAAGCTCCTGAGACCGTCGTCGAACAGGCAGGCGACCGCGTATGGAAATCCATCACGGGCGACGCTCACTCCAGCGTACAGGCGCTCCGTTCGTGCGCCGACTTTCAAGCGCTCATTCCCGTCTATCTGGCAAAGCAACTAACGGGACCTCGAGCCCTGCTCTTTGAAGATCATTTGCACTCGTGCGTGAGCTGCCGTCACGCGATCGATCGCAGAAGGGGAGATGAGGTCCAGAAAGTTTTGCAGCTCGAGCCGAAACGCGCGATGTGGTCAGGCTGGCGTTGGGCCATGAATGCGGCTGCGGTAGCGGCCGTTGCCGTCGTAACCTTCGCCTTCCTAAACGGATTGCTTCCCGGGCAACATGCCGTGCGCGCAGAAGTTGAGTCCGTCGGCGGATCCCTGTACGCCGCAGACGGCGATACCGCCCGCCTCGTCCCCGCCGGATACCGGGTCCGCAACGGTGACGAAATTCGCACTGCGAAAGGCTCCTCTGCGACTGTTCGCCTACTCGATGGTTCTCTAGTCGAGATGGGCGAGCGCGCGTCCCTCTCTGTTTCGAGGCGGTGGAAGGGTACTACGATCGACCTGCAAGGTGGACAAGTGATCGTCCAAGCCGCCAAGCAGCGCACCGGGCGCCTCTATGTCGCCACCGATGACGGCCTTGTTTCCGTGAAGGGAACCGTCTTTTCCGTGAATCATGGTCTGAAAGGTTCCCGCGTAGCCGTGATTGAAGGTGTCGTGCACGTCGACTTCGCAGGTAGCGAGACCGATCTGCATCCCGGCGAACAAGCCACCTCGGGCCCAAGTGTTTCCAAGGTCCCGATACAGAATGAAATCGCATGGAGCCGCAATTCTGCGAAATATCTTGCACTGTTGGGCGAGTTCTCCATCCTGCAAAAGCAATTCGCCGCAATCCCCAGCCCCGGATTGCGTTATAGCTCCGACCTTCTGCCGCTGATTCCGGAGAACGCTGTTGTTTACGCCGCCATCCCGAATCTGGCCAACACCATCGGTGAGGCCACTCGTCTCTTCGATGACCGCCTGCAGCAGAGTCCCGAACTGCGCAATTGGTGGCTCCAGCAGAATGGAAAGGGAAAAGGCCCGAAGCTCGAAGATGTCCTCAACGAGTTCAAGACCTTCAGCAGCTATCTGGGAGATGAAATCGTTCTGGCAATTGCCAAGCAGGGTCCGAACTACACGGCTCCAATCGTTCTCGCTCGTGTTCGGCAACCTGGACTCGAGGACTTTATCCGCACCGAAAGCAACCGATTCAATTCGAATAGCACGCAGAACTCACTGCAGATCGTTCACGATCCAGGAACCTTGGTTGCCGCCTCAGGACATCCCATGCTTTTTTACATTGATAACGGCCTCCTGATCGCTACACCGGAGCCTCTGGAACTGCGGCGCATAGCCCAGCGGTCCGCCTCCGGCACTTCTGTGCAGGAAACTCCATTCACGCAGCACATCGCCCATTCTTACCAGCAAGGAGTGGAATGGCTTTTCTGCGCGGACATGGAACAAATCGTACGGCAGAACGTACAAGCAAATATCAACCGGCACGATCTGCCGCCGGGAATGGGAGATGTCCGCTACTTGACGCTCGAACACCGCGAACTCGATGGCAAGCCCGAAAACCGCGCAGATCTGATGTTTGCCTCGGAGCGTCAGGGCGTTGCGTCATGGCTCGCGCCGCCGGCATCAATGGGATCCCTCAACTTCGTTTCTCCCGACGCCCACATGGTTACTTCGGCCGTCATCAAGAACCCCAGAAGCATCATGGAAGAAATCTTCAAGATGATCGGCGCCGGAGATGCGAAATTTTCTCAGGATTTGGCAGAGTTCCAATCGAAGACCGGCGTCAGCGTACTTGACGATATCGCCGCTCCGCTGGGTGGCGAAGTGACGATGGCTTTCGACGGCCCGGTACTTCCAACTCCGCGCTGGAAACTGATCTTCGAGGTCTATGACCCCACGACCCTCCAGTCCACCATCGCGAAATTGGTAGACACGTTTAATCGCGAGGGTGCCGCGAATGGACACACCCTGCGACTAACGACAAAGCAGATCAACTCACGCACGTATTACGTGATTACCAATCCTGGCAACAAGTTGAATGCAGAAGTTGACTACACATTCGTCGACAACTACTTGATCGCGGCCCCCGATGTAGCGACGATTTCACGGGCCATCCAGTCAAGGGAGGCCGGGTTCACTCTTCCGAACTCGTCGACGTTCAAGGCTTTGGTTCCGACGGACAGCTACACGAACTTTTCCGCGATCTTCTATCACAATCTCGGCCCGGTGGTCGGTCCTCTGGCGGATCAGGTTAAGAGCTCGGGAGTCGTGACTCCGCAGCAGCGGCAGTCTATCGACTTCCTGACCGCCAACACTGCCCCTGGACTGATTTACGCTTACGGCGAGCCCAACAGCATCGTTGTAGCCAGCAACACAGGGTTCATGGGATTCGATCTGGGAACTCTGTTGACAATGGGCCATAATGGGCCCTTCATGCCTCAGATGTTACTGGGCGGCATGGCAAATCGCACCACGGCACCCACACAGTGAGCACGCTCGTTCAACCCGGAGCACCAGCCAGCACAGTTGCACCAAAGCGAACTGGTGCTCCGCCGTTGATCGAACTCCGGAATCTCTCCGTCCGCTTCGGCAAGCGCGACATCTTACGAAATCTCACGGCATCCCTTCAGGGACAAGCCATTGGATTACTGGGCCCGAACGGCGCTGGCAAATCTACCCTGATCAACACCCTGCTCGGCTTCTACAAGCCACACTCAGGTTCCGCGCGCGTCTTCGCGCACGACATCGCAACCGGCGTGCGCCAGATTCGCTCCCTCGTCGGATACATGCCCGAAAATGACGCCTTCATCTCGAAGATGAGCGCCGTCTCTTTCGTGCGGATGATGGGCGAACTCTCCGGCCTTCCCTCAGACATGGCCTTGGAGCGTGCTCACGAGGCACTCTTCTACGTCGGCCTTGCCGAAGCTCGATACCGGGATTTGGGAACCTATTCCCTCGGTATGAAGCAACTGGCAAAGCTGGCGCAGGCGATCGTCCACGGCCCAAAATTGCTGATTCTCGATGAACCCACTAACGGCCTTGATCCCTCCGCGCGCCAGCGCATGATTCGCATGATTCGCGAAATACGTGACACGCGCGAGATGCGTATCGTGATGTGCTCCCATCTTCTGCGCGATGTCGAAGACACATGTGACGAAGTCCTGATTCTCAAGGGAGGTCAGATCGCACACTACTCCAACATCGATGAAGAGCGTCGTGCAAACAAACGTTTCCTCGAATTAGAAACCTATGGCGCGAATGGTGATTTCACTGCCGCCATTGAGAAACTAGGATGCGAATGCGCCACCAGCGCCAATCGACTGAAACTGGTCTTAGCCGATGGAGTCAACAGCGCCGACATCTTCCGTCTGGCCGCCGAGCAAAACGTCCGCATTCGCCGCCTCAATTTCCGCCGAGACACGCTGGAAGATATTTTCCTCAAGGCAATGGAGACTTAGCGGCCCAGACATGACGGAGAGCACGAATGGCAATCTATAGGCGCAGCTACAAACCGTACACCGGCACGCTGACTCCGGCATGGTCGCGCTTCCTCGTGCTCTTCCGATACTCGCGCAAGTCTCTCTTCCGCTCGAAGCTTCAAACAGGTCTGTTCGTCATTTGCTTCTTCTTCCCGCTGCTCTGCCTCGGAGCGATCTACCTGGCCCACAATGCCAGCTTTCTTTCCCAAATGGGAGTTCCGCCTGAAATTCTCACCATTGATAATCGCTTCTTCTTTCACTTCCTCGGTGTACAAGGCGTGCTTGCATTCCTGATGACGGCCTTTGCAGGCCCCGGGTTGATTTCCCCCGATCTCGCAAATGGTGCGCTCCCGCTGTACTTCTGCCGACCGTTTTCTCGAGCGGAATATGTGATCGGCAAATCTTCTGTGCTGGGAATTCTGCTCTCTGAAATCACTTGGGTGCCCGGTCTGGTCCTCTTCACGGTGCAGGCAAGTCTCGCCGGAGCCAGTTGGACGCTGCACAACCTGTGGATTGCCGGCAGCCTCATTCTCTCCTCCCTGATTTGGATCGCAATCCTTTCCCTGTTGGCGATGGCGCTCTCTGCCTGGGTGAAATGGAGGATCGTCGCTGGAGCGCTGCTGCTTGCCATGATGTTCTTTGGCGCTGGATTCGGGCAGGCCATCAATGCGGTCCTAAGAACAGATTCGGGATACTTCCTGAATGTCGGGTATCTGATGACCACAGTCTGGAAGAGTCTGTTTCAAATGCCTGCCGACCAGGCAATCGCTTCCCCTGAGGCTTGGGTCGCGTTGCTGTTTTACTGCGCCATTTGCCTGTGGCTGCTTCTTCGCAAGGTGCGCGCTTACGAGGTAGTCCGGTGAACGATCGCATCATCTTCGAAGACGTTTCGAAGTTTTACGG
>Ga0335069_10007997_pt1 | contig 15197 bp, 13 predicted proteins | sample Lox_Sample_11_FD_206714 | JGI IMG/M metagenome (GOLD analysis project Ga0335069, IMG submission 206714) | Soil microbial communities from Loxahatchee National Wildlife Refuge, Florida, United States - Lox_Sample_1.1 | ecosystem: Environmental > Terrestrial > Soil > Wetlands | place: USA... | reverse complement strand
CCGCACGCATCCGGCCGCTGTCCGCACGCTGAGCTGGCGCGCGCTGCTCGACGTGGAAGAGCTCGCGTTCTCGAATTCGGGCTTCCTCGGCCGCAACGACCCGGCGGTCGTCGATGCGTTCATCCGCCTGCGCGACAGCCGGATGGTCGCCGCCGACACCGACGAGCCGGTGGACTGGCGGCGCGACGACGACGATCTTCCCGCCGTGTACCTGATCGTGCGGGCGATGCTCGAAGCCGAAGCGGCCGAAGCGGCGTGACTACGCCGGCGGCGGCTCGCCGCGCTCAAAGCCGCGCCGCCAGCCGCGCACCTTGGTCGATCGCGCGCTTCGCGTCGAGCTCCGCCGCGCGTTCCGCACCGCCGATCAGGTGCACCGACCGCCCCGCCGCCTTCAGCGGCTCGTAGAGTGCGCGCTGCGGCTCCTGCCCCGCGCACAGCACGATCGTGTCGACCACGATCACTTGCGGGTTGGTGCGCTGCTCGCCGTACGACACATGCAGGCCTTGCGCGTCGATCCGCTCGTAGTTCACGCCGCCGATCCTCTTCACGTCCTTCATCTTCAGTGTCGCGCGGTGAATCCAGCCGGTGGTCTTGCCGAGCAGCGCGGCCTTGCGCCGCAGCAGCGTCACCTCGCGCGCCGGCGGGCTCACCCGCGCGCGCGTCACGCCGCCGCGCGTCACCGCCGGATCGGTCATGCCCCATTCCGTCTTCCATGCGTCGAGATCGAGCGTCGGCGACGTGCCGTCCCGCACGAGGAATTCGGCGGCGTCGAAGCCGATCCCGCCCACCGCGCCGAACAGGTCGACGCGATGGCCGCGCTGCGCCAGCACGGTCGAACACGCGAGCCCGGCCGGCCCCGCGCCGACCACCGCGATGCGCTTCGGCTGCCGCGCCGGCTCGTACTTCAGTTCGGTCTCGTGGCAGGCGCGCGGATCTGCCGCTCGATGCCGCGCGCGGTCAATTCATGCGGCGCGAACAGCGAGATCGGCGACTTGATCCGCGACAGCGCGACCGAGAACGGGTGATAGCCGTAGCGGCCGGTATGCAGGATCTGCAGCGCGATCCTTGCGCCTTCGGCATGCACGGCGTCCGTGATCGCGCAATGCCGGCCGCAGCCGTCGACGTCGACAGCGTGCCGCCGAACGGCTTGGTCCAGCCAGCCACGTTCGGTGCGAAGCCGCCGGTCACGATCAGGCCCACGCCGCCCCGCGCGCTCCGCGAAATACTCGGCCAGGCGCGGCAGCGTGGTACGGCGGCCTTCGAGGCCGGTGTGCGTCGACCCCATCAGCGCGCGGTTCGTCAAGATCGTGAAACCGAGGTCGAGCGGAGCGAGCAGGTGCGGAAATGGCGTCGTCATGATGGCCTTGCGAGGAGGCGATGCGCGTGATCGTAGGGTTTGCCCCGCGTTGAACGTGAGCTGGGAAACAGCCACAATGCTTGTCATTACCGGCCAAATCGACATGACTTCCGCACCTCGCAATGACCGCCTCGGGCTGCGCCGGCCGACGATTCCGGTCGCGTATCCGCGCCTGCTGCTGCAGGTGCTCGGCGAGCGCGGCGTCGATCTCGCCAGGGTGCGGGCCGGCACCGGACTGCGCGACGACGTGCTGTCGCGGCCGGACGCGCGCGTCGTGCCATCGCAATGGGGGCGGCTCGTGCTCAACGCGCTCGAAATCGGCGGCGATCCGGGCATCGGGCTCGCGTTCGGGCTCCGGCTCAAGACGTCCGTGCACGGCTTTCTGGGCTACGCGACGCTGACCGCGCGAGACGTCCGCGAATCGCTGCAGGTGATGATCCACTATTTCCGGATGCGGAACCGCCAGTACCGGCTGACGTACGCAGAGAACGCCGAAGGCGCGACGCTCGAATTGCACGACGTGCAGGCGAGCCCCATCCTCCAGCATCACGTGATGTTCGAATTCGTGCTGACCGGCCTCGCGCAGAGCATCGCGCAGTTGTCCGGGCGCGCGGCGCCCGCGATCGAGCTGCAGTTCGCCTGGCCCGAGCCGGCGTATTTCGGGCGCTACCGCGAGCAGATGCCGCCCGTGCGGTTCGCGTGCGCGGCCAACGCATTGTGGATCGCGCGCGACGTGCTGGACTGGCCGTTGCCGCTGGCCGACGAGGTCGCGCACCGGCAAGCGCTGGTGCAGGTCGAGCGGGAGTACGCGGAGGTCCGCCAGGAGGAAGGCGACCTCGCCGAGCGCGTGCGCGCGGAACTCGCGCGGGCGGCCGGCGGCTATCCCGGGCCGGCGGAACTCGCGCGGACGCTGCTCGTGTCGGAGCGCACGCTCAGGCGGCGGCTCGAGGAAGGCGGTGCGAGCTATCGGCAATTGCTGGACGAAGCGCGGTATCGCGATGCGCGTCAGTGGCTGGCGACGTCGGATCTCGATCTCAAGACCATCGCGGAACGATTGCAGTTCGCCGACCCGGCGAATTTCACGCGCGCGTTCCGGCGCTGGGCCGGGCAGACGCCGAGCGCGTTCCGGGAAGCCGCGAGCGAGGCGATCGATCAGGCTGCCGGGCGCACCGGCAATCGAAAAACGCCGGGCGTGTAGCCACAGGCTACGCGTCGCGCGCGAAGGGCCATAATGGAATTCTCGAACGGTTCGCGCCGGCACCGTGACGTGACGTGACGTGACGTGACGTGACGTGACGCGCCGCGCCGCGCCGCGCTGGCGCTGGCAACCGGCAACCGGCAACCGAAAGCCTGAAACGACAGAAGATCAACCCACTTTCACCCGCAGCAAGGCAAGGCGACTATCCACGGGCGGCGCCCGGATTCCAGGCCGCCCCGGGTAGTCGGATGCAAACGATCCCAGGAGAAAGCGCATGTCGACTGAAACGAAGTGTCCGTTCACGCATACCGCCGGCGGCGGAACGTCGAACCGCGACTGGTGGCCCGATCAGCTGAACCTGAAAATCCTGCACCAGCACTCGTCCCTGTCCGACCCGATGGACAAGGACTTCAACTACGCGAAAGCGTTCAGGAGCCTCGACCTCGCCGCCGTGAAGCAGGATCTGCTGGCGTTGATGACCGACTCGCAGGCCTGGTGGCCGGCGGACTTCGGCCACTACGGCCCGCTGTTCATCCGCATGGCCTGGCACAGCGCCGGCACCTACCGTATCGGCGACGGCCGCGGCGGTGCCGGCGCGGGCCAGCAACGCTTCGCGCCGCTCAACAGTTGGCCGGACAACGCCAGTCTCGACAAGGCGCGCCGGCTGATCTGGCCGATCAAGCAGAAATACGGCAGGAACATCTCGTGGGCCGACCTGATCATCCTCACCGGCAACGTCGCGCTGGAGTCGATGGGCTTCAGGACCTTCGGGTTCGGCGGCGGGCGCGAGGACGTCTGGGAACCGGAGGAAGACATCTACTGGGGCGCCGAGACCACCTGGCTGGCCGACAAGCGCTACACCGGCAAGCGGGATCTCGAGAATCCGCTCGCAGCCGTCCAGATGGGGCTGATCTACGTGAATCCGGAAGGCCCGAACGGCAATCCCGATCCGCTCGCGGCAGCCACGGACATTCGCGAGACGTTTGCCCGCATGGCGATGAACGACGAGGAGACGGTCGCGCTGATCGCCGGCGGCCACACCTTCGGCAAGACCCACGGCGCCGGCCCCGCGACCCATGTCGGCCCCGAGCCGGAAGCGGCGGGCCTGGAGGAGCAAGGCCTCGGCTGGAAGAACAGCTTCGGCACCGGCAGCGGCGGCGACACCATCACCAGCGGCCTCGAAGTCATCTGGACCCGCACGCCGACGCAGTGGAGCAACGATTACTTCGACAACTTGTTCGGCTACGAATGGGAGCTGACGAAAAGCCCGGCCGGCGCGCATCAGTGGAAACCGAAGGGCGACGCAGGCGCCGGCACCGTGCCCGACCCGCACGACCCGACGAAGCGGCGCGCGCCGGCCATGCTGACCACCGATCTCGCGCTGCGCGTCGATCCGGCTTACGAGAAGATCGCGCGGCGCTTCCACGAACATCCGGCTCAGCTCGCCGACGCGTTCGCCCGCGCGTGGTTCAAGCTGACGCACCGAGACATGGGCCCGCGCGCCCGCTATCTCGGCCCCGACGTTCCGGCCGAGGAACTGATCTGGCAAGACCCGATCCCCGCGGTCGATCACCCGTTGATCGACGAGCAGGACGCGGCCGCCCTCAAGGGCAAGATCCTGGCATCCGGGCTGTCCGTGCCGCAGCTGGTCTCGACCGCGTGGGCATCGGCATCCACCTTCCGCGGCTCCGACAAGCGCGGCGGCGCGAACGGCGCGCGCATTCGTCTCGCGCCGCAGAAGGATTGGGCGGTCAACCAGCCGCAGCAACTGGCCGACGTGCTCAAGACACTGGAAGGTATCCAGAGCGAATTCAACCGCGCCCAGTCCGGCGGCAAGAAAATCTCGCTCGCCGACCTGATCGTGCTGGCCGGATGCGCAGGCGTCGAGCAGGCGGCGAAGCACGCCGGTCACGCCGTGACGGTTCCGTTCGCGCCGGGCCGCATGGATGCATCGCCGGCGCAGACCGACGCGGTCTCCTTCGCCGTGCTCGAACCCACGGCGGACGGTTTCCGCAACTACCTCGACGGCAAGTCCGCGGCATCGGCCGAGGCGCGGCTGGTCGACAAGGCGCAATTGCTGACGCTGACCGCGCCGGAGATGACGGTGCTCGTCGGCGGCATGCGCGCGCTGAACGCCAACGTCGGGCAGGCCGCGCACGGGGTCTTCACCGAGCGGCCCGGGACGCTGACCAACGACTTCTTCGTGAACCTGCTCGACATGGGAACCGAGTGGAGACCGGTGTCGGACGCGAAGGATATCTTCGAAGGGCGCGATCGCGCGACGGGCGCGCTCAAGTGGACCGGCACGCGCGTCGATCTCGTGTTCGGCTCGAACTCCCAGCTGCGCGCGCTGGCGGAAGTCTATGGCAGCGCGGACGCCGGCGAGAAATTCGTCCGCGATTTCGTCGCGGCCTGGAGCAAGGTGATGAACCTCGACCGCTTCGACCTCGCGTGATCCAGGCCGGCCTTTCACGCCTGGCTCGGTGACAGAGATGCGATTCATCGCCCCTCCGATAAATGGATGCAGCTGCGAAGTAGCTTGTTCGCGCGGCAAATCGCACGCCGATGCAACATTTTGGCGCACCGGATCGGGACGTCGACCGCTTGATCCTGTACGCGATGTTCACGACGCTGACCAACGTGGACTTCAACCCGCCGCGCTTCACCCTATTGCTGCACGATGCCGCGCAGACGCGCGATCGCGTGAAGGCCGCGTGCGAAGCGCTCGCGCAGTCCCGTGGTGTCGCGCTGCAAGCGCCGTCGGGCCCGGCCGAGTGGCAACCGGCCGCCACGCTGCCCGGCCTGCTCGAACAGGCCGCGCAGGCGCTGCCCGGCTTCCGCGAGACCGCACCGCGACGGATGCCCTTCGCATCCTTCACGTTGGTCGCGACGCGCACCAGATCGTCGCCGGCAAGCACGAAAATCGACGAAATCCCCCCATGTCCTCGCCCTACCGATCGAGCTCGCGATGACAATGCACCGGATAGTCGGGCATTTTCAAAGACTCGGGCGCGTCTTCTTCGAGGTTTTTTCCGGAGCAACCACGCGCGCGTATCGAAACTGCCTTTCCGCGTGGCGTGGCGTATTGAGGATCTTCCACCCGGGACGCCGCACGAACGGGACGTGCTCCGTGATGCTCGGCCGTCGGCCGGCTCAAAAAAATAAAGCCGGCACACGCGCGTATCGCAACGGAACGCGCGGCACCGGCCTTCGACTTACGAGACGTATGCGTCTTCGGGTCGCTTCCCGATCGCAATCCGCCCTTCTTCGGAAAGCTTGCGGACGATCTGCAGGATTTCCCGCTGCTTTTCCTCGACCTCGGAGACGCGCACCGGGCCCATTGCATTGATGTCCTCGATGAACAGCTCGGCGGCACGCTTCGACATGTTTCCGACGAATTTTTGCCGCAACTGGGCATCGGAGCCCTTGATTGCGACGATCAGCGTCTGCGCGTCGATTTCCTTCAGCAGCAACTGGATCGCCGTATTGTCGAGATCCTGCAGATTGTCGAACGTGAACATCTTGTCGAGAATCTCTTGCGCAAGATCCGAGTCGTATTGGCGCACGTTATCCAATACGCTCTGCTCGTACGCGCTCTGCATGAAGTTGATGATTTCCGCTGCCGCGCTGGCGCCGCCGATCGGGCTGCGCCTGATGCTGTCGCCGCCCGACAGCAGGTCTTTCAGCACGTCATCGAGCTCTCTCAGCGCGATCGGCTGGATGCCGTCGAGCGTCGCGATACGCAGCAGCACGTCGTTGCGCAGGCGCTCCGGAAAGCTCGACACGACTTCGCACGCCTGATCCGCATCGAGGTGCACCAGCACCGTCGCGATGATCTGCGGATGCTCCTTCTTCACCAGCTCCGCCACCGACGCCGCATCCAGCCACTTCAGGCCTTCGATGCCCGTCGTCTCGTTCCCGCCCAGAATCCGCTCGAGAACCTGACCGGCCTTGTCTTCGCCAAGCGCCGTGGTCAGCACGGAGCGCAGGTAGTCGTCCGAGTCGAGTGCGAAGGCGGTCTGGCTCTCCGATTCGCGGACGAACATTTCGAGCGTCTCGCTCACCTGCTCGCGCGTGAGGTTCCTCAACGCCGCCATCGCTGCGCCGACCTTCTGAACCTCGCGCGGCCCCAGAAATTTGAATATCTCGCCGGCATGCTCCTGGCCCAGAGCCATCAGCAGAATCGCGCTACTCTTGATGCCTTCAGCGTTCACAGGAAATCCAGGTCTTGATAATGGCCGCAACCAGATCGCTTTTCAGTATTCGCCACAGAGACGCCGCTCATCGATGCACGCCTGCCGCCCTCGGGACTGCGATCGTTGCCCCGCCGGCGATGTCTGAAGCCGCTCCAGCCGCTTGCGACACCCTGATACGAACCCAATAAGCCATTCGCCCATCGCGCTGGTCGCCCACGCAAACGTTCGCGATCCAAAACGGCAAAAACGTTCCCGCCATCCTCTCTGCGACCGTACACTTCATCGTCGTGCTCGACACGCGATTCCACCCCATATCAGAACATGCTTGCGCATTCAGGGAGACGAAGAGCCGCAGGGCGAACAACCGATTGGCATGGAACACCGGGGAACGATCCAGCCCTTTTGAAGCAACAGGCCTGACACGCCCAGACGTTCCATGCTTCGAACGACTCGTCTGGCCGCGGTATTATGGCACACGCCTTATCCGAGTCAAGCAGGCTTCAGGCCGACTCTCGAGGGTCCAATGCCGCCACGCGATCGGCTGCAGCGGGCGAAATGCGGCTTTCGGAACACGACTGGCCGCCCGGGCCGCAAGCGGCCAAGCGGCCCTTCAGGCGTCCGCTCAATACTGCACGATGATCGCCACCCGCCGGTTCGCCGCCCGCGAGGCTGCGTCGTCCCCCACCTCCAGCGGGAAATTGTCCGCGCGCCCGATCGCGGCCAGGCGGTGGGGCTCGACACCCCGATCGACCAGATACCGCACCACCGCGCCGGCCCGCGCGGACGACAGCTCCCAGTTCGATTCGTACTTGGCGTTGGAAATCGGCAGGTTGTCCGTATGCCCTTCGACAAGGATATTGCTCGCCGAATCCTGCTTCAGCACCTGCGCGATCCGGTTCAACGCGTCGAACGAATCCGGCAGCAACCTCGCATCGCCGAAATTGAACAGGATTCTGGCGTTGATGCCGATTTCGACGCCGTGCGAGACGTTCGTCACGGTGATCTGCCCTTGCCGGTGCAGCGCATCCAGCAGCGTCAGCAGCTCCTTGCGGGCATTCTGCTGCGCGCGGCCGGCCTGCCCCGCGGCGCCGCGCTGTTGCGCCGCCTGGCTCTCGAGCGTCTGATACCGCACCTCGAGCGTCTTGTACTTGGCGAGCTGCAGCACATAGAGCGCCACGAACAGCACCATCAGCGTGGTGATGAGATCCGCGTAGGAAATCAGCCAGCGTCCGTGCTGCGTGCTTTCCGTCTTCGTCGTGATCGGTCGCGGCGGACGCCACGCGCTTGTTACCGAAGGGCATTTGCATACTTGAGAATCTGCTTCCGAACTGCGTTGCGTTGGCTCACTCCGACAGGCCAGGCGCGGCTCAAGCCAGCGACTCGGCGGCCCGTCCTCGGACGTCGCCGGTCAGCCGTGTTTCGATCATCTGGGGCGACTCCTTCCGCGAGATCGCGAGCAAGCCGTCGAGATAGAGCTTGCGGAACCGCACCTCGCTCTCCACCTGCGCGCGCAACTTCCCATACAACGGCAGGAACACCAGGTTCGCGAGCGCGAGACCGTACAGCGTCGCGACGAACGCCACGGCAATACCGGACCCGAGCTGCGCGGGCTCGAGAATGTGGTTCGTGACCTGGATCACCCCGAGCACCGAGCCGAGGATGCCGAACGTCGGCGCATATCCGCCCGCCTGCTGCCAGACACGCGCCGCCGACATGTGACTGCGCTCGTACGCGTCCAGCTCGCGTTGCAGCGCGTCTTCGAGCACCGCGGTCGGCACGCCGTTCGCGAGCAGTTCGAGGCCGCGCCGCGCGAACGGGTGAATGCCGGTCACGTCCATCGACTCGAACGCGAGCAGCCCGTTCAGTTTCGCCTGATCGCCCCATTCGAGCAGATCCGACAGGCTCTTCCGGTCGACCTGCCGCGCCTGCACGAAAGCGAGGCGCAGTTGCTTCAATGCGTCTAAGAACCGCACCCACGTGCTCTGGATCATCACCGCGCCGAGCGTGCCGCCGAACACGATGATGAAGGCTTCGAACTGGAACAGTGTCGAGAGGTGACCGCCCTCGAGCGTATACCCGAAAACGATCGCCGCCCCGGCGAACACCACCCCAAACAGCGTCAACAAATCCATGTATTTCCCCGACCGGCTGCAGTCACACGGCACCCGGAATCAATCACAAGCCGTTGCATCCCGAAGCGCTTCACTGCGCGGCGCCGGAAGCCGGCTCCGGCTTGGCGGCGGGCGCCTTGATCGCGCGCACGGCGTCGAGCAGCTGCTGCTCGATCTCGGCGACCTCGACCGGATCGATCTTGATGTCGCGCCGCATCACCCATGACACCTCGTTTCTCCGGGCTTCCGTCATGACCGACAACAGTCGGTCCGCGACGGCCTGGTCGCCGAGGCTCGCGATCAGCTTGGCGAGGTCGTACGTGTCGAACCCGCTCACGACGTCGAACAGCGTGCGCTGATCGACCATCATCAGATCCTCGAGCGAATCCACCTCGCCGAGCCGGCGGGCGTTGCGCCGCGAGAAATAGGCGACGCCCTTTTGCTCGACGTAGTTCAGCACGCGGGATTTCCGGAATGCGAACACGTCGTTGGCAATCTCGCCGTGCGACAGCTTGTTGAGGATCATTTTCCGGTCGACCCCGATCAGCGATTCGAGATCGCCGAGTTCGATCAGCTCGAGCTCGCTGTTGATCGCCATGTCGAGATCGTGGTCCGCGACCTGCTGGGCCCGGTCGGCGATGCGCGCGGAATCGAACGTGACGACCTGGCGGGCGGCCGCGCCGTCGCTCGCGGCATACTCCGCCGCGTTGCCCAGCTGATCCGCGGTGCCGGCCTCGATCGTGACGAGATTGAGCTTTTCCATCCGCTTGAGCATCGCCATCACGTGCGGGCGCGAATGGCCGGCGATCGCGCGGCACTTCCTGATGACCTCCACGAGCGGCACCGAGACTTCGTCGACCTGCACCTGCATCGACCGCCGCGCCCACGAGTCGCCGCCGTCCCGCCGCGCCGAGCCCGCCATCAGCGCCAGCACGTGCGCGTAGGACAGCACGCCCGGCAGGAAGTCGGCATGCGTATAGGTCGCGAGCTGATCGTCCTTGCGCTTCACCCGACGAATCATCGTTCGCAGGATATGGCGAAGCAGCGGCGACGTGCGCTCGGTTTCCTCCTCCACCATGCCTGCCGGAACCACGGTCAGCTGGCAGAAGGTGAGCGCCTTGGCGGTGTTGCCGCGCGGCTCGTCGGCTGAAAGGAGCGCCGTCTCGCCAAAGAACTCGCCTCGCCCAAGCGTGGAGATGACGACTTTTTTCTCATCGCAGCGGGTGGACAGCTCGATCTTGCCATCCGCGATCAGATAGATGACGCGCTCGCCAATGTAACCTTCCGAATAAATGACTTCGCCCGGGGCCGCCGTGCGCGACCACGATTGTTGACTGTTCAAGCTTGACTCCCCGCAACGCTGATTACTCGACCGGCCGGCTGATGGCTTGCGCATGCTCGCCGGAGGCCAGGCTGTGGCTCGGTTAACGACACCCGGGCCAGGAATCTTTAGGTTCATCGAGGGATTCCGGGGAATGCGGCGCGGATTTTGAGCGGCAACGTGGAGCAGGTCGTAGACCACTTCCGCCTTCGGACACCGCGCCTTGATCTCCAACTCGCAGGCAGTGGTCATGTCGATCGCGACCGCTTCGATGCGCTCCCCGACGCCTTCCGGAAGCTGTTCGAAGAAGGCCCAGGCTGTCTCCCGAGAGAGCGCGCACCGCCCCGACCCAGAACACCTGCCGGCCGGTCGGATCGACGACCACCGTGGCGTAACGATGACCTTTATCAGGCTGCTGAAATACGCCCTCGCCAGAAGCAGCCTTTCTGCGCTCACGCGGCGTTCGCCGCAAGGTTTATCGCATTGTGCAATTTCAGCGCGAAGTTCACGCGTGTTCGGCGGATTGAAGCCAATTTCTGGCCTCATTGCCGCATTTTTCGCCGCTACGGACGGACTTGCGCCAGTGAGCGCGCACGAGGTTGTACGCGGCCATGTTCAACACGAACATCTGGTCCACTTTCTTCAACCCGCGTACCACCACTTGGCGCATGCGCCCCACGGTCTTGGCCCACCCGAAGCCCGTTCGATCAACTTGCGTTTTTGCTGCGATTGACGAAGCTCTTGTGCCCCGCCCACGCCTGGATCAGCGTGCCGTCCACACTGTCCAGCCGCCGCCCCGCTTCGGCTCAGAACTCCATGTCCAGCTCGTCGATGTCCTCCTTTTCCGCCTTCGCCGCCTCGATCCATTCGGCGACGAACGGGTGCGCAAGCACCCGCATGCAGTACTCGGCGATGTCAGGATCGAGCTTCACGTCATACGTGAGAAAGCGCGTGACAACCGGCGCATACATCGCGTCCGCGACGCTGATCTCGCCGAACAGCCACGGGCCGCCATAATGCACCAGGCATTCGCGCCAGACCGTCACGATCCGCTCGATGTCGTGCTGCGCGCGCGACCAGATCCGGAAATTCGGGAAATGCGCGCGCAGATTCATCGGCAACGCAGAGCGCAATGCGCTGAAACCCGAGTGCATCTCGCCACAAATCGCGCGACAATGGGCACGAGCATGACGATCTTGCGGCAGGAGCCGCGCTTGCGGCCGGATCTCGTTCAGATACTCGGCGATCGCGAGCGTATCCCACACCTTGATGCCTTCGTGGATCAGGCACGGCACCAGAATGGACGGAGACAGCAACAGCAGTTCCGCACGGGACGCCGCGTCGATCGGCACCTTCACCGTTTCGAATTCGAGACCGCTGAGCCTGGCCAGCAGCCAGCCGCGCATCGACCATGACGAATAATTTCGACTGCTGATTGTCAACGTGGTTACGTCAGTGGATTCCATCTCGTCCTCCTGAATATGCCGGCCGCGACACCGCACCAAAATGACCGGCCCCCGACGGCCGATGCACCTTCCCGGTGCCGCGCGCCGCGCAGCGGCGCGCTACCGGGGGGCATCCGCGTGCCAGCGCCGGGAAGCCCGGGGCCGCGTCCGGCGCGGCGGTCGCGCGTCGCGTCGCGCGCGGCGGGAATCGCGTGCGCCGCCCGGCAGCCAGACCGGCGCAAAGCGCGTGCCAGCATCGCTCGACAGGCGGATGGACTGGCACATCTATTGCCTGTTTCGAAGTAAAGCGGCTCGAGGCGGAATGGTCATGAATATGCTCGCGTACCCTCTATACCAGTGGCTGTCGGAATGCATGCGGCCGGCGCGCGCATGGGCGTCGTTCGCACGCGCGACCCTGTCGCACTGGCCGCCGTCGACGTCGGTTCCGGCCGGCCGCACCATCGACGCATGGTGCGAGCTGCTCGAATGCAGCGCGTTCTCGCATCGCCGTCCGCCGTTCGGGATCGACGCTGTCAACATCGATGGCGACGCGGTGCCGGTCGTCGAGGAAATCGCGGCAGGCACGCCGTTCGCCGCGCTGCTCCATTTCCGCAAGCGCCGGCAGCTGAAGCAGCCGCGTGTGCTGATCGTCGCGCCGATGTCCGGTCATTTTGCGACGCTTCTGCGCGGCACGGTGCGCACGATGCTCGCCGATCACGACGTCTATATCACTGACTGGCACAACCCGCGCGACATCCCGCTGAGCGCGGGGCGCTTCGGTTTCGACGAATACGTCACGCACGTAATCGATTTCATCCGGCATATCGGCCCGGACGCGCACGTACTGGCGATCTGCCAGCCGACGGTCGCGGCGCTCGCCGCCGTGTCGCTGATGGCGGCGGACAGCGACCCCGCACAGCCGGCGAGCCTGACCCTGATGGCCGGGCCGATCGATTGCCGCGTCAGCCCGACGAAGGTCAACGAGCTGGCGAACCACTACCCGATCGAATGGTTCGCGCGCCATCTGATCAGCGTCGTGCCGCCGGGCTTCTCGGGCGCGCAGCGCTGCGTCTATCCGGGCTTCGTGCAGCTCGGCGCATTCATGTCGATGAACCCGAACCGGCACGCGTCGTCGCTTTCCGACATGTATTACGAACGCGCGAAGGGCGACCCGACGAAGGCCGATGTGCTCCGTCAGTTCTATGACGAATATTTCGCGACGGCCGACCTGACCGCCGAGTTCTATCTGGAGACGGTGGAAAAGGTGTTTCAGCGATACGCGCTGCCACGCGGCGAGTTGACGGTCGGCGGGCGGCTCGTCGAGCCGGCCGCGATTCATCGCACCGCGCTGCTGACGGTCGAAGGAGAAAAGGACGACATCTGCGCGGTCGGGCAGACCGTCGCCGCGCAGGATCTGTGCTCCGGCCTGCCGTCGTATCTGAAGACGCACCACGTGCAGACGGGCGTCGGGCACTACGGCGTCTTCAACGGAAACAAATGGGAGACGCAGATCTATCCGATCGTGCGCGCGACGATCCACGACAACGAACCGTATGACGTTAGCGCGGATACCGCGCGCGGCGCGTCAGGCGAGCGTCGCGTGACGCTGCACGCGCTGCTCGAGGCCGAGGCCGCGGGTGCGCTGTCGTCGCAGTGATGCGGCGCGCGCTATTTCAGCCGCCCCGACAGGAACTGCCCCAGCCGCTCGCTCTTTGGATTGACGAGGATCTCCTGCGGATGCCCCTGCTCCTCGATTTTCCCCTGATGCAGGAAGATCACGTGATTCGACACGTTCCGCGCGAACCCCATCTCGTGCGTGACGACGACCATCGTCCGCCCTTCCTCCGCAAGCGCCTGCATCACCTTCAGCACTTCGCCGACCAGCTCGGGATCGAGCGCCGACGTCGGCTCGTCGAACAGCATCACCTCGGGCTCCATCGCCAGCGCGCGGGCGATCGCCACGCGCTGCTGCTGGCCGCCGGACAGGTGCGACGGATACATGCCTTCCACCCGCGCCGGCAGCCCGACCTTCTCCAGATACTTCCTGGCCCGCGCCTGCGCCTCTTCCCTGCCCAGCCCGAGCACGCACATCGGCGCTTCGATCACGTTCTCCATGACCGTCATGTGCGCCCACAGATTGAAGTGCTGAAACACCATCGCGAGCTTCGTGCGCATCCGCTGCAGTTGCTTCGGGTCGGCGACCCGCAGCCCGCCGGTCTTGTCGCGCGTGGTCCGGATCGCCTCGCTGCCGAGCGTGATCTGCCCGGCGCACGGCTGCTCCAGAAAATTGATGCAGCGAAGAAACGTGCTCTTGCCCGAGCCGCTCGACCCGATGATGCTGATCACGTCGCCGGCCCTGGCCTTCAGCGTGACGCCCTTCAACACTTCGTTGTCGCCGAATTTCTTGTGCAGATCGTCAACGATGAGCTTGTACATGCGTATGTCCTTCCAGATTCGTTAATGGCTGCGTGGCGCGAGGTACGCGAGCCAGCGTGATTCCAGCTTGCGGAACCCCCAGATCAGCGCGAAGACGATCACCGCGTACAGCATCGCTGCAAGGCCGTAGGCCTGGAACGACATGTAGGTCGCGGAATTCGCGTCTCGCGTAACCTTCAGGATGTCGGGCACAGTTGCCGTGAACGCGAGCGTCGTCGCGTGCAGCATCAGGATCACCTCGTTGCTGTAGCTCGGCAGCGAGCGGCGCAGCGCCGACGGCAGGATGATCCGCGTATAGAGCTTGAAGCGCGACATCCCGTATGCGACGCCCGCTTCGATCTCGCCTGCCGCCGTCGACTTGATCGCGCCTGCGAAGATCTCGGTCGCGTACGCGCACTCGTTCAGCACGAATGCGAGCAGCGTGCAGTTCATCGCGTCGCGGAAGAACGCGTCGAGCATCGCGTGGTCATGCACGACCTGCAGGCTGTAGATGCCCGTGTAGCACATCAGCAGCTGCACGTAGAGCGGCGTGCCGCGAAACACGTACGTGTAGAACCACACGGCCCCCGACACCCAGCGATTGCTCGACGCGCGCGCGATCGCGAGCGGCACCGCGAGGCAGAAGCCGAGTGCGATCGACACGACGAGCAGCCATAGCGTGATCGCGAGCCCGCTCATCCGGTAGCCGTCGGTGTACAGATAGTTTTGCCAGTACTGGCTGATGATTTCGATCACAGTGCAAGCCTCCGGACACCGACCGAGTAACGCTTCTCGAGGCGATGCAGCACGACATTCGAGACGGTCGTGATCGCGAGGTAGATCGCGCCCGCCGTCAGCGTGAAGAAGAAGAAATTCAGCGTGCTCTTGCCGGCGTCCTGCGATGCCTTGACGACGTCGGCAAGACCGATGATCGACACGAGCGCGGTCGCCTTCACGAGCACCTGCCAGTTGTTGCCGATACCCGGCAGCGCGAAGCGCATCATCTGCGGGAACAGGATGCGGCGAAACACGCGCCAGCCGCTCATCCCGTATGCGAAGCCAGCCTCGAGCTGGCCGCGCGGCACCGCGAGGAACGCGCCGCGAAACGTCTCGGTAAAGTACGCGCCGTAGATGAAGCCAAGCGTGACCACCCA
>Ga0335069_10007996_pt1 | contig 15197 bp, 27 predicted proteins | sample Lox_Sample_11_FD_206714 | JGI IMG/M metagenome (GOLD analysis project Ga0335069, IMG submission 206714) | Soil microbial communities from Loxahatchee National Wildlife Refuge, Florida, United States - Lox_Sample_1.1 | ecosystem: Environmental > Terrestrial > Soil > Wetlands | place: USA... | reverse complement strand
GTCCAGACCTTCATCCCTCAGCCACGAGATCACCCGCTCTTCTAGCGCCTTATATATGGCGGCCACACGCTCGGAAAGCGAATGGGCGCATCGCGGTAACGGTCCACCCACTCACGCCGCTGCTCTTCGATCGTCCCGGGCTCTCCCTCGTGCGCGGCCCCCGGAGTCTCCACGTCGGGCCGCGCCCAGAACGGTTCCGCGCGAGCCTCGCGCAGCTTGCACGCCGACTCGAACTCCTCTTCCGTGGGCCGAACGCACGCGTGGCAGGGGAGCCGAACCTCGGACTTCTCGTGCCACGCCGCGTGCTCCGGCGCTCGGCGGAGCTGCGCCACGAGCCAAAGGCGGCCCCATGTTCCGTCGTTGTTGAGCATCATCGGCACGTTACCGGCAGTCAAACATGCGCCGCACCACGGAGAATCCCAGCAGGTCTCGCCCCCGTCCCCAAGCCCCAGACTGCGAAGCGAATTTCGCTCGCACCCAGCAGCACACATCTCCTTGCTATGGTCCGCGTTCTTCCCGCAAAGCGGCATCGGGCCGCGCGTAGTATCGTTCGTCATGTTCCTCGCGCGCATAGGGTCGAGTCCCAAGCGTAGCGACATTGTCGCGACGCTGCTACTCCTCGGCTGGCCCGTAGGCTATCTGCCAGTCGGTGTCGCACTCCTCGGCCAGGTCATCGAGGAGAGCCAGGTACGCGTCGCGGTCTTCGTCGACCGCGTCGTAGAGCTCCCACTTCGCGTCGTGCCACTCCGGTCGGAGCTCGTTGAACGTGGCCGCGTCCGCCCCCGCCGCGGCGGCGTTCAGCATGGCCGTGAGCGCCAGCGCCGCGCGTGCCTTGGCTCGGCGCTTCGCCGCGCCCTTCTTCGCGGCGGTCGAGCGGCGCTTTCGGAGCTCCCGCTCGATGGCCGCGACCTTGTTCCGGCGGCGCGTCTCCGCGGCCTTCTTCGCGGCCCGGCTGCGCTTCCTCGCGAGGGCTTCGGCCTTGGCTCGGTTCGCGGCGCGCGTTCGGGCCGCTTTCTTTGCCGCGACGCTCCGCTTGCGTGCCGTTTCGGCTTTCGTGGTACGTTTCGGCTTGCCAGCCCTTGCCATGGGCGCTCCCGTTCGGCCCGGACCCTTTGGAGAGAGGGGCGTCCGGGCCGAACCCTTTTATCCGCCCGGGGGGCTCTCGGGTCAAACGCTTGACGCCGGGGCCACTTGTCGCGACAATGTCGCGACACATGAAGAACGCACGCCTCACCGGCCGGGAGATTCGGTTTCGCTCGTCGCCCGCGGACGAGCGGCGCCTCGTACGTCTGGCGCGGCACTACCAGACGAGCGAGAGCGGCATCCTTCGGAGGCTCATCTCCGAAGCATGGGAGCGAATCAAGCCGCGGCGGGTGAAGCGAGCAACGGAGTGAGTGACCATGGCAAGCACGAAAGCAGCAACGAAGAAGGTCAAGGGCAAGCCCCTGCCCAAGGGGTTCAGACTGGCGCGCACGCGCCTGGACGGGTTCTTCAAGCGCGAGGTGGGCAACGAAGCGACGGGCATCCTTCGCGGGTCCTTCGAGGTGAAGGGCAAGTTCGGGGTGCGGCGCGTCTACCGCATCGAGCTCACGGACGGTGAGACCCAGGTGGGTGACGGCGAGATGGTGGGTCCGGGCGGCGTCATCGGCATCGACGAGACGGGCTACACGAAGGCGCTCGGGGACATCGAGCCGGGTACGGGCGTCTTCGTCCGCTACGAGGGCAAGGACGGGAGCGGGGAGAAGGACCCGCACATCTTCACGCTCGGGGTTGCGGAGTAGCCATGCCTCCGACCATCAAGGCCGACACGTCGGAGCGCGGTTCGCTCGAAGAGCGCATCGAGCAGCTCGAAGAAGTGCTCGATGCGCAAGACGCGCGCCTCGACACGCTCGAAGAGACGCTCAAGGCGTTCGCGAAGAAGCTCGGCTACACCATCGAGCTCTGAGCGTCGTACGTGACACACTGGGGCAGGTCCCTTCGCGGGGGGCCTGCCCCTTTTTCATTGAAAGGACCGGACCTCCCATGACCACCCGCATCGCCACGAACCTCTCCGACCCCCCGAAGCCCGAGCTCTCGAAGCAAGCGCTCGACGAGCTCGCAGAGCTCGCCCTTGCGCTGGCCCAGGAAGACGCCAAGGGCCAGGGCGTCCGGCACCCGCGGGCGTTCGTCCCGTACATGCAGCAACCCGAAGAGGCGCGCGCGAATCAGCGGGCCGGCGTCTACCGCGTCGTGCAAGCGCTCGTGATGCTCGGGTACATCGAAAAGGTCGGTTGAAAGGTCCCGACCCGCCTCCAAACGCCTCGCCATGGGGCCCTGACACTCAATGTCAGGCCTTCTCGCTCGGCCTTCCCGCTTGCCACGTCGCTACAATGTCGCTACGGCTAGGGCATGGCGAACAAGGAACCCAAGGAAGTGGTCGAGACGGTGCAGAAGCTCCTGAAGCTCGCGGCCGATGACCCCGACAGCGAGGAGAGCCGCACGGCCGCCGTCAAGGTGGTCGCGTTGATGAAGGAGAACGACCTCGTGCTCGTCCCGCGAAGCGTCATCGAGGAAGGGATGCGCAAGGTGGGCGAGGCCACGGCCCTGGCGCAGAAGGCCGAGCAAGAGAAGGTCCAGAACATGCTCATTGGCGCCGCGGCGGGGTTCTTCCTGGGCGGGGGCAAGCTCGGCAAGTGAGCGCGGGTGAGGGCTTCGCCCTCCCCGCGTGCCCATCCCGAGGAAAGGAGAGCGTTCATGGGCGAAGTAGCTGACTTCAAGCAGCCGCTGGATAAAGAGCTTCAGACGATGCAAGCGATGTGGAAGCTCTTCGAGACGCTCGACGTCTCGGCACGCGTGCGCGTGCTTCAATGGCTCATGGCGCGCGGCGGGGAGAGTGGCGGCATGCGCCACGGCCCTCCCATGATAGGGCCCTTCGGATAGAAGTGCGGTAGGCTGCACCGCGTGGGCGCCACCGCGGACGACGTTCGGAGCCAGCAAGCGTTCATCGCGAGCGAGAGCACCAACCTCGCCCGCGCTGTCGCGACGGTGCAGCTCGACGCCGCACGCTCGAAGGCGTGGGATGACCTCGCGCGCCAGTGCCTGCGCTTCACGTCCAGAGAGCCCGTCTTCGGGCTCGTCGGCTCGATGTACGTGGAGGGGCTGGGCCTGCTCGGCAAGCTCTCGTGGTGGCGCGCGTCGCTCGCCTCGATGGGAGTGAGTGTGCCCGAGACCGACTGGAGCCAGGCGCCGCACGTCGCGCCGCCGCCCGGGCCGGGGCTCATCGAGCAGCTTTCTTCGAGCTTCGGGCCGTTTCTTCTGCTCGCCGCGTGGGCCTACTTCCGGGGGCCGCGGCGCTGAGTCGGGGCACGCCCATGCGAGCGGGCCGCGGTTGGCTTGGGGCGCGTTCGTGTGGTACTCTCTTGGCGTCGTCCACGGAATTGGCTCCGTCGGTCGACAGCGGCGCTGGGGTTGTCAGACCCCGCGCCGCACGCGTTTTGTTGGTCGACCTGCCCGAAGCTCGGACTTGTCAAGGCCCCCGAGGGGTGACATTGTTTGGCCATGGCCAAGCGAAGCTCCCACCGAAAAGGACACTCCCACTCCCGCGCCATCGTTCGACGTGGCGTCTCCACCATCAAGCCCATCGTCGTGAAGACGACGAAGATCGTGAAGGCGAAAGCCAGGCACCACATGCGTCGCGGCGGTGGGCTCGGCGGGCTCTTCTCGAAACAGCGCCTCGAAACGGTGGGCGCGGGCTTCGCCATCGGAGCCCTGGAGAAGATGGCCTTCGTGCAGTCGCTCCCGTCGCTCCCCTTCCTCGGCAAGACCGGCACGCTCGGACTCGGTGCCTACCTCGTCGGCGGCGGCAAGGCCGGCATCCTCGACGACGTCGCCATGGCCGCGTTCACCATCGCCGGGTACATGCTCGGCTCGACGGGCAGCATCGTCGGCGACGGCGAGGGTGTGGACACGAGCGGCTACGTCGCGGGCTTCTAGTGGGTCGGCGGGTCCCGTACCCGCCTCCTATGTGACCTGGGGCGCGGAACCCCTCGCCCCGTTTCTGCACTCCCCCTGGCGCTGAGTCCAGGGCGGTTGCTCCCAAAGGAGACATTCGACATGAACAAGATTGCACCGCTGGCGGCGATGGCCGCGACGCTCGGAATCGTCCTCGACCAGGACGGCAACGTGGGGCGCCCCCAGGGCGTTCAGCAGCAGCAGGTGGGCTACCCGCGCGTTATCGGCGGGTACGTCGCCGGCTACGGCTACGCGCCTGGCACCGGCATGGCCCAGGTCTACGGCGTCGACCCCGGGTCGGGCGCCGCCGTGCCGATGCTCCCGCACCCCGGCCAGCACGGCCAGGTCGCCGCGGGCCACCCCATCCACTCGCCCGCGTGGCGGCCGATGAACGCGCCCGGCTCTCCTCCGCTCGGAGAGGGCCACGTGTTCCTCCCGCTCAACCCCGAGACGTTCTCGCTCTCGACGGGCGGCGGCGCCGTGTGGGGCGCTCCGGCCGGCGGCGGCGGCGCCCCCCCGGGCACCGTCATCACGTTCAGCGCGCGGCCCCAGAAGCCGTTCAAGATGGCGCGTCTCATCGTCCGCAAGGGCGGTCCGAACGCCGCTGGCGCGAACGTCATCGGCCAGGCGTTCGTCGGGACCGACCTGCAGCAAGGCGAGCTCGGGTTTTGCGACATCGAGAGCATCGGCGCCGGCGGGTCGTTCGACACGTGGGTGAGCTTCAAGCAGGCGGAGCCCGGCGTCTGGATTCGCATCCAGGTCACGCTCACGGCGTTCCCGCTGTCGACGACGGGAACGGACTTCGTCACCGTGACGGTGTCCGGCCTGGGTCACTACCTTCACTGAGCGCGGGCGAGGGCTCGCGCCCTCCCCGCGTGCCCCTCCCGGGAGGTTGAGCCGCAAGGTTCCCTCCCGGGTCTCGGCGGCCCGCGCAGACGCGCGGCACGCACGTACATAGGAAAGAGTCAGCGATGAACTGGTACATTCTTCCGTCGACCGCGGCGGGCAAGCCGCAGATTGGTCCCTTCTACACGGACCCTGCGAGCGCGTCGGCCATCGCCGAACCGTGGACAGGGAAGTACGGCATTCCCCTGCTCGTGTGGACCGGCACCATGTGGGTGCCCGCTACCGGAGCAGGAACCTTCGTTCCCGCGCAGGGGTTTTGACATGCGCATCCGCATCGCCGTTCCCGAAGAGCACGTGGACCCGCCCGTCATCGACGCGGCGCTGGAAGCGGTCACGCGCCTGGATGAAAGCCTCATTCGAAGCGGCAAGAGCCCGACGTCGGACGAGCTCGTGGCGCGTGGCGCGAAGTGGCGCCCGGAGAACATGGGCGACGAGCACTTCGACCACGGTGGCACGATTGCCCAGCGCGGGTGGGGCGATTGCGACGACTGGGCGCCGCTCCACGCGGCGACGCTCCGGACGTCGGGGCGGGACCCCGGCGCCAAGGCCGTGGTCATCCCTTCGGGCCCCTCCACCTACCACGCTGTCGTGCAGCGCTCGACGGGCCACATCGAGCTCGGCCCCGAGGACATCTCGGCGCGCGCCGGCATGAAGCCGCTCTCGACTCCGCGCGTGGTCGGCGCGGGCGCGGACGCCGCCATCGAGTGCGTCGCGTGCGACCCGCATGACGGGCGCGTCTACCACGGGCAGCTCTTGCCCACGGTCGGCCCCCTGTCGCTCCACTGCGGGCCGCAGTTTTCCGTGCGCGGATGCGTCGTCGGAAAGACCCCGCTCTACGAGGGCCGGTGCGACCTGCCCATCATGGGCTCGCCGCTCATTGGCGCGCGGGCCAAGCGTACGCACGCGCGCCGCCGCATCCGCGGAGGCGTCATGCCCTACGCGCTTTCGAGCACGGCCCACGGACCCACGCCCGTCGCGGCGCTCTCCCACGCCATCGTGGGGGCCGTCCTCTGCGGCGACGCCGCCGAGCTCGCGACGAGCCTCGACCGCTACAAGCTCCTCGCGCTTCAGTGCAAGCTCGGCGGGATGCCGCCCAGCGCCATCGCGCAGAGCATGGCGAGCCAGATTGCGAGCGACGTGACGCACGAGGCGGCCATGACGGGCACCGACCCTGGCGCGCACCTCTCCGCGCTGGCGGGCGCGCTCGCGAGCGAGGGGCGCGCTCCCCGCGCTGCCGAGCCCACGGCCATCGCGCACGCCATCGTGAGCGCCGCGGAGGGGTTCAAGCTCCGGCACGTCGTGGGCCTGCCCGACCCGTACCACGTGAGGTGGTGAACGTGTCGGCATACGCCAGCGCGCTCGCCGCCGTGGGGCTCCACCCGGACAACCCCGACGGGATGTACGCGAACCTCGCGCACTACCTCCGGGACCCCGCGGGGTACAAGAAGAGCCAGCCCCACTGGCGCGGCGCGACCGACGCCAAGAAGTGGTGGAAGGACTCAGCGGGCATCGCCGCCTTGCAGTGGCCGTTTCACTCGGGGCTCTGGTACGACAACGTCCCAAAGACCGACGCGCAGATACGGGCCGTGTTCCAGATTCCGCCCGGGACGCCCACGGCCGTCGCGCTCTCGAAGCTCTACGGCTTCCCGCTCGGCCTGCGCTACCGCATCGACGCCTCGCGGTGGTCGGATGACGGGGGTCTCCTCGGCTCTATCGCGAGCGCCGTGTCGAGCGCCTACAACGCGATTCCGATGCCCGTCAAGGCCGTGCTCGCGCCGCAGACCCTCGTGACGGAGTTTGCCTACCAGCACCCCGAGTCGATTCCCCTCTTCGGAAAACAGGCCGCGCAGGCGAAGGCGCTCTTCGAGGGCTTGAAGAGCGGCAACGTCAACCCCAGCGACGCGGCCAACATCGCGGCGCAGGCGCTCTCGTCCGAAGTGCACCTCCCGCCCGACGTCGCGAGCACCGTGACGGCAGCAGCCCACATGGCCGCGGCGGCGTCGCCTCTCGCGAGCCAGGCCTTGCAGATTGCCCAGGCGAGCGGCCAGGCGCTTGCGTCGCCGGCCGTGCCGCACGCGCTCACGCTCAAGCTCGCGCCACCGCCCCCGGCGCCCAAGGCAGTCCACCTCACCCTGGCCCACGAAGCGGCTCAAGGGCTCCCGCCGCCCATCGTGCAAGTCGACTTGCCGCACTGGCCCGAAGAGCCGGCTGCCAACTGGGGCGTCAACGGGCGCCCCCTGGCCCCCGCCCCCGCGGCGGCCATGCACGTGATGCTGCCCGCGCGTAGAAGGAGACCGTGATGACCCCCAGCCACAAGGACAACAAGCTCCGCCAGTTCCTTCGCGCCGCGCCCCAGCCGGACAAGGTCCGGGCGCGCAAGGGCGACGAAGAGCAGGACATCGCGCTCGCCGACCAGGTGCGCCACCGCTGGCGCATCGCGGAGGAAGCCATCCTCTCGTGGGGCGCCGAGTCGGTCGAGTGCCTAAACGCCAAGGGCGCAATTCTCAGGACGTTCACCATCACCGAAGCCGACGAGAGCGCGCGCGAACGCGACCGCGAGGGCCTCGCGCGCACGAACGAGTACAAGGGCATGGCCGCGATGCTCGACGCCTACGGCGAGCGGCTGAACGAGGCGTTCGACCGGGGCGCGGCCGCGAGCTCGACGTCGTCGGACAGCCTCATCTCGCTCGTCGAGGTGCTCACCGTGCACCTGTCCCATGCCATCACGAATCTCCACAACGTGAGCGTGAACCTCGCAAACGTCATCTCGGGCAAGGACCCCGAAGAGGGCACGGTCCCGCAGAGCCAGGCCGCGCTGCAAGGCCTGCTCATGCAAGTCGCGGCGCGCGCGTTCCCGCAGGCGCCCGCCGCCGCGCCGCCGCCCAAGCCGAACGGAGCCAAGCCGTGACCGACCCCGTGACCGCGTTTCTGATGTTCCTGGGGCTGCTCTCGTCGGCCGGGCAGCAGCAGGGGCAACTGCCCGCGGCGCCGCCCGCGCCGCCTCCCCCGGCGCCGCCACCTCCGTTCCACATCCCGCCCCCGGGCGACGTGGGGCCGTCTCCCGCGCCAGCTCCTACGCCCGTCGTCCCTGCGCCTCCCACGCCCACGCCGCCGCCCATGCCGCCCTGGCCGGCGCCCGTCGTGCCGGCGGGGCTCCCGCCGTTCCCCGGTCCCGGGTGGGTGGCCGACACGCCGGTCTCCCAGGCCGTCGCCGACCGCGCGACGTACTGGAATCCCAAGCTCTGGGACTTCCCGAACAAGCGCATCGCCCGGCCGTACGTCATCGAGCAGTTTGGAGGCCGCTGGCTCGCGTTCCGCGCGGCGTGGCATCCGGGGAGCTCGGGGCCGCAGACGTACATGGCGACCGAAGCGTTTCGCCTCGCGAGCGCCCAGCCGGTGCAGCCGTCCCCCGTCGCGCCGCCGCCCGTGCTGCCTGCCACGCCGGCCGCGCCGGCCGTCACGCCCAGCGCGCCTCCCACGCCGGGCGTCGTCCCGCCTCCCGTGGCACCGCCCGTCCCCCTGGGGCCGCCCCCGGGCCCCGTCTCGCCGTACCCCGGCACGGGCGCGTGGCAGTCGAACACCGCCTACGTGAAGCGCTACCAGAGCGCGCTCTCGTGGCTCGCGGCGAGCAAGGGACACCCCTCGTGGGACCCCCAGGGCGTGGACGGCAAGTACGGCGCGCACACCCAGAGCGCCGTCAAGGCGTTCCAGCGGGACAGCGGACTTGCCCAGGACGGCGAAGCCGGCGCGCAGACGGCCGCCGCGCTCGACGCCGCGATGGGCCTCGCGCCGCTCCCCGCGCCGCCGCCCATGCCCGTCGTCCCGCCGCCCCAGGTGCCCCCGGCGCCGCCTCCGGCGGGGCCGCCGCCTCCGGTGTCGCCCTACCCCGGCACGGGCGCATGGCAGAAGAACGGCGCGTACATCACGCGCTACCAGAACGCGCTCACGTACCTCTCGCAGTCGCTCGGCCAGCCTTCGTGGAACCCCCAGGGCGTGGACGGCAAGTACGGCCCGCACACCCAGAGCGCCGTCAAGGCCTTCCAGGCCGCGCAGAGCCTTCCCGTGGACGGGCAGTGCGGCCCGACGACGGCCGCGGCCCTCGACCACCTCCTCGCAGCCGGGAGCGCGTGACCCATGCCGCATGACCAAGCCTTCGCACGCCAGGCCCGCGCCGCCGACACGCTCCGATGGGGCGGGCGGACGTCGCTCGCCTGGGGACCGAAGAGCCCCGCGGGCGGCAACGCCAACGTGAACCTGCAAGCCGCCCTGAACGCGGCGCGCGGCAAGCTCGGCAGCCAGCTCGTCAACGCCCACTGGCGATGGCCCATTCAGTGGAAGACGCTCGTCTGTCTCGTGCCGCAATTCGCGCCCGACGAGACGGGGAGCGTGGACGTTGCCGTCACCTGGACCATCGGCTCGGGCGACGCTCAGCAGAGCTTTCAGACGAACTACACCGTGGGGCCGCCGTACCTGACGGTGCTCGACAATACGGTGGACCTCCCCGCCGCGGACGTGCAGGTCACGCTCGCGCAAGGCGCGCTCACCCAGACGCCGGGCGAGGGCAAGACCCTCTCGACCGCGAGCGTGGACTTCCTCGAAGTGGCCATCTTCGTCGCGCCCGTCACCGAGGCCCACGCGCTCCTTCACCTCGCCGAAAGCCTCGAAGCTCTCCTCGGCGCGACGCGCGAAGGCGGGTGGATGCCGCCGGGCTTTCACCCCGAACCCCTCGGCTACGACCGCTGAAAAGCTTCCCCCATGCCCGATCTCGCCCTCACCGTACGAAACCCCGACCGACAGCAGCTCGTCACCGAGGGTGGCGGAACGCTCGACGCCGTACCCATGCCGTTCTCGCCGAGCGCGGGGGCAGGGAGCTCGTTCGTATGGCGGCCGGGCGGGACGCCCGCCGATGGGGTCTTCGTCACGTGGGCCGCGCTCGCCGCCGCGCTCGCGACGCTCGACCCCGCGGCGTACAAGGACGTCGCGGTCGACACGAGCCTTTCGGCCGGCGTTGCGCACATCACGGCCGGCATCTGGAACGTCGAAAACACGCGCTTCCAGACGGGCAACACGGCCCAGATTGCCGTCGTCGAAGTCGACGACGGCGCGCACCTCGTCTACGAGCACCTCTACTTCTTCAACATCGAATTCGTGAACAACGGGACGACGTCGCCCGTGACCACCCTCACGAATGCTGGCGCCGAGCTCTTTCTCGTCGCGTCCGTGCTCAGCCTGGGGCTCGGCGCCACGCAACCGTTCATCGAGGTAGGGGCCGGCGCCATCGCGACCGCCGAGCTCGCGCAAGGGTCCGTGCTCGCCCCCGACGCCCTCGCCATGACGGACGCGTCAGCCAACATCGGCGTCGCGGCTTACGGGAGCACCGTCGAGAGCCAGGCCGTCGGCGGGACGGGCACGCTTCTTCTCGTCTTCGACGGCGCGAGCCAACCCAACGTCACGAACGTGCAGACCGTGGGGACGCTCCGGCTCGAAAACCTCGACCCCCAGCCGACCTTCGTGTTTCAGCCGGGCGGAACAGCCGGCGGAAACGTCTTCACCGACTGGGACTTGCTCTACGCCGCGGCAAGCCTGAGCAAGGGGGCCGTCAACGTCGTCATCGACACGTCTCTAGGAGCCGCGCACATCACGGCAGGGACGTACAACCTCAATTACTGGGAGCTCGTCAGCGTCACCGGCGCAGGGGGGCTGCTCACCATCGACACGGGCGTCACGCTCACGCCGTGGGACGTGCTCACCCTTACCAACGTCAGCCTCCAAAACGCGGCCGGGTCGGCGACGACGCCCGTCACCGTACCCGCGGGCAAAGTCTGCACGTGCATTCTCTACGGCACAACAGGCGGCATCTTCGGCGCAGCAGGTTCGAATCCCATCTTCGAGGTGCAGAGCGGCGGCGCGTTCAACGCCCAGTTTTATGGCAACATGCAGCTCGGTCTGGCGGCCGTGCAAGTGCTCCAAGTGGACGTGGGCGCATCGTCGTCTCTTCGATTCGCCGACTCGTCCACCCTCGCCGCGACGGCACTTTCGGGCGGCGGCACGTTCAACGTTCGGTGCATCTCTCCCGCCGCGAGCATCAGCCAGACGCAACCCGGAGCAACCGGAACCGTCAACTACCTCTTTCCGGCTCTATCCACGCAAGTCACCTACACGCCAGGGACGGCTGGCAACTGGAACCCTGTCCCCACCAAGGTCAACGCCGCGCTCGACCAGCTCGCCTCACCCAACGAAGTGGTCGCCGCGACCAATACGGGCACGGGTACGGCGACGGTCACGGCTGGCCCCACGGGCAACATCACCAAGGCCAGAAGCGGAAAAGTTCTCGTCATCGCCACGCTCGCCGGTGAGAGCACGGGTCCGGGCACCATCACCGGGCAGCTCGTTCGCGACGCCGGCACCAACATCGGAAACACGGCGGCCGTGACGGCGCTCAGCGCGAACGACGCTATCTCGATGACGCTCCTTTTCGTCGACACGTTGCCCGACACGGCCGCGCACACCTACAAGGCGACCTTCACGGCCGGTGCGGGCAACGTCACCGCCGCAGCGACGAGCGCGCAGATTGTCGCCGTCGAGCTCTGAGGAGAACCGCCATGACCGATGCCGTCCCGAAAGCCCCCCGCCGTGAAAGCCCGCTTGCGAAGATGAAACGCGAATGGGCCGAGCGCCACGCCAAGTGGCTGGCCGAACAGCCCAAGCCCGAGCCGGCCCCCGAACCTCCCCACGGGGACAGCCCGTAGCGACAACGTCGCGACGCGCGCGCCGAAGCGGTGTAGGCTCTCCCCATGGCCGCCCCTGAACGCAAGCCCTACGCCGCCCCCGAGCTCCGGCCCGTGACGCCCAAGCTCTTCGTCTCGACCTTCCCCTACGCGCTCATCAAGCACGCCCGCGCCCTCGGGGAGCTCGAAGGCGGGCCGGAGCGTGAGCTCGCCCTCATCAAGCACCATGAGCAGCTCCGCGGCGAAAGCGCGTGGCCGGCGTACCGGACCATCGGGCAGCTCGACGCCGTCGAACCCTTCGTGCTGGTGAGCGATGCGAGCGGGAGCATCTCGCAGAGCCGGAGCCGCATGGCCGGACGCTTCTGGGGCGGCTTCGGGGCGGCGTGCGACGTGTGGGTCTCGATAGACGACGACATCTACGCCGAGACGGACGTGCTCGCGCGGCTCATTGGTCTCGCGCGAAAGACGCACGGACTTGCCACCGTGCCGTATCTGCTCCGGGACGGACGGACGGCATCGATTGCCGGAGTCATCGACACGGGTGCCGGAGGCTTCACGGCCCAGTCGAGCGGCATGGGGCTCGTCGCCATGCACCGGGACGCGCTCATGCGCATCTTCGAGACGAGCCCGCGCGCCGTGGATGACAAGGGCGCGCGCTACCCAGCGTGCTTCCTGGAGGTCATTGACGAGTGGCTCGGATGGCTCGGAGAGGACATCGCGTTTTCGCGGCGCGCGGCCGAGCAAGGCATTGCCTGGCACGTGCTCGCCGATGCGCCGGTCTGCCATGCCGGCCGCTGGTCCCGCATGAACGCGGACGGCACGTTCTCCGCGGACCGGGCCACGGCCGAGGGGCTCTAGATGCGCGGCGGCGCTTGGTGGGTCATCCTGGTCGCCATCGCGGTCGGCTGGGGAAAAGGTGGTCACATGGGTCCGACGACAGACATCGCGCGCGTGCACACCGGCGGAAGCGGCGGGCAGGACACCTGGGCCCGGACGCGCCTGGCCGCCCTTCAGCGCGTCGCGCCGGACCTCCCCGAACCCTCCGCGCGCGCGCTCGTGGCGCAGATGGCGTGGGAAACGGGATGGGGCGCCGGGGAGTGGAACTTCAACGTCGGAAACCTCGTCGCCTCGCCCGGCGCTCCGGCGTTCCAGATGAATGCCCCCGGAAGCTCGGCCACAAGATGGCAATCGTTCCGGAGCCTCGACGAGGGCGTCCGGAGCTTCGTCGCAACGGTCAAAAGCTACGCGGACGCCTGGGCGAACCTGCTTTCCGCCCCGCAAACCGATGCGTGGGTCCGGGCTCTCGCCGCCGGGCCGCGCAAGTACTACGAGGACAACCCCGCCCACTACGCCGGGGGCGTGATGGGGTGCCTAGCCAACGTCAACGCCATCCTGGGAGTCAGCGCATGAGCCATACCAAAGCCGACCTGTTTCGGAGCCGCATGGCCCTCTCCGTCGTGCGCGGCGAGCTCCTGCATCAGGACCGGACCGAAGCCGCGGCCGGGCTCGGGACGGCCCTGGAGCTCGTCGAGGAAGCCCTGAGAGAGCCTTCGGACCCCCCGGACGTCCTCACCCCTGCGGAAGCTCCCACGGCCGTGGAGAGGCATGTGGGGGCCGTGACGAGCCCTCCGGCCGTCGCCCCCTCGGCCACCGTCTCGGGCTCCGGCGGCCCCCAGAACGCCTACGAAGTGCGCATGACGCCCCATCCCCGGGCGGTAGGCTCGTGCGGCGAGTGCGGCGGGCAGCTCCACCACGCCCCCACGTGCCCGAAGCTCACACCTCCCAAGGCCGCGCCGTGACCGACTCGCCGTCGATTCCGCCCCGCGGAATGACCTGGCCCATGGTGGCGTACGCCTTCATGCGCGAGCTCCCCTACACGGTCATGGTCCTTGCGGGCGGCACCGTCGCGGTGGCGTTCATCATGCGCTACCCGTCGAGCAGCCTGGAGCCGCTCGCCGCCGTCATCGTACCCGCCGTCGTCTCGGCGCTCGGCCGGAGCAAACCGGCCGAAGACGTGGCCAAGCTCGGAGGCATGGCACTTCTCGTCGCCAAGTGGAAAGGGTGGAACGCATGAAGCTCGGCGTGCTCGTCGGGCTCTTCGTCCTCGCGCAAGCGGCGGCGCGCGTCCAGCGAGGGCAGAGCCTCCGGCCATGAAGCTCGGGGACCATGCAGCGTTCGTGGACGCGCTCCGGGATTGCCTGGGCCTGGAGCCGCTCTACAGCAAGCGGACCGGCCGGCGCGATGTCGAGCGCTTCGGAGGGGCGCCGCTCCAAGGGCTCGCCGGATACGACGGCGACGGCGGCCGCCGCACGAGACCGGGGACACCGTGACCCCTGCCGAGCGCGCCGCGCAGCTCGTCGCCCTCGCCGGGAGCCCCTACGAACAGGAGGCGCGGACGAGCGCCTACCTCGCGTGCAAGCTCATTCGCGAGAGCGGGCTTCGCATCGTCTCGGGCGACGCGCCCAGGGCGTACGAGCCGCGTGGAGACAGGGGCGACCACATACAGGAAGCGCCCCCCTTCGTGGCCGGGGGCGCGTGCCGGGCCACGGCGCGCTACGCCGTCGTATGCCTCGACTGCGGCGCGCTCATCGCCGAAGGCGCCGGCATGTGGTGGATGCGCGGCGTGGGCGGGGTGCACCTCGGATGCTCGCCGCATGGGCTCTACAGCCATCATGGGAGGATATGGTGAACCTCGAAGAAGCCATCGACGACTTCGCGACAGAGTCACCCGAGCTCGTGCCCGCCCACCCCTTGGACGTAGAAGACGCGGCCATCCTATGGGCCATGATGCTCTTCGGCTTCGTGTTCACCATCACCGGAGTCGACACCCCATGAGCCAGAAGCGCATCGCTCTCGACGTCAAGGACGGACCCACGGGCCTCGTGGTGGTGGTGACGTTCCCGACGCCCTGGGGCACGACGAAGACCGTGGACGTGTCGGTGCCGGACGACTTCGCGCAGAAGCTCATCGCGAAGACCGAAGAGCTCCTCGCGGCGCGCAAGAGGGCGCAGCTCGGGACGGGGGCGCCGTGACGGCCGCCGCGACTCTCCTGCTCGTCTTCGCCTTCGGGTTCATGACCGGAGCGCTAGCCCTCTACACCGTATGGCGCGTAGCCGTGTGCTCGCCCTCCTACTGGCTGCACGTCTTCAAGAGCATCGCCGACATCTTCCCGCCGGGACGTTGGATGCGTCTGCATGATGACCATCTCGTCATGCACTGCCCGCACTGCCAGTACGCGGAATCGTCGGACCGGCAGTGACGGGGGCACCGTGAGTCTGCACCGCTGCCCCTACTGTCGCTCGTACACACTGGCGCCACGCCTGCTCCACCTCGCACGCTGGCGCGTTCACGTCCCCGTCTGCCTCGACTGCTACGACCGCCCCGACGTCGAGCCCGTGCGTCCCGCCCATCACGAGTGGCGGCATGCACTGGCGTGTCTCTTCGTCACGGGCGAGTGGGTGTGGTCACTCGTCGCGACAACGTAGCGACGGCCGCGGCCATCACGCCCGCCTCGCCCCGGCCCCGCCTCGCACGCCGGCAGATACGTGCAGTGTGCAGTGGGCTGGGGTTGTG
>Ga0335069_10007995_pt1 | contig 15198 bp, 9 predicted proteins | sample Lox_Sample_11_FD_206714 | JGI IMG/M metagenome (GOLD analysis project Ga0335069, IMG submission 206714) | Soil microbial communities from Loxahatchee National Wildlife Refuge, Florida, United States - Lox_Sample_1.1 | ecosystem: Environmental > Terrestrial > Soil > Wetlands | place: USA: Florida... | reverse complement strand
CAAGCAACTCATTCGACAAGGCGCTACGCATGGAGCTTTCGAGAAAATGTTGATCGAGCGCATCGCCCAGCTCCAGGCAGAGAGAGATGCGCTGCAACAAACGCTAGCCCGTTTTCAATCAGAGAAGCCGGAACTCGGAGACCTGTCTTTCAGAGAACAATTACGCAGCCAGCTAATAACTAATCTGTTGCGTGCTAACGAGGGGCTGGTGCGGGAGGTTGAGCGGCTGAAGAGTATAGTTGCCTCATTTCAGAACCGAGTGCCAGATGACAAAGATTACTACGGATGGCCTGCATCGTAAGCGCAGCACTCGCTCAGACCAGCCCCAAGGAGAAGTCATGACTTCACTTCAGGCAGCGATACTTTCAATTGAAGTATTAGGTTTAATCTTTACTTTAGCATTATGCTCTATAGCGCTTGTCGAACAATTGAAGCGAATTGCGGCTGCTTTAGAAAAGGACGAGAGGAGAAAATGATTACAACTCTTCTACTGTTGGCGGCAGCGGTTTACGTTTTGTGGATAGTCTTGTTTATCATCCGCGATAAATGGTCTGGAAGGGCTCTTAACGTTCTGGCAATCCTGATCTTCATTGTCGGCGTAATCGTAGCAATCTACACCACATCATTGAGGCACCCATAAAATGCCTCTAGTCCATCCACGCGGCGATCCAGCTTCAAGGATATGGTTCATCTTTGACCACCCATATCCCTCAGACGTTCCACGCGGCTACATGCTTTCCGGCGGCTTGGGCTTTGCCTATGAGAAGATGCTTTCCGAAGCGGGACTGAATATAAACGACTGCTACATAGTAGTACGTCGTCCCGACACAGAACAGCCGTTTTCTTTTACCACAATCGAAAATTCACTCTCTCACTACCAGCCTCCTTTTGTATTCGCTGTGAATGAAGTGGGAGCGTTTTTGTTGGATGAACTTAAGCCAGTTAGAGGAGAGAAGGACTACCGAGTTCAGTTGAACAAGTATGTGGGTTCTCTCTTACAAAGCAAGTTACTTCAATATCCGCACTATGTCATGCCAGTCTATGGTCCTGACATATGTATGCGAGATTGGACAGAGCGCAATGTATCTACATACATCGACTTCCAAAAGATGCGGGATGAGTTTCTATACTGGAAAGTACAAGGGAGCATTCAGTCCCTACGTACACGTAAGCTCAAGTATGGCAATATGGATACGGACGAAGTTCTTTCACTCCTCGATTCTTTTAGAACTGCTTCTTACATCTCGACCGACATTGAAACTGTATATCCGAAGGCAAAGAGTGCCTATATACCCCATCCTGGGTATCCAGTCACAATTGGACTAGCGCCCTCCTCGGAAGAGGGAATGTCTTTCAATCTCTTTAGAAACACCCCGGCTGAAAGTCGCGCCGTCTGGAGGAAGTTGGATGAACTTCTCTATGGTATTCCAATTATCGGACAAAACTTCTTCAACTTCGACTCTTACTTTCTGGAGGCTTTGGGATTTAGAATCAATCTTGCCAGAGTGCATGACACTCTCATTAGACACCATATCCTTTGGCCGGAACTTCCACATAAGTTACAATTTCTCACGAGACAATATACGAGAGAGCCTTATTACAAAGACGAGGGAAAGCACTGGAGCATGAAGAACATGACTCAGTTGCGGCGGTACAATTGCTTCGATGTGTGTGTTACATACGAAGTCTTCGAGGCGCAGGAGGAAGAGTTTAAGCAGCGACCACATTTGAAGGAGGCGGTATGAGAATTAGTAATGTGACTAAAAACCACGCAAAGATTCTAAATGAGCTTGCTCAAGTTATCCATATTGCGAATAGAAAATGGTGGGTTTCTCTTGAGACTGGACAGCTCATTGAGCGAAATGTAGGAGAGTTGATAGCTCTCATGCACTCTGAACTTTCTGAGGCTTTAGAAGGATACCGTAAAAGTCTCATGGATGATAAACTTCCTAATCGTCCGATGCTTGAAGTTGAGTTTGCGGATTGCATTATTAGAATCTTGGATGCCTGTGCAGGACTTGGGTTAGATATTGGAGGAGCACTAAAAGAGAAGTGCGCTTTCAATCTTACACGGAAGGATCATTCTTTAGCAGAGCGAAAACAGAAAAATGGAAAGAAATTCTAGGAGAATGAAAATGTACCAACTCTGTCAAAAAGCAATCCACGGTAAAGGTGATCCACGATGGAGCACATACTGTATGCGGCCCGTGGGACATGAAGGGAAGTGTAAGCCGGAAGCTACGGAGGAGGATAAGAAGCCCTCAAAATGATTGAACGTGTAACCTCCCAATACGAACACGCTCTCCAAGCCGTCTACTGGCATATAGCGAACCGCGGCATACGTGTGGATACGAACGAACTACGTCGCGGCCGCCATATAGTTGATGCGGAGATTGTACGTAACCTAGCTATAGCCAGTACACAGTGGGGCATTAAGGTGTATATTGGAGCGGAGAATGCTCCAGAAGAACGTGACGGCTCCGTTAATCTCAATGCTTCCCAAGGTAAGAGCAGTTTCCTAAATAAGTTGAAGGACCTCGGCTATGAAGTACCCAAAATCACAAAGAAAAACGAAGAGGGAGACTATGAGCAGAAATTCAGCGCCGGAGAGCTTGCACTCCAAAAAATGCTCGCTACAAACCAGTTTAACTACCCAGGCGGTGATCCTGCTATCAGAGCTGTACTTAAAATACGCGAACTTGGCAAACTCCGCTCTGCTTATTTCAACGCACGTCTCCTCCAAAGGGGTGAAGATTACTTCTTCCTCTCAAATTACAATGTTGCAGGGACTCTTTCAGGCCGCAGGAGTAGTAGAAAACACACTTTCGGATTTGGTAATAATGGGCAAAATTTCCCGAAGCACTCGGAAGTAGCGCCGTACTTCAGGAAAGCACTGACAGCTAGACCGGGGAATGTGCTTCTAATGGTGGATCAAGTTCAAGCAGAAGACTGGCCCGTATCCGCTCTCGCATACAATCTCCGAGCATTGGAGGAACTTCGTAATGGCCTTGATAGACATACGCATCTGGCGAGCGCAATTTTTGGGATACCTATTTCAAGTCGTACCACACAAGAGTGGAAGGATTCTATTGAGCGTTACCTTGGAAAGAAGACCCGACACGCTTCCAACTACGATATGGGTCCTGGCAGAATGTCCGATGCTCTGGCACAAGAAGGTCATTCCATTGGGACTGCTCAGTGTAAAGTTCTACTGGATAAAGTCGCTGCTCTCGATCCTTCAGTGAAAGGAGTGTTTCATAAGTATGTTCAAGATTGCATTTCTTCAAGCAGGCTTCTTGTTACACCCTTCGGAAGAGAACGTCAAATTCTTGGAGCAAGGCCGGAGGACAATAATTCAAGCGTATTCAAGGAAGCGTATTCTTTCATTCCTCAAAGCACTGTTGGAGACAACACCGGATTCACTGTCTTACTACTGGAGACTGAAATTCCGCCGGAAGAACGTGCCGTTATCCAAGAGGGACATGACTCTGTGGTTCAGGATATACCCTCAACAGTGGAAGGAATTTATAAGTGTCTTCTTCGTACTGCCCTATACTTTAAGCGCACTATCCGTTTCCATAATGGTATTGAAATTGAGATACCGATTGAGGCGGAACTTGGATACAACTTCCACATCACTGTGAAGATCAAAGACTTCACTCGTGCCGGAGTTAAAGAAGCTCTAGAGAAGCTCGACGAGAAGACCAAGAAAGGGACTCTTTCAAGTGGCGCGTCAATTGAAAATCTCGTGGCATGATGCTCTGTTGAAATGTGTCACACCTCACACCGACGCTCCAGATAGGTTTATTATCTGGAGCGCATTCTCGGTTATAGGAGCGGTGCTGAAGAATAGGTGCTACATTGATACGGGACTCTACAAGTTATACCCGAATCAGTACATTATCCTAGTCTCCCCTCCGGGAATCGGGAAAGGTACCGCTATTAACTTCGCATGGAAGATAGTCAAGGACACGGCTCCGAACTATCTTGCGAATATGGTTTCGGACAGAGTTACAGCTCCACGAATTCTTGAACGTATTGCCAACGGCTGGAGCACTCCGGCTGCACAGGTATTAAACGGTCAAATTGTCGTAGGCACTAAAATGGATCATTGTGCCACAATCTACAGTACCGAACTCCGTGTCCTAATCGGTGCGAGTGACTGGATGCTTGAATTCTTGTGTGAAAGTTGGGATAGGAACTCCTATGACTACGACACTAAAAACAAAGGCTCTGCCATTATTTCTGAGATGTGTACTTCGCTTATTGGAGGCACTGTCCCGGATTACCTCAAACGAATTGACAGAGATTCAGACATCTCTGTCAAAGGAGGATTTACCTCCAGGTGTTTATTCATATATGAGGATAAGCCTTCACGCTTTATGCCTTCTCCCCCTCCTCTGTCAAGCAATTCTAGTAGCACTAGCTTACTGGCTATGCTTAAAGTCGATCTTGAGCATATTGCACAGACAATAAAGGGGGAGTTTACGTATGATACGAGTGCGAGGGTACTTTATGAAGACTTTCTCTCTAAACTTCGAAAAAACATTGAGGATGATGACGAAGCGATAGCAAATTTTAAGTCTAGGGCTAGAGCGCATGTACTCAAGCTCGCGATGATTTTATCCGCTTCTAGGAAGGATGATTTAGTAATAGACCGTATCGACATGCAGGCGGCTATATCTCATATTCAAAAAGTGCTTGAGGATATTGAACGTGTATTCCGTGGGATGGGAGACAGTGAATTGGCGGCGAGCACCAGCCGTGTGCAGAATTACTTGGAACGTGTTGGTATAGCCTCGAAGAAAGACTTACTCAGACACATGCACCGGCACATGACAGATGAGACTCTAGGACGAATCCTATACCTGCTCGAAACTATAGGCTACCTAGAAGTTCTGAGTCAAAACAAAATCACGATGTACAAACACATAGGACAAAACGGGAGAGTGAAGCCATGAGTGATGAGAGGGATATGAATAATGAGCCAACGACAGAAAGTGGTACAGAAGTCCTTGCTAAAGGAATTGTCGAACTCACAGAACGTCTTGAGAAAGAGAAACGGAGTAAAAGTCTCACTGAAATTAAACTTGACCACTCCAACAAAGTGTCATTTCCGGGCTTTAAGTACCTGTTTGAAGCTCTTGATGAAACAATTCTTGTTTCCGTGGACATATTCAAGAGTGGCTATGAGTGTAAGGAGTGTCACGGCACTGGCAAAGTGGAAACCGGGTGTATATGTACCGAGCATGATAGGCCAGGATACAGATATTCTTCTCAGCAGATTACAGCTATTTCGCAAAGTCTCTCGGAAGAGATCGCTCATGCGAGAGAGTCTGTCTTGTGTCCCATTTGTGAGGGAAACGGCGAACGTACCATTAAGACTTGTCCTACTTGTGAAGGTAAAGGAGGAATGCTCGTTCTCCCAGAAACAAGTAAAAGCCTCCCAACAACAGGAGTTGTAGTCTCAATGGGATCGAATGTACCCAAAGACTGCGGTTTCAGGATCGGGGATCGTATCCTCTTTGGACCTTACGCCGGTTCTTTAATTCCCACTAAAGCAGGAAGTATGTTCAAAATGATGGACTATACTGCTGCTAAAGTGCGAATTGAAGGAGGAGAAGACCTAGCTGCTTTTGACTTTGTGATTCAAGAAAGTGACTAAGGTATATATCCCTTCACTACTCCTTTAACATATGTTCCAGTGGGGCCGCCGCTGGAATACTCGCTCGCTCCAAGATCAGGGGCTGTTCCGTTAAGAACTGTTACCCCATCCGACTTCTTATAAAGCCAGATATGCGCTCCATTACTCCATGTCATCGAAGATGCTAGAGTAATCGTGCCAGCAGGAGAACTGTAAGTCCCATAGCTGATGGAAGAAATCTGAACGATGTTTGAAACTGTCCCAATCGCGATCCAGTCAGCCTGCATGGTGCCGCCCAAGCCTGCCGATGCTCTGGCAAGGTCGCTGCCCCATGTCCCATCCTGAAAATAGAGAGCATCGGCCACGGTGAGCGTCGTTGATCCGCCCCCTGAATTTGTTGCCGTTGTAAGCCACGTTCCCGCATCTATCGCAATCGAGCCGGATTGAAGGCTCAAGTCAGGTAAAGTTGTACTGAGAGGATTACTTAGATCAGGATTGGTGAAGCTTGGATCTCCTGTAACCGAGCAGCCGTGTGCTCCACCACTTACCAGATCGCCGCCTGTCTGCGTTCCAGTACAGAGATTCGTCCCAGAACCAGAAGCCAGCGTAGCCCACTCATTTCCCGGTCCTCCCTTGTTGAGCACGTCGGAGCCGAAATGCGTGTAGCCACTAGAAGTGTACATGATATTGTTCTTAGTGACATTCCCAAGGTCTTGAGAACCCGAATACATGACCATGTTAGTCTGAGGCCAAGGGCATGTACTCAATCCGCAGGTGTAACCATCTGGATAGCCTAGCCCATTGTTATAGAGGGTGTTGTTGTAAACGCGGTTATAGGTTCCGCCATTACCACCAGAACCGTTCCCATAATTCCATCCCCACTTGTACATCAGGCCCGGATTCATAGCCCCATAGCTAAAGTTATACCGAACGATGTTCTGGGGAGCGCCGATGGTGAAATTGTCGGCGCCATCGTTCGTATCGTTTACCCCCGCATATCCGCTTCGGTTTCCTTCAATAAGCATGTAGGTAGCAACACGGGTATAGTCGTCATCGACGGTCATGTTCCGGTGCCCAAACTTCCCGTTATATGCGGAGTTCGTATAACTCGGAGGGTTGGTGTAGGTCGGGCACCCTGATGACCACGGCTCATTGTCGAAGACGTTGTTGCGGATTACCGTGTACATCCCGTAGCTCTCAATCGAAGCGTGAGGAGAATGCTCGAATACGTTATTTTCGATGGTGTTATAATTATCGTTCTCTGAGGTCTGCCCGAAGGTTCCATAGGCTACGCCCACATCGAGCGTATCTCCGCCTCCATCCGTACAACCTGTTCCTCCATTACCATGAGCCTGTCCGGTAGTGATGAACGTGTTTCCGTGAATCCAGTTGTGCGTGACCCAGTTGCCGCTCCCGTCCGTGTCGAGCAGCATTCCAACGCCGTAGCCGTTACTTGAGTTGAATGTACAACCTGTAATCTCGTTATGATTAGCTCCCTGTTCGATGCGGTAGACAACCCCAGTAGTATCACTGAAAGTGATGTTTCTAATGCTTACATATGATCTAGCTGTGAGATCAATCTGATCGGATGAGCCCGTCAGAGTAGCAGTCTCGCCCGTATAACTGGAGAAGATGATGAATGTAGAAGGCAGGCTCGTTCCCGTTCCGCTGTGGCTTGGCGTGATTCCTGTCGTATAACTTCCCGCTCGCAGATAAACCAAATCGCCGGATGCGGCGTTGGTGTTCGCCGTCGCTAGAGAGCAAGCAGAAGTTCCCGATAGCGGAGTCGATCCCACGCAACTAGCCCATGCTGCGGTTCCAGTGGGACTCACCCATCGCGTCGTTGTCCACGCATTTATCGGGATCATTAAAATAAGCAGCCACAAATTACGCTTCATTATTTCCTCTACTTGAATGCTACAGTGGTTGATGTTCCAACATCAGAATTGGGAGTAGGACAGCTCGACCCCTGCACAAACACTCCACCTGTGCCGGAAGAGGTGTTGAAATTGTCGCTCAGTCCAAATCCCGCGTCCGTGAATAGATTTCCAAACGGGCTCCCAACACTGCATACATACCATCCACCGTCAAATGCGGAAATCACGATGTCCGATGTTCCCGTCAGCGTCGCCGTGGGAGCCGAGCACGTTGAACAGGTTGTACTGTTTGCGGCAGGAACGGTTTCGGCAACGGCTGTAGTTGCACTTGGATGGTACGACCTGATAACAAACTCGGCGCTTGAAATCACGTTATCGAGATTGATCTGGATGGAGGTCTGTCCGCCCGTCTCCGACAGAATGTATCCGCAACTTAGCGGGCTCGAAGTGCAATTGGCGGGTGCCACTATCGTTCCTACCGAGGTGGACCCTGCCTGAATTGCTCTGCCTCCGGCGAACATCTGAATGTAAAGCAGGTCGCCCGAAACAGTAGATGGAATTGTGATGGCGGCACATGGAAGGGCTGAACAGTTTACTCCCGAAGCAGTAACGCCAGCAGCACTCCATCCTGAAGAGGTTGTCCAGGTATTTCCAGCGGCAACGCTCGAAGTCGCTGGAACGGTTGCTACAAACTGTCCTAAAAGTACTACAAAAAGGGTAGTTACTATCGCTCGCATCATATTAGTTCGCCTGTACCGTAAGAAGTCTTGGGAATGTCAAATCGGCGCCCCAGAAATTGATATTTCCTGTAGCCGTATCTGTGGCCCTGCCTACTTGCACAATCATCATTCCTCCTGCAATGCAGCCAGACATTTGAGTTGAACCAATTTGTACGTTCGAGCCATTGTAGAATCCGTTCGCAACCGCACTAGCTCCGAAGGTCACAGTAGATGAAGATTGGGCAGCAGAGAATGTCGCATCATCGGAAACCGTTCCACCTCCTGCTGTTGGGCAGGATACCTTAATCTGTGGAATAACTGTATGGCCATTGGTCGTGTCTGAAACGGCGGAAAAGTAGAATCTGATGTAAGGATTGGTAGCCGTATCCCAGTCTTCAGGGATCATTACTGTGAATTGGGCAAAGGTTGAAGAAGTGTCGGTGATCCGAATTGCACCACCGAGATTATTCGTTCCTGCTCTACAAACTGCCGTACCGCCTGATCCAATCGACCATCCCGCTCCCGCTGTGGCGTTATTGCAGTTTGCGGCAGGGATATAGAACCTTTCAGGAAAATCAATAAAGTTGATTTTTCCTGCTGTCGTCGTGGAAACTGCCGTTTTTCCTGCTGTAGTTGTCGTATTACCGGCATCGGTAACTACAGAAGAATCCATATAAGCACTTGTAGCTGTGGTGCAGGTTGGTCTGGCTGAACTGTCGATTGAACTGGTAAGCTGATTTGTGCAGGTTCCTCCGGGAGTATTACCATTTACTTTTATAACTTGATTAGATGTATTAATATCAGCACCAGTTTTGGCAATAGTAGTATCCGTATCAGTTGTTGTAATTGTATGACAATCGCCTGAACCTCCAGTACTCACTCCCTTCAAGACTTGATTCGTACAAGTCTCAACTGCCGCTCTAGCTGCTGCCGCGCCTGAAGCATCATAAACACCTGCCCCAATTGCCGTCTGAACTTGTGCTGATGTAGCTACTGTATCAGCGCCTGAACCATTTGCTTGGCGTATTCCAGTAAGAGCACCTGCTCCTGTACCTCCTTGAGCTGTTGGAAGTGGTGAGGAAAGGTGAGTACTGACTACTTGATTCGATGTATTCATATCAGCACCCGTCTTCGCAATCGAACTATCTACATAGCTACTAGATATAGTAGTACAAGTTGGAGGAGCGCCGTTATTCAAACCAGTTACAGCCTGATTAGTGCAAGTGCCGCTATTCGGAGAAGAAGCTTTTGTCTGAACCGGACTCTCGGCACTGTTATTATACGAAGCTACAACAGTGTGTGTCCCAGAATCACATCTGAAATAGTCAATTCCTGTAGCCGGTACTCCCGCTGTACTTCCTTCATCGCAGGACATTCCCTGCGCAGTTCCAGGCAAAGCCGCTTGTGCTGTAGAAGAAGCTCCAGAAATGAAACTAGTTGCCTGTATAGGGCCATTGGGAGCTTTGAATCCTCCTGTCCCTGAATACTGTCCTGTCGTCCCATCATCAGTATAGAGTGAATTTATAATCGAATTCGCACCATTTGCTTTCGGAACTGTATTATTCGATAGAGCAGTTGATGTAGTATTTCCGACTCCAGCTGTCTGGAAGACATAGTTAGAACCATTCCAATACAAGTATCCTGTCGCAAGTGTAGGCCAATCACTCAAGTCTGTCGAAGCAGGTTGCGTCTGAGTAAAGGTTCCTGTACCAGCATTATAAGAATTGAGCCACTTGTGTGAAGCATTCGCTAAAGTAGCTGGAAGTGTAGCAGAACTCTGGCACAATGTACCTGCGTTGCTTAAGTCTCCACAAGCAGGTTGAGATTGAGTGAAAACTCCTGTCAAGGAATTATACGAATCCAACCACTTGTGTGTAACTTGAGTCATAGTTGTAGGAAGCAGCGGATAATGACAATCCCAGTTATTGATTGTAACGTTGGTAATTCCAGAAGGACAACCCAACACTCCAACGAAACTGTACGAATTGATATTCGAGAATGTGTCCGAACGAAGTCCTTCAATCGTTAAATTTCTATAACCATTCACATTATCTGCTTGGAATGCGTTACCAACTTTATAGACATACGGACTAATAATCGTATTACCATAACCTGAGCCAGCGGCATCAGCGGATATTTCCACTCCTATAAGACAAGATTGTGCTCCTACGCCGCCGTTACAAGTAGTGACAGTTGTAAAAGTGCTATTGTCCTCAATTCTAATCCCGTCAAGATTATTCGCATGAGCTGAATCCATACCAATGCCTATTGCGACGTTGTTGATTGGTACTTTAATGTCATAAGTATCCGAGTGCTTTCCAAGCCAGATGCCTACAGAGTTATCACTCCGCGTTCCACTCCATCCAATCCATCCAGCACTACCATCAACACTAATAGCTGAATTACCTCCGCCTGTAGTACCCATTGAATAAATACCGAACTTATTGTTAGAAGAAAAGTAATCGTGAATTGAGATATACTGTGAATAAGAATATCCCGGATCAGATGTGATACCACGTCCACTATAAGTTAAGGCATATGAAGCGCCAGTTGATACATTACCTGTAGGCCAGGATGTAGAGCACAAACCCAAGTGTGTAGCATCTGTGAAAGTACACGCTTCCGCACTCAAACCTGATACTTGCACTATACCTGGAACCATGGCGGAGGTAAAAGTAGTTCCACTCCCTGTAATTGTACTTCCAGAAATTCCAATTGTTCCAGTAGAGTATACGTTGCCTCCAAAGCCTGATACTTTGACGTTATCAATAATACCGAGTGCTATTTGTGTGAAGCGAATACCATCTTGACAGGCAGCTCCACCTGTGGCTTTAACTTGTAAATCTTGGAATCGAAGTCCAGCGAAGTTATCTCCGCTATTAGTGGTATTATTATACCAGATAGCATAGCCATTAGTACAGGCCGACTGAAAGATTGTCGAATCACGACCTGCACCTACAAACCGGATACCACTCTTAGTAGTTGCTGTAGCGCTAATGAGAATACCAGCATCAATCTTATAAGTTCCAGGTGCGAAATAAAGTGTATTCGGAGTCGTATTACTTAGCGCATTGATGATAGTAACAATTGCCGAACTTACATCCGTAGCTCCAGTATTATCAATCCCACCTTGAGCTACCATGTCATACCAACCAGTAAGGCCGCTACCTCCTCCACTAGGAGTATCCCATACAAAAGCACTTCCAGTATAATGTAGATAGCCGGAAGCCAATGTAGGAATAGACCCCCCTAAAATCTGATTAGCATTCCACTGAGCCGTCGCATTACCTACGTCACTTGCTGTAACATTCACATTGGTACTTAGAGCATGTCCGTTTACTGTAATACTATTCAGTACAAAAGGATTCTGCACCCAAGCCCAACTTAATGGACCAGTCTTATGACAGTAATACAAATTTCCAGTAGCATCATCAATATATATCATAGCCACACTAGAAGCTGAACATAGAATTCCAGTTCCTCCCGGTGCAGCACCAGAACCTAGAAGATTCACATAGTAGTTGTTACTTCCATCAATAAAGCCTCCTTGTCCAACGCCCGTACCCTGAGTAGAACTCCCATAATTAAAAGGAGTAACTGATGAACCTGTGGTAGCATAATACAACCCTTGCTTCGCAATACCACTAGGAATCGTTCCTCCGGGAGTATTCCAGCTATAAGTTGAACCATTCCAGTAAAGATAGCCACTAGCAGGAGTAATAGAAGTTCCCCACATATTACTTCCTGCATAGACAGCAATACCCGGATTTGTGGGCCAATTTCCACCGGAACTTGAAGACGGTCTAACTGCTACCCATCCTATATACACAGGATAGAAAGTTCCCGCAGTGTAAACAGAGTATTCCACGCTAGAACCAGCATAAGTAGAATAGTCTATATTCACGTATCCAGTCACATAACCACTAGAACCACAAGAGAAAGTAGGTCCAAATACAAATGAGTTGCCGCCGCCTATTCCTGCTCCAATTTGTAGATTTGCAACAGGTGTAGGACAACGCACTCCGGCATAGATAGTTGTTGGACCAGCAGGAAAATGCTTTCCTATAACTAAGTGCCCACCTTGAACATTCAAGTTAGTATTTATCGCAAAATTGTTATTAGGCTGAACAGCCGCTCGTCCGGTAAAAGAGAGTGAATCTGTTACATGAGTTATTCCAAAGTTATCCTTTATATCCTCAGGAAATGACAAAAGATCATTGTCGTTAGGATATGGACTTGAGGGATTGGTCTTTACAAAATCAGCTGATATGATACCACTTACATAAGACCCTCCACGAGTGTAATTCCAGGTGTGGGGTACAGTTGTATAATTTCCAAAGCCAAAATAATTCCAACTACTATGAACATCATTCTGTATTCCAAAGTCGTTAATAGCTGTACCATTATCCCACTGAGCACCATAGCTGACAGTATTTCCATACTGATACAAGTTAATTGTTCCACCTGTAGCAGCGGTGTTATCGTATCTAGAACTTCTAGTGTCAAGATAGGCCGTCTGTCCAGGACCCGCTAGTTCCGAAATATCATAAGCATGGACATTATAACCCGTAAAACGAAAACCACTACCACTTGTTGTTTGACATTCAGTTTCAGGTATACGAATATCTAAATCACCTGTATTAAGAATCTGCGGTCCATAAGTTGCACACAACTGCACATCTAGTATTGACCAATTGTTACCGCCGTAACTAATCCACGGATACTTTGCATTTATATTCCCGTGATCAAACTTCTGATAATCCTGAGCAATCCAGCCATCATATCCTGAGCAGCCAGTGCAAGATTCAACACTTCCAAAAACTACACCGTATCCCAAGGATTCTATATTGAAGTTACGTACATCCAAGCCATAGGTTACATAAGCTCCTTGAAGATAAAGACCGCAGGTGTTATTACCTTTGTCCGGCCCATTATAACCCACAATGCCAATACTATTTAAGTTGCCTGAACTAAAACGTGGATTATTCTGACTCCCCAGCCAATGTGAAGGCTTTCCGTCAAAATTATCGCCAGCAATACCGCAATTTCCCATAGTCTGCGTGACTGGAATTCCAGCAATCGAGATATAAGCTTGCACATTACTGACTGTCGTTGAAGCATTCGAGGCTAGAGTGACTACTTGTGCATCTCCGTTTATCCAAGTAGGTGTCACACTCAAAATAGTAGTTGAAAGATCAGCTCCAGCCGGTCCTGCTCCTTTTACAAGAATTGGCTGTCCAGCATCACTTGGTGTAAACTGAGCTGTGGCAGAAGTTATCACAGGACTTCCAGCCGTCATAGAAGCATCATTCCATGTCCAACGTCCTGGCCAACGATGAGGAAAACTGGCTGAAGCATCTACGGTTCTATCCACTTGTATAATAATGTGCTGTATAGACCACGGCGCCTGTATCGGCAGCGAGCTTAAATTAGGATCAGGAATATGGAAAACATCCTTACCCGGTTTACCGCGAATGATTGAACCTGCAACATTCAGTCCTACTCCTCCACCTTCAGGAAATTGTCCCTGTAGAGGCTGGCCTTGATATGTAAGTGTGTCTGTATAATAGCAACCCCCAGAGGGTGTGGGAAATTCCACGGTCAACATCGGATTGACAGCAGCAGCCGCATCTAAAGCAGCTTGAATCGCATCGTGATCGTCTGTTATACAATCTCCTTTTGCATTATAAGGTGCCGCCGTCACATTAAGCACTCTATTTATATTCGCATTCACGACATTAGTAGTCGTAGCTCCAATACAGCTCCAAGTCAGTGCGACTGGATCATATACTTTCTGACAGCCTGAACTTACATTGTAGTACGTACTTCCAGGAGAAATTTGCACTTGAGCTTCTGTGTCATTGTAGCCATACATCCCCATAGTCGCCGCGAAGCGAGGAGCTTTAATATGGGATGTAATCTGAGAAGATATATCCGTGTTTCCCGTAATAGCAAGTGTAAATACTCCACAACCTGAACTTGCCATAGGACAGAAGGTGAACTTCCACGTACTCCCTGTCGGAGTAATCTGGTCATTCCTTACGACAGTATTGGAGAAATTTCCCGAAGGATTTCCAGTCACACCCGTCTGATGAAGAAGATTCGGATATGCCGTAGACAGAGGCACATTCCCAACATAGTACGAATTTATGTTGGGAGTTGAGGGATTCGGATTGAACTCAATAGTATAGTTTCCCCCAAACCAATTCTGCACGTCGGAGTCTACAACATTACCTGAGACTGTAGCAGTTTGAGCTTCAGCTCTCAAGATAGCCAGCACAAAGAGAAGAAACAGAACTCCAAACCTTTTCATCATTCCCCCTACGAGATCCAAGATTTCTCCATGAGTTTGTTATAACGTGCAGTAGTGCTTTTTTCCACATCCGTGCGATATTGCATGTTTGGAATCTGAAGCCTATGAAGCGAAGCTTCTACCTTCGAGAAGGCAGTACTTATGGCATCTCCTATTCCTATGGGTGCTCCGATGTAACCATAGTTCCCGCTTGTTTGAAGTGTTTTCTTATCCTTCGAGAGCATGGCATCAAACAGAAACATGTCCTGAAGCTCTTCCACATTTTGTGGATCAATCCCCTCAATAGGAATATCCTTCGCTTTTGGAAGCCTTATCTCTGTAGGATACGGCGGGATCGTCACTGTGACAGAAGCACCGAAAGCAGCTTGCCACTTAATATGAGGAACCTCACCACTAGCAGTACGGCGTAGCAACTCACCGTACCCGCTACCATACATAGTAGCAATAGTAGGGCAGCATAAGTATCCGAACCGCGGTGTCCACTCAAGTGCATAAACTTTATCCTCCGTGACGATAGTGTTCAAGTCAAGGATTCCACGAAAGCCCATCATTTGAAGCAACGGGATCGCTTTCATAAGACCTTCTTTATATATTTTCATGTCTTCATGTATAGCAAAGATTAAGTTCCCGCCACAACCTGTATTT
>Ga0335069_10007994_pt1 | contig 15198 bp, 22 predicted proteins | sample Lox_Sample_11_FD_206714 | JGI IMG/M metagenome (GOLD analysis project Ga0335069, IMG submission 206714) | Soil microbial communities from Loxahatchee National Wildlife Refuge, Florida, United States - Lox_Sample_1.1 | ecosystem: Environmental > Terrestrial > Soil > Wetlands | place: USA... | reverse complement strand
CCTGCTAATAGGATTTGTCCGCCTCCTTCAATGTCTACATAGTCTGATACTGCAGGAGCCAATGTTTCAAAAACTAATTTCTCAAGATCATATGAATGGCTCTGACACTCATCGATAGCTACCATTATGTATTTGCCGCCTAATAATCGGTCGCGTTCGGTAGGAGAGGCATCAGCACCGGTTAGGATTATTGAGCTGCCGTTTTTAAATTTAATCGTTTTGGTTGTTTTATTATATTCGTGAGGAATCTTATAAACTCGGCAGATGTGTTCGATACCATGAGTCCAGATAACATTTTCTGCGGTAATTTTGGTGAGTCCGATGTAGAGAGCTTTAACGCGAGGATGCTGGAGTACGGAGATTAAAAGCGAGACGGCAATTGAAAAACTCTTACCGGATCGTCTGGCAACAAATAGAGCCTTACGCTTTGTCTTGTCTTCTACAAAGGCTCTCTGCTGCGGAAAGAGTTGCGTTAGTAGGTGTGGTACTGTCTGACGCCTACGCAGCTCGGCTAATATTGCTTCTCTGTTGGTCTGCTTCATTTTCTCTTTTTAGGAGATTCTTTTGGTTGTTCTTTCGGTGGTTCAGGAGAGATAGGAGCAGAGACATTTCTTGATGCTGCCGCGAAATTGATATTGTTGATAGGTGTTAAGACGATATTGCTTGTGGCTTTAGATGTGATAACCAAAAAGCCGTCCGCTAACGAAAACGAAAACTCCTGCTCGGTTAGTTTGTTAAATTGTCTACTATCGATCATGATAGGTCTATCCAGATATACACACTGCAGCATCAGTAGTCTCCTTTCATTCTGTGAGGAATAAAAAACGGATTGTAAGAGATCATATAATTTGTTTTGAGTTTTTGGAACAAGATGAAATTAGAGGTGGCAACGATTGGTTTGTTTTTGATGTCAGGATAAATAGCTGATATTACCGATCTGGCTAAACCGACATTTCTAAAGGCGTTTTTGATATATAGATAATGAATGTGTAAAATATCCTCAATATATTCAAAAACCACAAAACCTAATATGTGAGACCTATCATCAGAGGCGCAAACAATAAGAGTATTAGCGGTGTCGAGCAGTTTACCTATCATCTCTCTCATCTCTGGCAGGTATAGATCTGCTATGATCGATGGATTAGGATATACTTTCCAGTTTGATTTGATCCAACTTGTGAAAATAAAAGCTTTATCATCTTCAGTCAGTTCTCGCAATGAGTATGGTATTGTCATTTTTGATCCAGCATTTCTTTTAGTTGTTCGTCTGATAATTGTGAGAGATCTTCCATTTCTTTTTCGGCGCGTTTTTCCTGCTGTTGTCCGATAGAGGAGAGGACCTTGGCGTACTCGATTAGCTGACCTGCATCTTTATTAAGTAGACCTTTTTGTTTTTGAAGTTGCTGTAAACGATCTATCTCTAACGACATTATGGTTAGAGTTTTTTCGAGCAGCTCATTGACATTGGTTTTTTTATTCGAAATGGTCATATCCTATTATATGCTTCTTATTAGCGGTATCGTCTGTACCGTCTTTTAGCGGATTATTGTTTTTTGCGTATGCTGTGTTTGGCTCATCAGGTAATTCGCCAAGAGTTTCAATATGCGAGAGATATCCGGTGTAATCATTTTTGAATAAGTTAGCGTTTGTGTATTTTTCATTCGGATTAAAATGTAAACCTCGAAGTTGATGCTGCATGATCGAATACTGTTTGATCGAAAACCAGGCTGACGGACATTGATAATTATGCGCCTTGAAAAATGATTTGGCGAGCACATTAACCGGTATGACAAGATATTGCTTACATTCATTATGTTTTTCTAAATATGTCTCGATTATAAAAAATGGAATCTTAATTAGATCAGCTATATATATTTGAGCTTTAATTGACAGTTCGCGGATATTATATTGTACTGCTTTATTTTTGCCGAATTTATAGTCAATTATACAGACTGGCTTATGTGCATCTGTCTCTATCTGCAGTCCTTCTATATGATCATTTTGGAGGACTATTTTATCGATGTCTGTTAGGTATATTTTTTTTCCAAGTATCCGATGAAAATAACTGGCTGCATCATTTGATTTAAAATTAGTAAATGCGTGTTTAGTCATAACGAAACTCCTTATATAAATACAACAATATGCTTATCTTTTAAAAATAAAGGTCATATATATAATGGTTGTATTTTTGGCAGTTTGTCGTCTCCTAATATTTAATGTTTGATAAATCTGCTATATGCCGTAGATGTAGAGGTGTTATTGTTCCTCTTTCGATTCCTATGAGAGCTGACTGATAGACTCGCATATGATCTCGCCAGGTTAGATCCTCCTCTACATATTTCTCTCGCCTAATACTGTTGATTAGTCTGTTATCTACTTTGCCGTCTTTTGCTGCAGACCACAAAAGAAAACTCTGCAAGCCTCTATAAAACATTACCGACAACCGAGGATCCTGCATTAATCTCATCATTACGGTTGCACAACTTTTACACGAAAAGGCAAAAGGTCTTATGGTTTTTTGTCTTTTTACCTTTGCGCCTAACAATACGAGCTGATGAGTCGTAAAGTAAATCAAATCGGTGCGGCAAAATAAGCAACTGTAGTTAGATCTCTGTAATGTATACGCTAATGCCTGCTGCCGTAGATTAGTTGTTTCCTGCCACCAGTTGACTATCTTCCTACGCTCTAAACAAGTAGGACAATACTTCTTGTCTTTTGCATGGTTTCGCTTGTTTCTGTTAGGATTTTGCATCGAGTAATGAAAATCGTAGGCTCTTTGCGATTTGGCATCTCTCTTTAGCTGTCTGGTAGGATATACAACCGAACATAACGAGCATTCTCCATATCCATCTTTTCCTATTTTTGTTAGATAGCGTAATCGTTCTCTGTTAAATTTGTCTGGTTTTGGCTCGTATTTCTCTATATGATAAGCGGTTAAAAAAGGAGAATGAATGGTGCTATGAATGTCTAACGGAGGTACGGATAGCAAACCAAAATCATCGGTAGTTATGGTTGTTGGCATGCGAGATGGTGTTAAGTCTTCTAATTTCAGAAACGGCATACATATATATAATAGTATGCGTATTAAGGCAAGATTACAGGCAGAAGAATTACATAGAGATTTATCGTTAAAATTGCATCAAGACCAAGCAGAGACATTATATCATATATGTTTATTAGGATATTTTGAGGAATTGAAGAAGATGAGCCGCAATGAGATCTTGGAATTGATAAAGAAAAACCGCGGCTAATCTCTCGACCGCCGCGGCTTCAACAATAGGTAAAAAAGGAAAACAACAAAACAAACGATAAATATATGTTCAGTATTTTATCGTCTCAAAGTATATATCAGAGTATTAGTAGTTTGAAATGATTAAATGTTTGATTGGTGTTGATTTATTGCCGACTGAATACTTGTAATCATATTCTTTTTTAATTAATTGGTCATACAACTCCAAAATAAAATCAGAAGTATTAATCACCATCATAAAAGATGCGTGTTTGAGAGATCGTAAACATTTGGCTAATCTTTTATGTTCATTCTCTAAAAAAGATGTATGAGGAGAGTAATGATTTATCTCGCGCAAATAAGGTGGATCGACGAAAATGAAAGTCTTTGGATTATCGTTGGCTTTTATAATTAATTCAAAATCTCCTTGTGTGATGGTTGAGCTTTGTAATAAATTTGTATGGTCCAGAGTATATACTAATGGCAAGATGCTATCTTGATATGAGAACGAATTACTACATTGACCTTTTAAATTGAATCTTCTCATGCCACAAAAAGCAAGAGATAGCATAACATAAAATCTAACCGCTAAATCTACCGGTGAGAGAGTATCAATCATTCCATTGCGGTCCATATTGCGATAATGATAAAAAATCTTCTTAAGCTCATTTAAATCTTTTATCTCTGCTAATCGATTAATCTTGTCTTGGAGTTCTTTGTTATTTTCAGCATAAAGTCTATAAAAATTAATAAGTTCACGATCATAGTCATTAATAATATTCTTTCCGCCTATATTATTAAGCTGCCAATAAACTGCTCCGCCGCCAACAAAAGGCTCCACATAGGTATACGGTTCATTATTCCGCACAAAATCAGGAAAATAATCAGCTATAATTTTGATTTCTTTTCTTTTTCCGCCAGTCCATTTAATAATAGGTTTTAAATGTTTCATACAAATAATATAAGAATATTAGTAGTTTGAGTAAAAAAAAACGCCAGAGAGAAGAACTAACTCTCTGGCGCCTTGAGGAAATGATAACAAAAACCAAACACTAACAACTAACACATTATCTATATCAGGCATTTATATTTTTTGAACGCTTTTTCTTCGATCCTCTTACCTTTTAAAAAATAATACGAAAACTCATCATCATGGTTTTCAACTGCCGGTCCGTCCTCTCTATGAAGTATATGATCCTCTATGTCGTGAGGATGCCAGATGTAGAGCTTGCCGGATTGTTTAAGATTGCTATATGCCTCTGGATCGTAAGCATAATAGTAGGTGGTGCGAAAATGAGATTGTAGATTAATTAGTCTATGGTGTTCGATAATAGTATGGCAAAAAAGACACGCATAACGAGAATAGCTATGGTTTTTGTTTTTGGATGTGTGCGAACGATAGAGCTTGAAGAGGTATCGATTGCAGATATGACAAGTTGAGATCATTGTTTTTCCTTACTCCAAAAAACTATATCTGTTGTTTAAAACGCTCGGATACATTTTTGCTAACGCCTATATAAACTGCATCAGAGTTTGGTGTGGATAACTGATAAAGATAATAAGTCATTGTTGCACCTCGTTTATTCCTTTGGCGGTAATAGAGCATACAATTGATTTACCTTCCTGTTTAAAATTGATAAAGCCTCTTGCCTCCAAACCGCCTATTGTTTTTAGGACCTTCGCTTTTGCAGATTTTATATTCTTACAGATTTGGTTTTTGTTCGCGTCTCCATTCTCTAATAAATAGGTTAAGATGACACGATCCATAGCCTCTTCTTCATTAACTCGCACAAATACAAGGCTTCTGGTTGCGTTCAAATTCTCCATATAATCTCCAACATCTCGCATCTGATAAATAATTGGTTCAAAAGGTTTGCCGTCTCGTGTCTTCTTGGCGGTTATTTCTACCGATGCATTTTTCTCAATGTAATCTAAATCGATCTGGTAATCACAACTATCATATATGGTGCTGCTTCCTCTTCCGGATTGTTTTACACCTCCTCCACCTTTTCCTTTATGATGGATAAGTAGAATGCAGCAGTTAGTTTCGTCGGCAGCTCTTTTCATTATCTTTAAAATCGGCTCCATTTCTCCGTTATTTTCATCGGCTGTGGTGCTTGCTCGCAAACTGTCAATAATAAGTAATGTGTGATTTTTACAGATAGAAATAAAGTAGTTAAGTAATTCTGTCTCTTCATCCGCTGTCATATTGCCTTTCATTCTAAACTTATCAACATTTCGATCTAAATCTAAACAATCAAGACCTAAACCTGACATAATTCTTAAATATCTTCGTTTAGCCTGATTGTCTCCAAGTTCGTAATCACAATAAACAACCGATCCTTTTCTGGTTTCCATCTCCAAGACATCTTCACCGCTTGAGACACAAATTGCCAAATACTGAGCGAAGAGAGTTTTACCGCTTTGACCTGTTCCGCAAAGGATGTTTAAAGTTCCTGCATAGAGGTTCAAATCTTTAATTAAAGGTTGAACAGGAGGAAGAGTATCTAATTCTTTAATGTTTAACTGTTCTTTCTGAATTCTGTTTTTCATTGTTTTCCTTTTATTTAATGTGAGAACCAATTATCTCACCTACATATATATCGGCATATTCATAGTTTTTCTGAAAATGTGCAAAAAAAGTTAACCAGAACCAAATACAGGAATAAGAAATGGCGGCTAAATGTGTGAAACCGTTGCTTATTCTTACCGGTTATCTTTCTTCAGTATTCTTCTACATTCTTCTACAATCTTGAAAAAGGTATTGTGTTTCCTTGATTCTGAAGGCTAAAACTAATTTGGCGCCTACTTTTCCTCTATTTTCTTCTCAAGTTTAGAGTTTGTGGAGGCTATCTGTTCAAAATCCTCTTCCTTTCTTCTTACATAACTCTATATAGCTAACCAAATTCTTCCTCTATATAATCAGTTCTACCTTATAGAGAGAAAAAATAGAACCGATAATAGATTGGTGTTGTGTCAGCATCCAGTATACTCTATATATGCGAAGCAATATATATGAGTAGACATAGATGGTCTTGCCGCCGAATTTTAGAACTGGTTTGCCTCCTATACCTATTTCAAAAACTCTAATGTTTAATATTCGATTAGATAGGTTAGCAAGCCTGTTCTTTACCTCCTCCTTCCTGAACTGCCTACTTGTTCCTAATCGTTCCAAAAGTTTAATCTTTACAAAAATAATTGCCTCAAAACTACTACTATCCTGATATATAGATATGACATACTGCGATTGCTTTAATTGCCTATCTGACCAAGGAGAACCAATGACCAACAAAAGAACAAACGAAACCAAAACCTATATAGAACTAATCAACACCGTCAACCAATTAGAAGGAGATGAGCTAAAGGTAATGTTAAAATTAGCTCAAAAGATGTTAGCCGGCAAGATGAAATACGGAGAATGGACAGCCTCTAATGATAAACGAAACTACAGAAAGGAAGCTTCAGAGGAAATCTTTGACGCCTTAAATTATATGTGTATGCAGCTAATTAAGGAGCAGCAATGATATTCTTTTACTTTTTAATCATCCTATCCATAATAATTGCCTCAAAAAAGAGGACCTAAACCAAAGAGGAAATAGATGCTAAAGGTTGAATTATTTATTACCATTGTCTTTTTGTTTGTTTGCTGGATCGTCTTTGTTCCGTGGTATAAGGATTACTCTATTACCTCTATGATCCTCTTTATGACCGATTTATTTAAGAAACCTGATCCTGATACCTCCAAGACATTAGAAGGAAAAGCTATGTTGTGTGATATGTGTAATGAACTGTGTGAAGACGATGGAAGAGTAAACCATATATGCGATCATTGTGTAAAAACAATAGAAGAAGCGTACCTTGCCAAGAGAAATAGAACAGATGGCTTATTCAAAACCGCATTAACAAAATACCTATCCGGATCAGCAGAAGCAGCCATAAATCCTAAAGAAGATTATTATAGCTGCCATATTTGCCAACAAAATACAGACCGATGGATCTCTTTGTACAATAGAAGCTTTTTTCATGATAAAATCGCAACTGTCTGTAAGGATTGCACCAGTCTGTTAGAGGCAATGTTAAACAGAGAGATTTTTGATCAGAAGGCAGAGATATATAATATTGAACTTACAATACGAAGCAAGATAGAACAAGTAATGCATATGAGCCAAGCAAAACGAAATAAATACAAGGCGCTACTATGAAACAGATAAGAATTGACACAAAACTCCAAAAACTAATCAAAGAGGCATCCAAGGCAGCTAAAATGTCAGAACAACTACTAATTGAAAGACTGCTCCTAATCGGCTGCCAAAGAGTCATTGAGCATCAGGAACAGAAGCCGGAACCGAGACCTACCAAGAAATAGGCTTCTACTTCCTCTTTAAACGACCATACCGACATTATTTGTACATATATATAGTAAGGTAGCAATTAAATAACAAGAATGCCGCCTTGGTTAGTTTTAAGGAAGGTTCAAGATGAAAGGATGTAAATGTAATATATGTGGCGAAACGGATATGTCTAAATTCTATATGTATGTCAGCAGATCAACTTGCAAGGAATGTATGAAGGCTCGAAACGCAAATAAAGACTGTTTATGTAAGTATTGTGGAGAGACAGATTGCAGTAAATTTTATCATGGCAGAACGAAATGTGCAAGATGTATTAAGAATGATGCAAGGAAGAAGCGCGGAAAAGGAGGAACAATATATTTCGCTCAAGTTGCTAATGCTGATGGATATGTGAAGATTGGCTATTCAGCAAATGTATATCAAAGAATTAAAAATGGACTGTTTACCGATAATCCATATCCTATTCGTCTGGTTTATATTGTTCCTGGTAATGTTTGGCAGGAAAGAGCTATTCACGATATATTGTCTTCGGAAAAAATGTATGATGCGAGAGAATGGTTTTATCCTTCCTCTGCCGTATTTGAACTGATTAGGCGGATTGATGCTGTTGGTCTTGATGAGATAACCAAGGACTTCTGAAGTTTGTTAGGTCCGAAACCGCCTCCTCCAGATTGTTAGGCTTCTCAAACACAAAAACGGTAGGCAAATGTAGGCAAGACACCAGATTCCTCTCATGTTTGCAAATTCCACCAACAACGCAAAAAGACAAGCTCCGGTAATCTTTACAGAAATTACAGAGCCTACATTCTTGAAAAATACCTGTCTGACCTAAAAAACCTAATGATTCTAATCGCTTACCGCCTGCTATTACCGATTCTTGTCAGCCTCAACTACCATACCGGATAGAGCAACCTTCTGAAACGGCAGCCGAGTTACCGCATCCTTCAGTAGCTCAAGATTAAAAGAGAGGTAATGTTTGCGAGCTACCGAACCTGCATTGTGACCTAATAGTTGCGAGATACGGCTTTCCTCTACCGCTGTCGAATCTAATAGGCTGGCAAATGTCCTTCGCAGTCCGTGGAAGGTATGGCTGCTCCGAACTCCTACCGCCTCCAGGTCCTTACGCAGCAATTCCGCCGACTCCGAAAAACAAAAATCGCCAGCCTTACCTTTTGCCAGACTTACCTTCGATCTGGCAAAAACCGGATCCTCTTCTTTCGGTTGTCTGCCTACCTCAATACGCCAGCCTGCTTCTTTCCACCAACGAAGCGCCTGGAATAGAAGTTCGGTCATTGGCAAGACTCTAATCGAATCTCTTTTTGGTAATGAACAGACGGCATTAGGAAGACGCTGAATCTCCTCCTTACCAATCTGCCTAATCAAATCGTGGTAGGATAGTATAGGCAGGCATCCAATCTTATCCAGCTGGCGGTTAACTTCTATGGTTCGAAGGTCAAAATTAATGTCCGACCACACCAAGCCGCATATCTCGTGATCTCGCATACCGGTAGATAGAGCCAGCAGATAGACAACTCTCCGTCTGTCTTTGATTCGTTTGCTTGCTCTTCCAGATAGAAGCAGCTCACATTCCTCTAACGATAACGATTGAACTCCTCCGTTGGCTCTTTTGATGCGCCTATTCTCCTGCCGTAATGCCTGCTCGATACGCTTGACGGCTGGCTTGTCAAGAGGATTGCTCATCTCCTCATTTAACCAACCTTCTGCGATTAGGTCATTGAAGAACGCTCGCAAGGTACCGATTACGCCAAGAATGCTGGTAGGTCCTCGATCGATTGTACTTATCCAGGAACGCACAACCGGAACCGTAAAATCAGTCTCAAGGTCCAGATCAGCTATCCGGTAATGTTTTTTGCCATCCAGGATCCAGTTATTGATATTGGTTAGCAGTCCTCGATAGGTGTTGGTTTTGGTGCCGTTATCGTTTTTTCGCAGCTCTAACCAACGAGGAGCATAGACAGCCAAGGTTTTCTTTGGCTTTAATTCTGTTGGCTTCTCCTGCAAAAAGTTCAGGAGCCATTGAGTTGCCGGTATCTCATCCTGTATTTTGAACGATTTCGGCAGCCATTTTGTTTGCCATTCATTCTCTTTTTTGATTTTGCCTATCCATACTCGTTGTTTGGTGTTGTAATGTATGCTGTATTTCATCGTTTACTCCTAGCCTGCCAATATAACCGCCACATTCCATCTTGACAAGCCTGCAGGAATAGTTATTTTTATTTGGATTGGATTAACAAACGACCGAACTCCTAACCTGACCATTCCGCGCGATAAGAGAGGAGCGGCTGACATTAGGTTGGCTGCTCCTTTTCTTTTTAACCGGTCCACAATCATTCGCGCCATTTGAGGAGGCTTTGTTGGCTAAATGTATGATATTGTTCTGTTTTTCCTATATCCTACAGCACCTTACCACCAGAGGAATGTTAGCTCTCACAAACAACTCTTATCGCGCGTGAATGGCTATACTATTGAGTTTGTTGGTGTTTCTTCATATGGCAGGTATGATTAACACATATGGCGCGATGATTGGAGGATATATTAAATGAAATGAGGCGAATGATTGTAGCTGCAGGAGGATATACAAACTATAATGGTGCGAATGATTGTAGCTGCAGGAGGAAACGCAATACAAAACAATAGGAGGAAACGCTAAAGGAAAGACAATACAACTATGAAATGGCGCGTGAATTGGAGAAAATGATGAAAGATAAGAGGATAATTGAGGAAAATAGAGGTTTTAGAGGATGAAAAAGAGGTGAGTCCGGTGCTAAAAACTCTTGAAAACGCTCGAAAACTCTCTATGGCTAAACGAAAAACTCCTACAAACTCCTCTAAACTCATAACAAACGCACCAAATATAGGCATGGTGTAAGAATAAATACGCTACCTGCCAATCCTGTGTTTTTAGGCGGAAAGGATAAGAAAACTGCAGAAAAAGGCTCAAAACGGTATAAGGTGCGGATGAGAGATTTCTACAATGAAATGCGCGCGATGAAAGAATATTGGTAAGAGGTGTTGTAGGCTTGTATGATAGAGGTTTTGTGTTCTGCCTTATTGTTTTTATTATAGAGTTTTGTATTCTATTATTCTCTTATCCTATTCATCATCGCGCATCATTTAGTTAGTATGGTAAAGGTAATGATAGTTGTAATAGTAATAGTTAGAGTATGATTATTATAGATTCATTATTTTATTTAGCGCCGAAAGAATGAGAGGAATGTCAAACAGCTTAATTATCGTCTTTTGTAATCTCGTATAAATCTAATTTGGTGTTTCTTAAAAGTTCAAATAGCTGCGATCGTTTTAAGTTTTGCCATTCTAATTCCGGAGCAGCATATACAATTTCAGATAAGAGAAATGTTTGATAGGCAGATAGTTTTAGGTTTAGTTGTTTTTCAATTAATACGGCAACTGAAATGGATAAGGTATAAAGGTCAAACATCTTATATCCTATTTCGTTTATACTCTTCTATCTCTTCTTTTAATTCTAATATAGGCTTGTTGGTTTGAATTGCCTGACGAAGTTTATGATAGATGCCGCCTGACCTTCTTTTATTAGTTTTGTTTTGCCAGCCTAATAATGATCTACAGACGGTTGGTTGCGAGATACCTAATATATCTGCTATTTGCGCCTGTGAGTTTCCTGATAATAATAATGTGAATATCTGCAGTTGTTTTTGAGTTAAGATTTTGTTCGCTAACTGTATTATTAGATCTGCCAATTCATAGGTCATTTCTTTTAATGTTAGATCTTCCTGCTGCCACAACTGATTAGGATACGGCTCAAGATTATCAACCGAAAATTCTTTAAAGATGTATTGGTAGCGGTCTGATTGGTTTTTTTTTCTCATACCTATATTGTTTAGTATTAGTAGAATTGTTGTAAATAATTGCATCTGCTGGCGGAATGGCTATATTGTGCATGCTGGTAGGAGAGCTGTCAGAGGAGAAAAATAAAAATAATTGCCTCGAAAAAGAGGACCAATAATAAGGTATAAATATAGGAGGAAATGATATGTCTGATTATATTCAACACACGATCCACATCGATAACGAAAAACCAAAAAATACGAGAATGCATAAAGGTTGGCTCTCTTGTGTCAACCATCCGTTAAGAGAGCAAATTATAGAGCTACACACATATGGTATTATGGCATTTGGTACTGCGCGTCGTACCTTTCACAATGATAAAGGACCGGCTATTAGATTCGATGACGGTAGTAAAGAGTATTGGTATTTTGGCGAGCAGGTTAATGTAGATAATGATAAGGCATTTGAAAAATATCTTAAATATTTGTTTTTGAAATAGGAGCCAGGAAGTTAATAATTGCCTCGAAAAGAGGACCTAACGATCAATTTGGCGGCAAAATTAAATATACGGTTGACGGAGAAAATTGGATTAGTTGGAAAGGTTAGTTAGAAGATTGAAACTGTATCCAGCTGTTTATTTGAATATTACCTGATCCGCCTGATAGCATTTGTTTGACCAGCGGATACCAAATACCGGTTACGCCTGTAGGAGCATAGACATTACCGACGATATTGATTGGCTGTGGAGATGCGTTTTGTACTCTATTAGCGAATGTAATTGAAAGGTTGGTTGATTGCGATAACGACTGTGAGATGAATGACGGAGATGTATTACCTATTACATTGTGGTTTATTTGTGCGCCTGAAGGATAGGTGACTCCAAATTGATAACCACCAGATGCATAGGTATTATCTACATAGATCCATCCGTCATAGCTCCAAGCTTGTGGACCTATTACTGATAAAGCAAAATTAGCAATATTGGTGGCGATATTACCGGACCAACGATAGGCAGTAGGCGATCGTATAACAAACGATGATGTAGGACCGGCAACAGCAACACCTGGTGAACCTTGAGGACCTTGTGGACCGGTAGCGCCTTGAGGACCTGTTGCGCCGGTAATTCCTGGTGAACCTTGTAAGCCTTGAGGACCTTGAACACCGGTAGCTCCTTGTGGACCAGTAGGACCTCCACCTACCGGACCAGTTGCGCCTTGAGGACCGGTGACTCCTGGTGAACCTTGGATACCTTGTGGACCTTGAGGACCTGTAGCGCCTTGAGGACCTTGATTTCCTTGAGGTCCAGTAACTCCGGTTACTCCTGGTGAACCTTGGATACCTTGTGGACCTTGAGGACCTGTAGCTCCTTGGATTCCTTGATTTCCTTGCGGTCCTGTTGCGCCGGTAATTCCTGGTGAACCTTGTAAGCCTTGAGGACCTTGAACACCGGTAGCTCCTTGTGGACCAGTAGGACCTCCACCTACCGGACCAGTTGCGCCTTGAGGACCGGTGACTCCTGGTGAACCTTGTAAGCCTTGAATGCCTTGTGCTCCGGTAGCTCCTCTTGGTCCTGTAGCTCCTGTAATTCCTGGCGATCCTTGTGCTCCTTGAGGTCCGGTTACGCCTGCTCCTCCGCCTCCAACGCTCCAAAATACCTTACCTTGTGGATCTACTGCTAATACACCAGTTCCTATACCGCTTAATTGCTTAACGATTAACGGTCCTGATGTTCCGCTATCAAGAGTTAGTCCTGATGCGGTATAGACAAGGTAATCTATTCTCATTTATTCGCACGGTTTAAACTTATTACTATCAAACCAAGGATGTGTTTCGGCAAACTGTTGACCGGTCGCAGCATCGATACCACATACATCCTGATACTCAATAAAGCGGCTCATTAATGTATGATTGATTGGTGTATGATTTAGACATAACGCGTGACCGATCTCATGCTCTGTTAGGATTGTTAGGTTATAGTTAGGTTTAGTTCTCTCAACCACCAAATGTACTTCCTGTGAGCAAATGTCATCGGTCCAGCCTAATACATGTTCCTCTGCTTCTGATACATCGGCTCTTTCTATGAGTAATTGATGTCTTTGTAATTCTTTTATCTCATCGGTTAGCGGTCTATCTTCTATCTGTAAAATTTCCTGACCGTTTAAAAATCTATTCCATTCATTAATACCTTCTACGATATCTGCTTTTTCATCCGGAGAGAAGGAAGCGTCAAGATATACCGGCAAGACAATAGGATGTTTATCGTAGTAGGTTGCGCCTCTGCAGGATACAACGAGGATAAATGATAAGGCGGCAAGAACAATTGCAGCTCGTTTTAAAATTAATGTGATGAGGCTTTTTTCCATTTTCTTCTCTCTATGACTAAATCTATCTTGTCTGATATGATGTTGATTTTGTCGGATAAGGTTAACTCCGGCTTCTTTTCAATTTTGACTAATTGGAGTTCCGGATCATTTTGTGCTATCTGTTTCATTTTCTAAACCTCGTAAAACTGCAGCCTTGATTGATCTGTACATAACCGACGAAAACATACCAGCAACAAGACCTAATGCCGGATGAGAAAGAGAACAGAGAACACCAACAAGCATAGGCAATAACGGTAAGATTACTTCGTTGTACCAATGACTGTTTTCTAATGTTTTAAACTGGTCAATGATTGTTCTGATAACTAACATTACACCTGCAACCGCTAATGATAAAATAACAAAATTAGAGTTGGCAAAAGTTAATAGTTCCATTTAGTCCTCCAAGAGCCTATCAAGTTTGCTCTCTAACTTGTCGATAGCTCTAATGTCGTTAGCTAATCGTTCCTCTAATACCGATAATCTACGGTCCATATCTGCTAATGCCTGGTTCTTTTGATCCTTATGCTTAAAAAATTGCAAGAGGAAGGACAAGACTGCGATTAGGATAGAGAGGATAGGTAGAGCGGTTGTCATTATGTTGTCATTGATACTGTGCCTGCAAGCTTTCCGATAGAGGACAGATACATTAGATAATAGACGGCTGTGGTTGCTGTTCCGCTATTCCAAAGCGTGCCATTTGCTTTAAACGATATTGTCTTACTGTTTAAGTTAACTTGTGAAGCGTCAACTATCCATTGCGCTCCATCTATCGCAGGAAAAACGACGGTAGTATTGCTAGCCAATGTTCCGGTAAATCGCAATACACCATAAGAGTATTGAGCGGCTGTTAAGGTGATTGTTCCTCCGGCTGCTATAGATACAGAGGTTGAATTTTCTTGAAATCCTGCAAGACCAAACTGCGCCAATACAGATCCGGAACCATTAGCCAGCTGGACATAACCATCAACACCAGAACCATCGTGTAGACCAGCCTGTAGGACTAATGATCCACCGTTAGCGTTAGATGATGATTTAGCGTTTTGAGCGTAGACCGTTAGGTTCGTTCCTGCTCCTGATGTTGATTGAGCCTGACCTAACTTAAATGCGGTTACTCCTGCTGTGGCTACGATTGATGTTGTACCGGTAGCGTTGAGATTTATATCAAGAGTTTCTGCTAAACTGCTATCCGCAAATTTAACCACAGGAGTCTGAAAGCTTACATAATTACTTCCTGCTCCGTACGATTGAAATATGATTCCTTGATTATTTTGAGTAGCTGAAAACAAGAAATATGAGGCAGTAGATCCAACGGTAAACCTACAATCATTAGCAGAAGCGCCAGAGGTAATAGAGAACTGTCCTATTTGATTAGGTCCACCATAAAGTTGAATATATCCTTCTTGAACTGCATTGGAGGTAGAGTCAG
>Ga0335069_10007993_pt1 | contig 15198 bp, 15 predicted proteins | sample Lox_Sample_11_FD_206714 | JGI IMG/M metagenome (GOLD analysis project Ga0335069, IMG submission 206714) | Soil microbial communities from Loxahatchee National Wildlife Refuge, Florida, United States - Lox_Sample_1.1 | ecosystem: Environmental > Terrestrial > Soil > Wetlands | place: USA... | reverse complement strand
GCTCCAATTATGAAGATTGATACCGAACACCAACAGGTTTTCGGGTACGCGAGTACGCCTACGCGAGATAGACAAGGTGAGGTTGTACTTTTAAGTGCTGTGCGTAACGCACTTCCGGGATACATGGCTTCTCCGTGTCTCCGCGAGATGCACCAACCTTCGGCTGTAGGAAAAGGCATTGAGGCCAGTGTTGACAACCATGGGTTGTGGTTCGGTGGCCATGTGGTTGACCCTATTGCCTGGGCTAAGGTAAAGGCAGGGGTTTATCGCGGTTTCAGCATTGGTGGGCGTGTCACAGAACGCGATGAGGATGATAAGTCTATTATCAAGGGCATTGATCTCGTTGAGGTTAGCCTTGTTGATACCCCGGCCAATCCCGATGCGCTCTTTGAATTAATCAAGGCTGCACCAGTTGATCTTCTGAACAAGAGAGCAGGCCAGCATCTTGACACTGGCCGTTTTGTTACTGTAGCTGGCTCAAGGGAAGATGCACTAACTCAGGCGCAAGCGCATGAAGATGCGGCTGCTATTGCTGACAAGAAGGCTGCGAAGCATCGCTCTCGTGCAGCACGCGCAGAATTGAAGGCCGATGCGCAAGGGCTTACCGTTCATAGCAGCTTGGCCGATGCTAACGCTGGGTTAGCTGAGCGTCATCGCAATGCGGCGAAGCAGTACCGTGATCTGGCTGATAAGCTGTCGCCACCCAACCTTTCGGAGAACCCTATGTCTAAGAATCTGAATAAGGCGTTGGAAGAGGCGACCTCGATGGTGGCACAGATCAATAAGGCCATCGACGCACAGGACATTACCCATAACCCCACCGAGGGTACGATTCATTCCGCCCACGAGGAAGCTGTGCAGCACGATGCTGCTGCCATTGCTTCTGTGGAAGCGGCAACAAAAGCCAAGGCTGATGCCAATGCGGCGCGTGCTAACGGTAATGAAGGCACGGATGAAGCCAAGCACGCTGATGCCGCCTATATGGAACACGAGACGGCGGCACGTGAGCATCACGAGGCTGCACATTCGCTGCATGAGAAGGTTGCTGCACATTTCGAGAGTCTGAAGAAGGGCCTGGAGAATGGTGGCAATGATGCTGCATCTGAGAAGGAACGCGAAGAAGCTGGCAAGATCGAGAAGGCGCATCACGAGTTCCTTGCTAAGGTCATTGCACATCACACTGAACACGCCGACAAGTGCATGAAGTGTGCAGGCGAATGTGATAAATGCGCTTGCGATGGATTGGCCGATCATCTGCGAAAGGTAGCCGGGGAGCGTGATGCTATGGCAAAAGATTTGGGTGCGATTCAGACAAACCTGCATGACGAGGCTGGTCAGGGGGGCAACGCGCCGACCGAGAAGTTCGTCAAAGGCAGTAAGTGCGTCATCATCGGCGGTGATATGGTCACGCTGAAGGATGGGCATTTCATCTGCAAGCGCGAGTTCAGCGACGACAAGCGCAAGGAACTCGCCCATTCCGGCGCAGCTATGCCGGATGGTTCATTCCCTATCGAGAACAAAGAAGACCTGCACAACGCCATCCAGGCGCACGGTCGTGCGAAAGACCCGGAGAAGGCAAAGCGCCACATCATTGCACGAGCCAAAGACCTTGGTGCAACCAGCATGTTGCCTGAAGGCTGGGGCAGCAAGGTTGCCAAGGCCAAGGAGCCAGAATTGACAGAAGAGACAACCAAGACCGAGGACGGTGAAAACGAGATGGACAAGGGCATTATCCGCTTGTCAGTGCTGGCTAACCAGCTTGGCAATATCATGCGCTTCAAAGGTGCATTTTCGGCCACTGATGATGCCGCGCTGAAAGCATGGGCTGACACCGGCATCGAACTTTTGTCCAAGGCCGCAAAAGAAGAAGCTGACGGCATGGATGATGACGAGGAGATGAGCGACGAGGAGTGCGAAAAGGCGCTCCAGGCCATCGACAAGTTGCTGGGCAAAGGCCGCAAGCCTCTTGCTTGGGCGAAGCTCGTTGAGCCGTTCCTGGCTGAGTCGCTGGTCAAGGCCGACAAATCCGAGAAGCTGATGAAGCGTGTGAAGATGAGCAAGCAGTTCAAGAAGGGCTGTCGCCATCTGAAGAAGGCACACAAGCGCATGCTGAAGGCGAAGCAGCGCGAATTGGTGCAGAAGGGTGTCGATCTGGCCAAGAACATTCCCTCGACACAGGACGGTGGAACAAACCAGGGTAAGCCTGGCACCAGCCACGATGAACCTGACAAGCACCATCGCGCCACCACGGAAGCTGGCGGTGACAATAACGGTTCCGGCAAGAACCCGGACGTTACCAATGCAGAAGCCACGATGAAGGTGGTGCAGCAGTTGACAGCGAAACTAACGCCGCTGCTGCGCACGGTCCAGGCGACACAGGAGACTGTGAAGACCTTGACTGCCGAGAATGCGGCGCTTAAGGCACGCATCAACGGGATTGAGAACCAGCCCGGTCCTGCTGCTGGCACCAAGATCGGCAAGGGCGGCAAGGTTACTGCGGTGCAGAAGGAAGATGATGGGCGCGGTGGCGAAACTGGCCTGGATTCCCTTATGCAGCAGCCGTCAAAGTTTGTGCGCAAACTGGAGCAGATTCCCCCTGGATTTGAACGCGCAGAAGCGCTATTAAAGAGCGCATACGTGTCTAACAACTAACGAACGAAGACATGCAGCAATTTATTTCACCCACAGGAGAGACCTCATATGCCTGCTAATCGCACGGTCATGCCTCGTGACGCGGTAATTGACCGCGTGCAGGCAGTTATCAACGGCACGACATGCCCGGACAAGTCCCGTCAGGGGTATATGTCGCGCAAGCGTGCCAAGCGCACACTTGACACCTTCAAGGTTGCAATGACGAATCCGATGACTTCGGATTCGCTTTCCTCTGAAACCCTGAAGAAAAACGTTACGGTTGCCACCGGCCTGACCTACTACGATCTGCGCGCTCCCGCGCTCAATCTATTCCCCACGGTCACTCCGCTTCGCAACGCGCTTCCACGCATGCAGCGCCAGTTCCCCGGCGATGCGGCGCACTGGAAGTCTGTGCTGTCCACCACAGGTTCCGGCTTCCCGTTCATGGGCTGGGTTCCTGAAGGACGGCGTAGCGCTTCCATGAGCTACACCACGCAGAACAACTCTCTTTCCTATATGACGCTCGGTGAAGAAGACTCGCTGACCGAGGAAGCGCGCTTCGCTTCTGAAGGTTTCGAGGACGAGGATGCACTCGTGCAGCTTCGCCTTCTGCTGCGCACCTTCATCAAGGAAGAGGCCGGTCTGCTGGGCGGCAACAACTCCCTCGCGCTTGGCACTGTCGGCACCGTTACGGCATCCGATAACACAACAACCGGCAACCTTACAGCGATTGCCTACTATATTCGTTGTGTGGCGTTGACGCAGGAAGGTCTGCTTAATGCTGGTGGCCCGGTCAACCCGGCGCTGTCCACCACGGTTGTTCCTTCCACGCTGACAATCACCGGCAACGATGGTCTGACCTATACTCTGAACGGCGGTTCTTCACAACAGTCAGCGGAACTTACAACTGGCACGTGGACACTTAATCACTCGATGAACTTAAGTGTCGTGGCCATTCCCGGTGCTGTCGCTTATGCGTGGTTCGTTGGTTCTTCGTCTGGCGCTGAAACTCTTCAGGCGATTACAACCATCAACTCGTTTGTGTTGTCGGCCTATCAGACAACCGGGCAGGCGATCTCTGGCTTCACCAGCGATCACTCCACCAACAGCAATTATGCTTTTGATGGTCTGCTGACAACTGCATCGAAGTCTGCTAACAAGGGTTATATCAACACTCTCGCTACCGGCACTGTCGGTTCCGGCACTTTCCTCACCTCTTCTGGTGCGGGCGGCGTCAACGAGATTGATACCATGATGCAGACAATGTGGAATACAAGTCTGCTGTCTCCCACAGTGATCTATGTCAATTCTCAGGAGTTGAAGAATATCACTGCCAAGACACTCAATGGCGCGTCGGCCCCGCTGCTGCGTTATACGAGTGACACTGATGCGCAGGGTAGTGCGGAATACAAGCTGACGGCGGCGGGTGTTGTCGCTTTCTACTTCAACCCGTACACACCTGATGGTGGTGTGAAGCTTCCGATTAACATCCACCCGAACCTCGCACCCGGAACCATCTTTACATGGGCTGAGCATCTGCCGCCGTGGTATGTCTCGAACTCTGTGCCGGAATGTGCGGTGGTGCAGACTCGTCAGGACTACTATGCGGAAGTCTGGCCGAAGGTGACACGTACCCAATACTACGGCGTGTATAGCCAGGAAGTTCTGGCTGTTTATGTGCCGTTTGCCATGGGCATCATCACCAATATCGGCAACGGCTAATCTGGTTATGTTAGGTGACGGCGGGCGTAACTGCCCGCCGTTGGTCTAACAGCGGAGTTAATGTAATGGTTCACGTACTAATGCGACCTGCTACACTTCCTGGCTGGATTAGCTTAGCAAAGAGCGAGCCGGATGAAGACGGGTGCGTGCTAATTGCTCATGCTGATGTGCAACTAGCGCTATCACACAGTTATCAAGTAGTCACGGCTGCTGAGATCGAAGCTAAGGCTAAAGCTAAGGCCGAACACGCGCCGGAACCCGCGCCGGAACCTACTCCCGAACCCGCTCCGGTCCTTAAGCCGTTGAGCGCGAAGAAGGGATAAGCCACGGTGGCAAACCCGCTTGATCTAACGGACCTTGCAACAGTTAAAGCGCAGTTGGTCCCGGAGATCAGCGGCACCGGGTCCGATGCGGTCCTGAGTGCAATAATTACTGCTGTTTCGACATGGGCGCAGCAGTGGTGTGGCCGTACCTTTATGGCACAGTCTTATACCGAGAACCGGAACGGCAACAACCGAGATTCGATGCGAACAAAGAACTATCCTCTTATCAGTGTGTCATCGTTAACGCTCAACTCACAAACAGTTTCTGCGACAACTGGTAACATCGGTGCAGGTTGGATAAACGATGACAAGTTCATTTACTTACGCCAAGGGCTAAACACTGCTGGCGGCGGTGGTGGATTATGGGCACCTGGCATCTTCACCAAGGGCATAAAGAACGTAACGATCATCTATACGGCAGGCTTTATCACTCCCGGTCAAGTAGCTATTGGTAATCTGCCTGGGTGGACCACGAACGTTGCTGTTGTGACAGGCGCACAAATTCTTGTTGCTGGGTACTATTATACTGCGCAAAGCGGTGGTGTAACTGGTACAAGTACACCTAGCTTTCCTGCCACGACTGGCGCAACAGTAACAGACAATACGGTCACATGGATTTGCAATGGTGCTTTTGCTGAGCCACCTGATGGAGCAACGTACATTCCATATGACATTCAGACAGCGTGCAACTTCCAAGTTTCATATCTGTTCGGCAGGCTTCCGCGTATTGGTGACTCGTCAATAGGTGAAGGACCAGCACGCACAACGTTTGTGGTTAGAGATGCAGAACCATACGTCAAGGATATGTTAACCCCATATAAAGCTGTTGTTCCCATAGGAGACTACACATGACCACCCAAAACTGCAATGTGCGCCTCTATTCGGTGAAAGGCAACACTGCTAAACACGTCTCTGGTACATCAATTTCTATCAACGCTGGCGGCGTGGCTGATATACCTGAATTGTTCACTGATACACTTGACGTGCATAGTAACCAGTTTGTGATGCTTGCGCGCTCTGGTACTACAGCGCAACGTCCGACCTACACCGATGTGCACCCACCGAAGCTCGGTGAAGTATATATTGACACAACTGTTGGTGACGCCATCTTTTATGTTGGCAACAACACTTGGGTAAACTACGCAGGTACGACCAAGTAGCATGGCACTTGTCACGCCCATCATTTCGATAGGCAAGGACACAGTTTCTTTGAAGCTGCGCCTACTGACGCCGCGTGTACTTGCAGCAGCCGAATCAACCATTGCTAAAGAGACAATAAAATTAGCGGCGAAAGTCAAGCGCAACTACTCTGACACAGGCTTGCAAGTAAGGACAGGCGCATTGCGCCGTAGCATCGTACCAGGGCCGATCTTGAGCGGCCCTGCTGGCGTCACCGGCAGTGTGCTGGCCGGGCAGAAGCTGCCATATGCGCGCATTCAAGAGTTTGGTGGTACAATACGCCCGGTACACGCACAGTTCTTGGCTATTCCGTTGGGTCCATGGAGTAAAGACAAGACAATGCCGCTGACGGCCAAGGGGGTCTCGCGGTTCGGCCCCCTGGATGCAGAGCAAGCGGGTTGGCGTACTTTCATTGCAAAAAATATCATATTCGGCAGGCAACCAGGGGATAGGACTCCGACGCCGCTGTTTGCGTTGAAGAAGGAAGTTACGATTCCCGCACGACCGTATTTCTGGCCTACAGTGGAAGCATCACGTGCTGGTATGTTGAATAGTTTAGCGCAGTCAATCATGGCTGCTGTAAATGCGCAGCCATGAGCTTAGGTCGTGAAGCAATTTACTCGACCTTTTTTAATCAGATTACGCAGCAACTGCGTACACCTATTGGCTACTTTAATTATTGCGGTAGGCGCTCTGTTGGTGTTGGCGGTCTCAGTGTAGGGCAGTATCCAGCCTTTTTTCTGTTAGAGCTTGGTGAAGACTACGACCGTACTCAGCTATTTGCTCCAGCTAAAGTTATTTTGCATGCAAGTGGTGTTATTCATTCATTGGTTGGTGCAGTACCCGATGAAACTCCAGTTACAGTGCTTAATAACCTAGCTGATCAAGTTGAAGATGCAGTGCAGGCGGCTTGCGGTTCGACGGCGCAGAATACGTTAAGCGGGCTTGTGCAACAGGCATGGATAGCAGGCCGACAAGTGACAATACCGCCTTCTTATCCTAACAAATGGGCGGTGCAGATTATGTCGATTGATATGGTTCTACCTAATTCTCGGTGATACATGGCTGAACTAACCTATGGACAACTGCCGGTAGATATTGACCCGACTGCATGGTTCGGTCGTACTTACACGCCGCCTATTGGTTTGGACATATCGACCATTCAGAATGCGATCTCAGGCCAACTGGTATCTTTTCTTCAGCCACTAAACATCCCTAGCTATATCTTTCCTCAGTTTGATTTAGACACGTGGTGGAAGTCTCAGGCGATTGCTTTTACGTTGATTGCTTATCGTGATACAGCATTCAGCAAGCCGCTTGACACAAGCACAATGGTACAGGAAAGAACGCTTGGTTTTTCAATTATCGTGGCTGGGCGTACAGTTTCATGGGAGTTGGCAGGCCCTGGCTCTATGTATGCGCTTATCGACGCCATTGAAGCTTCTTTGACTGGGTTTCGCCCAAGTGGCTGTCGAAATGGCTATTTTGAACAAGAGCGTTTTTTGGAGCAAGACCCTACCGGCAGGGTATGGCTTTATGAGATGCAATATAAAATAGTGACGATTCGGCCTAAGCTTTTGCCTGAGTATGCGTTGGCGAACTTGCAACAAATCACCAATCTGATATATGATGGGCAAGGCGGAACCCCCTCGGCGCAGACCATTTCCGGGGCCGGAACAATACAACTATCGACTAATACAGTTGTGCTATCTGTGGTGAACGCATCTAACGTCGAGGCAGTTCTTGGCGTCGATTACCTCTATAGCTCTGTATCCGGCTTGCTGACAATTACTGATTCTGGTTTGCTTACAATCGGAGAGACAGTGACAGTTGCTACTGCACCGATTGTTGATACGCAAACAATTACTTAGCATCCTCTATCCTGTTAATTTAGGAGCCAGACATGACCTTCTTTCACGGCGTCACGATTAACGAAGCAGTGGCTGGCGGCGTCAATGTCCAGTCGGTTAATGCTGCGGTGATCGGCCTTGTTGGTGTTGCACCAACTTGGGCTATTTCAAACTCGGCAGCTACCCAGCCGCCGTTGCCGAACGCACTTTTTAATGTGAACAGCACGGCAGCTATGGGTGCTATGGGGCCGATGATCCAGGGGTGGAGCATCCCCTACGCGCTCAATCGTATCCTTGCGCAGGCTGGCCCGAACGGCGTTGGGCAGGTGCTGTGTGTGAATGTCTTCGATCCGACAATTCACCAGACAGTAGTGTCGGCCACTTCTTTCACCTTCCCGGCCTCGGGTACGCAGTTCATTACCGTTGGTCATATGGGCCTCGTCGGTCCCGGTTTGAATAATAACTCTCACAACGGTTCTGCAATCACAACGACTGTTGTTGTGACCGGCTCTAGCGGTACGCCGACCTACGTTGAAAACACTGACTACACCGTGGACTATGTGAACGGTCTTGTTTATGCGAAGACTGGCGGCGCGCTTACAACTGGCCAGACTGTGAAGATTTCTTTTGCTTACGCTGATCCGACAAAGGTGCTTGATGCAACGCTTGTTGGTGGCGTGGCCAGCAACGTATATACCGGCATCTCTTGCTTCCAGTTGGCTTTCCAGACTTTTGGCTTCAGCCCGCGTATCCTGATCGCTCCCGGCTTTAACGGCAATCCCGGTTCTCAGGATTTGACTGTTGCAGCCGCGCTGACAACCATGGCTAATACGCTTCCGGCTATAGCGCTTGTTGACAGTGTGGCTCACACAACTGTTACAACGGCGCTCTCCAATCGCAGCAACTCTTCTTCCGCGTTTGATACATCTTCGCGCCGTGTTGGTCTGTGCTTCCCGAACGAGAATTTCATCGACAATGGCATTTCACCCACTGGTACTACGGTGAACTCTTCTGGTACTGTGACAACCACAACCATCGGCACTTTGCAGGATGGTCCTTACTCTGATTACGTGGCTGGCGTTTGGTCATCTGCCATTGTCAACAACGGTTTCTGGTTCTCGCCATCGAACAAGCAGATCGTTGGCCCGAGCGGTCCCGACACATCAATCTATATGTCGGCTACTGACATAAACAGCGATACGAATAACCTTAATGCTGCTGGCATTGTCACAGTGTTTAATGGGTTTGGCACTGGGCTGCGTGTGTGGGGCAATCGTTCTGCTGCTTATCCGTCCTACACTGATCCCACTGTGTTCTTGGCGATTCGTATGGCGCTCGATGTGATCGAGTTGTCTATTCAGCAAGCGACGTTGCAGTTCCTTGATAGCCCGATCACTGTTGGCTTGATTTCCAACATTCTCGGTACTGTCAACGGATTCGTCAATACGCTGATCCAACAGGGCGCACTGCTTCCGGGCAGCGCAGTTCTCTACAATCCGGGTGATAACTCGGCAACAAACCTAGCCGGTGGTATCATCGTGTTTGAAGTGAATTTGATGCCGCCGCCGCCAGCCGAGAACATTCAATACAACTTCACTGTGAACACGGCGTTGCTTACTAACATTGCGCCGTCGCAGCCCTCTGCTGGCTAACGCTAGTAACCCCATTTAGGAGTCTATTGCTATGGCAAAGCTCACTATTACCACACTGTGGAATGTTAATGTCATCCTCAATGGGGTCAACACGCTTGGCCGACTCGCTGAGTTTGATGTTCCCCAGCCGAAGCGCCTGATGGCAGATTTCAAGGCTACAGGCATGGCCTCGAAGATCAAAATCCCCCTGGGTTGGGATGAACTTGAAGCAACGCTGAAATGGGAATCGTTTGACGCGGCTACGCTCGCGGCGCTCGCCACCATGAATGCGCCAGCTTCTCTCACACTTAATGCTGATGCCCAGGTTATCTCGGCGGCTGGTGTCATCCAAGACATTCCGGTGGTTGGGCATCTTGTTGGTCCAGTCGTTGATCCGGGGCCGGTGATGATTAAGGGCCAAGAAAACTTCAGCCAAGATACCAAAATGTCGGTATGGCATGTGGACCTCACGGTGAATGGGCAGCAGATTTACTTGTTCGATGCGCTCAGCAACCAATATATTGCTAACGGGGTTGACATGCTGGCCGGGTTCCGTGGTAATCTCGGCGTCTAACTATTACTAACGAAGGATATGTAAGACAATGGAAGTTGATATTCCCGACGTTGCGTTGCCTCAACTGGATACTCGTACATTTCGAGTAAAAGGTACAGGACAGCGCATCATCACAGTTGTGGTGCGGCAAGCTTTTGGTTCAGATTTGGTGCATACCGAACGTAGTGGCAGCACCAAGCTGACAAAAACCGAACAACTTTATGCACTGATGGCGCGTGTGACTTCTTTCGATGGTGTACCGGCGAAAGTTTCGGACTTCACTCAACTGCCGCTGGGTGCAATCACAAGGATCACAAAAGAGTTCAACATCCTCAACGGTGAAGACCCTTTGGAGGATATAGCGGAATCGACTGGAGAGTAATCTTCGGTAACTTGATGACTAACGGCGTGTCACCATTAGTCATTGAACGCATGACGATTCACCAGATTTGGTACTGGCACGGGATTCTTAGCGACCACTGTGAAAAAGTCAAAGCACAATTTAAAAAGCGATAGGAGATCGTCATGGCTGAACAACTCATTACATTCGCTGATCCTACTGCCAATGCGACACAAGGTGGCGTTAATCTGCCTAGTGGTGCAGCATCGTTGCAGCGTGTTGCATCCAGCGGGGCCGTGTGGATTCTTACCCTTTCCAGCACGTACTCGACATTCGTTTCCACGTCTCTGAGCGGCCACGTGCCGAATGGAGACATTGTGATCGTTGTGGGTACGGATGTAACGCACGCCGTGCAACTTGGTAATAACGGTAGCGTCGAGACCACATGGTAATACGCTCGTTACGATGGAGTAACGTGCGGTGGCAGATGACAGCACTGGATCGCTAGAGTTTGTTCTAAGCGTAATCAATGAAATGTCCGCGCCGCTGGCGGCGGCGCAGGCTCAGCTTGACGCTTTTAAAGCAGCCGCCAGTGCCACCATGGGCGGTGTGGGCGCAACTACGGGAGCCGCTGGAGCCGGTGCTGCCGCCGCTGGTGCTGGAGCGGCTGGAGCGGCTGAAGGGGTCGAGGCCGAAGGCAGTGCCCTCCTGGCTGCATCTGAGAATGCAGAAAAATTCCAAAAACTGTTAAATCGCGCAATGAAAAGTGCGATTGAAGTATGGGGTGGCTATGAAGCATCCCATATTTTCATCGAAGCTGCTGCACAGATGCAAGAATCTATGACCGGGCTTGAGCAAGCAACGGGTGCAACATCGCAGCAACTTGCAGAGATGAAGCAAAATGCTCAGGATTTATCCACTCAATTCAATTTGAACAGTACCGATATTGTTGATGCTACCGGCCAGCTATACGCCTACATAGGTGCTACTGCTGAAATACCAGCCGTTATGCAGCAAGTAGCTCAACTTGCTCGTGGTACTAGCATGTCTGTTAGCGATGCAACCGATCTTATGGGATCGGGCATGGCTAATTTCAGTGATAAGACGAAGACTGCGGCTCAAAATGCGCAGATGATTGCTGATAAAATTGCATTGCTAGAGAACAAGTACAGCCCGCATACTAGAGGCGGTGTAGCTGGTGCCAGAAACATTGCAACAGTGCTGGAAACGGCTAAACAATTTAAATCTAGCCTCGATCAAGCATTTGCCCTTCTTGCCATACTCAATCAGAGCGGTAAGGTGGGTGAGCGCGGTTCTGGCATGCAGTACCAGCTTCTGATGGATACACTGTTCAAGCAGGCTACTACTGGCAAGAACGCAGGAACAGATGCTTTGCAGAGGTTTTTTGCTGGTACGGCTATTGAGGCACGTACACCTAGTGGTGGCATTGATCTTGTTGAAACTCTGGAGCGGCTGAAGGCACAAGGACCGGATGCAGTTTCTGCCTTTGAGAAGTCACTTGGTCAGGCTGGTGAAGCACTTGCATTTTTGATGGATCATTTGGATGAAGCTCCAAGCCTCATAGATACTATGGCGAACGCTTCAGATGGTGCTGGTGCTAGTGCAGATGCTGCTACGAAAGCAATGCACGATTGGGACAATGCTGTAGGATCATTAGGACAAGCGTGGCACAATCTGCGTGTAACGATTGGTACGCCAATTATTGAGAGCACTGCTGGAGCCATTAATCATATTGCTGATGCACTGAGTAATTTGAATGATTTTCTTGAAGCGCATCCTTTGTTTGACGACATAGTTGCTGGCGCTATATCGTTCATCTCAGTGCTTTTAATACTCGTAGGTGCATTAGGCATTATTGGCGTCGTTGCATCTGCTGTTAGCACTGGGTTTGAGGTGCTTGCTGCGACAGCCGGTTTTGCATGGGCTGTTATATCAGCCCCAGTAACATTGGTTATTGCAGCTATTGCCCTAGTTGGTGTCGCCATTTATGAACTTATAGAACATTGGAAGGCAGTATCAGAATTTATAAAAAATATTTGGGATGAGGTTGTTAGCTTCCTTGAAGATAAATGGCACGAGTTTATTGAACTAATCACTAACGTATGGAACAAAGACCTTTTTGCCCCAGGTTTAGAGGCTATTCATGCTATCGGTGACACGTGGAAGCAAGTCATCGACTTCATGGGGCCGTACTGGAGTGATTTTGTTGATAAGGCCACCGCTGTATGGAACGGGTTCATCGGTGTTGTTAATAACATCATTGGCGTGATTGATAACGTTGTGGGTAAGATTGAGGACGCATCAAGCGCACTCGCAAATTTGCTCGGCTTGGGCAGTGGAAGTTCGACTCCAGCAGCACCCGGCACGCCTTCGGCACCGCTTAATCCAAATGCGTATGATCCTTGGACACATCCAAGTTCTCGGTGGGGTCATTTGTTTAATGGCATGGCAGTCAATACAGCATCTGCTGGTATGCAGAACAATAATCCTGGCGACCTGATGGTTCCTGGCACAAAAAACGTTCTTCAGCATTTTGATACGATCAATAAAGGACTCAAGGCGCAAGCTGATTTGTTGCAGAGTAACTACAATGGCATGACTCTCCACGATCTTATCTATAAGTATGGTGGTGGTGTTGCTGGTGGTGCACCTACTGAACTCTCCAATGTTGAGAAGATGACGCACTGGCCCGATAACATTCCACTTGATCTAACCAACAAAGATACATTAGATGAGTTGATTGCTTCCATCAACTCCGCTGAAGGTACACTCTCTGCTACACCTAAACAAATCGGTGATGCCCTTGATTCCATCAACGGTAACAACAATGCAGCAACAAATCAGCAGAATGCGCAAGGCGCTGTTCCTGGTAAACAGGCACTTGTTACGCAAGGCGGCGTCACTATTCACGCGCCAGTCAGCGTGACAGTAAATGCACCCCCTGGAACATCACCAGAAAAAGTTGCACAGAGCACAGCCGATGCTGTGGCAGCAATCCATGAGCGCCAGTTTGCTGATATGTTCCATACTAACCAGCAGAGCATCACTCGTACAAACTACTCAGACACACGGTATGATTTCACATGATCTTCGGTGCATTCGGTACAATCGTATTCATACCGCTGGCTTCGCCGGAATCCATCACGTTTGATGATAAGACAAGCTATGCCAAGATGAATGTCGTGAATGGCCCACCACAATTACAGTGGATTTACGACGACCTCACTGCATTGAAGATGGATATTTACCTGCATCAACTGTGGTGTTTTCCACTCGGTGTGATTCAAGAGCTACAAGCGATGCGTTTGAATCATGTACCGCAACCATTAATTTTAAGCACTGAGAATCGCGGTAACTTTGTAATTCAGGAAATTGTTGAAGAGGATATTTGGCGTGCGGATGACAGCACCATCATCGCAGCAAGGCTGCGTCTTGATATGGTTGCCTGGGGTGGCGCACTCCCGCAACTTGCATCTCCGATTCTTCAACCCAACGTGCAGCTTGGCCTGACAGTTGGCCTTCCGGGTCTGTCAGCCACACTAACTCCGCCGTCCATAGGCATCAGCCCAGGTAATGCTTATTTGACGGTTCCTCTGGTACAGGTCACAGGTTTGTACTAAGGTAACTTCGCCATGGCCACTACCCCAGTCCTCACGCCTGCTCAGTTCGCAGCAGCATTTAATCTAACACCATCTACCACAACGGTAGTTGGTGCTGCTGCAACTAATGCGCAATATGTAACAAAAATTGGCGATAGATGGGATTTGGTGGCATGGTATCTCTACGGTGATCCTACCCAAATTACCGCGCTTATCAGTGCAAATCCTGGCCAACCGCTCCGGTGCACCTTTGATCCTGGCACTACTATCTTAGGGGGTTTGTTGCCACCGCCTACTGCGCCTGCATCCTCGACACCATGGCAACCGTAACACTATAACAACGAAAGACTGATGACTATGAAAGTGACTGATGAACTTAATGTTCCTGGGACCGCTGCTCCAGGGACAGCCCCCAACCCCGGCATTGGCCGCATGCTGATGCGGCGCGGGCCGAATGAGTGGCGATGCCACTGGGTAATGAATAATGTCGTGCTGGCCACCATGGACATTATGGTGGTTGATCCTGGCGCGGCTGGCGTCATCGGTGCTGATATGGCAAACGTCATGGGCCAAATCCGCTCTGAGCTATCTGGCCTCGTGCGTGCCCCGGCAGGGGCCTTGGACGGCCTTCCGGCAATGCCCCCTGGTCTGCGCCAACAGGGGCGCGGCTGATAACCTAGAAGGGGAGGAACCGCATGAGTCAGTATGTCGGGGCTAATGCGGTTCCTCATCCCTATTGGCAGGTGCTTTACAATGGCGTGGATATAACTGCATCCTTGAAGGATTATGTGGTTAAGATCATCTATGAAGATTGTAAAGGCAAGCAGGCTTCAACAATCGAATTACAATATGCTGATCCGAACTACGTGATGCAGAATAATCCACCAAATATCGGTAGCACAATCCAGCTACTTATTGGTTATCAAGGTGGGCCACTATACAACTGTGGCGAGTTTGAGATTGATCAGTATGGGTTAAAAGGACCGCCAGATATTTTTTGTGTGTACGGGATCGAGGCAGGTATTACCACACCGTTGCGCACACCAAACACCATGGGATACGAAGGAAAAACTCTGACGCAAATTGCTCAGATAATTGCTTCCAAGCATGGTCTCACGTTGGTTTCTGACGCAGTTTCCCCGGACGTGACTTATGATCGTATTACACAGATGCAGGAAACTGACGTAAATTTTCTGCATCGTATTGCTAATCAAGCAGGGTATGACTTTAACATTCGTGGCAGTCAACTGGTGTTCTATAGTCGTGCTGCCTTGGATGCGTTGCCACCAGTCGGATCAATCGTGCGAAGTCAGCTACTCAAATTTGATTTGATGTGGCAATCACTGGCA
>Ga0335069_10007992_pt1 | contig 15199 bp, 11 predicted proteins | sample Lox_Sample_11_FD_206714 | JGI IMG/M metagenome (GOLD analysis project Ga0335069, IMG submission 206714) | Soil microbial communities from Loxahatchee National Wildlife Refuge, Florida, United States - Lox_Sample_1.1 | ecosystem: Environmental > Terrestrial > Soil > Wetlands | place: USA... | reverse complement strand
ATGGCCGCGAACAATTTTGTCTGCACCGATAGAATTCAACAACGGAGCAAATCGTATTAAACGTGAAAGAACGATTGTATCCGTCACACCAAAACCTCTCGGAGAAAATCCGCCGTTGTCTGTCTCGATTGCGCCAATCAATTTTTCTTGCGGGCGCCGCATATTGGCATACGCAAAACCTCCGCTCAATCCGTTCTCTTCATTCATAAACAGTACGACGCGGATGGTTCGCTTCGGATGCAAATTTAGTTCTTTCATCAATCGCAGCATCTCAAGTGTGTGGGCAACACCGGCACCATCATCCTGTGCACCCTGGCCCTTATCCCAGCTGTCCAGATGTGCGCCGACAAGAAGAACTTCTCTGGGCAACTCCGAACCGGTGATCTCGCCGATGACATTTGCGGATTCAACATCTGGCAGCATGCGGCATCCAAGATTCAATGACACAACGACAGATTTCTTTTGCGAGATTTCCTTGTCCAGTACATCTGCATCGTTGGTGCTGATGGCAGCGGCGGGGATTTTTGTAACTGTGGAATCGTACACCATCTGTCCTGTGTGCGGAACATTGTCGAGACGTGTGGACATCGAGCGCACAAGCACCGCAACGGCGCCATATCTTGCAGCTTCAGTTGCTCCGTGTCCGCGTTGGTCGACCGCAAGTCCGTATGCAGTTCCGGTATGATAGATCGAACGATCCATCGGGCGATTGAAGAAAACAATTTTGCCTTTTACATGTTCGCCCTGTGCTTTCAATTCCTCCCACGATTTTATTTGAACAACTTCCGCACGGATTCCATTCTTCGATGTTCCAATACTTCCGCCGAGAGCACAGAGATGCAGCGAAACTTTCTTTTTCCGATCGACAGAATATGAACCTTCTTCATGCCCGCGAATCCAGTGCGGTACCATCACCGGTTCTGTGTGCACATTCTGAAATCCGAGGTCTTGCATTTTCTTCGTTGCCCACGCAACTGCTTTGGCTGCCTGCGGCGAACCGGCAATGCGAGCACCAACGTTGGTACAAAGATCAGCCAGCATACCGTATGCTCGATTTTCCATAAGCGCCGTCGTCGCAATTTTTTGAGCTATCGAATCATATGCTGCGGGATACGCCTGCTGAGCGCTGAGAGATGAGGAACAAATTCCAATGACAATAATCGATATAATATAAAAATATAACTTCACTTGATTATTTTTCCTTATGCATAAATCTAACCATGCGCATAATCATTCCATGCGATGCAAATCGTGTTGACCATACGCCAAGTTTATTCATGAATCCCGGTACGACAACACGCTTGCCGTTCATCAATGCACGGTACCCGGCGGCAGCGACATCGCTGGAATTCATCACGGCCATTCTGCGGAACAACTGCGTGTTCGCCATGTTCGCGCGTGCTTGAAAATTTGTATCCGTCGGTCCCGGGCACAATGTTGTAACAGTGATACCGCTTGTTCGAACTTCCTCGCTGAGTGCTTCTGAAAAACTCAACACGAATGCTTTCGTTGCGTAATACATCGCCATCTCCGGGCCGGGCTGAAATGCTGCAGTGGATGCGACATTCAAAATTATTCCGTTCTTATGTTCGATCATCTTCGGCAGCAACAATCGCGTGAGATGCACAAGCGATGTGATGTTCACCTGAATCATTTCCAGTACATCGGTTTCGTTCATCTCCGAAAAATATCCTCTCCATCCAAAGCCCGCATTGTTCACAAGAACATCGATGAAAATATTTTTTGCGCGGATTGAATCATAAATCTCTTTTGCTGCTGAAGGAAGCGATAAATCTTTTGAAAGAATATCAATTTGAATATGATATTTCGTTTCCCAATCACTTTTTATTTGCTGAAGCTTGGTTTCATTCCTTGCCACGAGTACAAGATTGTATTCATGCTTTGCAAATATTTCTGCGAGGTCATATCCGATGCCGCCGGACGCGCCGGTGATAAGTACTGTCTTCATTTTTATTTAATAAACAATTCGATCATTCGTTCGATGGCGGCAGCGCACACAGGATCGTAATCGACCGGATTGAGTGCAAACATTTTGCAATCGACCGACGGACGATACATGCCGGTGGATAAATATCCGGCACCTTCGAATGCACCGACTTTTCCAGCAATCGCCGTGTCTTTAATAATTTCTTGGGAACGTTTCAACAGTGATTCGCGCTTTGCATAATAGTCATTTGCCAGCCGGTCGAGTTTCCCGCGCAGCGTTTCGATGCTGTCATATTCTTCTTTGTGCCATGGCGTCGGAATTGAAATTCCCGGTGTCACTAAATTTTTCCATTTCAATTTATCGAAAGATGCTGCGCGTGTGATGTTCGGTTCCCATGGTTCAATTCCTTTGGGATACATGTCGTTGTACGAAGTCTGCGATGTGTAATATTCATCTGCCAGCCCGCCGAAGCAATGGCCGAATTCATGCACGTAAACATAATCGTGCTCCCAATCCTGTCCGGGCTGTACAGCGTTCGTAAAGCATGTCGTGTATAAATTAAAAATACCGCCTCCGCCGTAGCGGTTATCGTTCACAAGAATCGTGATGAAATCGTACGGCGCTGCGTCGGCAATATCACGTAGTGCACGGTTGTCTTCGGTCAACACATACCGTGCGGAACCGAACGTGTTGTACATCGTTCCGAGCGCGGTATTTTTCCAGATGTTTTTATCGGGAATGTCGATGCCGGATTCTTCCGAAATCACTTCCATAGCGCGCACGTTGAAATCTTTTTTATGTTTCTTGAACGGCTGATACGAGAATAATGTTTCGGTGAAGTGTTTTACATCGGCGCGATATTTTTCTATATCTTTTTTTGAATACCCGTCACCGAGAATAAGAATATCGACTTTCTTTTCTGACGGACCGTTGATCATCACATCGAACACGTTGAATGCATTCGTTCGTTTTTCTGTATTGACGACGGTCGGGTCGTTCGGATCGATCACGGTAGAAAATATTTCCCGAAACGCCATCGTCTCGCCGGCAGCAACAAACTTATCGCGGCGTGACAACGAAACGAGAACTTTGTTTTTCGGAAATGGAAACCGCACCGTCTCGTGAAATGTTTTTGTGACGCCGTTGATGGCATCGTCCGTTGTCTGCCATTCATCGAACACACAGCAAAAACCGCGCGAGTAAATAACGGTATTGGTTTTCACGTCGATGACTTTGACAAAGTATTCGCCGAGATTCAACGGATCCAACAATTGCGTTTTACTGCCCGGCCATTCGCCTTCTTTGTACACTTTATCTAATGCCATTTCTTCATGGCCTTTGGTACCGGTGTGATAATAATCCACGCGCATCGTTCCAACGGTAAAATATGTATCGAACGATTGCCCGAATGCAAACGATGACAGCATCACCATCATCAAAAAACACATAATCTGTTTCATAGAGATTCCTTTTTTATGAAAAATATTTTTCATTCACTCTCGACTCCGGCGTACTCCATAATATCTTTTGGAACACGCGGCTCATTAGCAAAAAATTCTTTCGGTTTCTTCTGTGTGATCGCCCAATGATCGAGCCACGAAATTCCCCATCCGCCGGTGTACGTATCCGGTGTTTGATATGCCGGATCCTGCACCGCATGTTCTATCGAAATAAAATTATATCCTTCGGCGCGAATCATCGCGCACAGGTTTGAAATATAAAATGAGTTGAGTCGGTTGGAATGGATGAGCAGAATCTGCCGGATATTTCTTCCGAATAATTTTTGCGACTGTCCTTCCCAGTAACGAACTTTCGCACGCATATAATCGATGTACCGTTTTCCGATTTCATTCGTCATAGCTGAATCGTTTTTTCCGTATGCACGATCGAATGCTGCGGAAAAAATCCATTCGCCATTGTCGATCGTTACCGGAGCTACGCGATAACCGCGTTGGCGAAGAAATGTATCGATGGAATCACGCTTACCTAACGTTGTTCCGACATGAAGAAACGGATGCCGGAACCATCGTGGCCGCGCACCGGTTAATTCTGTAATCGTGCGTTCGCCTTTAATAATCTCTGTCTCATATTCCTCTACCGGTGTCGTGCTTGCGCTTTTGTGTGAGTATGTGTGATTGCCCAATTCTATGCCGCCGTCGATCCACCGTTTCAGCGTGGAGACGCGTGCAGGATCGCGAACGCCGTTCACTTCTAATTTTATTTCGTTCACAAATGCGACAACAGGAATATGTTCGTTCGCAATATTTCCCACCAATCTGCTGACGATGGAATCCATCTGCGCATCGGAAACAAGATGTGAACTGTTTATAGGAAGATCATCGAACGTTACAGCCATTTCTTTGTTTGCTCCGGCAGTTTGTGCTTGTATGATATCAAAAGAAAAAATCAACACAACTATTGCCGCCAAAATGTACCGAATGCTTTTCATGCGATCACTTCCATAACATAACGACTTAAAGACTCAATGACTCATCACTCAACGACTCACTACGTTTTCTGTTGTTTCTTTTTTGCCGCAGGGAACAACACGTTGTTTAATATCAAACGGTAGCCGGGAGAATTTTTATGCAACGATAAATCTGTCGGCGGCGCGCCGACAATGTGCTGGTAATCTTCCGGGTCGTGGCCGCCGTACCATGTGAATGTGCCGCGCCCGAAGTTGCCGTGAATATATTTTACTTCTTCCGTTCCTTCTCGTTCGGCAAGAATCGTCACGCTGCGTTTAATAATAGATTTTTTAAATGCCGTCGTCTGGCCCATAAATCCTTTGATGATGTTGACGTGATCCTGTGTTAGCATGGTCGGCACGGGATCGTACTTCGCGGAAAATTCAAACAGCGTAAAATAATCCGTGTTCGGATCGCGAATCGGCGGCGGGTCGCTGGGCGGAATATCGATATCGGAATATTCGTAACGGAACGGATTCATATCCAGCTTAAAATTTTCGAACGCAAGTGTTTTGCTGAAATCCAATTTCGATTGTGCGTTCGGATCGGGCGGGTCGCCGTCGAACATCACATCGCAAATATCTACATTCTCTGCTGCAAGCGCAATGTCGTAGCTGTCCGTGGCGGAACACATTGCAAACATAAATCCGCCGTTGCCGATAAAATCTTTGATGGCGCGTGCAACTGCTTTTTTTTCTTCCGAAACTTTTTTGAAGCCGAGCTTCTTCGCTTCCTGCTCGTAACTCATTTGCTGCTGAATATACCACGGCGCGTTGCGGTAGTTGCCGTAAAACTTTCCGTACTGTCCCGTAAAATCTTCGTGATGCAAATGCAGCCAGTCGTATTCCGATAATTTTCCGCCGAGCACTTCGTCGTCCCACACTTTCGTGTACGGAATTTCCGCGTACTCCAGCGCCATTGTTACGGCATCGTCCCACGGATTGAACGTTGGCGGAACATACACGGCAATCTTCGGCGCCTTTTCCAATTTTTCGATGTCCATATTATTGTCGTCGCGTTCGATGTCTGCAATGATGGATGCCGCTTCGGTTGCAGCAAGCGCTTCAAACGAAACGCCGCGCACGCGGCACTCGCGTGCAAGCACGTCGCTGTAATCCGCCATAAACGAGCCGCCGCGATAATTGAGCAGCCAATCTACCGTGCCGTGTTTGGCAATGACCCAGTACGCAACGCCGTACGCTTTCAGATGATCCGTTTGTTTTAGATCCATGGGAATGAGCAACTTGGACTGCGCGTGAACAAGCGTGCACGCACATAACACGATGATGCTGTAAAATATGAAAAGCCGACGCAGTTTCATGCTTCAGCAATATACAAAAGTTTTTGCGGAGAGGAATAACCTTGTCAAGGTTTGTGAGAATTTAAAATTTATTGAATATCACTAAGAATATTACGCCAGCATTGCACGCGCCGAGCAAGCGTTCCGTAAAGAATTTGAACGCCAGCGATTATTAGAAAAACTGAAATGATAAACAAGCGATGATGCTTTGTGTTTCCAGATTACCCACCCAAAGTGGATTCTTTTTAAAGTGGTAAACGTACAAAGTAATTTATTTAATCTTTAAAAGTCTTTCTCGTAATCTCTTTGCCTTTGCTCGGGAAGAGATTGACCACAGTTCATCATCGTCATCTATCTGAAGAATTCTCACAACCATTTGTTGCAAATTTTTCTCTAATAATGTCCAATTCTTCAAAATTATATCAGGATTTGAAAGGATACTCTCTATGGCTTCTCCTGAAAGCCATTCGCTCCATTCAACATTAACCCATCGTAAATCATTTAATCGCAACAGAAATCTGATATAGTTAAAATTCTTTGTCCCTTGACTTTTACACTCAATCAAGAAATAATTCCAAAGTGAGTCATCACCTTCTAAACTAACAAAACTAGAAGTAACCATCCCATATTCTTCTTGCCAATGAAAAAGATCAACCAACGAATCCATCTGTAAATTATTAAGTTTATGAGTTTGTCTAAAATTCAGAAGTATTTGCCTTATTTGCATCCCAGGCCAATTTGATGAATCTGCTGAAGCAACATCAGCTTTTAGGTTGTTTGATAAAGCACAAGTAACAAAAGAAAATATTAAAACAGACAATACAATAATAATTTTATTCATAAGAAATGAATTTCCTCATTTCCGCGTTCCCTACCTTTGGTTGTGAGCAATTTCACCCCGCACACAAACATCAAAAACCGTTACAGTGAATTTCTCCATCCAATTTCAGAAATAACCAGAACAAATGCAAACGTGAACTTTAATAATGGTGGAACACACATTATTGTGTGTCATACATTATAAGAACATTTAGAAATGACCATTCTACCAAGATTATAAAACGCTGAGGCCCCTATTTTAAAATTGAGAGAATATTTTTGTATTCCACTTGCTTTTGAAATAGTGTCTTGCTACAATACCAGTGGTTACAACATGGTACATATCAATACGCAAGAATAATTATTTGGAGCCGATATAGAGTTTTAAGAGTTACGCAGATTTTTTGAATACAATTTAAGCCGACAGCCTAATTTTAAAGTAGCACTTCTTCATCCATCTTTTTTCATTCACCGAACAAGGAGCAGATATGAGCGGAGCACAGACGTTGTCACGAGAATTACAAGAAATCGATTCAGTCATCACCAAACATCAGGACCAGCACGGGGAGCTGCTGGGAATTCTTGAGGAGACTCAACTTCTCAATGAACATAAATTTCTTTCCGAGGACGCCTTAAACCACGTCGCAGAAAAAACAGGCGTTCCCCTTTCCAGAATCTATAACGTCGTTACCTTTTATTCTTTCTTCAATCTCAAACCGCAGGGCGAACACACGATGACCGTGTGCCGCGGAACCGCATGCCACACAAAAGGTTCCAAAGCGCTTTTAGACGATCTCGGCTTGATGCTGGGATGCAGTAAAGAATTGGAAGAAGGCGAACCGTTCTTCACCACGCCGGATAACAAATTTACCATCTCGACGGTTGCATGCTTCGGGCAGTGCGCGCTTGCACCGGTGGTTTCCATCGACGGCATTATTTACAGCAACATGACGAGCGCGAAACTGCAAAAATTGCTGGGACGAATTTCCAAAGGGAGAAAACAATCATGAAAATTCTCGATGCTGCAACATTAGAAGCTGCCCGGCAAGAGGGACTTAAAAAATTATTTCCTGCCGTTCCCAAAATTTCTGTGGGGATGGGAACATGCGGAATGGGCAACGGCGCCAAAGAAGTGTACGAAAGCTTGCAGAAAGCGATCAAAGCACGGCGCGCAAACATTCAGCTTTCCATCACCGGCTGTTTCGGTTTTTGTTCCGAAGAACCGCTCGTGAATTGTTACTTGCCCGGCATGCCGCTGTTGATTCTTCATAAAGTATCGCCGAAAGATGCGGACGGCATCGTTACACATCTTGCCAAAGGTGTGATGCCGGTGAAAAAAGCGTTGTGCAAGATTGAAAAATGGAATTGCTACTCGGCGCATCTGGAATTCGGCGTAGGGTTGCCGGATGTTCCGGTGTGGAATGAAATTCCGTTCTTCAAAGGGCAGAAGAAAATCGTGCTTCGCGAAGCCGGTCTCATCAATCCCGAAGACATCGAAGAATATATTGCTGTCGGCGGATTCAGCGCGTTGTTGAAAGCGCTCAAACACATGACGCCGGAAGAAGTGCTGGAAGAAATTAAAATCGCAAAACTGCGCGGACGCGGCGGCGCCGGGTTCCCGACCGGTACCAAATGGGAGATGATGAAAAAAGCGCAGGCAGATAAAAAATATATTATCTGCAATGCGGACGAAGGCGACCCAGGCGCATATATGAACCGCAATGAAATTGAAAGCGACCCGTTTGCATTGATCGAGGGCATGCTCATCGGCGCATACGTGATGGGTGCTACCGAAGGCGTAATGTATGTGCGGGCAGAATATCCGCTGGCGGTGGAGCGATTCATCAAAGCCATTACCATTGTCAAAGAACGAGGATTGCTTGGAGAAAATATTTTTGGTTCATCGTTCGATTTTGAATTGACATACGTCGAAGGCGCCGGCGCGTTTGTCTGCGGCGAGGAAACAGCACTTATTTCCTCCATTGAAGGTAAAGCCGGCAGGCCGATTCCGCGTCCTCCCTATCCCGCACAAAAAGGATTGTGGGGCAGGCCGACGAACATTAATAATGTTGAAACGTGGTTCAACATTCCGTTGATCGTGACGATTGGCGGAGCGGAGTTTGCAAAATTCGGCACACCGGCCAGTACGGGAACGAAAGTATTTTCTCTTGTCGGAAAAATTAAAAATACCGGATTGGTAGAACTGCCGCTCGGTACTCCGCTCGAAAATATTATTTACTCGATGGGCGAAGGCACCGGCAATAAAAAACGTATTCGCGCGGTGCAGACCGGCGGCCCTTCCGGCGGATGTATTCCGGTGGAACATTTCAACACGCCGGTGGATTACGAATCGCTGACGACGCTCGGAACGATTATGGGTTCCGGCGGTATGGTGGTGATGGATCAGGATAATTGTATGGTGGATGTTGCGCGGTATTTTATCGAAGTAACGCACAACGAATCATGCGGAAAATGCACGCCATGCCGCGAAGGGCTTTCGCAGTCGCTTGCCCTTCTGAATAAAATTACACGCGGCGAAGCGACGATGGAAGATTTGGAGACATTAGAACGATTGGCATACGTCATTCGCGATTCTTCATTGTGCGCCTTGGGACAGACGAGTTCGAATCCGGTGCTGAGCACGTTGCGATATTTCCGCGACGAATACGAGCGGCATATTTTGCAGCATCGTTGCAAAGCCGGCGTGTGCGAAAATTTGTTTGTCGCGTTGTGCGAAAACAGCTGCCCGCTGCACATGAACATTCCGGGGTATCTCCAGTTGTTGAAAGAAGGACGATTGGAAGAAGCGTTCGAGTTGACGCTACGCGACAACCCGCTGCCCGGCACAGTCGGCAGAATTTGCTACTTCCACTGCCAGATGCGCTGCCGTCGAGATATGATCGATGAGCCGGTTTCTCAAGGTGAAATCCATCGCTATCTTGCGGACACAATGTATAAGATGGGAAAAGAAAAAGAAATTTATCAGCGCTTCATCAAAGAAAAACTTTCACCCACCGGAAAAAAAGTAGCCATCGTTGGCGCGGGACCGGCTGGATTGACGGCAGCATTTTATCTTGTCCGTCTCGGGCATCAAGTCACCGTGTACGACAGCCATCCGAAGGCGGGGGGAATTTTGCATTACGGCATTCCTGCCTACCGCCTGCCGAAAGATGTGTTGATGAAAGAACTCGGCTTGTTCAAAAAACTCGGTGTCAAGTTTGTCTTTAACACGCGCGTCGGCAAACAGATCTCGTTCAAAACGTTGCAACAGCAAAACGACGCCATCTTCCTCGCCATCGGTGCGCAGAAAGATATCGATCTGGATATTCCCGGAAAAGAACTTAACGGCGTGCTCGAAGGATATCAATTCCTTGAAGACTTTGCGATGGGCAAGAAACTTCCTATCGGCAAAAAAGTGGTCGTTGTCGGTGCCGGCAACGTCGCCATCGATGCTGCGCGTTCGTGCTTGCGTCTCGGCGCGGATGTAACCATTGTTTATCGCCGCGATCGAGACGAAATGCCTGCGAACCAACATGAAATCAAAGATGCGTTCGATGAAAACATCACATTTATGTTTATGTCTGCGCCGAACCGTATCATTGCTGACGCCAAAGGAAAAGTTGCCGCTTTGGAAATTCATAAAATGAAATTGGATGGTTTCGATAGTTCGGGCAGGAAGAAACCGATCGATACCGGTGAAGTGGCGCTGGTGGAATGCAACACCATTATTCTTGCCATCGGCGAGCGCGTGGAATTCGAACCGGCGAAAGAAATCGGTTTGGAACTGCGAAAGAACGGCGTGATCAAAGTGGCGCAACCGAATTACCGCACAAACATGCCGAAGGTGTACGCCGGCGGCGATGCGGTGACGGGGCCGGCGACGGTGTCTGAAGCGATGGGCATTGCGCGCAGCGCTGCTGAAGCTATCGATTTCGATTTGATGAAAGAGAAGCGTTTCCATTTTCTATTCCGTGAATTCCAATATAAAAATGAAGTGGCGCCGGAGCCCGCTGCCATTAAACAAATCGAACCCAAAAAACTCCCCGTGCGCGAACGCATCCGCACGTTTCAGGAAGTCCTTGCCGGCTATAGCGGCGAGGAAGCATTGCAGGAAGCAGACCGCTGCCTGCGCTGCGATGTGAAATGTCAAGATCATAACTAACACGGTGAAGGAGAACATGAAATGGATAAGAAAATGATCACCATCAAAATCAATGAACAAGAGTATCAAGTTCCAGACAGTATTACGATTCTTGACGCATGTAAGCGCGCGGGGATTGAAATTCCGACGCTGTGCTTTATGGAAGATGTTTCGCGCAATGCGTCGTGCGCGGTGTGTGTCGTGGAAGTCAAAGGCGCCCGCTCCTTAGTACGTTCTTGCTCCACATGCGTGCGGGAAGGTATTGAGATCACAACCACTTCTTCCCGCATTCGCGAAGCGCGAAAGACCAGTGTGGAATTACTGCTCGCCAATCACCCGAAAGATTGTTTATCGTGTTTGCGCAATCAGAATTGTGAATTGCAATCCATTGCTGCCGATCTCGGCGTGAAAGAAGCAAGGTTTGTTCGTACGAAAAAAGAAGAACCGTGCGACCTCACCTCGCCCTCGATCATGCGCGATCCGAACAAATGTATTTTGTGCGGCCGATGTGTCGCCGTGTGTGCCAATGTGCAAACAGTGTATGCAATCGATATTGCCAAACGCGGTATCAAAAGCAAAGTATCAACATACATGGAGAAAGGCCTCGGCAATGTAGCCTGCACCAACTGCGGTCAGTGCGCGCTGGTATGCCCGACCGGTGCCATCGTGGAGCGCGATGATACGGATAAAGTGTTTGAAGAAATTTTGAATCCGGACAAAGTCGTTATCGTGCAAACAGCTCCTGCTATCCGCATCGGCATCGGCGAAGCAATGGGCATGGCACCAGGCGCACTCGTCACCGGACAAATGGTGGCCGGATTGCGGCGGCTCGGCTTCGACAAAGTGTTCGATACGCAGTTCACCGCCGACCTTACAATTTTGGAGGAAGGGCACGAACTTCTCCGCCGCATTAAACACAACGGCACACTGCCGATGATCACCTCGTGCTCGCCTGGCTGGATCAAATTTGCCGAACATTTCTTCCCGAAATCGCTCGATCATTTGTCAACGTGCAAATCGCCGCAGCAAATGTTCGGTTCGGTCGCAAAAACGTTTTATGCCGCAAAGACCGGCATCGATCCACGGAAGATGGTTGTCGTTTCGGTCATGCCATGCACGGCAAAAAAATACGAAGCGAAGCGGCCGGAAATGATGAGTGCATTCGAGTACTGGAAAGATAAACGCGGCTGGTCGCAAGATGATGCGTTCTACGATGTCGATTATGTGTTGACCACACGCGAACTGGCGCGGATGTATAAGGAATCAGGCGTTCGGTTTGCTACGCTGCCATCGGAAGATTTCGACAGCCCACTCGGCGAGTCAACAGGCGCGGGCGTTATTTTTGGTGCAACCGGCGGCGTGATGGAAGCGGCGCTGCGAACGGTGTATGAAGTCGTGACCGGTACGCCGCTTGCCGATATTAATTTTACTCCTGTGCGCGGTATGGAAGGCATCAAAGAGGCAGAAGTTGAAATGGACGGACTCAAAGTCAAGGTTGCAGTGGCACACACGCTGAAACATGCGCGCACCCTGTTAGAGCAAATTGAAAAAGGCCAATCGCCGTACGCCTTCATCGAAATCATGACGTGCCCGGGTGGATGCCTTGGCGGAGGCGGGCAGCCGATTCCGACAACATGGGACATTCGCATGAAACGCGCAGAATCTATTTACAAAGAAGATTCCGGCAAACCGATTCGCAAATCGCATGAAAATCCTGAAGTGGCGGCTTTGTATAAAGAATTTTTGAAGGAGCCGCTCGGGCATCTTTCGCATTTGCTTTTGCATACCACCTATCAGCAGCGGGGATTGTTTGTGTGGAAGAAGAATGGCATGAAAAACGAAAAGTTAGAACTCGTTCAACAGTAAAGCTCATTTCACATCTCTCCGATCATGTTCATCGACGGAGAGGTGTGAATTTCTTGTGCGAAATGCCCTTGCAGGATTGGCAGATAAATAGTATCTTGCGCCCCGTAAGGTAAGGGTATGTTCCCTTACATTTTTGGAGATCTGTATGGCGCGGACATTTAAGTTGTGTTTATTGGACGAAAAATTTGCAATCAGTAGATTGCCACAGTTTGTGGAAATTCCTTCGGTCTTGGCACAAGGAGATCTGTGCTTTATTTCCCGCACCGATGAAGAACTGAGTGTGATTTGTCCCGAATTTATGGCTCCCAACAATGTCCAGCAGGTTTCGGGATACCGCTGCTTCCGTATTGTGAAAGGAACGACACCGGAAGATACCGGAGTCATTGATACGCTTGTTCACCCGTCGGCTCAAGCTGGCATCAGTATTTTTACTGTCTCGACATTTTCGACGACGTACATTTTCTTTTTAGAAGAAGATCTCGAAAAAATAACGCAGGCCATGCAGCAAGCCGGTCACGAATTTGTTGCCGAAGAGTAACGATTACTTTCTTCTCTGCTGAAGTTCGTTCAACACGCTGCGTACACTCAATCCGCGTTCCTGCAATAACACCATCAAGTGGTACAATAAATCGGCAGATTCTTCTGCGAGCCGTTCATCGTTTTGTTTCAACGATGCAATCACCACTTCTACACCTTCTTCACCGACTTTTTGCGCAATGCGCGTCATGCCTTCTTTGAACAGCTTCGTGGTGTACGAACCTTCCGGCATTTTTTGTTTCCGTTCGGCAATAACGGATTCAAGTTCAACGAGAATATCCGAAACGCCGGCAATTTCCGATTCACCAAAACAAGTGTATGTTCCGGTGTGGCACACTGGTCCGCGTGGATTTGCATAAATCAATAATGAATCATTATCGCAATCTGCATGAATGGAAACGACATCCAACACATTTCCCGATGTCTCGCCTTTTTGCCACAGGCGTTGTTTGGTCCGGCTCCAGAATGTAACGCGTTTATCGGCGAGGGTTTTTTCCGCCGCTTCGCGGTTCATAAAGCCGACCATCAACACTTGTTTGGTTCGTGCATCCTGCACAATGGCGGGCACCAGCCCGTTGAGTTTGCTAAAATTTAATTGATCGATCACAATCGCACCGCTACCTTATGGGTTCGTAAAAAAGTTTTTAATTCGTTGATGCTGATGATGCCGTAATGAAAAATCGATGCGGCAAGAATTGCATCGGCTCTGCCGCGCACAACAGCATCGAGTGCATGTTCTTTTGTTCCTGCGCCGCCGGATGCGATGACGGGAACCGGCACAGCATCGGCAAGTGTATTTAATAATTCTAAATCGTAACCGCTTTTTGTTCCGTCGCGGTCCATAGAGGTCACAAGTAATTCACCCGAGCCGCGTTCAACAACTTCTTTTGCCCATTGAATCGCGTCGCGTCCGGTCGGTTCTGTTCCGGCTTTGGTCCACACCGTCCACGAATTTCCCTGTCGTTTGACATCGATTGCAGTAACAACGGATTGTGCTCCAACACGCGCGCTTGCTTCACTGATAAATTCCGGGCGTGCGAGTGCAGCAGAGTTCAATGAAACTTTATCGGCACCGGCTTCGAGTGCGCGCACCACATCTTCCACGGTCCGCAATCCTCCGCCGACGGCAAATGGAATTTGAATCGCTTCGGCAATGCGTTCCACCATTTTCAAAAACGTATTGCGTCCTTCGAGCGTTGCACTGATATCGAGAAACACCAATTCGTCGGCGCCTTCATCGGAATACCGTGCGGCAAGTTCCACGGCATCGCCGGCATCGCGCAAGCCAAGAAAGTTCGTTCCTTTCACCGTGCGTCCGTCTTTCACATCAAGACATGGAATGATTCGTTTCGTTAACATACTGATTGAGAAAATGCTGATAGTTCTTGTAAAGAAATTTTATTTTCGTAAATCGCCTTGCCGACGACAACTCCGGCAACATTCGTTGTCGTAAGTTTTGTAAGATCATCGGTGGAAGAAATTCCACCGGAGGCGATAATCGTGATCGATGGATACGCGGAGGTCAACCGTCGATAAAAATCATCATTGATCCCGGCAAGCATGCCATCTCGTGAAATGTCCGTACAAATAAACGAGGTAGCTCCGCGCTGAACAAGATCGAAGATAAATTGTACCGGTTCGCGCTTGCTGTCTTCCATCCATCCGCTAATCGCCACAGAATTATTTTTGATATCGATGCCGATAATAATTTTATCGCCGGTGAATTTTTGCAGCCAGTACTGAGCAAGATCCGGTGATTTCACCGCAGCGCTGCCGATAACGACACGTTTAACGCCAAGCTGGAGAAGCAATTCGATATCTTCCGTGGCACGAATACCGCCGCCGACTTCGATTTCGATTCCCGGCACAGACAAAATTTGTTTCATCGATTCGATGTTGATTAATTTTTTTTCTTTTGCGCCCTGCAAATCGACCACATGCAAAAATCGCAATCCGGCATCGGCAAATTGCTGCGCGATAATTTTCGGCGATTCGGCATAGACCGTCTGCTGCGCATAATCGCCCTGGCGCAGGCGCACACATTTTCCATCATAAATATCGATTGCAGGAATGATTAACGTAGTTCGATAAAATTTCTTAACGTTTGAAGTCCGGCGCGG
>Ga0335069_10007991_pt1 | contig 15200 bp, 12 predicted proteins | sample Lox_Sample_11_FD_206714 | JGI IMG/M metagenome (GOLD analysis project Ga0335069, IMG submission 206714) | Soil microbial communities from Loxahatchee National Wildlife Refuge, Florida, United States - Lox_Sample_1.1 | ecosystem: Environmental > Terrestrial > Soil > Wetlands | place: USA... | reverse complement strand
GGGAGTTTCCGGCGGAAGTCATCACTGTGGTGGCATTCAGATGACTCCGATCAGGATCGCCGTCTTTTTCGGCATCGTCCTCTCCGTGTGGGCGGCCATGCACGGCTACGTGTTCTGGCGCCTGGCCACGGTGCCGTGGGTGGCGGCCCACGTGCCGCGCCGGGTGCTCCCCTGGTCGGCGCTGGCGCTGGCGTGCGGCTATCCGCTCGCCCGCACGCTCAACGCGAGGGGCTGGACGGCGGTCGGCGGCCCGCTCGAGTTCTTCGCGGCGAACTGGATCGGCGTGCTCTTCCTCCTGGTGGCGGCGCTCCTCGCGGCCGAGGTCGTCACGCTCGGCGGCGCGCTGCTGCCGCGGCTGGCGCCGGTCCTGCGCGGGTGGGCGGCGGCCGGCGGGCTCGCCCTCGCGGCCGTCGCCCTGGTGCAGGGCCTGCGGCCGCCGGTGGTGCGCGACTACGAGGTGCGGCTGGCCGGGCTGCCGCCGGAGCGCGACGGACTTGTGCTCGTGGCCGTGTCCGATCTCCACCTCGGCGCCATGATCGGCGGGCCCTGGCTCTCGCGCCTGATTGCCCGGATCGACGGCCTGAAGCCCGATGCCGTGGTTGTGGTGGGCGACCTGGTCGACGGCGAGGTGGGTCCGCTCGAGCCGTTGCTGCCGGTCCTGCGCACGCTGCACGCGCCGCTCGGAGTCTGGGCGGTGACCGGCAATCACGAATACTACGCGGGCCTCGAGCGCAGCGTGAAGCTGCTGCGGGCCGCGGGCTTCACGGCGCTGCAGGACCAGTGGAAGGAGATCGCGCCCGGCCTGACGCTGGCCGGAGTCGACGACATCACCGCGCGGCGGCAATCCGGGGAGGAAGGGGAGCCGGCGGGGCAGGCCCTGGCCGGCCACCCCGCGGGCGCCGTCGTGCTGCTGTCGCACTCGCCGCTGCAGGCGGAGGCGGCGGCCGCGGCCGGCGCCGGGCTGATGCTGTCGGGGCACACCCACAACGGACAGATCTGGCCGTTCACCTACCTGGTCCGGCTGTTCTATCCGTTCATGGGCGGGCGCTACGAGGTCGGCGGCATGCCGGTCATCGTGAGCCGCGGCACCGGCACGTGGGGGCCGCGCATGCGGCTGTGGCGCCCGGGCGAGATCCTGCGGATCACGCTCCGGTCGCCGCCGGCGCCGACCCGTTGAAGGCCGGACGCCTCCCGCCAAATGGTTCCGCCGCTCAGTCGAGGCTGGCGGCGGAGTTGCGTATTTATCGGGTCGAGCCCGAAACCACTCACAGGTGGTGATCTTCGTCGGTTGTCCGGCGGAGCGGACGCTGACTGAGACTGGAGGATTAGACGCGGCGCCGGGTCTTTTGTTTCGGCGCGCCCGGTGAAAAAGATCCCGCCGCCGCGGGGCGCGGGAATCCGGAGCGCCTCCTGCCGCTCTCATTTGCACCGATGCAAACCCGCGATATATTCCGCCCGCTTCCCCCGTTCCGTTCACCATGAAGACCCCTGCATTTGCCGGCCTGGGCTTGGGCGTGCTGTTCTTGGCGGCGTCGGCCGCCGCCGCGGTCCAGGAGCCGATCTACGACGGCCTGGGCACCTATTCGCGAAAGATCACGACCAATTCCGCCGGGGCGCAGCGCTACTTCGACCAGGGCCTGCGGTTCCTCTTCGGCTTCAACCACGGCGCCGCGATCCGGTCGTTCCAGGAGGCCGCGCGCGAAGATCCCACGTGCGCGATGGCCCACTGGGGCGTGGCCCTGGCCTGCGGCCCGCACATCAACTTTCCGCTCGTGCCCCCGCCGGCGGCGGAGCTGGCGTGGCAGGAACTCGGTCTCGCCCGGCAGCATCTGGCGCAGGCCTCGCCCGTCGAGCGCGACCTGGTCGAGGCGCTGGCGGCGCGCTACGCCCAGCCACAGCCCGACGACCGCGGCCCGCTGGACCGCGCCTACGCCGACGCGATGCGGCGCGTCTGGCAGGCGCACCCGGACGACGCCGATGCCGGCGTGCTCTTCGCGGAGGCGATGATGGACCTGCGGCCGTGGAACCAGTGGTCGCACGACGGCCAGCCGGAGCCCGGCACCGACGAGATCCTGGCGACGCTCGAGGCGGTGCTGAAACTGAACATCAACCATCCCTTCGCCAACCACCTCTACATCCATGCCGTGGAGGCCTCCCCGCACCCGGAACGGGCGCTGGCGGCGGCCGACCGGATGCGCGACCTCCAGCCGGGGCTCGCCCACAACGTCCACATGCCGTCGCACATCGACATCCGCTGCGGGCGCTGGTTTGAGGCGATCTCGGCCAACGTCAAGGCCGTGGCGGCGGCCAAGCGCTACCGGGCTGTCGCCGGGCCGGCCACCGGCATCCTCACGTTCTACGACGCGCACAACCAGCACATGCTCGCCTACGCCGCGATGATGACCGGCCAGGGTGAGCTGGCGGTGAGCCACATCCAGGCGATGGTCGCGGACATTCCCGAGGGCACGCTGAAGGAGTTCGCGTCGTACTCGGACGGCTTCGTCGCCATGCCCTACGAGGTGCTGCTGCGCTTCGGCCGGTGGGACGAGGTCCTGGCGATGCCCGAGCCGGCCGACTACCTGCCGTTCACCCGCGCGTTCCGGCACGCGGCGCGCGGCATCGCGCTGGCCGCGAAGGGCGACGTCAAGGCGGCGCGGGGCGAGCAGGAGCAGTTCCTCGCCGCGGCCAAGCTCATCCCGGCCGATGACATCATGGGCAACAATCCGACCCGCGACATCGCCGCGGTCGCCGCGCACATGCTCGCCGGGGAGATTCTCTTCCGCGACGGCCAGGTGGACGCGGGCCTCGCCGAACTGCGCGAGGCGGTGAAGGGCGACGACGCGCTGCATTACGACGAGCCGCCGCCGTGGATCCTGCCCGCGCGCCACTCGCTGGGCGCCGCGCTGATGCAGGCGGGGCGGTACGCCGAGGCCGAGCAGGTTTATCGCGACGATCTTCGCCATCTGCCGGATAACGGCTGGTCGCTCTTCGGGCTGGCCCAGAGTCTGGACCGCCAGGACCGGCACCAGGAGGCGATGGAGGCCGAGGCGCGGTTTGCGAAGATGTGGTCCAAGGCCGACATCCAGATCCACAGTTCCTGCCTGTGCCAGCCGGGCGTGGCGCTGGCCGCCGCCGGGCCGCAGTGACGCCAGTCGCTTGCAGCCGGCCCGGCGGCAAATGGCTTGTTGCGCGGGCGGATCGGCGCTAACTGGAGTTCGATGCCCACCCGGCGAGGATCGATCCGCCTGTTCCGAATCGCAGGGCTTAACGTCTACCTGCATTGGTCGTGGTTTGTGGTCGCCCTGTTCGCCGTAGCCGCCCGCCGCGGCATTTATGCCTCGCCGGCGTTCAACGTGCTCGAGTATCTGGCGTTGTTCCTGATCGTGCTTCTCCACGAGTGCGGCCACGCCCTGGCGTGCCGTTCGGTCGGCGGACGCGCTGACGAGATCGTCCTCTGGCCGCTCGGCGGCGTGGCGTACGTGCAGCCGCCGCTGCGGCCGGGACCCACGCTCTGGAGCATCGTCGCCGGCCCGCTGGTCAACGTGGTGATCGCCGGTGTGCTGTTCGCCTACGGCAGTTTCATCGGGCTACCGTTGGGAGAGCTGCCGGCGCAACCGTCCGATTCCGCCCTCTTCATTCAGGCGGTCTGGTACCTGAACTTCGGTCTGTTGGTTTTCAATCTGCTGCCCGTCTACCCGCTGGACGGCGGCCAAATCCTCCAATCGCTGCTCTGGTTCATCCTTGGCCGGGCGCGCAGCCTGATGGCGGCGAGCCTGCTCGGTTTCCTGGGGGTGGCGTATTTCTTTTATGTGGCTTGGGTCAGAGGCAATGCCTGGCTGGGAATTGTCGCCCTGTTCATTCTGGCGACCTGCTGGCAGGGTTTCCTCAATGCGCGGCACTTGGTGCGGGCGGGACGCGGGCCGCGCCGCCCCGGCGCCATGTGTCCGGGCTGCCAGACGGCGCCTCCCGTCGGCCAATGGTGGACCTGCAGCGCGTGCGGCCGCCCGTTCGATGTTTTTGCAGGCGAAGCGGTGTGTCCGAATTGCGGCACGCGATTCACCGGCGCGCGGTGCCTCAATTGCGGCGAGACCCATCCGATGAGCGAATGGCACGTCTCCAATCCGCCGTTGAGGGATGCGAGGTCCGACTGACGGCGGGCGCCGGATTGGGCCGACGGGCGGAGCCTTCCGCCAGCGGGCTGACGGGGTGGCCGGGAAGAACGATTGCCATTAACTGGCAATAACCTAATCCCGACGACACGCGGAGGCTTCCTTTACTGCGCGTTTACCACTGGGATGTGGACGGGCCGGTGCGCGGGATTCTAAACTCCGCGTCCGATTCGAGCATTCCGTCCACTCCGGCACCGGCTGCAGGTGAAGCCCCCGCCAGCCCGCTGGTGACTGCGAGGCAACTGCCATCACCCCATGAACTGGAGAACGATTCTGCTGCCGAGCGCTTACCTGGCGCTGTATGCTCTCTGTGCGTTTGCGATCATCTGGTGGGAACGGCGCAAGCGCGGGATCCGCGTGCCCTTCGCGCAGGATTTCCGCCTGCTGCGCACGGCCGGGGAGCACCAGCTCAAGGATGTCGCGAAGATGGATCGGGAGGTGGCCCAGCTGTCGCTGTGGGCCGGGGTCGTGCCCTGCGTCATCGCGCTGATCGTGCTCGCCGCCGTGAGCGGCCTGGACGGCTGGAAGATGTGGTCGGCGATCGGGCTGGTCCTGGCGCTGTTCGTCGCGGCGCTCGTCCTGTCGGTGCGCTGGTACCTGCGCCAGCTGGTCGGCCGGGCGCAGGGCTATCTCTCGCTCTTCGGCGAACGCGTCGTGGCCGAATGCCTGGAGCCGATGAAGGCGAAGGGGTGGCGCGTCTTCTACGATGTGCCGTGCGAGATCGGCAAGGAACGGTTCAACATCGACCAGGTGGCGGTCGGCGCGGGCGGCGTTTTTGCGATCGAGACCCGGACCCAGCGCCGGAACGGGGCGCGCGAGGGGCACGACGACTACAAGGTTTTCTTCGACGGCGAGCAGCTGAACTGGCCGTGGGGCGAGGATCAGGACGGAACCGACGAGGCCCTGCGCGGCGCGCAATGGCTGCAGCAATGGCTCGAAAAGACGACGGGCCAGAAGGTCGAGGTGGTGCCGGTGCTGGCCCTGCCGGGCTGGTACGTGGAAGCCAAGGCCAAGGCGGCCGTGCGCGTGGTGAGCCCGTCCTGGCTGCCCGACCTGCTCACGGGCCGCGGCGACGGCATTCTCAACGAGCAGCAGGTCGAGCTCTGCAACCGGCAGCTCGAACAGCGCTGCCGCGACGTCGCCTACTGACGGCTCACTCCCGCGGGATCCGGTTGTCCGTGCGGAGCACGGCCACCGGGGTCTTGGTCTTCACCCAGAGCTCGGCCTCCTTGAAGTACTTGGCCCCGACGTTCTCGAGGGCCTCACCGACCGTTTTCACCGGAAGCTGCCGGCCGCGCTTGGAGGCGTTGAAGTCATAGGCGCCGCGGAAGATGCGCTCCGGGGCGGTCACCGGGCTCTCGTCCTCGGGGATCTGCAGGACCCAGCCGGTGAGATCGTCCTTGGGCAGCCGGTGCTCGGGATCGGAGATGAGGATGAGCAGCTGTTTCTTCACCGGCGGCGGCGCGTCGTCGGCGGGATCGGGCTGCACGACGACGTTGATTTCCTCGATGATGCGCCGGAGCAGCGCCGGCTCGACGTGGTGTTTCTGCAGGATTTCCGCAACCTTGCTGACATCGATTTTGGGCATGGGGCGATGGGATCAGTGCGCGGGGCGTGGCTATTCAAAAAGGGGCGGCCAGCTTGGGGGGGCGGTTCCGCGTGTGCAAGCCCCGGGCTTCCTCCGGGGTCGAGGGGCGGGAGTCGGGGGACGAGGGCGGCCATCTGAGAGTTCCGAAGTCCGGCTTACGAAATACGATTTCGCAGGCTGGCACTCGACGCTCGGCTCTCGTCACTCGACGATCGAATCCGGACCTTCCCGGTTGGGCTGCGCGAGCAGGCCGGGGTAGGGTTCGGCTGGATACAGCTGGCCGGGCTCGGCCAGCAGGTGGCGGTCGCAGACGGCGAAGAGCGCCGCCGCGGTCTCGGCGCGGCGCATCCCGTGCAGGAAGGCGCCCGCGGGATCGACGCCCTGGCCGACGAAGTTGAGGAACTTCTTCATGCGGGCGACCTGCAGGCGCTCGGGCACGCCGGGCGTGGCGAGGGCGTCGTAGAGATGCCCGATGTAGCCGCGCACCTCGGCGAGGGTCACCGGGGTGACGGGGCGGCCGGCGAAGCGCTCCCGGCACTGGCGGAAGATCCAGGGGTTGCGGATCGCGTGGCGGCCGAGCATGACCCCCGCTGCCCCGGTGGCGGCGAGGACCTCGGCGGCGCGGCCGGCCGACGTGATGTTGCCGTTGGCCAGCACCGGGCAGCGCACGGCGCGGACCGCCTGGGCGATGCGGTCGTAGTGGACCTCGCCGCGATACATCTCCTGCACCGTGCGGCCGTGCACGGTGAGCAGGTCGATGCCGTGCCGGTCGACCCGTTCGAGGATGCGCTCGAAGTTCCCGCAATCCGCGAAGCCGAGCCGGATCTTGACGGTGAGGAGCCCGGGCACGGCGGCGCGGAGCGCCCCGAGGATCTCGTCGATGCGCGCCGGATCGCGCAGGAGGCCGCCGCCGACGTTCTTGCGGTAGATCTTGGGCGCGGGGCAGCCGAGGTTGAGGTCGATGCCCGCCGCGGGCGTGGCGAGGAGGGCGCGCACGGTCTCCAGGAGGTGGGGCACGCTCTCGCCGATCAGCTGGGCGAAGACCGGGCGGCCGGTGCGATTTTCCGTGATCGCGCGCAGAATATGCGGCTCCGGGCGCGACTGGGAATGCACCCGGAAAAACTCCGTGAAGAAGAAGTCCGGCGCCCCGTAGCCGGCGATGACCTGCATGAACGCGAGATCGGTCACGTCCTGCATGGGCGCCAGGGCGGTCCACGGCTGGCCGGCCAGGATCGGCGGCGGCAGCGCGCGCGGCGATGCCGGCGCCGCGCGGGACCGGTCCGGCGCGGAGGGAATCACGAGAGCGGGGATGCCGGTCCGGCCGCCAGGGGCGTGGTCATCCATGCGTCAGGGCGGCCTGCCGCCGGCGAACCCGGGGGCTCCGGCGGGCGCCGGCACCTAGGATTTCTCCCCGCCTTCCCCGCCTTCTTCCTCCTCGCCCTCTTCGTCGTCGTCCTCCTCTCCCTCCTCCTCCTGCTGCTTGAGGACCCGCTCGAGGATCTCGCTCATGTCCTCGACCGCCTCGAACACCTTCTGGGCGACAAAGATCGGCTTCTTCTGCTGCAGGGCCAGGACGATCGAGTCACTCGGCCGCGCATCGACCTCGATGATCTTGCGGCCGAGTTCGTTGCGCATGTGCAGGATGATCCGGGCGTAGAAGGTCCCTTCGCTGACATCGTTGATGACGACCCGCTCCAGCCCGACGCTGAGCCCGAGGAGGATGCTGCCGATGAGATCGTGCGTCAGCGGTCGCTCCTTCTTGATCCCGTTCAGGGTCATCGAAATCGCATTGCCCACGCTGTGGTCGACGTAGATGACGAACGCCTTGCCGTCATTGCCGAGAAACACGGCGCAGCCGTTGGCCGTGGGCATGACCCCCTTGACGGCCACTTCGACGACATCGTTCTGCATGGGCGAAATCTGCGGAAGGGCGGTGGAAAGCGCAAGTCGCGAGAAGGCGTTGCGTCGGGCTGGACGTCCGCTGCGCCGCTCTCAGATCCACATCGGACGAGAGTGCGAGAACGATTGCGATTGGGAGAGCGAGCCTGTCAGAAACCCGCGAGGGCGATGCCCCAGGTCCGGGCCTGGGAGACGACGGCGGCCCGGTCGAGCACGATGACCTTGCCGGCCTCGAGGGCGGCGGCGGCGATGCCGGCCTCCCGCATCGTTTCGAGGGTGCGGCGCCCGAAGACCGGGACGTCGAAACGGTAATCCTGGCCGGACTTCACCGTCTTGACGAAGAGGGCGTGGTCGGTCTTGAAGGCCCCGGCGCGCCGGAGCATCGCGTCGGTGCCCTCGAAGGCCTCGACGGCGAGGACCGTGCCCTTGCGCACGACGACGCCCTGGCCCACGTCGAGCCGGGCGATTTCACGGGCGACGTGGATGCCGTGGTCGAGGTATTCCCGATCGATGGGGAAGCGGCCGCCGGTCATGACGCCGGTGACGGCCAGCTGGTCCTCGAGGAAGCAGCGGGCGTCGAGGAGCGTGACGCCGAGCTTCTCGATCTCCGCAGCGATGGCGCCGAAGATGGTCTCGGCGTTGCGGCGCTTGAGGGAGAGCAGGATCCGGGCGGTCTTGAGATCGGGATGGAGCCCCTTGAACAGCCGGCGCGGCGCGATCTGCCCGGCCATGTAGGCGTAGCCCGCGCCGAATTCCTTGAGCGCGCGGAGCATCCGGCCGAGCTGGCCGACGAGCAGCGTCGCGCGGTCGCCGGGGGCGAAACTCCCGACCAGCTCGGGCGGCGTCTCCCCGTCGAGGGCGACCAGTTTCAGGGGGATGCCGGCCTGCCGGATCGCGGCGGCGACGCGGACGGGGTAGTCACCCTGGCCGGCGATCAGCGCGATCGGCCTGCGCGGATCGAAGCCGGCCGGGAGCAGGGAGGAGGACGGGGTGGTCACTGCAAGCCCGATACCGAACGCCGCCGGGAACTGCAAGGGGTAAGCGGGAAGGGGCAGGCGCCAGGGCACGCGCGCACGGCCATGAATGCGAGTCCGGTCGCCCGGCACGGCGCTCCCGCTCGCTGCTCGATGCTCGCCGCCCGCTGCCGGCCATCACGCCTGGGTGCCGTAGTATTTCTTGTAGCTGCGGTAGTACCGGTAGTTCGTGTAGTACTCGATGCGGCGCGGCGAGAGGCCGTTGAGCACGATGCCGAGCAGGACATTGTTGCTGTCGCGCAGCATGCGCACGAACTGGCGGACGTGCTTGCGGTAGGCGCGGTTGAACCGGCACACGTAGATGAGCTCGTCGGAGTGCTCGGCGATCAGCAGGCTGTCGGAGACCGCGGCGACCGGCGGCGAGTCGATCACGATCAGGTCGAACCGGCGCTTCATCTGCTCGAGGAACTGGCCGAACACGGGATTCTCCAGGAACTCGGTGGGCGTCTTCGAATGCCCGCCGGAGCGGAGGAGGAAGAGGCTGTCGGCGATCTTGGTGACGCCGAGCTGCGGGTTCGCGAGCAGGTCGCCCTGGAGGTTCGCGCCCGCCTCGGCCCAGGCGAGGAGCCCGGCGTCGTTGGCCAGCCCGAAATGGCGGTGCAGCATGGGCCGGCGCAGATCGCAATCGACGAGCAGGGTGTTCCGGCCGTGGCGGGCGAAGGCGCCGGCGAGATTGCAGGAGATGAGAGTCTTGCCCTCGCCGGGAATGGTGCTCGTGACGAGGATGATCTTCGGGTAGTCGAGCTTCGACTGGATCTTGACCGCGCTGTAGACGCTGAGGAAGGCCTCCACGCCGGGCGTGGCCTTGACCTTGATGGCGAGCTGGTGCCGGTCCTCGTCCCTCACGCCGCCCAGGTCCGGGATGATGCCGAGCAGGGGCGCGCCGATGAACGATTCGACGTCCCAGGCGCTCTTGATGCGGTCGTCGACCAGGTTGAGGCCGAAGGCGACGCCGAAGAAGACGGCGAGACCGACGAGGACGCCGGTGCGGACGACCCGCACGGCGTTGGGGGAATAGGGCTTGAAGCCGGGCGTCGCGCGGTCGAGCAGGCTGACCGGGATGTGGTAGTCGAGCCCCTTGGCGGTGGTGGTCTTGTTGAGGCTGTCGAGCACCTGGGTGTAGGCGTTCTTGGCGACCGCGGCCTGGTCCTCGAGGGCGTGGTATTCGACCTTGAGGTCGTCGAGCCGCACCTGTTCCTGCTCCTGCCGGGCGTACTCGGCCTCGAGGGATCGCTCGGACTGGCGCGCCTTGTCGAGGCTGGCGGTGAGGTCGGCGATCGCGAGATCCAGGGCGTCCTTCATCTGGTCCCGCAGCAGCTTGATCGTCTGCGCGACCTCAATCATCCGCGGATGGCGCTCCAGGTAGCGCTCGCTGAGGACGGACTGGGTCTGGGTCGCCTCCGCCAGCTTGGCCTTGAGTCCGGGGATCGTGCCGTGGTTCGCGACATAGGAGATCTCCAGCAGGTCGCGGCCCTCCTGCCGGAAGCTCTGCACCTGGTTGAAGTAGACCTCGAGATTGAGCCGGTCGAGATGGGCGGTCGTGCGGGCGGCGTTCACGCTCTTCAGGCGGTCGGTGACGATGTTCAGGCTGTCATCGAGCGAGATGAGGTTGTGCGCCTTCTTGTACTCCTGCAGGCGATGCTCCTTTTCCTCGTACTCCTTCTGCAGCTCGAGCGCGCGCCGCTGCAGGAACGCGACCGCCTCCTCGTTGGATCCGCCGCTCTTCGCCATCAGGTAGTTGACGAATTGCTCGTAGAACCGGTTCGCCACGAGCGCGGCCGCCTCCGGGTCGCGGTGCCGGGCGGTGATGAGGATGATCAGGCTGCCGTGCACGGACTCGGCGTAGACGGTGCCGAGGACGGCGGCCGGGGACGGCGGGACGGCGCCCGGAGGGAGATCCTGGAGGTAGGGCCGCTGCAGGACCTTGACCTCGGCGGGGGTGAGCGATTCGACGACCTTGGCGCGCAGGCTCGCGCTGTTGAGGCGCTGGAGGTAGGTGTTGATGTCGATCTCGGAGCGGGGCGTCTGGTCCATCACCTGGTCGACCATGACGATCTTGTCGGGGCGCTCGAACTGCATCGTCGCGCGGCTCTCGAACATGGGCGTCACGTGCATCTGGTAGTAGCCCAGCGGCAGCGCGACGAGGACCGCCGCGGGCAGGGCGATCCAGAGGCGCTCCCGGATCATGACGTAGTAGTCGCGGAGCGTGTGCCGCTCGATCAGGTGCTCGTCGCGGTCGTCCGCCGCGCCGACGGCGGGGGCGGAGGCGGGGGGCTCCGGCATGAGGGGAAGGGCCATGACAGGTGCTCAGATCAGGCGCTCGGGGACATAAATGATGTCGCCCGGCTCCAGCAGCAGGGTGTCATCGGTCCCCCGGCTCCGGTCCCGGCCCTTGATCAGGCCGTCCACGTCGATGGTGAAGACCTTCTTCGTCCCGCCGGGCAGGATTCGGGTGACGGTGACCGCCGAGCCCTTGGCGATGTCGGTGAAGCCGCCCGCGCGGATGATGGCCTGGTAGACGGTGAGGGTGGACTCGGTGGGCAGGGAGATCGGTCCGGGGCTCTTCACCTGGCCGTCCACGGTGACGGTCCGCGGGGCGTAGTCCTCCACGGAAACGGTGACCTGGGGATTGCGCAGGTATCGGCCGTCGCGATACGCCGTTTCGATGACTTGCTGCGCCTCGTTGATGGTGAGGCCGGCCACGTGGACGTCGCCCACGAGGTAGAGGTTGACATTGCCCCGGGCGTCGATGCGCGAGAGCGTCGACAGGTCCGGCTCGCCGAAGATGACGATTCGGAGGCGATCGGTGGTGGTCAGCCGGTAGATGAAGTCCCGGCGGGCCTCCTCCCCCGCGCCGGCGGGCGGTGCGGCGGGCGCCGTCTGCGCGTCGGCGGGGGCGAGCGCAGCCCAGGCCCAGAGGAGCGCGCCGAGGGCCGCGGCGACCGGGAGGCAGCGGGGAGGACGGAGCATGACGGTCAGAACCGGACGGAGAGATTGCAGGTGACGGTGTAGCGCGCGAACTGGGAAAAGGCGATATTGGAGCCGTTGTCGGTGTAGGTGTAGGCGAGCGCCGCGGAGACCTTGGAAAACAGCGGCGCGCTCACCCCCGCATTCCAGGTCCAGGCGTGATCCCGCCGGCCGCCGCCGGCGAGGCCGAGGAAATCGCTGGTGGAATACTCGACCCCGGCGTCGAGCACCAGCTTGACCTTGAGCGCGGGTTTCAGGTTGGCGGAGAGGCTGAAGGCGGTGGTGTCGACCGAGATGTCGGTCGCGGTGGTCGTGAAGTCCTTGCTCGCGGCGGCGCTGACCAGCACCCGCTTGTTCACCGGCCACGCGAGGGCGAGGCTCGTCGTGAGCGCGTCGTAGCGCCGGCCCTGGGCCCCGTTTTCGTCGCGCCATTGGTAGCCGAGGCGGATGCTGCCGTTGAGCTTGGCGAGCACGCTGCCGGACGCGCCGGCGGTCACCGCCTGGTCGAGGGTGTGCGTCCCGCCCTCGGCGGCGCCGCCGCGGATGCGATAGCCCCCGAGGAAGTCGAGCTTGGAGGTGTACGCGTAGAAGATGTCGACGGCCTCGGAGTAGGACGAGAGGTTGAACAGGCCGGGGTTGTCCACGTAGTCCTGGAGGCTGAAACCGGTCGCGCTCGTGAAATAGTAGCGCTCGTTGATCGGGTAGCGCGCGTTGAGCGTCGCGCCGTAGTTCCAGGAGGTGGCGCGGACGTTGGCGGCGGCGTCGCTGCGGCTGTCGCGGCGCACCGACAGGCCGGCCGAGCCGGTGAGCCGGCCCTGGTCCTTCGTCAGGTCGACGCTGAAGGACGGGTTCGTGTAGTTCTCGGCGGTGAGGTCCACGTACCGCGCGACGGCAACGGCGGCCGCGGCGTGAACCCCGATGAGGCCGGCGCGCCGGTTGTAGTCGGCGCCCAGCGAGGCCACCTGGCTCGAGTCGCCCGCGCCGCCCGCGCGCACGAAGACGTTCGAGTCGTAAGCGATGCCGTACGTCGCGGTGACGCCGATCTGGTTGCGCCCCTCATCGAACTCGATCAGCGCGGCGCCGCGCGGGGCGAGGACGGCCAGGGCCGCCAGCGCCACGATCGTTCGGCCGGTCGGGGTGGGCGCGGGGAGCAGGGAAGGCAAGGCTCAGCCTCCGGTGCTGAGGGTGGACGGGCTGACGGTCAGGGGCACCGGCAGATTGGCGGGCACCACGGCCCGGGCCTGGATGTCGGGGGCGCCGCCCGCGTCGGCCGTGCCGAAGACCACGACCTTCTGGGCACGCTCCGCGGCGGCCACCTGCGACGCGACCTGGTTGGCCGCATCCTGGTCCAGCGGCATCACCTGGATCTGCACCACCGCCATCTGGCCGCCGTGCAGGGTCTGCCCGACGCTGCCCGGCGCCGCGCTGGACGGGGTCACCGTGGCGTCGCCCGCCAGCATGAGGACGCGGGTGACCTGGTTGTTCACCTCGATGACGACCTCCTTGCCGCGGATGTTGACCTGCGATTCGGGCGTCAGGTACACCATCGAGGAGCCCGCGGCGAGCTGGTTGGTGGTGATGATCACGCGCCCCTGCTTCACCATGGCGACCGTGTCGGAGACCGAGGGCTCGATCACCGCGGTGTCGATGCCGGCCGGAAAGGGCTGCTGAACGAACTTGCGGATCTCGACGATCGTCTGGGCGTCAATGAAGATGCTGGTGCCGTTGGAGTACACCAGGATGGCCGAGGCCGCCGGGCCGGTCTCGACCCACATGCCCTGCGCGACGACCGAGTCGCCCTTTTTCAGCGCCGCCGCATGGCCGGAAACCGTGAAGGTGACCGCGCCATCGGTCTCCGCGACGAAGACCTTGCCCGGCACGCTCTGCTGCCCCCGCACGGCCGCGCAAAGAGCGCAGCACAGGGCCGTTCCGATCAGGATTCTGCCTGCCGTTTTCATGGATTGCCTTGGTAAACTGGGTGGTTGAACGCCGGGGTTTCGCGTAGGGTGAAGCCCCCAGTTTTGGCAAACTACTTGAAGTACTATTCAACGACAAGATTAAGGATCCGTCCCGGCACATATATGACTTTTTTTATAACCTTTCCGGCGAGGTGCGGCGCGACTTTGGGATGGGCCTTGGCGAGGGCCAGCGCCCCGTCCTCGGGCAGGCTGGGCGGGACCAGCAGGTCGCCCCGGAACCGGCCGTTGACCTGGATCACCAGTTTCACCTGTTCGACAACGAGTTTGGCGGCGTCGCAGGCGGGCCAGGGTACATTCTGGATCGAGGGCGTCCCGCCGAGCCGGGCCCAAAGCTCTTCGGCGATGTGGGGCGCGAAGGGGGCCAGCAGCTGCAGGAAGGCCAGGACCGTGGGCCGGCTGACGGCGGGCGCCTTCTGGACCGCGTTCACGAAGATCATCATCTGCGAGATCGCGGTGTTGAAGCGCAGGCCGCCGATGTCGTCGCCCACCTTCCGGATGGTCTCGTGGAGGAGCCGGTCGAGCGCGGGCGACTCGGGCGCCGCCGCTGAAATCTTCGGGTTCGGCCGTCCGTCCTCGCCGAGGCATTCGCGCCAGACCTTGTTCAGGAAGCGGAACACCCCCTCGATGCCGCGCGGGTTCCAGGGCTTCATCGCCTCGAGCGGGCCCAGGAACATGAGGTAGAGGCGCAGGGAATCCGCGCCGTAGTCGCGGATGACGGCGTCGGGGTTGATGACGTTGCCGCGGCTCTTCGACATCTTTTCGCCGTCCTCGCCCAGGATGATGCCCTGATGGAACAGCTTCCGGAACGGCTCGGGCTGCGGGACGACGCCGACGTCGTGCAGCACCATGTGCCAGAAGCGCGCGTAGAGCAGGTGCAGCACCGCGTGCTCCGCGCCGCCGACGTAGAGGTCCGGCGTGCCCCAGTACTCGAGCAGCCGGCGGTCCGCGATGGCCCCGGGGTTCCGCGGGTCCAGGTACCGCAGGTAGTACCAGCACGAGCCGGCCCACTGGGGCATGGTGTTGGTTTCGCGCCGGGCGCGGACCCAGGTGTCGCCGGCCGGCCGCGGCCGCGCGGCCGGCACCGCCGCGCCGGTGGCGAAATCGTACCAGACGTCCACCCAGTCGGCGACATTGGCGAGCGGGCTCTCGCCGGTCCCGGAGGGCAGGTAGGACGCCACCTCGGGCAGCTCCAGCGGCAGGGCCGCGTCGGGCAGGCCGAGCGCGAAAAACGACTGGCCGGCCTGGGTGTAGGTGACCGGCTCGGCCGGCTGCGGCGCCCGGCCGCCGGCGCAGGCCCGGCGGTAATCGGCCTCGTTGACCCAGACGACGGGGAACGGCTCGCCCCAATAGCGCTGGCGCGAGAACAGCCAGTCGCGCAGCTTGAAATTGACCTTCGGCCGGCCGCGCCCCTTGCCGGCCAGCCAGGCGACGATCCGCTCCGCCGCCGCCGCGACGCCGAGGCCGTTGAGCGAGACCTCGTCGTTGGCGCTGTTGATCGCGGGCCCGTCCCCGACGTAGGCCTCGCCGGCGAAACCCGCGGGCGGCTCGACCGTGCGGATGACCG
>Ga0335069_10007990_pt1 | contig 15200 bp, 14 predicted proteins | sample Lox_Sample_11_FD_206714 | JGI IMG/M metagenome (GOLD analysis project Ga0335069, IMG submission 206714) | Soil microbial communities from Loxahatchee National Wildlife Refuge, Florida, United States - Lox_Sample_1.1 | ecosystem: Environmental > Terrestrial > Soil > Wetlands | place: USA... | reverse complement strand
ACCTTGGCAACTCGGACGAGGAAAGCACCGGACCCGGACCTTCGCGATGCGGTTGAAAAGAAGTGAGACCGGGAATATGGCGTTTCATGTCGTTAGCTCCACAGGTTGCGAAAAAGAATTCAGTTTGCAGACCAACCGATCGCGGTCCTCGGTGGTTTCCTTTTCGAGCTGAGTAATAAAGGATTCAACCAATTCACGGCTCGCGCCGCGAAGCGTCTCGGTGCCACAGAAATGTGCGGCATAGGCTTTCACGAGATTGGGATCGAGGTTGTGCTGCCGGATGAGGAGGCAGAGCTTATCCTTCAGGCGAGGATGACCGTTGCCGTTGTTCGCGCCGTTTGAGGGCGGGGGAAAAGCTGGTCGCTCATAACTCCGAGACGGAGCGGAAGAGCCCGTAAGCGAGCCCAGCTCCTCGACAGAGCAAAGACCGATTCCGTAAGCCTTGCGAAGGGCACGGTTGACAGCCCGAGTTTCGGCCACGCGCATCTCAGCGCCTTGTACAAGAGACGACACATTTGAGGGATCAGCGTCACCGTATCCCACAAAGCCTTTCGAGCCTGGAGCCCGATAGACTGTTGCTTTGAAGACCCACCGATTCGCCGAAGGATCAGAAACGTCCTTTTGAAGGGCCGTCTGGATCCCAGAACACCGCTTACGCTGACTTAGTCGGAGGAGGCCGGCGTGTGTGACATACCATCGTCCATCTAGTAACTGCAGGTCGCCCGCAGCTACTGAAAGTGAGTGAGTAACCGTTAACTCTCGCAACGCGCGAAGTGCTCCGCGAGGAGCATCGCCCCACAGTTGGTACGCTAGTTTTGAGTTTGCGCGAAAAGTTATGATTCTTTTTTTGTTCATGAGCTTGCCTCTTGGACGCCTAAGATTGCCCTACCAATCCAATTGCGAGCTGCGGCATGTTCTTCCATTGCGTTGAGCAGCCTCAGCGAGGTAAAAAGGAAAGTTGGCATGTCCGAGCCAGTCCTTATTGGGGTGCGTCCGTAATCCCCATGGGGATATTTTATATCGATAGATATATACAATGTCAAGGAAAACCACTGCCATTAAGGCTGTGCCCATAGATTGGAAAGGGACCGGGAGAAGAGTTCGAGAGCTTCGAGGGTTTGATATGACACAAGCGGAACTTGCACATCGGATCGGGGTCAGCCAGGGGTATTTGTCAACCGTAGAGCACGGGCAACGTGAAATTGGTGCGGAGGTGTTGCTTGCCATCAGTCGAGAATTCGGTAAGTCGATGGAATGGCTTCTCACGGGCGAAGAATAGATTTGCGAGCCAGGTGATCTGCTTGCAACTCGCCGCACCGCGTTACTGTCCTGTTTAGCGAGAATCGCGTGAGAGGCGTTTCCAGAACTCGTAGAAACAGGCGCGCGGTTACGAGCCCGATTCCGCAAATCATCGCGCAAATTCCACAACAAGGGCAGACTGGCGGGAAGTTGGGTTCTAATATCACCATGCAGTTGTCGGCCCTTTGGTTGGAGAGGATGTCGGCAGCCGACCGGAGAACCGTGCTGGCCCGACAGAAGGCATGGCTGACTCAAATTTCCCCGGGTGCACTTCGCGTGCTTGACGAGATCATCATCCGACAAGCGGTGACACTCGGTTGGCGGATTGAGCTGAGCGAGTGGGTTTTGTGGCGCCAAAGTGAATGGGTGTCGGCACCCGATGGACTAGGACTCCTTCGGCGTTTTCACCGTTCCATTGAACGCGCCGCACGTATTCATCAGGGGCTCGAGAAGCCGCCTCTCGACGACCCAGGCATATATTCATTCAAGCGTGAGACAGTCAAAGAACTGAATGAGGTACTAGGAAAGATGCGGGAAGCCCGACGGGTTCACTCACGCCATGCGTATCGCGATTCGGATACTGATCTTGTAGCCCGCTTTCTGAACCTAATCAAACGAAAGTCTAGGACAGTACCTAACCTCGCTCGGAACTGGCACAGGTGGAAGAAATTCCTCAGCGAGCGGTCCGCCGAGTTGAGGGTGTGCTTGACTGCAGCTCGAGCTCGTCCTGCGAGTCTATTCGATTCATGGTTCTCTTGGTGCAAAGGAGTCGATCAGGAATGGGTCCGTCAGACCATTTCGCGGCTCGGCAGTTCCCCTAAGAAGCCGGCCGCTGGCGTGAAATTGTATGGTTCTGCTCGGTCTCACTTATAGTCTCCCTTTATCCTCCTACCTAAGCTGTCCATGTCAGACAACTTGCACCACGCTAGGTGCACAAATGGAGGCATGACAATGATGAATCCTGATGATGCATCGGCAAAATCAGATACAAACAGCGGCGCTTTCACCGAGGAAGTGAAAAGCTTCACGGCCAACAGTTCCAGTAACTCGCCATCTCCAATGGAAGAATCGTCAGCCGCACAGAAGCTGCCCACACACAAAGCGACGGGCCCTCGAACGAACATTGGGAAACAGAGGGCAAGCCGCAACGCGACCAAACATAGATTGTTTACCAAATACATTGTGCTACCAGGCGAGTCTCGAACCGAATATGAAAGACTCTTGGCCGGACTGAAAGAAGACCTTCGACCCGTAGGTGTCCTTGAAGATTTGATCGTGGAAAAGATAGCAACGATAGTGTGGCGCTATCGCCGTCTGCTTCAGGCTGATGCCGCTGAGATTCAGAAAAACAAACAATTCGTGGAGTGGGATCAACAGAATCCACAAACCATAGAACCTGTTGAGATTCAAAGGACATTTTCAGTGGTGCCCGCGGTAAGTAGGGGCCTGATCCTTAATATCTATGATCCAAAGACACTTTCTCACTGTTTGAGTTCGCTTGCAGAACTACATCAACAAATTGAAGCAAATGGTCTCGACAGAGTGAGCGACACTGTTGTTTTAGAGAGAATCTACGGTGATCGCGAGGGGATTCGAGCGCGAGAGGATCTCTACGATTTGTACCTACTCTGGCTCGCGAGTGCCGAGATCCCGGATGAGGAGCGCATGCGTGTGGGTTATGCATCGCGTGATCAATGTCGCGAGAAAATTATCCGGGGAATAAGGGCGGAGATTCGTCGCCTTAGACAATTCCAGACAAAAAAGGGCTCGGTTGAGACCGCAAGGACACAGCTTGAAATTCTGAGTCGGAGCGTGCCGGATGGCCCCGGACTCGATCGCTTACTCCGTTGTGAGGCGAGTCTCGAGCGTGCATTCGAACGTGCACTCAGCCAGCTTGAACGCCTTCAGCGCATGCGACTGGGTCAGCCAGTCCCGCCCCGCATCGAACTGGACGTGAAGCACTGAAGCGGGGTTTGGGGTAAGCACGGGAAAGAGGAAATTGCAAAACGAACTCAGCCAACTCTCGAAGAATCTAACAGTTGCCTATTTCTGAATCTCGTTTCTGACGGCTCCGCGTGTTCACAAGAGGCCATTGCAGTGGAACTGAAAAGACCTGGAGACGCTATACAGGCCGACAGGCGACACGCGACAGGGGACTGAGATTGTCGATTCTGAAGAGGTGTTCTTCTCACGCAACTCCATAGCCATGGCTCTCAATCTGAATTCTTCGGCATCGGTACGAAGACCCTTACAGCAAGAATATGAGCCTTTGCGCCAGGCGCATTCTGGTTGTAGAAACCGACTGTGCAGTTGGGACGGAAATAATAAGCGTCTCCTGCCTTGGCAGCGTGCAGACCCTCGACCCCATCCATCCCTCCACCGGCGGCCATTTTTCCTTCTCCATCTAGGACCAGGTAGATCTCTTCTGCTGTCTCGTGGTGATGGGGGAAGTTCGTGCCGGCCGGTGCGAAGTCCATTAGGAAAAAATCGGCCACGGTATAGGTGGCATTGATGCGATCGCGTGTTGCCGTGCGAGGCCCAATCAGCAACTTGTACAGTACAGACTGGGGATGACCTTCGACGGTCTGCTCGCGCAGTTCGCTGAGGTTTGCCACAACCAACTCCGCCGGCGGAGAAATCGGAGTCTCGGGAGGAATCTTCACGGTAACGACGATGAGCCGCAACGATAGTTTGGATGAATTGGAAATGTTGTGCCGCACTGTCGGGGCCACATACGCAAAATCGTTGGGGGCGAAAGAGTGCGATTGTTCGGCATAGTGCAGAACGCCGTTCCCGTCGCGAACGAAATACAGCTCTTCCTGGCGCGGATACGCGACAGCCGGACAATCACCCTGCGGATCGACCGTCAGCTCTCCAAAGCGCGTTATGCTGAGCGGGAACCGCGACTCCGTGTCCCCTTCACCAAAAATCGGAGTGTAATGGCAAGAGCTGCTGCTAAGGTCGCTGGAGCGCTCGCGGAGCGAGGCAACGTCGCGGTGCAACCAGGACGGTTCGACGCTTCGCTCCTGCGCGAGCAGTCCTGTCTGGAGCACCAAGAACATCAGAATGAATTTCTTCATTCGCCCGGCTTCCGCTTTGTGATAGGTGTTCCCCAGTTCAGCGCAGACTATATCAAACTGGCCGAAACGATGCGCGACATTATGCCGGAAATAGAGAAATCGCGCTTCCTCAATTCCACTTGAAGACGCTGCAGCTGGCGTCTAGCGCTACTGGTGCTCTACGGCTTTGCCGGAGTGCGAAGCTCATGCTTCGTTGACTTGCCTTGCTGTACAACTTAAGATTCCTCAACAATGGCGGACTCCGCATCCTTGATTGGCCAGACAATCTCCCACTACCGCATCCTCGAAAAATTGGGCGGTGGAGGTATGGGCATTGTCTATAAAGCCGAGGACACAGAACTCGGACGCGAAGTTGCCCTGAAGTTTCTTCCGGACGAACTCGCCAGTGACCCACTAGCACTGGAACGATTCCGGCGGGAAGCCCGCGCGGCCTCTGCGTTGAACCACCCGAATATCTGCACCATTTATGAAATCGGGCTGGAAGGAAATCGTACGTTCATTGCGATGGAGTATCTGGATGGGGTGACGCTGAAGCACCGGATTGCCGGCCAGCCGCTCGAGACGGACCTTCTTCTTTCTGTTGCTTCCGAGATTGCCTACGCACTGCAGGTGGCCCACTCCGAAGGGATTGTGCATCGGGACATCAAGGCTGCGAATATATTCCTAACCAAACGCGGCCACGCCAAAATTCTGGATTTTGGGTTGGCGAAGGTCTTGCCGGAACGTGGCTCCAGGTCGGAAATGGAATCCGCCGATACTTTAACCAGTTCGCCGCACGACGGATACGGGTTGACGAGTCCTGGTTCCATGATGGGGACCGTCTCCTACATGTCGCCCGAGCAGGTGCGCGCCAAAGAACTCGATGCTCGCTCGGACCTGTTTTCGTTTGGTGTGGTTTTGTACGAGATGGCTACCGGCCGCTTGCCGTATCGCGGGGAAAGCAATGGTGTCATCTTCTCTGCGATCCTCAACGATGCACCCGTGCCACCCCAAGAGTTGAATCCCGAACTACCGGCAGAACTCCAACAGATCATCTTCAAGGCGCTCGAGAAGGACCGAAACCTGCGCTACCAGAGCGCGGCAGATGTAAGAGCGGACTTGCAACGACTACGACGCGACACGGAGAGCGGCGTTGTGGCGGCAACGGGCTCCGGCCCGGTGGCATTGCGTGAATCCGACGCCCGCCAGAAGTGGAAAAGGCTTAGGATTATTGCGGCATTGGCAATCCTCTGTACTGCCGGGCTCATCGGTGGTCGGCTCTACGACCTCTCGCATCGTGCCAAGCCTCTGACCGAAAAGGACACCATCGTTTTGGCGGACTTCGTGAACACAACGGGGGACGCTATCTACGATGGCACGTTGAAGCAGGCCTTAGCTATCCAACTGGAGCAGTCCCCGTTTTTGAATGTTCTGCCCGATTCCCGGGTGAACAGAACCCTGAAGTTGATGAATCGGCCGCCAGCAGAACGTCTGACGAACGAACTTGGCCGGGAAGTTTGTCAGCGGAGCAATAGCAAGGCGCTTCTAGAAGGTTCGATCGGCAGTGTGGGAAGCCATTACCTGATCGGTCTGAAGGCGGTGAACTGCCACACGGGAGATACCTTGGCCAGCGCGGAGGCAGAAGCGTCAAGTCAGGACACCGTGCTGAAGCAACTTGGACAGGCCGGCAATGAACTACGCGAGAAGTTGGGCGAATCGCTGATCTCGTTGAAGCGCTTCAATAAGCCACTGGATGAGGCGACCACGTCTTCGCTGGAGGCACTGAAGGCATACTCCACGGGCCGCGCGATGCAGTCACAGAAGGGTGACGCGGACTCCGTACCGTTTCACAAGCGCGCAATCGAACTGGATCCGAGTTTCGCGCAAGCGTATGCCTCACTGGGCATGGCCTATTCCAACCTGCGGGAGAGCGGAGTTGCCGGCGAGAACTTTCGCAAGGCATTTGAGCTGCGTGACCGGGTGAGCGAGCGGGAACGTTTCTATATTGAGGCGGCGTATTACAGCTTTGTGACCGGCGAACTGGAAAAGGCAAATCAGGTATACACGGAATTCAGTCAGGAATATCCAAAGGCCTCTGCCCCACGCGTCAACCTGGCGCTGAACTTCTCAATAATGGGCGAACACGAGAAGGCGGCCCAGGAAGCGCGAGCGGCGGTAGAAATTGCCCCCGATTCGGTCAGTAGTTACGCAAACCTGATCAGTGCCTACCTATCGCTGGACCGAATTGACGATGCCAAGGTCGTCTATAGCCAAGCTGTTCAGCACAAGTTCGAAAACGAATACTTGAACGAAATGCGGTATGAAATCGCTTTTCTGGAGCGCGACGAAGCGGGCATGCGGCGGCAGATGGAGTCGGCAGTCGGCAACGTTAGCGCCGAGGCTCCGATGCTAGACCTGCAAGCCGACACCGACGCATATTATGGCCGGCTGAAACAGTCGGAGGAGGCAACGCAGAACGCCGTCACGGCGGCCCGACGCTACGGAGCCGACGAAAGCGCCGCGCTATGGCTGGCAAACGGGGCAGCTCGGGAAGTGGACTTCGGCAACGCGGCCAAGGCTCGCCGAAAGTCGCGAGAAGCTCTGGCCTTGTCGCCAACCCGCGACGTGCGCGTCGTGGTGGCACTCGTTCTAGCGCAAGTCGGCGATGCCAAAGAGGCGCTGAACATGTCCGAAGAACTGAACAAGGAGTTTCCGCTTGACACGATGGTCCAAAACTATTGGCTACCATCGATTCGAGCGGCATCGTTGGTGTCTCGCGGCGAAGGTGAGCAGGCGGTGACTCTGCTCAAGGTCACGACGCCCTACGAGCTAGGAATCCAAAATTCGAGTGTCATGGTTCCGATTTACTTGCGAGGTATGGCCCATCTAAAGGCTGGACAAGGAACTGAAGCCGCAGCTCAGTTCACTAAGATGCTCGAGCATCGCGGGCTCGGCATGAACGCACCAGTGATGGCCCTGGCAAAGCTGCAGTTGGCAAGAGGGTACGCCATGCAAGGCGACGCAGCAAGAGCCAAGGCCGCCTATCAAGATTTCCTCACGTTATGGAAAGACGCCGACCCGGACATTCCCATTCTCATCGCGGCGAAGACGGAGTACGCAAAGCTGAAATAATTCAAGCAGGCGTTGTAGCCCATGTAGCCCAATTGAGGGATAGATTCCAAAAAAGACGGCCTGTAACTGACACACCGATAAGGCTCTTGGAATTCCGATCCCTGCACTACAAACCAGAGGGCCGCGAGTCCGGATCTCTCAGGCGCGCTATTCTCCTGTTTTGACTCTCGTGAATATCAAGTCGAACGGCTTTCTGTAAGTAGGGTAGATACTCGCCGCATCTATCGCGCAGTTCGAAAGCACCATTCCTAAGAGTTTGGATTTTTCCGCTGGTGATTTCTTAACGTGCAGAAAACAGGCTTTATTCGCGAGATCACCTTCTACCTTTGTGATTTCCCAGGAGCTAGCTAAATGTGTTCCGGAACTGTCCCCGGATGCTGCTATTCTTCGTTCATGAATCGGAAGCGCATAAAGGGCATCGTGTCAAATAGCCTGATCGTAATTGTGCTCGTTGTGCTTTTCGTTTCTCTTCTGGCGCAGCGACTGTTCCATCTCCGGTAGCGGGTGAAAACGGATTTCTTACCAGTACCGACTCGTCCGGTTTCGGCAGCGTTTATCGGGAGTTGGCTGAAGCAGTGGGCAAAAAACCGTGGCGGAACACGAAGATTCGCGCTCGCTCGATTCGGAAATGGGTCGAACAGACAGACAATTTGCCTAAACGATTGTGATACGGCTTGTTCTCACGGAACCCCGGGTCGTTAGACCAAATTACGAAGCCTCGTTATCAATGCTGCCAGATTCGGGCGGTCTTTTTCAGGCACCGCATGGAACCTCAATCCTAGTCCACTGCCGGGCCTCACATGCTCAACAATGGCAGGGGCTCGAATTTCGCCTTCATCGACTAGGAAGTGAAGTTGAGCAGTGGTGCCGATGTGTTCCAGCGTGGTGGTTTCGATGAACAATCCTCCAACGCTGAGGTTCTTGACACCGGACAGGTCGCGGCGCTCTTTGCATTCCCAATACGCCCAAACGCTGTCCCTTGATTCGACTCGTGTGTGGAACCTTCTGGAAGGAATGGGCATTAACCTTACCGTCCGATTGCTCACATATTTTTACTTAGTTGACCTGGCCGATGTGCCGAATACGAGCGAGAGCGAATGACATCAACAGCCTCCCTGCGGGAACGGGCTGAGAATTGTCTGAGGATACGGTGGACGTGATTTCGGATCGTAAACTCGGAGAGATGCAATTTCGCAGCAATCTCTTTGTTGGTTAAACCCTGCTCGATGAGACTAACGAGTTGATGCTGGCGCAGAGTGAGTTCGGGCCTCGCCCCAAGTGGCCTGATTGTCGATTGCGAATCGCCTTGCGCAAGCTGGCGAAACAACGTGGCGCTTAGTTTCGGAGGGCAAACGCACTCTCCGTGGACCGTAGCGCGTATGGCCGCGATCACTTCAGCGGCGGACGCATCTTTCAAAAGATAGCCATTAACGCCGGCGCGAAACGCGTCGTGCTCGGAATCCCCGTTCATACCGATCAGGACAGTCTTAACGTCAGGAGTGTCCGACGAGCCGGTCGAGACGTGGGAGGGAAGACACTTGGGGTCGAAGAAATCAATCACCAAAACGTCGCAATTGGCAGCATTCAGGTCAGGGGCGGAAACTTCACGGAACTCACTGACCCCGACAACCTGGAAGTCAACACGCTTACGAAGAAGACGGCCGAGAGCTTCGCGTAAAAGGCGATTCTCGATAAGGAGATAGACTCGAATACCGGGTGAAAGAGTGCAGGCGGACATGGGCACACTCCCTTACCCTGAAAGGACTACTTCCTGGGACGCTTCGGCGCCCCCTTTACGGGCACGCAGCATATTTCGCTCCTCCTTGGATCAGATAAAGTGGCTTGAGTCAGGTTTTCTAACTGAGATGAGAACTGTGAACTTGCGGGTTTCTAACAACGGAGTGAGTGATCGAGGATCGTAAGGGACTCGGAAAGCGAACCTGCCGAACTGTCTCTCCGCTTTGGGCTGACCTTGTCGCGTCTGGTCGGGAAACCCAATTGAAATAGTGACTGCGACTTCGTCGGCACCAGCAGTTCAGCACCAGTCTGCCGCAGCGCTTCGGAGAAAACCAGCGGAGCGCCCTCGTAAGGCAATTGCTCAGACTCGTCATTCGGAGTGTTCGGGTCATCTTCCGCTGGAATGGGGAGAGATAAACAGAACAGTGAGACCGCAAGCAAAAGGAGAGTAGGAGCGGAGACCTTCATATGTCTGCCCTGAATATGATTATAAGGGCCCGTTCCGCCAGGGGACTTAGCTGTGCTTCTTACTGCAGTGAGGAACTTGCTGTCTGTGATGTCGGATACACCCATTCTCAACTGATAAGCTCTGCCGGGCCCAACAGCCCGATTGGTTAGCAGATTGTGAAAGGCTCCGCGTCAGACAGCCACTCCGGGTGGCGGTCCATCGACGCCCTTAATCATTTGCTGTGCTGCAAGAGCACGATAGTGCTGTTGCTCGGTATACCAGGGAGGTGCATACTCTTGCAGTAACTCAAACAGTTTCAAGAACGTTTCAGCCATAACTCTAAACTTCAAGTCGAGGCATGCTTCTTTTTCGCCCCGAGAGAGGGCCGGTCTATCTACTGCATGAGGGTCCATGCCCGGCGCCTTCTGACTGGTCTTTCTTTGACTTTCGATATTTCCAGGAAAAGATGGAGGCCGACTACGGAGCGACACTGTGCGTTTAATGTGTTGATACCAACATAAATCGCTGGATATATTACTCCAATCCCTGATTAGTGTCGCTCGCCATTGACTTCACCAAATGTGAAACATACGATGAGAGTTAAAGGGGAAGGAGGAAAAGGTACTTCCCCGTGACCACCGAGATAGCGGGTCACGATCCACTGATCGGCCGCACGCTTGGCCACTACTGCATTCTGGAGAAGATCGGCAGTGGCGGTATGGGTGTGGTCTATAGGGCCCATGACGAACATTTGATCCGTGAAGTAGCAATCAAGGTTCTTCCTTTCGGTACACTGGCTGACGAATCTTCCCGCCGCCGCTTCCGCAATGAGGCTCTCACTCTCTCCAAACTGAACCACCCGAACATCGCCACCGTCTACGATTTCGATACGCAACTGGGGCTGGACTTCCTGGTCATGGAGTACATTCAGGGAGTGACCCTGAGCGACAGCCTTGCCAATGCGTCGCTCCCAGAGAAGCGAGTTGTGACCCTTGGCTTACAGTTGGCGGAGGGCTTGTCCGCGGCGCACGCCCACGGCATTGTTCATCGGGACTTGAAGCCTGGCAACCTGCGACTGAGTAACGAGGATCGCCTGAAGATTCTCGACTTTGGGCTGGCGAAACTGAGGCTCACGGCGGCGACGATCGTCGCGTCGGAGACGGTCAGCGAACCGCATGCCATGGAAGGCACGTTGCCCTACATGGCACCGGAACAAGTCGTGGGTGGGGAGATCGATGCTCGCACCGACATTCATGCTGCTGGCGCCGTGCTATATGAGATGGCCACGGGACAGCGCGCCTTCCCTATAAAGGATCGCGCGCAACTGACGAGCGCAATTCTGCGAAGCGCACCCCCTTCGGCGAGTTCAATCAATCCAAGGCTGTCAGCAGAACTTGCGCGGATCATTGCGAAGTGCCTGGAAAAAGAACCGGAGAACCGCTACCAGACCTCGAAAGAACTGGGAATCGACCTGCGACGGCTTGAAAGGGTGTTAGAAGGCAATTCGTCCACAAACGATGACGCAGCAGTGCCACACGCGGGATTTCTTTCGAGAGGTCGCAACCGGTTGGTGGTGGCGATTGCCGCGATCGCCCTGCTTGGAGCTGCCGCCGGATTTCTTGGGCACAAGCTGGCCCACACGGACAATACGCCGGGGGCAACAATGTCCATTGCGGTACTGCCTTTCTCCGATCTCAGTCCCAACCACGACCAGGAATACTTTTCCGATGGGCTGACAGAGGAGATCCTGAACACGCTGGCGAAGGTCCCAAACCTCAAAGTCGTCGGCCGAACCTCGTCGTTCAAATTCAAAGGGAAGAATGAAGACCTGCGGGTCGTCGGGCAAGAACTGAATGTCTCTCACGTGTTGGAAGGGAGCGTGCGTAAAGATGGGGGACATGTGCGCATTACGGCACAACTGATAAAAACGAAGGACGGCTTTCACCTCTGGTCGGATACGTACGACAGGAATGTCACTGACATTTTCACTTTGCAGGACAGCATCGCCGCGGCAGTCGCTGCTGCCCTGCAAATGCAGCTGGGGGCGGAACCCATCTCAGCCACAGGGCGTTCTGCAGAGATCACCAAGCCGGAGGTGTTCCAGACATTTCTGCAGGCGAGGTATTTTGCACGATTACCCGACCGGGGCTCTTCGGGAAAAGCACTGGAGTATGCAACGCGAGCCATACAACTCGACCCGTCTTACGCTCGTGCGTATGCCCTCCGCGCCGAGATATTGCTCTATGCGGGCGGTATGACCTGGGTGAATTATTCCGATGCGGGACAGCGTAGCCTGGAAGACGCCACAAAGGCAATCGAACTCGACCCCCGCCTGCCCGATGGTTACCGAGTAGTAAGCAGAATTCAGGCGGAATACGATTCAAATTGTCCGATGGCGGAAAAATCAATGAAGAAGGCTTTGGAGCTTTCACCGACGGATTCAGAGACCCTCGCACTTGGAGGTGTAATTGCGGCGTGCCAGGGCCGACTTGAAGAAGCCCTGGGGCTTACGCAGCAAGCGCTAATGCTGGACCCGCTGCGGCCGGTGGAACTGACGAATCTGGCACAGTATTTGGGGAATCTTGGGCGATATGAAGAGGCGCACCTGGCGCTCGAGAGGGCATTGGACTTGAGCCCGCACGATGCCGCGATGATGCACGAAGTGCGCGGGGAGATCTACCTGGAACAGGGTCGGCCGAAGGAGGCTCTGGGTGAAATGGAAAAGGAGCCTGCGGGTTATTTGCATGAGCTAGGGCTGAGCCTGGCGTACTTTGCTCTGGGGAGCAGGAAGCAGTCCGACGAGGCTCTGGCGAAGCTGATTTCGCAATACCAGAACGCGGCGGCCTATCAGATTGCACAGGCATATGCGTACCGAGGGGAGACGGATCAGGCGTTTCGATGGTTAAGATTGGCTTTCGAGTTGCACGATCCGGGATTGTTGTGGTTCAAGACGGACTTGAAGCTGAAAAGCCTTCGCGGCGATGCACGCTACGCGGAATTATTGCGCCGGATGAATCTCAGTTAAGACTTCATGTGCTTCCCCGTGAAGTGAAAGACCGCGCCTCTCTTGCCGGCCAGAACCGACGTTCACGCGAACTGGCCACGGTGATTCAAATCACAGATTCCGCGGTTAATCTCCTGTAACAGAACAACACCGGTTGGTTGTCTGCATTCGTTTTCCGCACTGAAAGGTTGCTGGCCTAGTCGGCACTTGTTGAGTGCTTCCGCGCAACCTCAACGCATCGAGGAGCCCAAACAACTCTCGGTGCGGGGTCTTGTTGTGGATTGCAGTAGACCGTCACGCATTCCTCTGTCGATCCCAGGCTCGTGCGGGATGAAGTCCTTCCGAGGCGTCTGTGACCCGTCGCGCGTTGGCCCCTTGGTGCTCGCGGCGATAGCCGTTTCTGACGCCCCATCTTTCCCCGCTAATAGTCCGCTGACTGGGACAATCATTTCAGAGAAATCCGTCGAATGCGGAACGAAAAACAAAGGAAAGAAGACCGTAGAGTCTTCTACGGCAGTGTTGTGCCAGCAGTATGTCGTGCACACTGCCACCACAGAATATGAAATTCGCCAGCCCAAACAGTCGAGCCAAACCATCATACCTGCCAACTCACCCATTCAATTCTCCGTGAAGAAAGACAAAATGAAGTTCAAGGCGAACGGGAAGTGCTACGAATTTCTGATCGTCGGCACGTCGGCCATTACCGCCGCGGGGCGCTAATCCAACCTGCCAGCCAGTGCGTCTCTCCAACTCTGTGTCAGTGTTGTCGGCGCGGTGAGCCTCGTGTCAACAAGCCGCCGATCTTATTCTGCTAGTCCGCGTACATTGCAATCACGCGCTCGATTGAACGCCGGCACACCGCACAGAACGACTGATGTCGCGTGAACATAATGCAATCCACTTCGGGCCTGTAATATCCCTTCGATTCGTAGTTCGCGCCTTCAAACGCTCCCACTTTTCCGGCATACTGCTCGGCGCCGAGCATGGCGTCTTCCTTCTCCCGCTCTTTCCGGAAGAGCGCATCCATCTCCGCTTCCGGTTTCCCCGCTGCGCGTAGCTCCTTCCTCTGTTTCTGGATAATCCGCTCGAATTGATCAAAGTCTTCCTTGTTCCAAGGCGTGGGCACCGGTGTTCCCGTTGCCACCAGCTCCTTCCATTTCAGATTTCGCGGATCGAGCAGTGCCGTGACATTTGGTTCCCACGGCTCTGTTTTCTGCGCCGGTGGAAGATAGGCCACTTCGGACGTGTAATATTCATCCGCTAACGCGGCAAAGTGATGGGCGAATTCATGTACCCCCACATACCCCGACCAGAGATTGTCGATCGCCACGGTTGCGTACTGGCCGAAGATTCCGCCGCCCCCATAAGTCTGCCCATTCACTAGAATCTCGATAAATTCATACGGTGCAAACGACGCCACATCTCGCAGCGTGCGGTTTTCCGTGGTCAAAATGTAACGCTCAACTCCGAAAGTGTCGTACGAAGCGCCCAACGGAGACCTCCGGTAGATCCCACTCGATGGTCGCGATACCCCGGATTCCTCGGCGGCCGGGCACAGTCCCCAAACATTGAAATCCGCCCGGTGCTCGCGAAATGGTGATGCCGCGAACAGAACCTCGATGAATCGGCGTGCATCCTTTTCGAACTTCCCCCGTTCCGCTGCGGTATAGCCATCGCCCAACACGAGCAGGTCCACCTTCTTTGCCGGTTCGCCCATCCTTTGCAGTTCAAGCAACAATCCTGGCGATGGTGGGCGTCCGCGCTCAATGAACCTATCGCGAGGATCAACCGTCGACTTCCATACCTCGTGGAAGCCATCCTCGCCTCGTTCTTTCAGCAACAACTCAACAGGTACATCCGGAGCGGGAAATCGTAGGGACTCCGAAAACGTGCGATTGACGTGTAACGCCTCTTCGGTGGTTCTCCATTCACCAAAGACTGAGTTAAACCCGCGTGAGTACAGCAGCTTTCCGCTGGTTTTGTCGCGTACCTCAAACAGATAATTTCCCAGCTGCAACTCGTCAATGGAGTGATCTGAGTTTCCCGGCCATTCCAGCGGCTCCATGACGACGCGGTCCAGAGCGAACCACTGTTCATGTGCGTTTCCCGTGTGGTAATAGTCGACGCGAAATGTTCGCGGTGTCGCTCTGCAAGACGAGGACATAACCAGGGCAAAAGCCACAACGCAAGCCATCCGTCTCATGCGATTCCTCTTTCTTGCAGAAAGAACTGAGCCTATTCTATGCCTACCCCGCTCGACCAGCGACAAGCTGACCATGAAAGTGCCGAGTAGATTCTTCTTACTGGAGAAGACCGCCGTTCCGCCCAGAGATGCCGATGAATCAGTCTGATCCGTTCAACCTTCAACGTTTCGTGGACACGCCGAGCCGTTGGTACCAACTGGTGCGCGCAGAGCTGAAAGCTGGTTGCAAATCGAGCCATTGGATGTGGTTAATCTTCCCCAATGGAAAGGACTGGGACAAAGTCCCATCGCCGATTTCTACGGCATCGGGTCACATGA
>Ga0335069_10007989_pt1 | contig 15201 bp, 16 predicted proteins | sample Lox_Sample_11_FD_206714 | JGI IMG/M metagenome (GOLD analysis project Ga0335069, IMG submission 206714) | Soil microbial communities from Loxahatchee National Wildlife Refuge, Florida, United States - Lox_Sample_1.1 | ecosystem: Environmental > Terrestrial > Soil > Wetlands | place: USA... | reverse complement strand
ATCCACCGCCAGTCGCTCAACTTCATCGGAAACGTCGCGGTCGGAATGCCGACGCCGGCGTTGTTGCACAGCACGTGCACGCCGCCGTACGTATCGGTCGCGAGTTTCGCGAGATCTTTGATTTGCTCGTGCGACGACACATCGCAGCGACGACCGACCGCTTCGGTTCCCGCCGCATGAAATTCCTTAATCGCCGCGTCACGCGCCGCGTCGTCCAAATCCGCCAACACCAATTTCATGCCGGCGCCGGCAAACGCGCGCGCCATGCCGAGGCCGATTCCGCTCGCACCGCCGGTGACGACGGCGACTTTACCGCTGAGGTTTTGCATTGCGATGAGGCTCCGAGTGCAGATGTGGGTTCCGTGAAGACCCTTGTCGATTTAGAACTTGGTACTCCAGGAATACCGAAGGCTGCCGCAGCCGAACCGATCCGCGCAACTGATGATCGGGTTACCCGACCGACACGCGCCGTTTCGACTCAGGTTGCCATCGAACGGCGTGCCGACACCGTCGCGCGTCTTTGATCTGCGGCTCGAATCTGCGCCTAAGCAGAGGTTAGATACCCCAGCACCAGCCGCGTCACCTCGTCAACGAACTTGTCTGCCTTCTTGCCCGCAACGATCTCCGGGTTACCCAAGACAGCGGAGTGCGTCAGCGCCTCCACTGTGGTGACGAGCACGAACGCTGCGAGATCGAGGTCGGCAACATTCATCTCATCGCGATGGGCCTCGAGATAGACACGAATCAGAGCGCGCGCGTTTCGCTCGATGAGATCGACATTCTCGAACCATCGCGTGCGCGGAACCTCTTCCGCCAAGACCCGATGCAGGACCGGGTCCATGCGATGCGCATCGATCGCAGCCTCGACGATTCGTCGCACACCTACTTCGAGCGGTAGCGCGGCGACCTCGAGCAACGCCGCGTGAGTTACCCGCGACAGCTCTTGGGCGTGGCGATCGACGACCGCCGCGACCAGCGCCTCCTTGCTCGGAAAGTATTGGTAGAGGGAACCGACGCTGACGCCCGCCGTGGCGGCAATCTTGTTGGTGCTCGCGCGATCGAAACCCTCCTTCACCAAAATGCGAGTGGTTGCATCGAGAAGTGCGTCCACCGTGAAACGCGATCTCTTCTGGGACGCGGATTTTCGTGGGCTCGATTGCGGTCGACGCGCCATTCCTAGGACTCCGAAAAGGCGAGTATTAAATGCGAGTGATCGCTCGTATTTTACACAAACTGAACACAACACCTATGGAGATGCGCAAATGCCGCTGCAAGATCTCACACCGCTCAACGATCAACTTGCCGACACCATCGTCCGCTCGCAGGCGCCATGGGTCGAAACTCACCCGGCGATGGCTTGGATGAAGCTGCTCCAGGTCGGACCGGAGACCGGCCGCTGGGTGGCGCTCTTTCGCTGGAACAAAGGCTATGTTGCGGCTCCGCACAAGCACCTCTCCGACGCGCACGCGTACGTGTTGAAAGGCAAGATGCAGGTGCGCAATGTCGTCCTCGAAGCCGGCGACTACCACTACGAACCGAACGGTGCATTGCATGGTGCGACCACCGCTCTCGAAGACAGCGAATATCTGTTCGTCTGCAACGGTCCTTTGTTGTTCTTCAACGATGCAGGTCTGACGCACTACGTCGGCTGGGAGGAGATGCTGCGACGGAACGCTGCAGCGCACGCCGGTAAGCCGAGCGCCGCGCGATGACCAACACGCTGCAAAGACTGTTCCGGTACAAAGCGTGGGCGAATGACGAGCTGCTCACTGCGTTGGGCACGATCGGAGTCGACTCCCCCGTCACGAAATTGGCCATCCAGGCTCTGAGCCACACCTATGTCGTCGATCAGATATTCGCGGCCCACCTCAGGCGCAGAGATCACGGCTACGCATCGGCCAACTTGGTCGAGCTGCCGGGGCTGAAAGGTCTTTCGGCAGACATCAGAGCCGGTGATCGAGCGTACGTCGAATACGTGTCTGCGCTCGATCACGATCGATTGGCCGAGCGAATCGACTTCGTGTTTACCGACGGCACCTGCGGCTGTATGTCGCGCGAAGAAATGCTCATGCACGTGATCATCCACGGCACCGGCCACCGAGGACAGGTCAGCGCGCTCATGCAGCTCAACTCCGTCAAGCCTGCGAGCGACGGATTCACGACGTATCTGCATCTGGCGGAGGCAACGACGAGAGGCCGGGCTGTCGCTGATCGGACCATGTCTTGACCCAACGGGGTCGTTGAGCTGCACCGCGATCCCTGTGCCGAGGGATGGCACGTTCGATCGAAAGCGGGATTCGCGGTTGCGGGGACTGGAGGGACATTGGCGGAGAGGGAGTCCGAGAACTTAACGTCGCACTAGGTCTCACTGCTGCGTATCTGACCGGAATCATTGAACAATTTCGGTGAATTAGACTCTTGTCGTGTCGCATGACGTCGCACACAATCGCGCTCGTCGTTGTGGGTAGGATTTTGCGCGATCACTACAACACGGTTCGGCCACACAGTTCGCTCGGCTACAAGCCGCCGGCCGTGTTCGAGGCGGCCGCGTGATACCCTCAAAATCCTCTCAATCGACCTGGGTACCCTTTCGGGGGGAAGGTCACGGCGAACTTCCGGCACTACCCGGTCCGACGACTTCGATGAGGCGCGTTCGAAACTTCAGCCGCGATAGTTCGTTTTCGAAAGCTAACGAGTCTCAGCGTGTCGCGACGTGGGTATAAGACAAGGCTGTGAATCAGCGATCGTGTACCAGGGTGCCTTGCTCGTCACGAAGATGTTGAGTTCAAAGCCCCTCAGTCGATTCGTTTTCACAACCGCTTCATCCATCCCGCGCACGTATGGCATCTTTTGACCGTATTCTGACCACTCGACGAGAGATTTGACCTATGGCGCCGCTGAGGCGTAGAAGGGATGCCGGCCGCGGTGCTACCAACACGCGGCGACGACTTCGGACACGTGGCCTGGCTAGAGGCGTGGCGTCTACCAAAACTCTATCGAGATGCCTTTCCATCTCGGCACTTTCGGCCAGCGGTTTCCTTGTCTTTGGTTGCGGCGTAAATCGGGTTAGCGAGGCGAACTACCTGCCAGATGCTGAGCCCAGGAGCGACGCCTACTACGACTGCAAAGAGCGCTCACAAGCGCCAAATGAGTGGTTCGCCCGCGGTTTTGTGCACCGCGGAGCAATCGATCCCGACCAGTTGGAATTGTGTATGCGCCAGAAGGGATTTGGTCTTCGTCCGCTGAGTGGCGGCGAGATCGCCTTCGATGTTGTAACGTTCCCTGCTACGTTGTTTTGGACTGCGCTTCTCCAGGACCCTTGGGATATTGCGTCAGACTTCTGGTAGGTGTCCTTGGATGCTCGAAGTGGTGGTGTAACAGCGCTGCCTTCCCGCTAGATCGACCAACCCGAATAGGTTCAGCGTTTGCGCTCTCGTTGGCACCGCACAGGTCAATGAACAACTATTTACGCGGTGCGATGCGACGGACGGCTATCTGCACCCGACCCGCATTGTTAGGTTGGACGCGACCTAAAGTCCGAGGTCTTTGAGCGCCTTCCGGGTGGCGTCCTGCGCCAGAGATACGAATTGGGATTTGAAGCTCTCGCCCCCGTTCACAAACGGGTTCTTACCGACCTGATGCGGCCAACTAAGCCCATTCCCGCGCCGGAGCACCTCACCAGAATCCTGCGCGATTAGTTTTAGACCCACCACGAAGATGAGGCTGTCATCCGCGACCTCGAAGTGTTGCAGTGACACTTCCACCACCGTGGTGCCGGCCTCAAACGACGTGTGTCTGTCAGCGTACCCTCGCAGCGTACCCTCGGCATGCGTCGTTAAGTCGCTAGTGGCTGGTCAGGTCCGACTAAACCCTAGGCGGGGGATTGGAGGCGTTCCGAGCCCCGATCCGATCAGCTTTCTCCAAGAGCTTTTGCGCGTCATTCCATTCCTTGGTCAGATACAAGACTTTTCCCATTGCATCTCCCAGCCAGATATCGTTGAAGTGGTCGGGTGGCGTGTATCCGACAACGAACTCACCCGCGTAAACCGAGACCGCCGCGAAGAAGAGATTCCAACTGTCAAAACCACTGTGCGGCTCAAAGCGGATATAGACCGGCGTACGCGCCAAATCGCTCGTTTCGAGCGGGAACCGTAACGTCGGGTCATTCTTTTCCCAATTCCGCAGACGGACTTGCGGTATCGTCAGGTTCGGCTCGGGAGATGCATCGGCCAAGACGTACTCGCGCCATGAGCCTCGCTCGTAGTCGTCCTCTCGGGAATCCAATCTGAATTCCCGCCCTCCGAGACCTAGGTAGACATTGCCATCGGTACCGGCTCCATCCACATCGGCTGTCATGATCTGACACAAAACGCCCGTTACCTTCGCCATCGACCCGCCCCTCTATGTGCTGCAACCAACGAGTTCGTTGACGTTATCGTGAATTCTTCGGTTGCAACACGACAAGCACCGAACTCGCGACGCGTTGACAACTGTTCAAAGGCAATTTCAACCTTATGTTGAACTCGGCGTAATGCGTTGAGGATGTCAAGCGGATGTCGGTCTTCGATCCGCGAGAAGGAACGAGCAATATACTAGGCACCTCAACGGCATAGTTAGTCAATCGACAGGGTTCATACAGGCTTCGCCATGGTTGGCGTCCAATCCCTGCTGCTTCGACCACTCCAGACTTCGCGCGGCTCAACACCCATCACATTCCGAAGGCACATGGTCCGGCGCTTGTATGAAATCAAGCACGATCAAAGCCCCAAGAGCGAGCAAACATACGGGAGCGCCGCGCAACGTCAGTTGCCTGCCTTGACCTGTGTCCATTTGCGCTCGAGCGCTCGAACAAACGCCTGCGATTTGGGACCAATCACGACGAGTCGCTTCATCGCAGCCTCCGGTGGATAGATGATCGAATTGTCGCGAATTGCCGAGTCGAGAAGCGGCGTTGCCGTCTTGTTGGCGTTCGCATAGAAGATCGCGTTTGAGATACCGGCGATGACGACAGGATCGAGAAGGTGGTCGATCCATTTCGCTGCGGCATCGGGATGCGGCGCGTCCTTCGGAATCGCCAGCACATCGAAAAATATGGTTGTTCCCTCAGTCGGAATTCGATATTCAATCCTCACGCCAGCGCGTGCGGTTCGCTTTGCTTGATAGACATCGCCCGAGTAACCCAATGCAAGACAGATTTCGCCGTTGGCGAGATCATCTACGTAGCTCGTCGAATTGAAGTAACGCAGATACGGCTGGATCTTGGCGATCGTAGCGATCGCCGCGTTCAAGTCGACCGGGTTCTCCGAGTCGGGATTGCGCCCGAGATAGATCAGCGCAGATTCGACCACATCGTTCGCTGCGTCGAGTACGGCTACTCCACAATCCTTGAGCTTCGAGACCACCGCCGGATCGAAGATCATCTTCCAGCTGTCGAGCGGCGCACCGGGCAGGCGTGCCTTGATCATGTCAACGTTGAATGCGACGCCACTGGTACCCCACATGTACGGTACCGCGTAACGATTGCCGGGATCGTAGACTTCAAGCTGCCTCATGAGCTCCGAGTCGAGATTGCTGTAATTCTTCAGCTTTTCCTTCGGAATTGGCTGATAGAGCCCGGCCTCGATTTGCTTGGTTAGAAAACTCGCTGACGGAACTACGACGTCGTAACCGGACGCTCCGGCGAGCAGCTTCGCCTCGAGCATCTCGTTGGAATCCATCAGGTCGTAGTTGACGCGTATGCCCGTCTGTTGTTCGAACGACGGGATCGCTTTGGCATCAATGTAGTTTGTCCAACTGAAAATATTGACGACGTCGTCAGTCGCCGAATCGAGTGCGACCGAAATCGATATCGTAAAGACAAAAAGCCAGACCCTCATTCGCCAGACGGCTGCTTGGGGATTACGCCAATGACTCAATCGAGTTGGGTGCCCTTTGGGAGATGGTCATTATCGCTCCCGGTGTCACTTAGGGCGAGCGCGTTGGTCCCTACGGCAACGTTTGAGTGGGCCCCGGTAAGGGACCCGCACTCGCCGTCGCCACCAGGGCCCCGATGGGACCCGTGTCGTTCAGCGGTGATATGGGTGCCATACTCGTTCGTACCGATCTCTAGGAAAAACCGGGGCTCCTAACGGTTTCTCGAAGGCGATTCGAAGCAGTGCGTACGTTGAATTAGTCGCGCCAGGCCTCGCGCAGCAGTCTCCGCGCTTCTTCGAGTTCACCCGCGTATTCACCATGCTTCAATGCGTTCTGCGAAGAGCGTTCCTTACCATGCTTGGTTTGAGGACCGGTGCTCGATCGCCAGGGTTGCCAACCACGAACACGATGCGCCTGACGTTCGCACTCCTCTCTCGTCCAGCCGTTACCTGCCATCGATAGTTCGTTCCTAAAAAGTAAAAATCTACGCCAATTCCTGTGCGCGCGGCCATCCGAAACTCCAGGCGTGATAGTTCGTTTCCGCAGTTGGACGAGACGAACTGTCCTCTCGCTGTGGCGTTGCCCCGTGGGCCACGTATGGGACCCACGTTCTCCATCGCCTGCATGGGTGCCACCCTCTTACATAGACGATCTCAGCAAACCAGCGGGACTCCGACGAGCTCGTTCCGTCGCATTGAAAATCTAGGCGTGATAGTTCGTTTTAGAAAGTTGGCGAATGGCGGAGTGTGGCGACGTGGTCTATTGCCGTCTCGCGTATCGCAGCGATCCGCGCAGCCTGACGGTGGATGGGATAGAGACCTTCGCCTTGTACGACGCGGTCTTCGAAATTGATGCCGATAACCCCGAGGTCCAGGAGGCGCTTGACGTTCTCACCAAGCTCACCGTCGTCTTCGGTATATCCACCCTCGAAATCCAGACTGACGGGGACATCGACGCTGGCTACGATCCGGCCCACGATCTGCTCGGCCAACGCTTTGGGAATTTCCGTGCCGCCCGCGTAGGGTTGAGTAAGCCGCGACGGCACATGGCCAAATCACTTCTCACTGGCGGCGATCGGACCGATCCTACTCGGGCCTATCATGCGTCTCATTCGTCTCGGGCCCGTCGTTCGAGTCGAGATCGTTGAAGATCGCGGCCACCAACTCGTCGCTCGATGCGAACTCGTGCTGCCGGCCCGTGACGAAATTTTCGATGCGCCCCGTGAGGTCACCGCGTTTCGCCTGACTATGCACTTTGACGAGGTATGTTCTGCGGCCGGTGAACTCGGGCTCGGTCTTCAGTGGCATGGTCGCTCCGCGAATCGCACGACCGGAGCCTAGTCGCGACCCGCAAAATGAGTCGTCAGCGAAGCGTCAAGCTTCGGTCGGAATCACCCCGACGCCGGTTCGTCCGGGGGAAACTGCGCGGCGAGTGCCGCGAGCGTACGTCGCTCGTCGTCCGTCGCGTCGTCGTGTGCACACAATTCGCGCAGTGCCAAGAGTTGCAGCCACGGTGCCTCCTGCAGGCGCGCCTCCGCGACCGCGCGGCGCATCGATGCGTACGCGGAGGCGACATCACCGCGCGCCTCGGCAACCGCCGCTTCGATCAGCAACAGATGCGGCACACACATGCGTTCGCCGAACGCGACGACGATTTCGAACGCTTCGTCGAGCTGCCGTTGCGCTGCCTGCCACTCTCCAGCGCGCATCAATGCCTCGGCTGCGTAGCCGAGCACCTCGCTCCCGCCCGACCGCAACCCCAGCCGCAAATCGTCCTCGTAGGCCTCGCGGATCAAACGGAATCCGCCGAGCGGATCGCCGCTGCGCGCCTGAACCCAGCCGCGCATCCACTTCGAACCGGCGTGGCCCTGCGTAAACGCGTACTCGTCGGCGATCACGCGTATCTCCTCGGCGAGCGCGGCGACGCGCTCGGTGTTGCCGAGGCGTACCTCAACGGTAGCTTCAGACCAGATCGCGATACCCTGCGCGATTGTCAGACCACGCTCTTCCGCACGCGCGCGCGCCGCTTTGAGGCACGCGCGCGATTGCTCGATGAGCCCGAGGTGCAGCAGCTGGACCGCAAGCGAACCGAGTATCACCACGCGCGGATCGGCAATCACGGTTCCCGCCGAGGCCTCGTCCCATGAGTCGCTCGCTTCGAGACCGCGCTCGAACCATTCCCGGGCGCTGCGAGGACTCCCACGCAGGAACTGGATCTGGCCCCGAATCGTACACGCCGCGATCAGCAATGCGGGATCGTCTGCGTTCTGCGCCAACGCTTCGATCCGCCCCGCGAGTGCGAGCGCGTCGGCATGTTCCGCGCGCAAGCACAGCATGAAACCCAACCTGAACAACAGCGGTTCACGCGCCGGATGTTGCGGAACATCGTCGAGCAACTTGTATGCGCGCAGAAGCGCAGCCTTGGCGTCCTCTGAACCCATCCCGAACAGCTGCAACGCGGAGACGCCTCGCAACGTCCACAAGCTGAGCTCTAGCGCGTCGCGCTCCGGGTCGCGTTCGAGACGATCGACCAAGGCCAACCCCCGTTCGGTCAATCGCCACACCTCCGTCGGGCTGACCTGCAACAGCGACTCGGCCGCATACACGCAATGACGCAGCGCCGGTCTAGGCTCGGCACCGCGTTCAAAATGCATCACAAGCTCCGTCGCCGCGACTGCCATGCCTGCAGCGCGGTCTCGTGCGAGCGCGAAACCGACATTGCTATGCAGCTGCGTGCGGACACGCGGGGCGATCCGATCGTAGAGCCCTTGGTGAAAGAGCGCGTGGCGGAATCGGTACGTGCGATTCGCCGCATCCACCGGCGGGTCGCTGCTCGGCGTGAGCCACTGATACGCACGCGCGAGCGCGTCGCAGATTGCAGCGACGTCGGCGACGTTTTGCCTGACCGCGGTTGCGACCGTGTCGACCCTGAACTCGATGCCGCACACCGCGGCGGCTTCGAGCAACGCGCGCTGCTCGATCGTGAGTCGGGCGATGAAATGGTCGATGATCGCCGCGAGATTCTCCGGAATTCCCATCCGCTCGATCAACGCCACGGCGGATACGTCGGCGTGGTCGCGCGACGCGCGTGCAGCGAGGTCGCCGACCAACTGCGCAACGAATAGCGGTAGCCCGTCGGTGCGCACTTGCAATGCACGGACGTCGGAGTCGCTGACCGCAAGCGTCGGTACATATTGCGCGATATAGGCGGCGATCTCCTCTTCCGAGAACGGATCGAGCACGATTTCCTCGCAGAGTCCGTGCAACCGGAATTCGTTGCGCACCGCGTAGAGTGGATGATCATGGGCGATGACGTCCGCGAGTCGAAACGTCGCGATCCACAGGAACCGACCGCGCCCGCGCCGCCGGCCGGCGTAGTCCATGAGCTGAACGGTCGCCTGATCGCCCCAATGTAGATCCTCGGTCACCAGCACGATGGGTCGCCGTTCCGTGTAACGGTCGAGGAACTCCCCGAACTCGCGCAGCATTCGATCAGGTCGTGCGCCCGCAAGATCTTGGCGCAGCGCATCGCGCTCTTCGACCGTCGTGAGCCAGGGCAACTGCATCAACCAAAACGGCGCGACGGCGCGCAGGAGCTCGGCAACGGTGGGGTCTGCGCGACAGAGGTCGCCGAGCGCGTCCAGCACCGGCAAATAGGGCTCGCTCTCACCATAGAGTTCGACGCATTGGCCTCGGCCGACAGTGACGTCGCGCAGGCGTGCAACGAAGTGGTCCACCAAGGTCGTCTTGCCGACTCCAGGATCTCCGGTGATCCATACGGTCATTCGCCTGCCGACGGATGCGAGATCCCACGCGCGTTGTAGACGCGCCAGCGCGTCGGCGCGTCCGATCAGGTCGTCGACGACTGCGACGGCCGGCGCCTCAACCGAAACCGCAGTCTGTGCGTTGGCGTGACCGATGAACCGGTAACCGCGCCGCGACACCGTTTCGATGTAGCGCGGTTCCTTCGCGTCGTCGCCGAGCGCGGTGCGCAACTCACTGATCGCAGTCTTCAACACCGATTCGCTGACGTAACGGTGCCCCCACACGGCGTCGAGCAACGAATCTTTGGCGAGCAACGATCCGGAGTGGCGCACCAGCGTGCACAACACGGCGAACGGCCTTGGCGCAACCGCGAGCGGCCGGCCATGCCGCGACAGGCGCGCATTGCTCTCGTCCAGCTCGAACGCATCGAAGCGGACGTGCACGGGATCCGATGACTCGGCCGGAGGGTGAGCGCGCTTGTCATCTTCTGCCATGGCTTAGTGTGCCGTTCCGCCAACAACTTTACAGTATCGAATCGGCAGTAGCCGTCCAGACAAACGGACGAGCGGTGAGGTTGTAGTGTTCGGCGTACCGTTTGATGCGACCGACCAGATCCGGGACGCTTTTGAACGATCCACGACGAGTCGCCTGTTGAGCGATCAGTGCGAACCAACGTTCAACCTGGTTGAGCCACGAGGCGTAGGTCGGAGTGTAGTGAAGGTGGTAGCGGGGACGGTGTGCCAGCCACGCGCGAACCTTAGGATGTTTGTGCGCCGGATAGTTGGCGAGCGGGACGGCGCCTTGGATCCGCTCACCGCGGCGGGTGTCAGGCAAGGAGCTACCCCTGGGTGCGGACAAGGGCTATGACACGCAGGACTTCGTCGCCAGGCTGAGGACGCGCGGGATCGTGCCGCATATCGCACGCAACACGGGCAACGGTCGACGCAGTGCCGCGACACGTGCCGTGGCGCACCTGCGACTACGGTATCAGCCAGAAGGTGCGCAAACGGATCGAACAGCGCTTTGGCTGGATCAAGACCATCGGCGGGCTGCGCAAGCTGCCGATGGTCGGCGTCGCGGCGGTACGCGGTTGGGTGACCTGGACGTTTGCCGCCTACAACCTGATCCGCCTCGGCGGCATCGGCGAATGGCGGGAACCATCGCCGATCTGAGCGACGATGGGAGACGTGCGTCCGCAGGGCGGAAAATCGCGTCCTGTGGCTGCCGCAAAACCGACCATCCATAGATCATGGCTATGAACCCGGACGCAGGACGGTGCCTCTCAACAGCCTGCTAATGCCATGCCCAACGCGGACTATTCCGCATCATTTAGCAGTCCAAGCCGGACAAGGCTTTCGGCGGTGGCAACGATGGCATCCTCCGGCGAGCGAGGTGACCAGCCGAGCAGGCGAATGGCCTTGTCGCTGGTGGCATTCAGGTTCAGGCCCAGCAGTGGCACAGCCCCTCGCAACGCAGGGTCTTTTAGCGCGCCCAAACGCACCACAGTATTGGGCAACACCCGCGTCGATACCTTGTCGGCGACGGGCCCCATACGCTGTTTCAGCACCGTGGCCAAATCGGCCAGCCACATGCTTTCGCCGGCAATCGCCAGGAAACGCTCCGCTTTGGCAGCCTCGTGAGTCATGGCGCGCACATGCAGTTCGGCCACGTCGCGCACATCGACAAAGCCCGAATTGATCTTGGGATTTCCAGGCTGGCCGTCCATCATGTTCTTGATCAGCCGGATGGAGTGCGAATAGTCCGCGCCAAGTACCGGCCCCAGCACCGCAACCGGGTTGATGGCGGACAACTCCAGCCCCTTTCCTTCGCGGGCGATGAAGTCCCAAGCGGCCCGTTCCGACAATGTCTTCGACTTCTGATAGGGCCAGACATTCTTGCTGGTCAGGTCGCTCCAGTCGTTCTCATCGAAGGGGCGCTTCATCTGCCCATGCCCGGCGCAGATCGCTCCGAAGGCTGAGGTCAGCACCACACGTCTGACCCCAGCGTCTCGCGCGGCACGAAGCACCCGAAGATTGCCGTCAACCGCAGGCCTGATCCATTCGTCCTCGTTCGTCTGGTTGCCGGTCGGCGTCGGCGAAGCCCCGTGCATCACGTAGGCACAACCCGCAGCGGCTTCCGCCCAACCGTCGTCTGAGCCCAAATCCGCAGTGACGAATGTCAGGCGATCTCCCGGGTCGGCGCCCCCCTCCTTGAGGTGTTCACGCACCTCTGTTTCCCGCGCCAGTGACCGAACCGTGGTTCGCACGCGATAGCCGTGGTTCAGCAGCGTCAGAATGCAGTGCTGTGCAATGAATCCGGTTCCGCCGGTGACGAGAACCAGTGTGTCGTTGTTGTTCATGTCGATTTCCAGAAATGGCCTATCGGCCGGGGAGATTTCCGATGCCGCTGAATGGCACGGACGAAGAGCTGGAAGATTGAACTTGGAAATCCGGATTGTTAATGCTCTATAGTGCGACTTACTTGCTCGACAGTACGATCATGAGTGCCGATCCTTTCTCCGACATCCTCAAATTCACGAACGCCGAATCGTTGGTGACCGGTAGCTTCACTGCCGGTGGCGCGTGGGCCATCCGTTTTCCAGCGCCGGACAAGATCAAGTTTTTCGCCGTGGTGAAAGGTACCTGCTGGGTTCGCATCGAAGGTGAAGCCGATCCGATTCATTTCGGCACGGGGGATGTGGGCTTGCTTACAGCGAGACGTTCTTTCGTCTTAGCCAGCGATCCGGATGTCGCACCCATCGAGACGATGAGCGTGTTTTCCGGTGCAGGCGGGACGACGGCCGTACTGGGCGACGGCAACGACTTTGCCCACATTGGTGGCCACGTCTTGCTCGATCCCGCAAGCGGCCAGCTGTTGGCGGATGCCCTGCCACCCTGGATTCATGTATCGGCCACATCACCACAGGCGACGACCTTCCGGTGGCTTCTCAACCAGCTCGTGGAGGAGCGCTTAGCCAATCTGCCCGGGGCACAACTTGCCTCGGCACAGCTCTCGCAGCTTCTCTTCATCCAGATTCTGCGAGCCCATCTGAAAACAGCCGGCCCTATGTCCGCCGGTTGGCTGCGAGCATTGGGGGACCCGCGCATCGCGCCCGCGCTTCAGTTGATGCATGGCGATCCCTCGCGTTCTTGGCATCTCGACGAACTCGCCAGTGCATGTGCGATGTCCCGGACGACGTTCGCTTCCCACTTCAGGACGAGTGCAGGTGTGCCACCGCTGACCTACCTCGCCGAATGGCGCACGCGCCTTGCTGAGCGCACTTTGCGGGAGACAAACACGCAAGTGGCTATCGTCGCCCAGTCTGTCGGCTATACGTCCGAGAGCGCGTTTAGCAACGCCTTCAAGCGCATGACCGGCCATTCACCCAAGGCGTATCGCAATGCTGCGCGGATTACCGCTGGGCGCACAGACGACGCGAGTTCACTATAAGTGACGGCCCCATGCCAGTTACCCAACCGAAATCCCACGCTGCCAGCCAATCTCCGATGACACGCTGGCGCGGCGCGCCGTCGCGGCGAGCCGCTGCCCAACCGTTGTTCGATCAGCGGCTTCCACGGCCGTGCCTGTCCCGGATCATTCGACCAATTCCCTGATGCCGTGGTGGCTGTATGAGGTTGGCCCCTTAACGATACCGTTTGCAACTAGAAATCGGCTGCTCCTGAGGTTGACCCGTTACTGCCGTCCCCGCTGCGAACCGGCATCGTGCTGACGCGTCGAGAACAGATGACCTCCGCGTGGCCGACGTAGATTGGGTCCGATTTGGGTCCGCGGTTCCGAAGTATGCGAATCGATTGGCCGAGAGGGGCGTCAAGTGCTTCGGCGCGGCACGTCGTAACAGGCAAGGTACTCGCGTGCCATGAGAACCGCCCCTCATAGGAGGGCGGCACACAGGAATAATCACGACACCACGTGATTTGATTTTCCATTTCAGCACGGACGTCGCCGCAGCATCATGGGACATCGGAGGCCAGGAACAATCCAGCGAGTTAACAAGAGAAGTGGGGGGCGATCCAAGCGGTCGCTAGTCAACGAATCGGTCTAACTTCGTGGAAATGGCGGAGCGGACGGGGCTCGAACTCGGAACGTGTGCGCGCTGTAGCGCGCTGTAGCACGTAACTCTCTGATTCGACTCATTCGCGCTACGTCGTCCACAAAACTGGGGCCGTTTTGGGTCCGCATTGCAAAGGTCTCAGAGTAGGACCTCGATCGCTCACATGAGAACCTCAGAGACATGCGGATTGAAAATCCGCGTGTCGGCAGTTCAATTCTGCCCCTGGCCACTATGTATATCAGCGGCTTACGCACCAACGCAGATCCGTTGGCCACATCCATGTGTGATATTGCGGAGGTCTACGCGACACTTAGGCGTCTCAACGCCACCAACTGCGGACGTTCATCGCTGCGCTCGCACACCAGGTTCGAAGCGTCCACCAGACGAGCTAACTCAGGCGCAGAGTAGTGCGGTGGTTCTCCCCGAACGATGACAACAAGGCCTGTCGATCCTCATAGCTCACACCTGCTGCTCTCAAGCGACGCCCAAACGTGTGCTTAAGATCGTGGACGCGAAAAGCCGCCAAACGCGCTCGTTGGCGCGCTCGCAACCAAGCCCCATTTAACATGCGCTGTACCGGGTGATCGCCAAAATGTGAACACGTGGGTTTCGTGGCAACCTCTTCGACTGTCAACGACGCGGTCAGCAAAATGCCTTGGGAGCAGCCGATTTCTAGTTGCCAACGATATCGTTAAGGGGCCAACCTCAGGTGTACTAGACCTTTGCTTGCGACTGGTCTCGATCGTAGGGGAGGCGGGCGAGCCCCGCGCCCACCCGCCTCATTACGCTCGCTCGCCCGTGCCTAGTTGCCCGATGGCATCGGCAGACTGACGCCCTCCTTCTCCAGCATCTCGCGAACGTATCGTTGGTACTGCGTCAGCGTGATCGGGCCGGAGCAACTCTCGCTTTGAAGTTTGCGCGGCGGATATTGCACGTACGTCTTCATGAGATCCTTGATTGCGGCGCTGATGGTGACCAGCGTCCACGTGCGCTCCGTGTAGTTGTTCATGAAGATGTCATAGCGCTCCTGCGGGTCCTGTCACGGGTCGAAGACCTGCGGCACCGTGGCGACGTACTTGTCCTGGCATTTCCAGCCGAGGTTCGAATCGACCGCGAGCAACGTACTTCGAGGACCCCGTGCATCGTTGCGCGAACGAAGCGCTGCATGCCGCGGTCCTTGAACATGGCCAAACATGCATTTGGCCTTTCTTTGGTAGTGTCACTGGCAGTATCATTTAAAAAATGACGAAGGCCGCAAAGACGCTCGATCGAATGAAGGCCAATCCCCGGGATTGGCGAATCGAGACGCTGATGACGGTCGCCGAAGCCTACGGTTTTATCTGCCGTCAGCCGGGCGGGAGCCACGTGATCTTCCGTCACGCCAATGGGGCGATGTTGAGCGTCCCTGCGCGTCGCCCGATCAAGCCGATTTACGTCAAGAAGTTCGTTCGT
>Ga0335069_10007988_pt1 | contig 15204 bp, 10 predicted proteins | sample Lox_Sample_11_FD_206714 | JGI IMG/M metagenome (GOLD analysis project Ga0335069, IMG submission 206714) | Soil microbial communities from Loxahatchee National Wildlife Refuge, Florida, United States - Lox_Sample_1.1 | ecosystem: Environmental > Terrestrial > Soil > Wetlands | place: USA... | reverse complement strand
ACGTCTGCAACGCCGTAGCCTCGCGTCCAAATGACTTTTCCATGATCGAAAAACGCAATGCTGACGCCGGGGACGTGGTAGTAACGCATTCTGTCCTCGAGCTTCATCCCGGGGAGAGGATTCCCTTCGATCGTCGCAGAAGGCAAAAGACCATTCTGGATATGGTCGATGTGCGTAGAGTTGGCGTCTTGTGCAGATGCAAGATGGGCCAGAACAATCAATGGAAGGGTCCGCATGCACGTTTTCTTGAACATTGGAGGCTCGAGTGAACTCGTCTGACTATAAATACTCGCTACGAACGCTAAAGTTACCAGGCGCTCAGAAGTTTTTCCCGATATGTGCTCGTCGAAAGCTGACGCATAAAGCCGTGGGAATCGGGAGGATAGCGCTCAAGAGCGGAACAATTGGATCCGCTGTCGTTTCAAGCGTTTAACGGGCTGCCGCATAGTCGGCTACCAGGAACTGATCCCTCTAGCCGTGTCGCTCGTATTTTGGCGACCGGTGATTGTGAAAACTCGCCGTTCTGGGCGATAAATCCTGCCTTGTCGCCAAGGGTGGATCGACGCTACGCCGTTAGCGGGGACTATCACCGGCGGACCACCTCTCGTTCGCGCGGCTATCCGTCAACATAAAGGCCGAATGCCTCGGCTCCCGTTCTCGCGTCAGCGGCCGTAGTCGCTTCCATCCAATCCAAGCACCGCTTGCTTCAAGCTATCTGCGAACCTGGTCTCCAATATCCGGGTGCTCGCGTCCAATCCGGCTGCACGCCGCCCAATGATCCTGCTCCACTTCTTGCAGTTCCGGGGTGGATTCAGCGCACTCCCGAATCGCATAGGGGCATCGGGTTCGGAAGTAGCATCCCGATGGAGGTTTGAGTGGAGATGGCACGTCGCCTGTCAGCACGACGCGTTCGCGCACCGGCGCCTGGCCGACCACCGGAAGCGAGGAAATCAGCGCTTTCGTGTATGGCATCAGCGGGCGTGCGTACAATTTCCTGGCTGGCGCCAGTTCGACTATTTTGCCCAGGTACATCACTGCGATGCGGTCCGCGATGCGCCCAACGGCGCGCAGGTCGTGCGAAATGAACAGGTAGCTCAATTTGAGTTCATCGCGCAGCCGTTCCAACAGGTTGAGAATCTGCGCCTGGATGGAAACATCGAGCGCCGAGATCGGCTCGTCCGCTACGATGACGTCCGGCTCGGCGGCCAACGCGCGGGCGATGCCGATCCTCTGCCGCTGACCGCCCGAAAACTCGTGGGGATAACGCGAGGCGAAGCGCTTGCTCAGTCCCACCAAATCCATCATGCGTTCGACGCGCGGCGCGGCGCCGCCATTGTGGGCGAGACCTAGCGCCCGGATCGGTTCGGCGATGATCGACTCGACTGTCATGCGGGGGTCCAGCGAAGCGTAGGGGTCCTGGAAGATCATCTGGATGTGACGCCGGAATGGCCGTGGGTCTTCGCCAATGGCGCGGCCGCGATACAGCACTTCGCCGGACGTAGCGCGCTGCAACCGGAGAATACTCCGGCCAAGGGTTGTTTTACCGCAGCCGGATTCGCCCAATAACCCGAGCGTCTCCCCCACGGCGATATCGAAGGACACGCCGTCCACCGCACGCACGACGGCGCCCTTGGACGGGAAATGCACTTTCAGATCGCGGACCGAAAGCAACGTCTCCGGCATATCACCTTACCCAGCACCGCGACCAGTGGTTTTCGCCCGCAGCATGCAACGGCGGATGTTCCCGCCGGCAGCGATCTACCACTTCGGGGCAGCGCTCTGCGAATGGGCACTGGTTTTCCGGCAGCGCCGATACATCGGGCGGCTGTCCGGGGATCTGAAACAGCGGCCCGTCGCGGCGGCCAGCCTCGGGAATGCAGCGCAGCAACGCGCGGGTGTAGGGATTCCGCGGATTTCGGAACAGGTCCGCCACTGGAGCCGATTCCATCACCCGCCCTGCATACATCACGATTACACGGTCGGCGTTCTCGGCGATGATCCCGAGGTCGTGCGTGATCAGGATCAGGGCAGCCTGGCTGTCGCGCCGGCGTTCGCGCAGGAGATCGAGGATCTGCGCCTGAATCGTGACATCAAGCGCCGTTGTAGGCTCGTCCGCGATCAGGAGTTTCGGCTTGCAGGCAAGCGAGATGGCGATCATGACGCGCTGCCGCATGCCGCCCGAGAACTGGTGCGGATATTCCGTCGCCCGCGACCGAGCGTCCGGAATCCCCACCGTCTCCAGCATGTGTACGGCGTGATCCCGGGCCCCGGCCCGACTGTGTCCAAGGTGCTCCCGCGTCACTTCCGCAATCTGGACCCAGACGGGCAGGAAGGGGTTGAGCGACGTCATCGGGTCCTGAAAGATCATGGACAGCTTCGATCCGCGGATCGCGCGGAGATCCTTCTCGCCCAACGAGCCCACATCCCGTCCCTCGAAGAAGATGTCACCGCTGACGGCGCCCGGCTTGGGCACCATCCCGAGCAGAGCCAGGCTGGTAATTGATTTTCCGGAACCCGATTCACCGACGATGCCGAGCGCTTCCCCTTCCGCCACCTCGAAGCTGACGTCCTGCACAACGCGCGACGGACCGCGGGCGGACGGAAAGGTCACGCGGAGATCCCGCACCGAGAGCAGCGGCGTCACAGATTCCTCCCTCCGCGCGGGTCGAGCGCGTCGCGCACACCGTCCCCCAGGAAATTCATACTCATAAGCATGATCGCCATGAGTACCCCGGGTGCAATCAGCAGCACCGGATGCACCGAGATCGCCTCCGCGCCCTCGGAGGCGAGCACGCCAAGCGACGAGGCCGGCGGCGGCACTCCGAGCCCGAGAAAGCTCAAGAACGCCTCGCCCAGGATGATGGAAGGAATCGTCAGCGTTGCGTACACGATGATCGGTCCGATCGTATTGGGCAGAAGGTGCCGTAGGATGATGCCGGTGTCGGAGACGCCGGCGCAGCGCGCTGCGTCCACGAACTGTTCGTGTTTCAGGCTGAGGACCTGGCCGCGGACGATGCGCGCCGTGGTCAGCCATGATGTCGCCCCGAGAGCCAGGAAGAGCAGCCCGAGGCTGCGGTCGAACAGCGCCATCAGTATGACTACCAGAAGGATGTCCGGCAGCGCATAGAAGATGTCCACTGTGCGCATCATGATTTCATCCAGCCGGCCGCCGAAATAGCCCGCCACCGAACCGTAAGACACACCGATCACGAGCGAGATGAGCGTGGAGACGAAGCCGACCATCAGACTGATGCGGCAGCCATACAGGGCGCGTGACAGCAGGTCGCGGCCCAGCGTGTCGGTGCCGAAGGGATGCAGGAGGGAAGGGTTTGCCAGGCGGTTGTCGAGCCCCAGCGTGTCATATTCGAACCCGTTGTACAGGCGGACCAGCCAGGGACCGGCAAGGGATGCCAGTATGATCGCCGCGACAATGCACGCGCTGACGACGGCTGCGCGGTTTCGGTCGAAACGCCGCCAGGCGTCCCGCCACGGGCTGGAGCGTTCTTCGAGGGGGAAATCGGCTTCCGCCATGGCGGGACTCATTGGGGCCTCCAATTGGTGTCGATCCAGCCTGTTTTGAACTGCGGCGCGCCGAGCAAATTCCTGGTCATTCCACCGACGAAGGGTTTCTCCAGGTAACAGTGGCTATCGAAGAACAGCGGTAACGCGGGCATGGCGCGCAGCAGCCGTTCCTCGCATGCCGCGAGTTTCCGCATACGTACCGTCGTGTCGAATTCGGCGTTGGCCGCCTCGAGGAGCTGCTCGAACCCGGGGTCAACCCATCCGGAGCCGTCGATGCGAGTGGTGAACAGATCGAAAATGCCGGTCGGGTCGGCATATTCCGCACCCGCGCCCGCCTCGATGATGCCTCGGTAGGACAATAACGCAGCTATTTGGACCCAGACACTCGACTCCACCATAGTCAGGTTGACCCGAACCCCAAGATTCGCTTGCCACTGAGCCTGGAGAATCTCTGCAATTTCCTTGCTGCGCGTCCGGCCCGGAAAAGTAAAGTCCACCGCGAGGCCCTCTGCCTTCGCCATCCTGAGTAGTTCGCGCGCGGCCGGCGGATCGTGTGAGAGTACATCCCAAACCCGGCCGCCTGCCTCTACTGAAAGCGAATGAACGCCCGGATAGCCGCCCAACAACGGGATGATTGTGCGCGCCGGTGTCTGACCGCCGTCGAGGAACCGCGCGACCGCTTGCGTGTCTGTCGCCATTTGGAAGGCATACCTCAGCAGGACATTATCGAAGGGCGGCTTCGTCGTATTGAAGCAATAGAAGAAACTGCGGTACGCCGGCGTCGTGTAAAAGTCTTTTCGGCCGCGCAACGCCGGAATCCACAATGGCGGAACCGCACGGCCATGCATCGTGTAAACATCGTCTGCTTTGTACAGCTTCATGCCGGTCGCGCCGTCCGCGACCGGCAGTAAATGGATCTCATCCAGGTGGACGCGGCTGGCAGCGTGATAACGCGGGTTTTTCCGCAGCACGATTCGTTCGTATGGCTTCCATTCATGGAGAACAAACGGGCCGCAGGAAGGCATCAGTCCGGGACGGGTCCAGGATGTGCCGTGTTTTTCAACTGCATGGCGCGGGACCGGCGCCAGAACTGCCAAGGTTGCGAGCTTGAAAAAATGTGCCGTCGGGGCCTTCAGTGTGACTCGGAGAGTGAAGGGGCCGTCAGCGACAGCGCCTAAAGTCTCGGGCTTCGCTTTGCCCTCATTAATTTCTCTTGCATTGGCAACCGGGTAGAGCGTAGGACTGTAACCATATACGGGATCGAGACTGCGCTGCCAGCTGCATACAACGTCATCCGCTGTGACCGGCTGGCCGTCGCTCCACAGCGGCGCCTCGCTCTGGCCAGGCGCGCCGAAAAGCTTTGATCCGGTTGGGGCCCTGTGTCCACGGAGAAAGAACGTGATCTCTGTTTTGCCCGCATCCATTTGGTAGTGAGTAGCCAGACCGGCCGCTGGTTCCATGGATTCGGGGTGTTGCGATAACAGCGGCTCGTACAGGGCCGGAAAAACATCCCATTCCGAGCCGCCGAAGGAGGCTGCGGGATCGAGGGTACCCGGTTCTCCTGCAAGCTCGTAGATCAGGGTTTGCGAACGGGGAGGAGTGGAAGTGCCGAAGTATGGCTCGCGCCTGGTACAGGAAGCGAGTGCCATTGGGCCCAATCCAAGCACCGCTCGCCGGGGAATGCGTCCATTCATGACGGCCTCCAGTTCGTGTCGATCCAGGCGTATTTGAACTGGGGCCTGTCATAGGCCTCCAATGGCAGGTCACGCACGTAGGGCTTCTGAAGGCAACTATATGCATCGAAGAACAGCGGTAGAACCGGCATCGCGCGCAGAAGCCGCTCTTCGACCGCCGCCAATTTTTGCATGCGCACACCCGGTTCCGGCTCGGCGTTTGCGTAATCCAAGAGCCGGCTGAACTCCGGATCGGTCCATCCGGATCCGTCGGTTCGTCCTGTGAACATCTCAAAAAATGAGTTCGGATCCGCGTAGTCAGCGCCACCTCCAGACTCGCTCACGCCGTGAAAGGTCACCGAATTCAGCATCTGTCCCCAAACGTTCCAATCGACCATCACAAGATTGACTAAGGCTCCCAGGTTCGTCTGCCACTGCCGCTGGAGTATCTCTGCGATTTCCTTGCTGCGCGTGCGATTTGGGTAAGTCAGATCGAATACCGGCCGGGCGGCTCGAGCGATGGTCATCAGCGCGCGAGCACCCTCGGGATCATACGAGAGAACGTCCCAGAACCGCCCGCCGGCCTCTACCTCAAGCTTGGTAATACCCTGATATCCGCCGAACGGAGGGATTACTGTACTTGCGGCCGTCTGTCCTCCGTCGAGAAACCGAGCGATCTCGTCTTTATTAGTGGCCATCTGGAACGCGTAGCGGACAAGTACATTATCGAATGGCGGTTTGGTCGTGTTGAATACGTGAAACAGGCTCCGGTTTGCCGGTGTCGAATGAAAGTCCTTCTTTCCGCGCAAGGCGGGAATCCATAGGGGTGGGACCGCGCGTCCATGCATGGCGAAGGCGCTTCCGGTCTTATACAGGCTCACGCCTGTGGCGCCGTCGGCGATGGGGAGAAAAATGACCTCATCGAGGCGGACGCGGTGAGCGTCATAGTAGCGAGGGTTCTTCCGCAGAACGAGCCGGTCATATGGTCTCCACTGGTGAAGAAGAAAGGGACCGCAGGAAGGCATTCGGCCCGGCTCGGTCCAGGCTGAACCGTATTGCTCAATGGCGTGACGCGGAACGGCTGAGCAATAGTAGATTCCCGCCACTCGTAGGAAATGCGCGGTTGGCATTTTGAGGCTCACCCGCAGCGTGAAATCATCATCGGCATGCACACCTAATGTTTCCGGACGCGACTTTCCCTCAGCGATCTCCTCGGCGTTGGCCAACGGAAACAATGAGCTATTTCCTCCGCCGACGGCAGGATCGGCCATTCGCCTCCAGGCATACACGAAATCGTCCGCCGTAACCCGCTGGCCGTCGCTCCAGAGCGCGGGATCGCATGGGGCAGTGGAGCCCCGCAGTTGCGTCCCTCTCGGCGATGGATGTCCACGAAGGAAGAAGGTGAACTCTGTCAGAGCTGCGTTCACCTCGTAGTGCGTCGCCAGACCAGCCGTGGGTTCGCGTGTCAGCGGATCCTCTGAGAGTAATCCTTCCAACAGCGCGGGCATTATATAGGCCTCACTGCTCCCTAGATTTGCCGCCGGGTCGAGACTACTCGGTTCGCTGTAGATCTCATAAACAAGGGACTGGCGTCCCGGTGGGATCGACTTTCCGAAGTACGGGTCATGCCTGCCGCAAGCCGTGAACGCCAGCGGAGCGGCGAGCGCCTGGCGCCGCGTGACCGGCTTGATCATGACGCCCTCCAGTGCGTGTCGATGGACGTGTACTTGAATAGAGGCACGTCACCGGGGTTGTTCCACAAACCCCGGACGAAAGGCTTTTGCAGGAAGCTGAACGAGTCGAAGTAAAGGGGCACGATCGGCATCACCCGCATCAGCGTCCTTTCCGCCTCTGCCAGTTGATGGAGCCGCTCCGTGGCGTCCGGTGCGGCGTTCGCCCGCTCCAACTCCCCGTCGAAGCTGGCGCTCGTCCACGTCGCCCCGGTCGCTCCAGGCGAACCAAACATCTCCAGAAAGTCGTTGGGATCGAGATAGTTGGCGGTCCAGGCGTCTTCAATCATGCCGCTGTACCGTTTGTTGCTCACGGCTTCCGCCCAGATGCTCTCGGTGACGCTACCAATCATGACCTCGATGCCGAGCCTCTGGCGCCACTGCTCCTGCAAAATCTCCGCCGTTTTGAGGGCGCGCGGCCGCTGGTTAATCGTAAGTTTGAACGAAATGCGTTTGCCCTGTTTGTCGACACCGCCGGTATAACCGGCTTTGGCCAGTAGTGTCCTCGCGCCCGCGGGGTCTGACGACAGGACGTCGTAGGTTTGACCATCTACGGTTACCGGGAGAGACTGCAGCGGCGGGAACATCCGCATGGGAGGCACGACGCCTGCCGCCGGCAATTGTCCTCCCGCCAAATACGCGGCGATGGGTTTCTTATCCAGCGCCATGTTCAAGGCGTACCGAACCAGTATGTTGTCGAATGGCGGCTGCAAAGAATCCAAGGAATAGAAGGAGATTCGGGCAGCCGGCTCGCGCTTCAGGTCGCGCTTCCCGCGAAGACCCGCCACCGCCTCAGGCGTCAGAAACTTTCCCGGAATCGCATGAGACAGGCCGGCTTTATACAGGCTGAGCATCGTCGGTTCGTCGCGACTTGGCAGAAAACAAATTTCTTCCAGCCGGACGGAGGAGCGGGCATAATACCGCGGATTTCTTCGCAACACGACGTAGTCGTTCGGCCGCCACCGGGCGAGCGTAAAAGGCCCATTCACGATGATATTCCGCGCGTTCATCCACAGTGCCTCCGCGCCGCCTTTCTTCGCTGATTCGATGGCGCGGGCCGGGACAGGGCAAAACCAGAACGTCCAAAGGAGCGACGGGAAATACGGCGCCGGTCTGCACAACTGAATGGAGATGGCGAAGTCGTCGCGTGCGGTTACGCCAAGTTTGGCAGGCGCGATCTTGCCGGCGATGATTCCGGCCGCGTTCTCGATACAGTTGAAGTACGCGATGCCGAATCCCGCAGCCGTTTCGGGCGCGACCGCCCTTCGCCACGAATACAGAAAATCGTGGGCGGTCACCACGCCACCGTCGCTCCACCGCGCCGGGATGTTATCCGGCGGGGGCGGCGCAAGCGTGAGACTGGAAGCGTCCGGCAAGCGAATTCCGCTGGGATTTGGATGTCCTCTCAGGTAGAACGTGAAACGAGTAAAATCGGGTGATGCGGTGTAGTGCGTCGCCATCCCGGTAATCGCCTCCATGGTGACCGGATGCAGCGTGGTCAAGCCTTCGAACATGGAGGGAAGTAACCTTTCTTCACTGGCACTTTGAGTCTTTGCCGGATCGAGCGTTTCGGGCTCCGAGATGTTTTCGAATACCAGGCGCTGCTTCGCCGGCGGCGTGGTATTACCGAAATATTCTCCCTCCGCCGGATGGCAAGCCGCGAGTACAACCGCGCTGCCAGCCAGGAAAGCGCGGCGCGCCATGTTATCTCTATTCATACCGGATCCGCGGATCGATTAAGGCGTAAGTCACATCCACAGCGAGGTTGGCCAACATCAGAGCAATCGCGCCGAACGCCGTCAGCCCAAGGATCAAAAAGTGGTCCCGATTGTTGGCCGCATCGATGAAGTATGCGCCCAGACCCGGAATGGCGAACATCCGTTCGACTACGACCGTGCCGGTCAGCAGAAACGCGAGCGCCGGACCGCTAAAGCTCACCACCGGCAGAATCGCCCCGCGAAGCGCGTGCACCGTGACTACGCGCCATTCCGGAAGCCCTTTTGCGCGCGCGGTGCGAATATACTCCTGCTTCAGCGTCTCCACCAGCCCCGTGCGGGTGAGGCGCGCGATGTATGCCACGTACACCGCCGAGAGCGTCAGCGCGGGAAGCAGCAAGGTGCGCAGGGTTGGGATGCGCAGGTACCCCCATTCATAAGCCCACTCCAGCCGCGCGGGCGGAAGCCAGTACAGGGTCAGGCTGAAGATCAATACCAACACCGGCCCGAGCACGAAATTCGGAACCGCGATCCCAAGCATGGCAATTCCGTTGGCCGAATGATCGATCCAGGTGTTCTGCTTGTAGGCCGCCAAGATGCCGATTCCAAGCCCCAATGCCAGCGCGAGCGCGTAGGCAAACAGCCCCAGAACGGCGGAAACAGGTAGCGCCTCCTTGATGATCTGGTTTACCGATTTGTCTTTGTATTTGGTGGAGTCTCCGAAATCGGGATACCCCTGCCACTGATACCCGCGCTGCGCCACATACCGGAACCCCACCAGGCGCGCCATGTAGCGCGTGTACTGCACCAGCTTGGGCTGATCGAATCCATACTTCGCCTTTAGGTTGGCTTCAATTTCCGGCGGCAGCCGCCGTTGGCTGGAGAAAGGACTGCCCGGCGCCATCTGCACCATCACAAAAGTGACAGTGAGCGCGACCAACACCATCGGCAGCATGAGCAGCAGTCGCCGCAGGATGTATCGGAACATGGCGGATCACCCAGGCCCCGGTAATGGGAATTGAGTATATCAGAACGGATGTTGCCTGAAACTGCAAGAACGCAAGTCCAACCCCCTTTGAATCATGTTCCGTTCCCGACGGAAGTTCGCGTACGTCGGGACGAGAGTTTCGTCGCGGAGCCGCCAAATCGTCGCGCTGTCGTCGGCAGTGAAACAATTACCCTCGTCGGAGAAATCTGTGGGTCACCGATACGCTCCAATGGGCGCCGGAAGCTCGGCCCACGCAGCCCGCGAACCCGATGTGGGATAGCGCGGCTCCACCTTTTTCCTGTTCGTAGCCGGTTGGCTTTCGAACCAGTTTGCCCCCTCCGGTGAGCGCTACGCCGTTTGGGAGGATCTATGGTCGGCAGGCCAATCTCTCCATCGTTTCCCGGCAAGTTGACCCCCACCGCTCAAGTTCCGGTTGGCGAGATTCGACCGGAACACCAGACTGCTCGCTGGAAGCGTCGCTAAAGGCCCGGCGACTGCCGACCCAGCCTGCAGTGGCAAAACGTTCTTCAGCTCTTCTCAGCACTCTCCGTAGGATTTCTGGTTGAATTGCCGGGTCTACTTTTCTTCGCGAATTGGCGCTCCGGTTTGTACGGCACTTCAAGTGAAGGGAGTCACGCGTTCCGCTCAGCGACAGCGGGGATCACTCCTTCCGAAGTGCTGCTACAGGATCAATGCGGGCAATCCTGCGCGCCGGCAACCAACTCGCAAGCAGTGCCGTCCCGAGCAGCACCGCTGCCACAGCGCCGAAGATCGCCGGGTCGTCGGGTCGTACCTGATACAGAAGTCGCGCCATCACCCGTCCGAGAGCGGATGCTCCAGCAAGACCGGCAACGAGCCCAATCAGGCAGATCCGCAGCCCGCTGGCCGTAACTCCGCGCACAACTCGCTCCGGCGTCGCGCCCAGGGCCATCCGGATGGCCATCTCCGGCGCCCGGCGGATGACCGAATACGAAACCGCACAGGCCACACCCACCGCCCCGAGGGCGAGCGCCAGCAGTGCGAACGAACCCGTGAGAAAGGCGTTCAGGCGCTGAGGGGCGGAATCGGCGTCCCGCAAATCCGCTAGCGGCCGCACGTCAAAAACGGGTTGCGCAGAGTCGAGTTTGGCCACGGTTTGCCGCAACGCCGTCGCCAGTTGAGCTGGCTCGCCATGCGCCCGCATCACCACGAAAAAGTCACGCAGGTACCATGACGGCACGTAGGCGGCCGGCGCCGGGTCTTCAGTGAGAGCCTCTTGCCGCACGTCGGCCACTACGCCCACCACCGTGAAGGGCGGATTGTCTCCGTACCGCACCTGGCGCCCGATTGGGTCGCGCCCGTCCGGCCACACGCGTTGCGCCAGACTCTCACTCAGAAGCGTAGAGCGCGAGGGGCCCTGGTCGCGTTCGTCGAACATGCGGCCGCGCCGAAGCGGGATCCGCAGCGCCTGGAAATACCCTCTGGTCGCCATCTGAAAGTCGGCAGAAATCTTCTGTTCAGATCCCGGAGCGTCGTCGGCTGGACTCACCGTCATGCTGCCCCCATTCGCTCCAAACGGGACACTGCGGGAAATGCCCGCCGCTTGCAGGCCGGGTACCGCGCTCAACTCGCGCACCAGGTCACGCTGAAAAGCCCACGTACGGTCCCAGGAATACATGGCCTCGGGCAGGCTGATGCGCGCGGTCAGCACGTTCTGCGGTTGAAATCCGACGTCCACATTCTGCAGACGCCCGAAACTCGCCAACAACAGGCCAGCGCTCGCGACCAGCATGGACGCGAGTGCGAATTCACCCGCGACTAGGGCCTGCCGCAAACGCAAACGGCCGGAGCCCGATGCACCACGTGCCTGCCGGAGGCTGGTTTGCACGTCCAGACGCGAGGCCACCCACGCGGGGACAAGCCCAAACGCCAAGCCTGTTATTAAGGTGAGGGCGACGGCTGCGCCGAGCACGGGAAAATCGAGCGCGAGTTGACCGGCCCGAGGAACGTTCGCCGGAAGAATGGCTCGCAGGCCCCTTACTCCGAGCAAGGCCACCAAGATCCCGGAGGCGCCGCCTGCGGCAGCGAGGACGAGGCTCTCGGTGGCAAGTTGGCGGATCAGCCGCCCGCGGCCCGCACCAAGCGCCTGGCGGATTCCGAATTCCTGCACCCGCGATGACGCACGCGCGAGCAGCAGATTCGCCACGTTGATGCACGCCACTATGAGTAGCAGCCCCACGGCGATCAGAAGGACGAGCAGTGCGGAGCGAGTCTCACGATCGACGATCCATTCGAGCGCCGGCGCCAGCCGCACACGCCAATCCCGGTTTGAATTGGGGAATTCGCGTTCGAGCTGAACCGCCAGCCGGGTGAGTTCGGCGTCGGCCTGTCCCGCGGAAACGCCGGGCTTGAGCCTTCCCAAGACGAGGACATGATGGTCGCCGCGGTTTTCCTGAGACGGGTCGAGCGTCAAGGGCTCGCAAATATCGATATCGCTGGCGAAACCCATATCGGCAGGGGCGATGCCGATCACGGTCCAGTTTTCGCCGTTGAGCGGGATCGTGCGTCCGATCAGATTGGGATCGCCCGCATACCGCCGCTGCCACAGGCGCTTACTGAGCATGGCAACGCGGGCGTGGCCGGGCGCGTCCTCGTCTGCGGCGAAGGAACGGCCGCGTAGCGGCCTGATGCCGAGCGTGTCGAAGAAATGGGCCGTGACGGCAAGACTCAGGACACGTTCGGGATCGCCCTGGCCCGTAAGGTTGGCGCTTTTCCCCTGGATCGCCACGAGCGACTCAAAGCTGAGTGAGCGCTCACGCCAGGAAAGGAAATTTGGGACCGACGCCGAGAACTTACCGATATCCAGGCGGGAATTCTTCTCCCAGATTCGAACCACGCGGTCGGGATCGCTGAACGGCAACGGCCGCAGCCAAACGGTGCGTACGACGCCGTAGATGGCGGTTGTGGCGCCAATGCCGAGCGCCAGCGTCAGAATGGCTGCCACCGTGAAAGCCGGCGTGCGCCCCAGCGAGCGAACGGCGTAGGCGGCATCGTCGAACAGGTCTTCGAAGGTTTGAGATACATTCATGTTGCGAGTCCTCTCTTTGTAGAGCGTGGCGTTGCCGAACTGGCGGCTGGCCAGAATCCGCGCATCGGTTTCGCCGAGCCCTCCGGCCATGAGTTCATCCACGCGCTCATCGATATGGAACTGAAGCTCATCGTCGATGGCCTGCGATATTCGTGTGCGGCCGAAGAGATTGAAGAGACGATGCCGTCGCGCCATGGAGGAGCCTCCCGGCTAAGCGTACCGAAGCGCGCGCGAAACGCCCTTAGTGAGCCGCTCCCAGCTTTCGCGCTCGACCACCAGTTGCCCCTCGCCTTTGGGAGTCAACGAATAGAACTTTGCCTTGCGGCCCTTTTCGGTCACGCCCCACTCGGACCGCACCCAGCCGTCCTGCTCCATCCGATGGAGTGCGGGATAGAGCGAGCCTTCCTCGACGCGAAGCAGTTCGGCCGAGGCTTTCTGGATGTGGCTGGTCAGCGCATAGCCATGCATTCTGCCACGCGCTTCGAGTGCCCTGAGAACGAGTAGTGAGAGCGTTCCCTGGAGGATGTCGTTGTTCTGCTTGCTCATATTTTACCTAGCTACCTAGGCATATTATCGGATATGCAATTCCGAAGTCAAGGTATGGTTCGATGGCCAGCGGATCAGCTCGCACCGGACGCGGCGTCGTGGGAATGGTGCGCCATTCCGGGCAGGTGGTCAGCCATCCGGAAGCGAACCACATGAGCGAAAAATCACCGATGATAAGAGCTGCCGGCTGGGATTGCGATCGAAGATGATGGCGTCGATTACCTTTCTCCGGTCGGAAACCGTTGGGGCGAGCTGTGCAGTTTCTCGTGAAGTTGCCTCTCGCTGGGCGGACCGATTCCTCGACTTGCCCCGCACTGCCTGGTCGGACCCGAGGTCCGGCAACTATGTCCGCGGAACCGCCGTCTGCCTGTCCAGCCTCTTGGCGGCGGGCCGTCACCATGAACTGCTTGGGGTGCTGACGCTTCAGCGATTTCCCTTCTGGCACGACCGCCAGTTCGGCATGCAAGCGCTGTTGTCCGAGGGCCGCACGAAGGAGGCGCTGGCTTATGCGGAAGCTTCCCGCGGCCTGAATCAGCCGGATGCGGCCATCGACGCTGCGTGCGAGAAGATCCTGCTTAATCTTGGCCGCGTGGATGAGGCGTATGAGAAGTACGCCTTAACTGCGAATGCTTCATCAACAGGCCTCGCTACATTCCGAGCGATCGTCAAGAAGTACCCCCACCACGATCCGAAGAAGATCCTTTGGACTTGGCCAGCTCGAGCGGCGACCCCGGCCGGTGGTTTGCCGCGGCGAAAGACGCCGGCTTCCTCGATCTCGCCCTGGAATTTGCCGATGCCGGCCCCACCGATCCGCGAACGCTCAGCCGCGCATCGAGTGACTTCCTCAAGAAGGACGTACGGTTCTGTCTGGAGGTAGGCCAGCTCGCCATCCAGCGAATCATCGAGGGCTACGGCTACGAACTGACTGGCATCGATGTCCTCGATGCCTTGAATCACTACATGGCTGCGGCAGAGACCCTCGGTATTACCTTGCAGGCCACCGCCGACGTACTCGCCATGGCGACGAAACAGCCCGGGACGGCCAGCGACATTCTCATTCGCCAGTGCTCGGCTGTGTCGCAGCAACGTCAGGCACCGGCGAGAGCAATCACAACAGTGCAGCGGACATGGACAAGACGAAGCCCGACCAGGCCCTGAGCGGCAGGCCCATCGCCAAGAAGATCGTTGCCAAGGTGAAGCTGCATTGGCAGCGTAAGGTCGTGAACGTCAAGAATGTAATCGTCGGCCACGCTATGGCGGAGGAGTTGCAGAAGACTGTCGTGAGCCGGAAAGAGCTTAAGGGCTTCCATCCGGCTCACGCCGCCTACGTCTACGCCCAGAACCAGGTGTCGGTCATTGTCGGAGCAGCTCACGGCCCTGAAGGAGATGGCACCCTTTGTGGACCTCATCTCCACGGCGGAGGACCTGTACGTGCCGAGCGTGCCGCCGATGAGCCCGTTGACCAAGTCCTACTTCACCTGCTGGGCATTTTTCGACGCCTGTGTGGGGCCGGCCCAGGAGACCATTGGACCACCATTTTAGAGGTCGGCGCCGCCTTTGGCATGCACGCCGAGCTGTTGCGCGTGATCCGCCTCATGCAGGATTCGCGAATGGGATTCTACATCCACCGCGGCAGGGAAGGCGACGTGAGCCTCCTTGAGGATCTCGTCACCGAGGCGGGGCACCGCGCCATCGTTCGGGCGGGCTACGGCGGCCCCCACCGGTGCCCGTTCAGAGGCGGCAGCTTTTTTCTTTCTGAAACCAGTTGCCTCCGGTCCGGCCACAGCGATAGCTGCGTTGGAAGCGAAGTGCAAGCTAGTCGCCGGCGAAATCCAGTGACCGGCATTTCACCCCTCACGTTTGGCATCTCGCGATCCTCAGAACAGCGGGAATTGCAGATCCGTCGGTGGCGCCTCTCTGCGCCGCGTGAACGGATGCACCGCCGGCGGGCGTGTCCCGAACT
>Ga0335069_10007987_pt1 | contig 15204 bp, 17 predicted proteins | sample Lox_Sample_11_FD_206714 | JGI IMG/M metagenome (GOLD analysis project Ga0335069, IMG submission 206714) | Soil microbial communities from Loxahatchee National Wildlife Refuge, Florida, United States - Lox_Sample_1.1 | ecosystem: Environmental > Terrestrial > Soil > Wetlands | place: USA... | reverse complement strand
ATCGGTTTTTGAATCAAATAATTACGGCCTCAAATTTGATTCCGGGTTATCTAACGGCACCCACATGAAGGACGCCGTTTGGGTAAAGGCGAAGAAGAGCGCGCGGACACGCGAAATCGCTAGAAGGAGGTGATCTATTCATGGCAACGACAATCACAGCAACCCGGCAAGTGGTTGAGGATTACCAAAGGCTGTTCGTGAACCGCCGCGCATACACCATGCAGTCCTTGCGGCCGCACCCGGAGACAGGGCGGCACTACTACTTCCGGCCGAGCAAAAGAGGAACAGATGTGCCGCTAATGCTGACGGATGAGACCATCCGCCAACATCTGGAAGGCAAGATTACTGTCGGCCTGTATGCCATCAACCCGTCGACACAACGGTGTAAATGGGTCGCCATCGACGCCGACTACAGGAACTCCATGGAGGACCTGCTGAAGCTGCAGTACCACCTGACACAGGACAACGTGGAACCGGCGCTGGAGATGAGTAAGCGCGGTGGGCATCTTTGGATCTTCCTGGCAGCGCCTTTGCTAGCCATGGAGTGCCGAATCTACATCCATGATCTTGCTCTGAGGCTGGGAGTGCCGGTGAAGGGGTCAGGCCTGGCAGACGGCATCGAGGTGTTTCCGAAGCACGACGCCATAGGAGCTGGCGAGTTTGGCAATGCCATTCGCGGTCCCCTGGGAATCCACCGTGGCGCCAATCGCCGGTTTTGGTTTTACGGCGCAGATTACACACTGGAGGACCAGATCGCTTACCTGAACCGTCTGCGGAAAGTCACCGAAGAAGAACTGCGTAGGTTCATTGCCGGAAAGGAGCGTCCCGCGTCAGTCGCCTCCCCGGCACTGGGCAGGAACACTCTACGTCACCGTAGGCGGGGGCTAGGCGAGTCGGACTTTCGGATCTTGGCGCACGTCGGTGCCGTGCGGAAGGTTGGAAGAAACTACATCACCCGCTGTCCCTCCTGCGCGGACTGTGGCCACGACCGCGTTGGCGACAACCTGGCCATCCTGATCGAAGACCCGCGGTTTTACAAATGTTGGGCTGGCTGCACCAAGGAGATGATTCGGGCTGCCCTCGGTCGTCCGATTCGCGTGCGGCATTCCGCCTAAGACAAGGAGAGAGTTGTTGTGATGAAGCAGGAGCGAATCTCAGATGTATTGGGGCTCAGGCTATCGCGGCAAGAGCTGCGGGTGTTGAAAGAGCGAGGAATCTTTGCCCATTCGCCGGTAAGCCTGGAACACCAGCACCTTGCGAAGCGCTATGTGGTGCGTGGGTCGGAGTCGGGGGGCGCGGTCGGAGACCTGGGGCGATACGTCACGTTCACGACAGAGGATGGCCAGCCAATCGAGTGGCTCCATCCGGTGGAGGCCATCGGAGTAAACGGCTTGCACGCCGTTGTGGTGGCACCGGTTTTGGTGCGAGTCGAGATGTTGCGCAAAGGTCGGACCTACGAATTGCTGATTACACAGCATCGGCCGGGTGCGATCAGCGATGGAAAGCGACCGACGCTGGAAACAAGACTCCTGTTTCGGGGCATTCACGGTCGCTTGGATCTGGATTTGTCCGGAGAGGACAAGGGCAAAGCTGGCAGGGTTCTGCCGACGTTCTATTCGCGCGCCGGGGAGGTAGTCGGGATACCGAAGCGGTTTAGCCAAGCGGTGCGCGCGACCACCGGAGCGGTCAATTGCAACGGCTGTTTCCATTGCCACTATGTCAGGCCGCCACAGAATGAAGAGGAACAGGAGTGCGCCGCAGAACGTGTCACAGCCTGACATGGCTAAACGGAAGGAGTGAATAGCGATGCATAGAAAGGTCAAGAATTACTCACTGGTCATCTGCTTGTTCGTATTCCTGTTCGTCGTAGTTGGCGGCGGCCTACACATGAACCCAGGCGGTGCATTGCTCGCCGCAGCGACCGGCACTCCACTGATGATTTATGCCTTCAATCGCAGGTCCAGTGGCGATTGCCAGCCAAAGCATGTTCCACCCCAGCTTGCGGGAAATGAGGTTCGATATGGCAGCGACAAGTCAAATAACTCCGATTGACGAAACTGAATCCGCGGTGAACGAGACCGGAGGTTCAGAGTGTTCCGAACCCATACGCGCGGTTCGTCGGCACTTGCCGGATGAGCGGCGGGCGCTCACTCATCATTTTTCAGTCGGCGGCCAAGAGGGATATCTCACTGTTGGGGTGTACGACGACGGCCTTCCCGGAGAAATTTTCATCACTATGTCGAAACAGGGCTCGACCATCTCCGGACTCATGGATTCGTTTGCCACGGCGGTGTCGCTGGCCCTTCAGCATGGAGTCTCGCTTGAAGTCTTGTGCACGAAGTTTACCCACGTGCGCTTCGAGCCTAGCGGGTGGACGGGGAACCCCAAAATCGGCTTCGCCAAGTCCATTGTCGACTACATCTTTCGCTGGCTTGAACTCAAGTTCTTGACCGGCGAGCAAGGCGCGCTATTTGTACCTCTTCCGGTAGCGGTCTACTCGTCTGCGCTCCCAAATGACAAGGATCCAGTTGGAGCGCTCGGAGAACTTATACAGATGGGAGACGCGCCCGCCTGCAACATCTGCGGTTCGCTGATGGTGCGAAGCGGAACCTGCTACCGGTGCATGACGTGCGGTAGCACTAGCGGATGCTCGTAGCAGTACACATCCACACAAAAATCCTCCTGTGGGTGAACGTTTGAAATGAAACTGGCGTTCGTTTAAGTGAAACTGGAGACCCCATGAGGTGAAACTGAGGACGCCATGATGTCTTGGTTCAGCCTGAACTGGAGAGGAGGCGCTCTCCGTTAGCGAGTATTCCGCCCTGCGGGCGGGATTTTCAAGGCATCGGGGTCTTTCGATCCGATGGGGTTCGAAAGCAGCGCAAGAAACTGATTCCCGCGCTGCCTATCATCGTCTCGATGAGCCCACCAGGCTATGCCTTGGCATGGTTGCATCCCTGCAGTGCCGCTTCTGTTTCACCTGGCGACGGCCATTGTAGCTCCGCGTCGCCGATAGCGCATCCTGATCAGGGTCGTTTCGGCGCGTAAGTCGCGATTTCGTTCTTTGACGCGAGCGAAGCTCTGTGTCAGCCTAAATGCATGAAGCAGAGCGTGGATCTTTCAGGAGCTGGTTTCTTCGGTGTCGATGGAACCGGCTACGCTGCGGATTTCATCAGCCGTATGATTGCGAACCAGGATGGCTCGGTCTACTCCACGAGATGTTCGGCCGCATACGCAGTCTACCGGGAGGACCAATGGCAGAGACCTTCGAAGCATACCGAACTCGAGTCCTAAGCTATCTTGGCGATGAGGAGCCCATCGGTGTCCAACAAGCCACGCCATCGCAGCTCGATCGGCGTCTGCGCGATGTCGTGCCCGAGGAGTTGATCCGGCGTCCTGCACCTGAAAAGTGGTCAATCGCCGAGATCGTAGCGCACTTGGCGGACGCGGAGCTGGCGATGGGGTGGCGATTGCGAAACATGCTGGCGAATCCGGGCGTGGCCTTAACGTGGTGGGATCAGGCCGTATGGGCGGAGCGCTTGGGTTACGCGCAGCAAGATGCGAGCCTTTCGGCAGGGGTCTTTCGGGCGCTGCGCGAGAGCAACCTGCGACTGTTGGAGTCGGTCCCGCGCACACGGTGGGTGGAGTGCTATGGGGTCCACGAGGTACGCGGACGGCAAACGGTCGAGGAGTTCGTCCGCTTGGAAGCGGCACACGACTTGAACCATCTTCGGCAGATCGACCGCATCTTGGGTGGGTGTATGTAGGATGGGGCTCCAGAATCTGTTCTGCACCCCTAGTTATCCGCCCCGCAAGATCAGAGGAATCAGCAGGCTGTGCCGTCATACCCCTATCTTGCATCTGGTGCTCACAAAATGGAACAGCGTTCAGAAGTCCCACCTCGCCGCCGGCTTGGCGCCTATGAGGTGCAGGTGCAGCAAAGTCAAGGGGAACGGACGGTCTCTCCACGCGTTTCTATTTACAATCGCAACATGCACGACGTGGTGGTGTATTCGCGCCAGGGATGTCATCTCTGCGATGTGGTCAAGGAGACGCTGCGCAAACTCCAGGACAAGGCCGACTACCGGTGGCGCGAGGTGGACGTTGACGCCGATCGAGAACTGCAGCAGAAGTTCAACGACGAAGTGCCGGTAGTCCTTATCAATGGACGCAAAGCCTTCAAATACCACATGTCAGCGCGTGATTTTCTGCGGGTTCTGGCCGAGGGAGAGTAGCCAGCGCTTTCTCGCGGTGCTCCGCATGGGACCTAACCGGATTATCTGGGGAACTTACCATCTATCTGCGGTTTTCCGGTTTCCAATTCCTAGTGGCAACCCGATTTCTGAACAGTTATCAGCAGGAAGCGTCACAGAATCAGTACCGCTAAAACGCGCTCGTGGCAAGTGTCGGATTGGCGAGATTTTCAGCTCATGCGTAAATTGTCGGCGTTATTTTCAGCTCATGCGGTCACTTGAGTTTCATGTTATGCGGTCCAATGTAGCGTAAGTCCTTGATTCCGCGTTGTCCCCATTTTCATCTTATGGGTCCACCCACACCTCCTCCCCTCCTTTTCCTCCACGCTCATCCGGGCGGTTAGTTCTCCAGCCATTCCAATCGTCGCGGTTTCCACCCGAGAAGCCGCTTCGCCTTCGCATTCGACGCCCCGCTTAGCTTCGTTCCGTAATACACGGCATCTTCCCCTGCAATTGCTCTTACCTCCGCCTCGCTCATATGCGGGGGCACGGGAGCACCCACAAACTTAGCAAACGCAGGCAGCCACACGGCTTGCGGCGAAGGGTCGTCATCCACCACGTTGTACACGCCTGGTTCCGCCGCCAGCGATGCCACCGTCGCAATCGCGGCATCGTTGATATGCACAAACGACGACACGCCCTCGCCCCTGCCCACCACCGGATTCTGTTGCTGCATCACCATGTTGGCCGCCGCCTCGCCGGGGTGGTACCACGTCTTCGGCCCATAGAAGAATCCATAGCGCAGCGCCACACCCTCAATTGCATTGGAACTGAACAGCCGTGCCTCCAACTCGGTGTAGGTACGCGCACTCGCGGCAATGCCGGGGCTGGCATGTATATCCATAAGAGACGATTCGTCGGCCAGCATTCCTGCCGGTGCTTTCAAAAAGAATCCGCTCGACTGCTGTAGATATCGCCGCACACCGCTCGCAATCGCAGCACGAAACAGATTTCCCCCACCTTCAATCCTTAGCTTCCTGTCCCCGGCCGCATACTTCGCCATATCTTTTGGGTCTTTGGGCAGAGAAGTCAGCTCATCGATGACTACGTCCGGCTTCGAGCGTCGTAGCGCGGTCTCCAGTGCGACGGCATCGAACGCGTCCACAATCACCGCCTCGGCTCCCTGGCGCTCCAGGATCCTCGCCCGCGCCTCGCTCGTCGTCATACCAACTACAGAATGTCCCTGCTTGAACAACTCCGCAGTCAACGGTTCCCCAATCGCTCCGCTCGCTCCAGCCACAAATACACGCATCGTCCGTTCCTCTCTACTCCAGGGTTAACAATCCGGTCGTCTCTGTGAACATGATACGAGCACGAAGAACTCGCAAGTTGGCTGGTCGCCACATCGGATAGGGTACGGGATGGCCTGTTCACGGATGTAATCTGGTTTTGTCTGTCTGTGTCTCGCAGGTGGCCACATCCCCCTGGGCGAGAAGCACCAAGCCCACGCCAACGGGGTCGTCGACAAGCTCAAGGCCGCCGGAGTGCGCGTCCACGTCGACGCCCGCAACGAAAAAATGAACGCCAAGATCCGCGAACACGCCATGCAGAAGGTTCCGTTCCAGTTGGTGCTGGGCGACCGCGAAGTGGAAGCCCACGAAGTCAACGTCCGCGTCCGCGGCCAGGAAAAAGCCGAAGGCTCCGTCGCGGTGGAGGCGTTTGTGGAGCGGGTAAAGAAGCTGATCGAGACGAAGGCATCCACGCTGTAGTTTCTTGGAGGGTCTTTCCGAAATAAGCGGTTCCTGGCCGTGGGTGATCCCCTATAAGTGCCTCAGGTCTTAAGCGCCACTATGATTTCGTTTTGGGATAAATCGGAAGGGGTTATCATTTAGCGGAAGAATATCGAACTCATCAATACAAGGGAAGTCTTGGCCACCGGAGCCTTTGCCCCGCGCCGGTGGTCCACAACTTAGGGATGTTGAAATAGACGGTCATCCTGAGAGTACAGCGTGGCGCACACCAGGGTGGCAAAATGGAAATCTAGCAAACATGTACCGCGTGCAGATACCGGTGGCCGAGTTTTTTCGATTGTGTCTTGGAGCTGCCGCTGAAGCTGGCTTCGATGTCGTCTTATGTTTGGTCAGCCGAAAGGCAGACACGCCGTCGATGTTCGAGGAGATCAGTCGGCATTGGGCGTCTCTTCATGACTTGACGGGCGGGCAGGTCCTTTTCGTGTTCGCCGGAGATCCGCCCGACGAGCGCAATTACGGTGTCCGGCATACCCAAAAGGAGGTCGTCTTTTACTCTCCAGAGGTGGCGGTACAAGCTTCGGACCGTTTGCGGTTCCCTTTGCCTATCTCACGCACTGAAATCGAAAGCGCATTCCGAGCAGTTGACAATGCAGACAGTCTCAGTTCGCGACACACTCTCTCGATAGGAGACCTGAAGCGGACGCTTGGACTTTCGGAATTTCAGATTCCGTGCCTCCACGTCACGTATTTAATTCAGCGTACTGAGCGCAACAATACACAAATTGTCCCTCTCAAGCAGAGTGGTGGTTTCTCGATCTACCAAACGCTCAAGACCCTTATGGAACGCTGGGAACCGGTACTGTCTGAGATAGCTAACTATCGTCGACAACTGGCCTCTGCCGTTCGGAACGAGCGCAGATATACCCAAGAACGGGCGCGGGTAACAGGTTGGTCCAAGGAACCTTCACTCGACTTGATCACTCGCGACGCCTGCGAGGAACTCCTTGGCCTGACATCGCGACCGCAGCTCTGCACTGCTGACAAAAGCCGATGCTTCAAGCTGATCCAAACGCTAAATGATTCCAAGAGCCTGCGAAGCCTGGTCGCAGACGAGCGCGGCCTGGAAGCTCACGAAGAATGGCTTCAAATGGCGGAAACAGCCGAACGGCTGGGTATGAATTTGCTCAGAGCAGCACAGTATATAGATAGAGCTTACATCGAACGGAACAACAGAACCAGGAGGCGTCTTCGTCCGGACTCTTACGCCCGTAGACTGCTCGCCTTGTCGCCAGCAAATCGAGTGGTCTCGTGTGACGGATTGGAGTCTGAGATCCGACAGAAATATTCGACACTTCGAGCAGTTCTCGACTCTTCCGTCGGCGCGGCTGATCGCCCGAGGCACAGGGACGGAAGGTGTTCGACCTTCATAAGTTACGGAGGACCCGATGAGCATTTCGCGATACAAGTGCAGCAGGTCCTGCGAGAGAACGGAGTGGAAACGTTTCTGTACGCCAAGGACGCAGTTCCCGGTACTAGACTCCATAGAACCATGCGCGACGAGATCAATAGACATGATCGCGTGATTTTGATCTGTTCCAGGCATTCCCTGGATCGTCCTGGAGTGACAAATGAGATCGAGGAAAGCCTAGCTCGTGAGGCTAGGGAGGGCGGTTCGTCAGTCCTCATTCCCATCGCACTTGATGAATATGTGTTTAATGAATGGAAGCCAATCCGGGCCGATCTGGCTCAGGCTGTCCGTGACCGCGCAATTGGCGACTTTCAGGGCGCCGACACGGACAAAGAAAAGTTGGCGAAAGCGATGCATACCCTTCTTCTTGCTCTTGAGCGGCCGTAACTGGGCTGATTAGATAGTCCGGCGGGTGGCCCACCCCGTCAACTTATTGATAGCAATAAACTTCCATGAGAGGGTGGCCCATCCCGCCTTCTGTTGGCGGGGTGGGGCTTTTCGTTTGTTCAACGACGAGACCCAGGGGAAACGCCCCACCCAGTCCACAAGCCGCCGCATCAACCATCACAGACCAGAGAGTGAAGGGTATCCTCCGCAGCCACAGCCTCCCTTAGCCGGATGCAGAGTTAGCTAGGCCCGGCGCAGATAGCTGTCGCGAAATCGCCATCTGTTAGGTAATCCCGGCTGGTCGCCCCCATCGGATAGGGTACGGAATGGCGTGGAGCTTAGCTTTCCGCGCGAGCCAGGAAACGGCTGCGATAGTGTGTAGGGGCAACGCCGAAGTGTTGCATAAACGCACGGCGAAAGCTGTCGGGATCGTGAAAGCCAACGGAGTCGGCAACGCCCTCGACGGTCGAGTCGGAAGCGGATAGCCGCTTGCGCGCCTCGTCCAGCCGCAAGCGCTGTACAAAAGCTGCGGGACTGCTGTTGAACTCTATCTTGAAGCGGCGCGAGAACTGCCGCGGGCAAAGATTCATGTGCTCAGCCAACACCTCAACCGATAGGTCTTTATCGAGGTGGCCGAGCATCCATGCCGCCAGATCCGCAAAGCGGCTGGTGGAAGCAACCTGAAACTTCAGCGGCGCGGAAAACTGCTCCTGCCCGCCGGGACGCTTCATGTACACGACCAGTTCGCGCGCCACCGCGAGCGCCACCTGCGGCCCGAAGTCTTCTTCGATCAAGGCGAGGGAAAGATCTATCCCGGCGGTAACCCCGGCAGAAGTGTAAAACTTGCCGTCACGAATGTAGAGGGCGTTGGCATCAATCTTAAGCGCAGGAAAGCGGCTGGCCAGCTCGGCAGCGAACCTCCAGTGGGTGGTTACCCGGCGGCCGTCGAGCAGCCCGGTGGGCGCGACTCCAAAAATGCCCGTGCACACCGAGGCGACTCGGCGAATGCTGCCGGCCCGGCGGCTGATCCAGTCTGCCAGCTTGGTACCAGCGGACGAGAGCCGCATGGCGCGGCCACCCGGGATGAGGAGCGTGTCAATATGGCGCAGCGAGCTCAGGAAGCAGCTGGCCGTCATGCGGAGTCCGGACTCGGAGCGAAAGGTCTTTGGGCCCAGCGCCGCAATCGTCACTTTGTAGCAGGGCTGTGGGTTGCCCTTCGAGTCTTCGAGGAATGCACTACTGAATGCCTCTAGCGGCCCCGAAAGGTCGAGGGAGGTGATGTCGTCATAGCCGACGACAACGATATGTTTGGGCGTCATGGCAGTCATCCCGTCAGAATAGCGAGGAAGGCGCATGTCTAATACGACCTTTTTCCGGCGATTTGGGACTCGGCTTGCCTCAAAGCAGAAAGCAGAATGTCCTGAAGTGCCGGACCAATGTCATTTGAGACATGCCATTATCGCGATATGCTCTCTCCCAACGCAAGCAGTTCCTGAGGAGGTCCATATGAGGAGCACAGAAAAGGGGCTCTGGGTGGCCGTTGTAATCGTGGGGATTCTCGACCTGGCAGTTTTCATCAGTCACGCGAAGGTGCCCGACAAGATACCGGCTTCAACGCCGCAAGTCCGCCCATTAAAGCCGCCGGCCACGGGCAAGATCAACGTAGCGTTCCTGATCTCGGAGGGCGCCGATGTCATGGACATTGCCGGCCCATGGGAGGCCTTCAGCGATACCATGCTTACGACAAAAGGCAAGCCCTGGCATGAATCGGATGGCGACGATATGGTGATGCCGTTCAACGTTTACATTGTTTCCGATTCCCTGAAGCCGGTAGATGCCAATGGACTGACCATCGTCCCCAACTACAGCTTTGACAACGCGCCTAAGCCGCAGATCATCGTTATTCCGGCTCAGGGTGGTCGCACCGCGGCCCAGAAAGCGTGGTTGCTGGCCAACTCGGCCGACGCCGATGTGACCATGTCGGTGTGTACCGGAGCCTCGGTGCTGGCGGAGTATGGGCTGCTCGACGGCCAAACTGCTACTACGCACCATGCCTACCAGCAGAGCATGCAGAAGAAGTATCCCGCAGTGCACTTTGTCAGTGGAGCCCGGTTCGTGGAAAACGGCAAAATCGCAACTGCAGGAGGCTTGACCTCTGGTGTGGATCTGGCGCTGCACATCGTTGCGAGATACTACGGGAGCGAGGTAGCGCAGGTCACCGCGAACTTCCTGGAGTATCACAGTGATCTGTGGAAGAACCCCGAATACGACCAGGTGAAGCCGGTGGTCGCATCGAAGTGATATTGCGTGTTGATCGGGTTCAGTTTCAACCTTCAGGGCGGCGGTTGGTCGGCAATACGAAAACTGTCAAGAAACCGCCTTTTGGGAAACCCAAACTTTTTTTGGGCGGCGGTCATCCGGAACTTATGCGGTTGCGAGTGAGAAATCGCAAGTCGTAAGTGATGCTGGCTGAGCGCCCCGGTCGGGGTTGGTTACGACGGGGCCTTTCCGATTGCGCTAGCCGTAAACTACGGCCTGATGACCGGCACCTTTCGAGTCACCGCCTGCCCATTTTCCCGCCCGTTATTTCTGGCGTCATGGAATCACCGCCAGCAATTCCGCAACTGAAGCGGTATCGCCGAACGTCTTGCTCACATGCGCATAGAGGTCGCGATTGCCGGGAGCGAAGACGAAACTGCCTCCCAGCTGAAAAGGGTTCTTGCCCAACTTGTGCTGGCGATGGCCACTGGCGCGGGCGCGGTTGCGGGCTGCAGCGTTATCGCTCCGAAGAAGGTGGAGCAGAGTGGCGCTGCCTAATCCGGCAGCGCGATACGCTTGGCGTTCCTCATCGATAAGCAGCGGAAACGTGATGCCGGTCTCTTCCCGGAAGAACTTGGCGTAGTTCCTGTCGCCCAGTCCAATTGCCGCGAGGCGGATCCCTCTGCGCCTAAGCTCCGCCTCGTGTTCGCGCAACTGCGCGACGTGCTCGCGGCAGAAAATTCAGCCATAGTGCCGCAAAAAAGCCACCACCGCTGGCGCCTCTGCCCAGATAGACCCAAGCATGACCCAATTGTCTTCGGAATCCGGCAAGCTGATGCCTGCCAGCCTTGCGCTTAGTGACTCCATCGCCCCGCCATTCTAGCTTGCGAGCAGGACCGTCTCAACTGTCGATACGTCGCGCTGATAGGTGCATTCACTCCTATTCCTCAATCACCATCGAGTTCCACAAATCCCCAGGTACCTGAAGGAGGGTGCCTCGCCATGCCAACTGAAGACACATCGACAACTCCCACGAAACTGGATGTAAGCAGGCTCCTTCCAGAGCTTGAGGTCCCGTTTTCACCCGAGCAAGTCCGGTGGCGGGTTACCAACACAACCAACGATAAGAAGCGCGGTCAGATCGTGCCGTATGCGGATTCCCGCGCCTACACTGATCGCTTAAACGCTCTCTTCACGCCACAAGGCTGGACCCGTGAATACAAGGTAGAGACGATGACCAATATCACCCGCGTAAAGAAGGGCGAGAGCATCGTCTCGGGCAAGGTGTTAGTCACTTGCAGGGTCACGATCCTCGGCATTGGGTCACATTCCGGGACCGGGGAAGAATGGGCCGATGACGATAACGGTATGACGTCAGCCGATGCGCAGGCCTTCAAACGAGCGTGTTCGTGCTTTGGTCTTGGCCGTTACTTCTACGATATCCAGGCCATTTGGGTCGATCTCGACCAGAACCGCCAGCCAGTGAGAACACCCGCGCTGTTCGCCTGGGCGCTTCCGGAGAACTGGCGCAAAGGAATGCGCCCTTCAGTCAGGAATGGCGACAGTAGTTCCGCCGGATCTTCCAACGGAACAAATGGACGAAGCCAAGCGAACAGGAGCAATTCCCCCAAGGGTTCCGGCAGCGGCCTTGCCCCTGCCGGCGACGCCAAAACCGGCGCGAGTGGGGCCAACGGCGACGACCTCGATGTGCGCATCCTAAGCATGGAAAAAACTGTCGGCACCGTGCTCTACCGCAACATCCTCCGCGAGTACGGCCGCGTTAACCAGCCGAAGTTGATCCGCGATCCTGCCGTCAAACGAACCGTCCTGCAGATGCTCGAATCCGCAATACGCGGCATTGAGCGATTGGAAGCCGTTACCAAGCGGCTCGACGCGAAGACTGTCGAGGCGCTGCTGGCCAAGCTCCAAGCCCCGCCTTTAGGCGAGATATCGGACATGAAGACCTTGCAACACGTGGTCTTCGGCCTTGAAGAACTCGCCGGTTCCGACCAACACCACGCAGCTTAATCACTACGCCACCACGAATGCGAGGGCACGCGGATATGTGTGCTCTTCGCTCTCCGAACACAGCCAGAAATGGCGTCCGCAAGAAACTTCCAAACAGAACAAACGGAGTCGGCAACGTGTCTATCAAGGCAGTCACACACATCTCTCAGGTTCGCGGCGGCTCCCAAGCGCGAATCATCCTGGCCGATGATGGCAAGAAATATGTTACGAAGCTGATGGGCAACCCACAGTGCACCAGAGTGCTTGCCAATGACTACTTGGCCTGCCGTCTGGCAAGGATGATCGGGCTCAGCGTGCCGGAACCAGTAATTATCCTCTTGGACGAAAAAACGATCCTGGAGCAGCAAATTACCTTCACCCTCGCTGGACGGGCGGTTCCTGCGCGGCCAGGGCTTCAGTTTGCTTCTGCCTTGGTGACGGGAGAGGTCTTGGACTGGCTGCCAGGGACATTGCTTGGGCGGGTCAGAAACTTGCGGGAGTTTGCTGGTCTGCTGGCTTTCGACAAATGGACCTGCAATGCCGATGGCCGGCAGGTCGTATTCCACAAGGAGATGCGCGAGCGGAAATACGCCGCTTCGTTCATCGACTTTGGCTATTGCTTCAATGCAGGCGAGTGGAGCTTCCCCGACGCTCCGCTGCGGGGAGTGTACGGGCTCAATGATGTCTATGAGCAGATCCAATCGTGGGACGACTTTGACCCGTGGTTGTCGCGGATCGAGCGATTTTCCGAGCGTCAACTGCACAGCATTGCGGACGAGATCCCATGCGAGTGGTATGGCGAATGTGCCGAGTTGCAACGCTTGCTGGATTGCCTGTTGGAGCGACGCAGCATAGTCCGGCAGCTAATCGAAGGTTTCAGGACTTCCAGCAGAAATCCTTTTCCAAATTGGACAATGACAACTTCGCCGCCCGCCACGCAGTCCCTGATCTCAGCTACCTGTTGAGCAATGCCATCATGTGAGGAGCATAGCGTTCGCCAGCAACCGCACCGGGTGGGAAGATGCCGTCCAATTCACTAACCAACGAGGCGGACAGCGTGATGTCAACCGCTGCCGCATTCTCTTCCAGATACTTGCGGCGCTTCGTGCCGGGAATCGGCACCAAATCGTCGCCTTTGGCCAAAACCCAGGCGAGCGCGAGTTGGCCTGGTGTAGCGCCAATATCAGCCGCGAGCTTCTTCACTTTTGCCACCAGTTCCAGGTTGCGGACGAAATTCTCTCCCTGAAAGCGCGGACTCTGGCGGCGGTAATCGTCAGCTTCGAAATCCTCGGGGCTGGTGATCGATCCGGTGAGAAAGCCTCGTCCCAAGGGGCTGTAGGGTACGAAGCCGATGCCTAATCTGCGGCACGTGGGCAGCACCTCAGGTTCGGGGTCGCGGGTCCAGAGCGAATACTCCGATTGCACTGCGGTAATGGGATGGACGCTGTGGGCACGGTCGATGGTGCGGGGTGAAGCCTCAGACAATCCGATGTGGCGGATCTTGCCCTCGCGGACCAAGTCCGCAAGCGCCCCTACCGTGTCCTCGATCGGTGTCTCGGGATCGACCCGGTGCTGGTAATAGAGGTCAACATGGTCTACATCGAGGCGCTTCAAGCTGCCCTCGATTGCCTTCCTAACATACTCAGGCCTGCTGTTGACGCCGCGGACATTTGGATCGGCGGGATCGCGCACGATGCCAAACTTCGTGGCGAGAAACACCTGATCGCGCTTGCCCTTAATCGTCCGTCCAACGAGTTCTTCGTTGGTATGCGGACCGTACACGTCGGAAGTGTCCAGGAAGTTGATGCCAAGTTCGAGCGCGCGATGAATCGTGGCGATTGATTCCGCGTCGTCTCGGCCGGAATAGAACTCGCTCATTCCCATGCATCCGAGCCCGATGGCGGAGACCATCGGACCGTCACTGCCAAGTCTGCGTGTCTTCATGTGGAATCGTCCTCTTTTCTTCTGACTGAGAGCATAACGCGCCCAGGGACAGTTCCACGCTTGAGATGGAAGTTTCCTTCCGGAGCCATGCCGTTTCTGCTAGGCTGTTGCGTTCATCCACCGCGGGCAAGCCCGACCTGCCGGGAGTTCTCCTATGAACGAAGATGTTGCCTCAACTTTGCGGCTGCTCGATGAAGCGCTGGCGCGTTACGTTCGGCCGGACACCTTTCCCCTTGCCATCCGCATGCTCAAGCCAGGGGAAGCAGTTCCCGAGGCGTGAAGATCCCCAGCAAAACCATGGGCGAGCAATGGATCATGTGCCAGTCGATTGGAGTGGCGCGGCGTTACGGATGGGCCATCGCGGTGGGCAAAGAGGACGTCATTTGTCCGCTGGCAGCGATCGCCTTTGGCTTTCGCAAGCCCAACGACGAGTATCTCAGAGGGTTTGCTTCCGTCGGGATGTATTGCAAGGACGAGCAAGCAGCTGCCAACCTGGAAGCCAGCACTTGGAGATTCGAGCCCGGCACATACGACTACGTGTGTGTTGCACCGCTGAACCGGGCCACCTACGAACCACATGTCGTCGTCGTGTACGCCAATAGCGCGCAGGTGCTGCGACTGGTTCATGCCTCCCTCTATACGCGCGGCGGGCGCGTGGTCTCGACCAGCGGGGGCCGCCTGGATTGCGCCGAGATTGTCATCCAGACGCTGACGACCAACGAGCCCAAGGTCATTCTCCCGTGCACGGGCGATCGCGTATTCGGCATGGCCCAGGACAATGAGATGGCTTTCGCTTTTCCCTGGTCGTATGCACACGAGATCATCGAAGGGCTGGAGGGCACTCACAAGGGTGGCACCCGCTATCCCATCACTGTCGCCATGCGCGATACAGTGACCATGCCCAAGTCGTATCAAGACCTCATGAAGATGTTGGCGGATGGAGAGGCGTCAGCCGGCAATAAGATGGATTAGAACCGCTCCCCAGGCGAATATCCTCACGCCCCGCCTGCGATCCTCCAGCAGATTAGACACTCCACGGTAGCAATGCCGGGAAGTTACGGGAGGCGCGTCCGAGCGGTTTTGGGCGCTCATAAATCAAATCGTGTGGCTTGAAGCATAAAGTGGCACCAGATTGAAGCATAAAATGGCACTGCCGCGCTGGTAATCCCTTTCAGGTCAGTGCGGGTCCTCCGCG
>Ga0335069_10007986_pt1 | contig 15205 bp, 7 predicted proteins | sample Lox_Sample_11_FD_206714 | JGI IMG/M metagenome (GOLD analysis project Ga0335069, IMG submission 206714) | Soil microbial communities from Loxahatchee National Wildlife Refuge, Florida, United States - Lox_Sample_1.1 | ecosystem: Environmental > Terrestrial > Soil > Wetlands | place: USA: Florida... | reverse complement strand
CTACCTGATGACGAACCTGGAGGGCAAGGGCTGGTCCGGCAACCTCGGCGTGCGCTTCGTGCAGACCAAGGAAGACGTGACCGTGAACGTGGCCATCCCGGGCGACGTGTGCGCGGCGCTCGCGCCGTGCACCGTGCCTGGCGCCATCACCACGTCGGCCTTCGGCTCGTACTACCAGAAGGTCGTGTCGAACAAGTACAACGACGCGCTGCCGAGCGCCAACCTGCGCTGGGACCTCAGCAAGGACCTGGTCGGCCGCCTCGCGATCACGCGCACGATGTCGCGCCCCGACTACAGCGCCCTGGGCGGCTCGATCACCGCGGACGACACCACCCACACCGGCAACGGCGGCAACCCGAACCTGAAGCCCATCACGTCCACCAACTACGACGCGAGCGTCGAGTGGTACTACGCCCCGCGCGCGTTGCTGTCGGCGGGCCTGTTCTACATGGATCTCACGAACTACGTGGGTTTCGGCACGTACCAGCAGGAGCTGTTCAACATCCGCACGGGGACGTTCGACATCTACACGATCTCCGCGCCGACCAACAGCAGCGGCACCTCGAAGGGCCTGGAGCTCGCGTGGCAGGCGCCGCTCTGGTACGGCTTCGGCGCGCAGGCGAACTACACCTACGCGGACGCCAAGGAAACCGGCGGGCACGACCTCGTGGGCGCCTCGCAGAACGTGTACAACGTGACGGGCTACTACGAGAACGCGGGCTTCGGCGCGCGGCTCGCGTACACCTACCGCTCGCACTTCTTCGTGGGCCTGGACCGCAGCACGCCCGAATACCAGGACGACACGGGTACGCTGGCGGCTTCGCTCAGCTACCAGATCAATCCGCAGTGGTCGCTCAACTTCGACGCCCTCAACCTGAACGACCCGGTCCTCAAGTACTACGGAATGGACAAGAACCAGCCGCGCGCGTTCTACAAGAACGGCCGGCAGTACTACTTCACGGTGAGGTTCAAGCTCTAGGAACTTCGCCGCGAGGCGGCAAGCGCCTCAGCATGCTCCCAGGGGTAGAGGCCCCTCTTGAGGGCGGGACTGATTGCGGTTCCGCCCTTTTTTCGCCCATGAAGACAGCGCTTCGACTTGCCCCGCTCGCCGTTTGCCTCGCCGCCGCGCCCGCCGCGCGCGGCGAGGACCTTCCCATCGTGCCCAACCCCGCGTCGGTCACGCGGTGCGAGGGAAGCTTCGCGGTTTCGTCGCGCACCGCGCTCGTCGCGGCCTCGCCCGGCGCGCGCCAGGCCGCGCGCCACTTCGCGGGCCTCGCCATGCGCTCCCAGGGCCTCGCGCTCGCGGTCACCCCGGGCGCGCCGCGCGAGGGGGCGATCGCGTTCGTGCGCGACGCGCAATCGGGCCTGGGCGAGGAAGGCTACCGGCTCAAGGCGGATCCCACGGGCGTCACGGTGGTGGCGGCGCGGCCGGCCGGCCTCATGCACGGGGCGGCCACGCTCTGGCAGATGCTCGCGGGCGACCGCGAGCACGCGAGCCTTCCGTGCGCCGCGATCGAGGACGCGCCGCGCTTCGCATGGCGCGGCGTGATGCTCGACTCGGCGCGCCACTTCCAGTCGCCGCAGTTCATCCGCCGCTTCATCGACGCCATGGCGCTCGAGAAGCTGAACGTCCTGCACTGGCACCTCACCGACGACCAGGCGTGGCGCCTGGAGATCCGCAAGTATCCCGAGCTCACGCGCGTGGGCGCGTGGCGCGTCCCGGCCGGCCCCGCCGCGCAGGCCGACATCGACCCGGCCACGCGCAAGCCGCGTCGCTACGGCGGGTTCTACTCGCAGCGCGAGGTGCGCGAGATCGTGGCCTACGCGGCCGAGCGCGGCATCACGGTGGTGCCCGAGATCGAGATGCCGGGCCACGCCACGGCCGCCATCGTCGCGCGGCCCTCGCTCGCCGCCATCGCCGATCCGCCGCGCCAGGTGCCCGCCGACTGGGGCATCTTCGCCAACGCGTATTCGCTCGAGGACGGCACGTTCCGCTTCCTCGAGGACGTGCTTACCGAGGTGATGGCGCTCTTTCCCGGCCAGTACATCCACGTGGGCGGCGACGAGGTGCAGAAGGAACAGTGGCTGCGCTCGCCGCGCGGCCAGGCGCTCATGCGCGAGATGGGCGCGACGGACCCGGAAAAGCTCCAGGCCTATTTCACGCAGCGCATCGGCCGCTTCCTCGGGGCCCACGGCCGGCGCCTCGTGGGCTGGGACGAGATCCTCGCGCCGGGGCTCCCGCCATCGTCGGTCGTGATGTCGTGGCGCGGCACCGACGGCGCGCTCGCCGCCGCGCGCGCGGGCTTCGACACCGTGATCGCGGCCCACCCGCTGCTCTACTTCGACAATCGCCAGGGCACGTCGCCCGACGAGCCGCCGGGGCGCGCGCGCGTGGTCTCGCTCGAGGACGTCTACCGCGTCGAGCCGATGCCGCAGGCGCTCACGCCGGCCGAACGCGCCCACGTGCTGGGCGTTCAGGGCAACGTCTGGACCGAGCACATCCGTACCGAGGAGCGCGTGGGGTGGATGACGTTCCCGCGCGCCGCGGCGGTGGCCGAGCTCGGCTGGTCGCAGCCCGCGCGGCGCGACTACGCGGGGTTCCTCAAGCGTGTCGCGGCGCAGCGCCCGCTCCTGGACGCGATCGGCATGCCGTATGCGAAGACCGCCTTCGCGAAGCCCGCGCCGCGCACGGGCTCGCGGCGGATGAGCCAGCAGCTCGAGCTCTGCAGCGACAACGTTGCGCTCTCGCTGGAGGACGACGCGCCCGTGGCGGGCCCGCGCGCGGTCTTCCTCGTGGACATCGAGAACCCGTGCTGGATCGCGCGCGGCGTGGACCTCGGCCGCGTCCACTCGCTCACCGCGGCGGTCGGGCAGGTGCCCTTCAATTTCCAGATCGGCGAGGACGCGGGCAAGATCTCCTTTCCGGATCCCGCCACCCCCGAAGGAGAGCTGCAGGTGCGCCTGGGTAGCCAGTGCGAAGGGCCGATCGTGGCGAGCCTGCCGCTCGCGCCGGCCGCGCATTCGAATGCCGTCACGGTGCTGCCGCCCGCGGAGCTCGCGGGCTCCGGCGTGCGCGACCTGTGCCTGCGCTTCGCGCAGCGCGGCCTCGACCCGATGTGGGTGATCGACTGGATCGACCTGCCGGAGGCGCGCCCGTGAGCATCGTCAAGCTCGCCGCCCCGCTCGCCGGCTGGTGCCTGCCGCTCGCCGAGGTGCCCGATCCCGTGTTCGCGGGCGCCATGGCGGGCGACGGCGTGGCCATCGATCCGGTGGAAGGCGTTCTCCACGCGCCGTGCGACGGCGAGATCGTGCCGATGCGCGATGCGCGGCACGCCGTCACGGTGAGGAGCGAGGCGGGCATCGAGGTGCTCATGCACGTGGGCATCGAGACCGTGGGCCTGAAGGGCCAGGGCTTCGAGCTGCTCGTCTCGGCGGGCGAGCGCGTGCGCCAGGGCGCGCCGCTGCTGCGCTTCGACCTGGACCGGCTCGCGCGCGCCGCCCCGAGCCTCGTCACGCCGATCGTGCTGGCTTCCGGCGGGACGGTGCTGTCTCGCGCGACGCAGCGCGCGCTCGCGGTGGGCGATTTCCTGATGGAGGTCGATGGCGGTGAAGCGCAGGCAGTCGCGGCAAGCGCAGCGCCGCAGGAACATGCGCGGCGTTTCCGCGTCCCCTTCGACCACGGCTTGCACGTGCGTCCCGCGGCCCTCGTCGCCGCGGCGCTGCGCCCCTTCAAGTCGCAGGTGGTGATCGTCGCGCGCGGGCGCAGCGCGAGCGCGCGCAGCACGGTGGCGATGATGTCGCTCGGCGTGCACTGCGGCGAGACCATCGAGGTGCGCTGTACCGGCGCCGACGCCGCGCAGGCGCTTTCGGCCCTCGAGCCGCTGCTGGCACCCGACCTGCCCGCGGTGGTCCAGCAGGAAGTGCGCAAGCCCGTGGCGGCCACGCTCGCCGATGCGCGCCGCCTCGAGGGCTTGATCGCGAGCCGCGGCGTGGCCGTGGGCGTGGCGCTCGCCTGGAAGCAGGCCGAGATCGAGATCGTCGAGCAGGGCGCGGGTGCGGCGAGCGAGTCGGCGGCGCTGCGCAACGCGCTCGCCTTCCTGGCGAGCCACCTCGGCGGGCTCGCGGCGAATGCGACGGGCGCTTCGGGCGAGCTGCTGCGCGCGCACGCGGAGCTCGTGCAGGACCCGGAGCTCGAGCGCGCGGCCCTCGAAGCGGTGGCGCGCGGCAAGAGCGCGTCGTACGGCTGGCGCGAGGCCACGCGCGGGATGGCCGAGTCGCTCGCCGTGCTCGACGACGAGCGCATGCGCGAGCGCGCCGCGGACCTGCGCGATCTCGAGGAGCAGGTGCTGCGCGTGCTGCGCGGCGAGGTTCCTGCGGCGGAGCGCGAGCTGCCCGAGAATGCCGTCGTGCTCGCCGAGGACCTGATGCCCTCGCAGCTGCTCTCGCTCGACGCGCGCCGGCTCGCGGGCGTGGTGCTCGCGCGCGGCGGGGCCACTTCGCACGTCGCCTTGCTCGCCGCCTCGCACGGCATTCCCCTGCTGGTGTCGGTCGGGCCGGCCGTGCTCGAGGTCGCGGAAGGCACGCCGGTCGTTCTCGACGCCGAGCACGGATGGATCGACGTGGATCCGCCGGCCGCGGAGCTCGCCGCCGCCCAGCGCGCCGCGCTGCAGCGCGCGGCCGAGCGCGCCGCGGACCTGGAAGCGGCCCTCCAGCCCTGCGCGACACGCGATGGCGTGCGCATCACGGTCAACGCGAACCTGGGCTCGGAGGAAGAAGCGCACGCGGCGCTGCGCCAGGGCGCGGAAGGATGCGGCCTGCTGCGCACCGAATTCCTCTTCCTGGACCGGCGCGACCCGCCCACGGAAGCGGAGCAGGCCGCCGAATACGGGCGAATCGCCGCCGCGCTGCAGGGCAGGCCGCTCACCATCCGCACCATGGACATCGGCGGCGACAAGCCGATCGCCTACCTTCCCCTGCCGCGCGAGGACAATCCGGCGCTCGGCATGCGCGGCGTGCGGGCGAGCCTCTGGCGGCCGGAGCTGCTGCGCGCGCAGCTGGGCGCGATCCTGCGCGTCCAGCCGCACTCGCAATGCCGCATCCTGCTGCCGATGGTGAACGACCTCGAGGACCTGCGCGTGGTGCGCGCGATCGCCGCGGAGTGCGCGCGCGAGCAGGGCCGCGCCGCGCTCCCGCCCCTCGGCGTGATGGTGGAGACGCCCGCGGCCGCGATGATGGCCGACCAGCTCGCGCGCGAAGCCGACTTCCTCTCCATCGGCACCAACGACCTCTCGCAATACACGCTCGCCATCGACCGCGGCCATGCCGACCTGGGCGAGAAGCTCGATGCGCTGCACCCGGCCGTGCTGCGCCTGATCCGCAAGGTGGCCGAGGCGGGCGGCGCCGCGGCGAAGAGCGTGTCCGTGTGCGGCGCGATGGGATCGGACGTGGACGCGCTGCCGATCCTCGTCGGCCTGGGCGTGCACGAGATCTCCGCCACGGCCTCCACGATCCCGCGCCTGAAGCGCACGGTGAGGCTGCTCGACGCGGGCGAATGCCGCGAGCTCGCGCAGCGCGCGCTCGACGCCGAAAGCGCGGCGGCCGTGCGCGAGCTGGCCGGAGTCGCCCGCGCGCGGGCGCGCGCCGCCGCATCCTCGTGAGGAGCCGTTCGAAATGAAGAGCCTTCTCGATGGCACCCAGAAGCTCGGCCGCGCGCTCATGCTGCCGATCGCCGTGCTGCCGGTGGCGGGCCTGCTGCTGCGCCTGGGGCAGGACGACCTGCTCAACCTCGCGCCCGTGGCCGCGGCGGGCGACGCGATCTTCTCCAACCTGGGCCTGCTCTTCGCGATCGGCATCGCGGTGGGGCTCGCGCGCGAGAACCACGGCGCGGCGGGGCTCGCCGGGGCGGTGGCGTACCTCGTCGCGACCAAGGGGGCCGAGGTCCTGTTGAACGTTCCGCCGGAAGCGCTCGCGAGCGCCGCCGCCGGTGCGCACCACGACCTCGCGGCCGCGGCATGGAAGGCGAAGCAGATCCAGAAGATCAGCGTGCCGGCGGGCCTGCTCTCCGGCATCGTGGCCGGCGCGCTCTACAACCGCTACTGGAACGTGAAGCTGCCGGATTACCTCGCGTTCTTCGCGGGCCGGCGCTTCGTGCCGATCGTCGCGGGCGCGGCCGGGCTCGTGATCGCGTTCGCCTTCGGCCTGGGCTTTCCCGCCGTCGAGCACGGCATGGACCTGCTCAGCCGCGCGGTCACCGCGGCGGGGCCCGTGGGGCTCTTCATCTACGGCGTGCTGAACCGCCTGCTCATCGTCACGGGGCTGCACCACATCCTCAACAACGTCGCCTGGTTCATCGTCGGGGACTACAACGGCGTGACGGGCGACCTGAAGCGCTTCTTCGCGGGCGATCCGCGCGCGGGCGCCTTCATGAGCGGGTTCTTCCCGGTGATGATGTTCGGCCTGCCCGCCGCGTGCCTCGCCATGTACCGCACGGCGCTGCCGGCGCGCCGGCGCGCCACCGGCGGCCTGCTGATGTCGATGGCGCTCACCTCGTTCCTCACCGGCGTGACCGAGCCCATCGAGTTCACCTTCATGTTCCTCGCGCCCGCGCTCTACGCCGTGCACGCGGCGCTGACGGGCCTCGCGATGGTCGTCATGGACCTCCTTCGCGTGCGGCTCGGGTTCGGCTTCTCGGCGGGGCTCTTCGACTACGTGCTCAACTTCAACCGCGCCACGCATCCGCTCTACCTCATCCCGGTCGGCGCGGCGTACTTCGCGACCTACTACTTCGCCTTCCGCTACTGCATCCTGCGCTTCAACCTGCCCACGCCGGGCCGCGCGGCCGACGAGGCCGCGGTGGCGGCCGCGGGCGCCCCGGCAGGCGACTCGCAGGCGGGCCGCTTCGTCGCGGCGCTGGGGGGTGCTGCGAACCTGAAGGAAGTCGAGGCGTGCACGACGCGGCTGCGGCTCGTGCTCGCCGATCGCGCGCGCGTCGACGCGGCCGCGTTGCGCGCCCTGTCGCGTGGCACGGTGAACGTGGGCGAATCGGGATTGCAGGTGGTCGTGGGGCCCGTGGCCGACCAGGTCGCCACCGAGATCCGCGCGTACCTCGCGTCGGGCGGTGCGGCAACGGCGTCGGCCCCGGGCACGCCCCCGGCGCCGGCCGTGCTCGCCGCGCTGGGCGGCGCCTCCAACGTGGAGAGCGTGGAGGCCGCGCCGGGGCGGCTCCTCGTCACGGTGAAACAGCGTTCCGGCATCGACCTCGCCTCGCTGCGGCGCCTGTTCGAACGCGGCGTCGCCACGCCGGGCGCTTCCAGCGTCCACCTGCTGCACACCGAGGCCGCGGCGCTCGCCGCGGAGATGCAGGCCGCGCGCAGCTAGGCTGCCCCATTGGTTCCGGAGAGGAGCGTAGGATTGCTCGAATGATCCGGCTCCTGATTGTCGATGACCACGACGTCGTGCGGATGGGGTTGAAGCAGCTCTTCTCCGGCCGCGTCGACATGGAGGTCGCGGGCGAGGCACGCACGGGCGAAGAGGCGATCCGCCAGGTCCGGGCGAAGCCGTTCGACGTGGCCCTCGTCGACCTTTCGCTCACCGACATGTCCGGCGTGGACGTGCTCAACCGCAGCAAGGCGATCCGCCCCGAGATGGCCGTGCTGATCGTGAGCGGCTATCCCGAGGACCAGTACGCGATCAACCTGCTCAAGGCGGGCGCGTCGGGCTTCGTCGCGAAGGACGCGCCGAGCGAGAACCTCGTTTCCGCGGTCGTCGCCGCCGCGCAGGGGCGCCGCTACGTGAGCCCGCGCATCGCCGACAGGCTCGCGCAGGGGCTCGCCGGCCCCGCCGCGGACCAGCCTTCGCACACGCAGCTTTCGGAGCGCGAGTTCCAGATCTTCTGCAAGCTCGCCGCCGGCCGGAGCGTTTCCGAGATCGCCAGGGAGCTCCTGCTCAGCGTGAAGACCGTGAGCACTTACCGTTCGCGCGTCCTCGAGAAGATGAACTTCAAGTCCAACGCCGACATCACGTACTACGCGGTCAAGAACCAGCTCATCGCCTAGGCACCGCGAGGTCCGGCCGGCCCCGGAGGCGTAACAAAGCGTTACGGGGCGGCGCCTGGTGCCAGGAGTATCCTTCGCGCTATCGTCCACGCCCCACCCGGAAACGTGCACGCAGAAGCCGTAGCCCACCGCGACACCCACGCCGCCCCGGCCCGCCGGCCCAAGCTGCTGCTCGTCGAGGACAGCGCCCGGCTCGCCGCCTCCATCCGCGACTACCTCGACAAGCACGGCTACGAGGTCTGGATCGAGGGCGACGGCGCCGCCGCCGCCGAGCGCTTCGACCGCCTGAAGCCCGAGCTCGTGGTGCTGGACCTCATGCTGCCCGGCAAGGACGGCCTCACCATCTGCCGCGAGCTTCGCGTGCGCGGCAACGTGCCCATCCTCATCCTCACCGCCAAGGGCGAGAACATCGACCAGGTCCTGGGCCTGGAGATGGGCGCCGACGACTATGTCGTGAAGCCCGTCGAGCCGCGCGTGCTGCTCGCGCGCGTCGAGGCGCTGCTGCGCCGCTCGGCGACCCGCCAGGGCCCGGTGCCCGAAGCCAACTTCACCGTGGGGCGCCTCGCCATCGACGGCGCCCGGCGCTCGGCGCGCCTGGACTCGCGCGACATCGACCTCACCACCGGCGACTTCGACATCCTGTGGCTCCTCGCCTCGCGCCACGGCACCGTGGTGACGCGCGACGAGATCCTGCGCGTCGTGCGCGGCATCGACTACGACGGCCTCGACCGCTCGATCGACGCGCGCATCTGCCGCCTGCGCCGCAAGCTGCAGGAGGCGGGCGGCGCCGAGTCGATGATCAAGACCGTCCGCCTCAAGGGATACCTCTTCACCGGCGACGCGTAAGGCCGCGGTGCTCAGGCTCTTCCTGCGGCTGTACGTCTTCCTCATGCTGCCGGCCACGGCGGCGTTCGTCTTCTCCATGTACGTGACCGACCAGGTCATGGCGCACATGAACATGGAGCAGAACCGCGCGCGCGCCGGGCAGGCGTTCGACCGCGCCGAGCGCATCATCACCGACTCGCGCGTGCCCGACTGGCAGGGGCGCCTGAAGGAGATCGAGAAGACCTTCCGCCTAGAGCACGAGATCGTGCCCCTGTCCAAGGCCGAGGACGACTCTTTCATGTCGGCCTCGGAGAAGGAGCGGCTGCTCGCGGGCGACATCGCGTTCCGCGACCGGCCCGGGGGCGGCTGGGTCTACGAACGGCGCATCAAGGATTCCGACCGCGTCCTGCGCATCGAGTGGATCGGGGCCTACGAATACCAGCTCGTGTACTACGCGATCATCATCGCGTTCATGACGCTCGCCATGTCGCTCATCCTCTGGCGCTGGATGTGGCCGCTGTGGCGCGATTTGCAGGGCCTCTCGGCCGCGACCTCGCGCGTGGGCGAGGGCGATTTCGACGTGCGCGCCCAGCTCGACCCCCGCTCGCTGCTGCAGCCCATCGCCTCGGCGTTCAACGTGATGGCCGGGCGCGTGCAGGCGTTGCTGCGCTCGCACCGCGACCTCGAGCAGGGCGTGGCGCACGAGCTGCGCACGCCGCTCGCGCAGCTCAAGTTCGACCTCGAGCTCGCGCGCACCAGCGACGACGCGGGCGAGCGCGATGCTCGCTTCGACGCGATGTCGCGCGACCTGGTGGACCTGGAGGACCTGGTGAGCGAGCTGCTGGTGCTGGCGAGCCTGCGCCAGGCGCCCCCCTACGCGCCGCGCGAGGTGCCGGCCGCCTCGGTGGTGGACGAGGCGCAGCGCCGCGTGCGCGAGGAAATGCGCGGCGAGCACGCCGAGGTGCGCATCGAGACCGCGCCCGGCATGCCCGCCTCGCTATCCTGCGATCCCAAGTACCTCACGCGGGCGCTCGTGAACATCCTGCGCAACGCCGTGCGCTACGCGCGCACGCGGGTCGTGGTCTCGCTCACGCGCGACGGCGGCCAGACGGTGCTCGCGGTGGACGACGACGGGCCCGGCGTGCCGCCCGCCGACCGCACGCGGCTCTTCGAGCCTTTCACGCGCGTCGAGGGCAGCCGCGGCCGCGACAGCGGCGGCGTGGGCCTGGGCCTTGCGATCGTGAAGAGCGTGGCCGAGTGGCACGGTGGCCGCGCGGAGATCACCGACTCGCCGCTGGGCGGCGCGCGCGTTTCGATCCGCTGGTAGCGCGGCCGCGCCGCGGGGCCGGCTTGCGCCGCGCCGCGAGCCACGCCTCGAGCTCGCGCGCCGGCATCGGCGGGCAGAGCAGGTAGCCCTGGCAGGCATGGCAGCCCTCCCGCGCGAGGAAGTTGAGCTGCGAGCGCTTCTCCACGCCCTCGGCCACCACGTGCAGGCCCAGGCCGCGCGCAAGCCCGATCACCGCCGAGACGATGGCCGCGCCGCCCGCGCCCTCGCCGCGCCCGCGCCCCCCGTCGATGTCGGCCACGAACGCCTTGTCGATCTTGAGCGCGTCCACCGGCAGGTGGCGCAGGTGCGACAGGCTCGAGAAGCCCGTGCCGAAGTCGTCGATGGCGATGCGCACGCCCAGCGCGCGCAGCTTCGCGAGCACGAGGCTCGCGCCCTCGACGTCGCGCACCATGCTGGTCTCGGTGATCTCGAGCTGCAGCCACCCCGCCTCGCATCCGGTGCGCGCGAGCACGCGCTTCAGGTCCGCGATCATCGAGGAGTCGCGCAGCTGCCCCGCCGAGAGGTTCACGCTCACCATGATGTCGCCCAGGCCCATGTCGCGCCAGGCGCGCGCCTGCCTGCACGCGGCGTCGAGCACCCAATGGCCCACGGCGTGGCCCAGGCCCGTTTCCTCGGCGAGCGGGATGAAGCCCTGCGGCAGCACCAGGCCGCGCTCCGGGTCGTGCCAGCGCAGCAGCGCCTCCACGCAAGGCACGGCGCCCGAGGCCACGTCGACCACGGGCTGGAAGTGCAGCTCGAGCTCGCCCTCCTTGAGCGCGCGGCGCAGCGCCGCCTCGACGTGCAGGCGCTGGGAGCGGCGCTGCGCGAGCTCGGCGGAGAAGTGGCGAAAGCCGTTGCGGCCCAGCTCCTTGGCGTGGTACATCGCCGCGTCGGCGTTCTTGATGAGGGTCTCGGCGTCGCTGCCGTCCTCGGGATGCATCGCGAGCCCGAGGCTGCCGCTCACGATGATCTCGTTGCCCTCGACCTGGAAGGGGCGGCGCACCTCATCCAGGATCATGCGCGCCACGCGCTCGGGCGCCTGCTCGTCGGGCAGGTCCTCGAGCATCACCACGAACTCGTCGCCCGAGACGCGCGCCAGCAGGTCGCTCTGGCGCAGCGCTCCCCGGATGCGGCGCGCGAGCTCCTTCAGCAGCGCGTCGCCCACGCGGTGGCCGAGCGTGTCGTTCACGTCCTTGAAGTGGTCGAGGTCGAGGAACATCACGCCCACGCGGCGGCGCGCGCGGCGCGCGCGGGCGAGCGCGGCGTCCAGCCGGTCGTTCAGCAGCACGCTGTTGGGCAGGCCCGTGAGCCCGTCGTGCGTGGCCATGTACTGCAGCCGCTCCTCGGCCTGGATGCGCGAGGAGACGTCCTGGGCGAGCGACAGGATCGAGATCACGCGCCCGGCCTCGTCGTGCAGCGCCGAGTTGTGCCACTCGACCCAGATCACGGAGCCGTCCTTGCGGTAGTTGCGGTAGCGCATCGTGGCGTGGCGCTCCCGCCCGTCCACGAGGCCGCGGATCATGCGCGTGGCGGCCGACTCGTCCTCCTCGTACACGTGGCGCCAGCCCGAAAGCGAGCGGCCCAGCGTCTCGGACGCGTTCCAGCCGAAGATCGATTCGGCCTGCCCGGACCAGCGCACGATGCGCAGCTCCGTGTCCCACTCGACCACCGCGAGCGGCGTGTTGTCGAAGTGGGCGGAGAGGATCGTGTTGGTGCGGCGCAGCTCCTCCTCGACCAGCTTCTGCTCGTGCACGTCGCTGGTGGTCGCGTAATAGCCCAGGTATTCGCCCGCCAGGATGCGCGGCGTGAGGCGCACGATCATCCAGCGCCGGCGCCCGTCGGCGAAGCGCACCAGGCGCTCGACGGCGAGCGTCTCGCCGGCGCGCACGCGCGTGAGCGAGGGCCGCAGGAGCTGCCAGCGATCCTCGCCCAGGACGTCGCGCACGCCGCGGCCCACGATCTTCTCGGCGGGCAGGCCCACGTACGAAAGGAACGCGTCATTCACGTAGGTGTAGCGGTCCTCCGCGTCCACGTAGCACATGGGGGTGGGAATCGAGTCGATCACCGCGCGAAGCTGGCGCTCCTGGTCGGCGATCCGCTCCTGCGCGATCTTCAGGTCGTGGATGTCGGTGGAGATGGCGTAGAAGCCGCGCACCTTGCCCGCGGAGTCGCGGCGCGGGCAGATTCGCACGCGAACCCAACGCTGGTTGGTGGGCACCAGGCGCTCGAAGCTCGACTCCTCGCCCTGCATGGCGCGGGCGATGTGGGGCTCGAGGAGCCGCAGGATGTCCGGGGTATAGACGTCCTTGGGATACTTCCCCAGCGTTTGCTCGCGGGTGAGGCCCCGCGTCTCGAGGAAGAGGTTGTTCACGAAGGTGCAGCCGCGCTCGTAATCGAGGTACGCGATCGCCTCGGGGATGTTCTCGGCGAAGAAGCGCAGCTCCTCCTCGCGCGCCGCGAGCTGCTCCTGCGCGGCCTTCACCTCGCTGATGTCGTGCGCGACCACGTACATGCCGAGCACCTCGCCGCCCTCCGAGAGGTGCGGGACCGCCTTCACGTGGAACCAGCGGTCGCTGCCATCGGGCATGCGCGCCAGGCGCTCGTAGGCGGTCGCCTCGCCGCGCTCGAGCACCTGCTGCGTGCGCTCCGCGATCCAGCTCGCGGTGTCGCGGCCCAACACCTCCTCGCTGCTGCGCCCGATGATCCTGTCGGGCGTGGTGCCGCGCTGCTCGGCGAACAGGCGGTTGGCGAAGAGGTAGCGGCGGTTGCGGTCGAGGTAGGCCACCGCGTCCGGGATGTTGTCGGTGTACAGGCGCAGCTCCGCCTCCTTCGTGGCGATCGCCTCGCGCAGGCGGACGTCGTGCTCGATGTCGAGCAGCACGATGAGCACGCCCAGCACCTCGCCGGTGGAATCGCGGTCCGGGATCATGTGGCCGCGGACGTGGCGCTTCTCGCGCCCGGGCCAGAGGGACTCGCGCTCGTAGGTGACTTCCTCGCCCGAGAGCGCCCGCAGCAGCATCGGCATCGCCGCCTGCTGGACCTCGGGCGTCATCACGGCGGTGACGGGCTGCCCCACCATCGTCTCGGGCGTGCGGCCGGACCACTCGCAGCTCGGCAGGTTGGCAAAGCGGATCACGTGGTTGCGGTCCACGTAGGTGATCGGGAAGCCGACCGAGTCGATGATGAGGGAGAGCTTGCGCTCGCGGTCGGCGAGGCCGGCCTCGGCGTCCTTGAGCTGCTGCACGTCCACCAGTACGACGAGGACGCCGATCACCTCGCCGCCCTCGCGCAGCGGGAAGTAGTGCGCGCGCACCCAGCGGCCGGCCTGCGGCCCCTCCAGGTTCAAGCGATTGAAGATCTCGGTGTGGCCCTCGAGCGCGCGGGTGAGATGGCTGCGGCGCCCGTCGGTGGGGATCAGCCCGAAGGCCTGGTCGGGCGTGCGGCCGAGAAACTCCTCGCGGCTGCGCCCGTAGTGCGCGAGGTACGCCTCGTTCACGAGGCGATAGCGCAGGAGGGGGTCGAGAATGCAGGCCGGCAGGCTGAGCGTTTCCAGTCCCGGTGCGAGGGCTGTGACGCGGGCCTCGAGGGCGCCGCGGCCGGCAGGATCCATGTCGCCCATGATGCATTGTCCCGCCCGGCCCCGGTACACTGCTAGGCCGTCCGTCGGCTATTCCCTACCGCATGAACCTCCACCGGCTCCTCTCCGCCCGGGCCGCCGAAAAGCGCCCCGTTCGCGTCGTCCTGGTCGGGGCCGGCAAGTTCGGCTCCATGTACCTTTCGCAGGCGCGCCGCACGCCCGGCATCCACGTGCTCGCCGTCGCCGACCTGGCGCCGCAACGGGCACGCGCCTCGCTCGAGCGCGTGGGCTGGCCGGGGCAGGCCTTCTCGGCGGGCTCCCTCGAGGCGGCGCTGCGCGACGGGAATACGTTCGTGACCGACGATGTCGCGGCGGCGATCGCCTTCCCCGCGGTCGAGGTGGTGGTGGACTCCACGGGCAACCCGGCCGCCGGTATCGCGCACGTGCTCGCATGCTGCGCGCACCGCAAGCACATCGTCATGGTGAACGTGGAAGCGGACGCGCTCGCGGGCCCGCTCCTCGCCCGGCGCGCGCAGGAGGCGGGCATCGTCTACTCGCTCGCCTACGGCGACCAGCCCGCGCTCATCTGCGAGCTGGTGGACTGGGCGCGCGCCGCCGGCTTCACGGTGGTGGCGGCGGGCAAGGGGACCAAGTACCTGCCCGAGTACCACGCCTCGACGCCGAAGACGGTGTGGGGCCACTACGGCTTCAGCGAGTCGATGGTCGCGGCGGGCGACTTCAACGCGCAGATGTTCAACTCCTTCCTCGACGGGACGAAGAGCGGCATCGAGATGGCCGCCGTGGCCAACGCCACCGGGCTCACGCCCGCGCCCGAGGGCCTCGCGTTTCCCGCGTGCGGCGTGGATGACCTTCCGCGCATCCTGCGGCCCCGCGCGGCCGGCGGCTCGCTCCACCATGCGGGGCAGGTGGAGGTGATCTCGAGCCTCGAGCGCGACGGCCGGCCCGTGTTCCGGGATCTTCGCTGGGGCGTCTACGTCACGTTCGCCGCGGAAACCGAGTACGTCCGCAAGTGCTTCCACGAGTACGGCATCGTGACCGACCCGAGCGGCGAGTATGCGGCGATGTACAAGCCCAGCCACCTGATCGGCCTCGAGCTGGGCATCAGCGTGGCGAGCGCTGCCCTGCGCGGCGAGGCCACGGGCGCGGCCACCGGCTGGCGCGGCGACTGCGTGGCGACCGCCAAGCGCGCGCTCGCGGCCGGCGAATCCCTGGACGGCGAGGGCGGGTACACGGTGTGGGGCAAGCTCATGGCGGCGGCCGACTCGGCCGCGCGGCGCGCGCTGCCCATCGGGCTCGCCCACGGCGTGAAGCTGAAGCGCGCCATCCCCGCCGGGAATACCGTCTCGTGGGACGATGTCGAATACGACGGAGCGTCCCAGGCGGTGCGGGTTCGGCGGGAGA
>Ga0335069_10007985_pt1 | contig 15206 bp, 19 predicted proteins | sample Lox_Sample_11_FD_206714 | JGI IMG/M metagenome (GOLD analysis project Ga0335069, IMG submission 206714) | Soil microbial communities from Loxahatchee National Wildlife Refuge, Florida, United States - Lox_Sample_1.1 | ecosystem: Environmental > Terrestrial > Soil > Wetlands | place: USA... | reverse complement strand
AACCCGTCAGTGTCCATTTGAGGCCTGAATAGTTCGAGCTGTAGACTTTATTCGTATCCGTCCCTGCCATGTAGAGCGGTGCGCCGACGCAAGTTCCATCGGAATAACAGATACGGGCATTGATACCTGCCGAACCCGCATAACTGCCACCACCATTTGATGTTGTGTACGTCTTGTCACCATAAGCCCCGTTGTTCGCATAGCCGAACAACTGAAGGTTAGAAGAGTCAATTGCAAGTGTCGGATAATTTGTTGAGGAGGTAGCGTTATTGTTTTTTAGTAAGAACCAATACAGGGTTCCCGCCGTCACTGCATAACTGAAACCAGTAACCGTATCCCAAAAGTTCGTACCACTAAATGCTGAACTCCATGCCGTTGAGCTTGCAAGTATCGTCGAACTCGCGGGGACGCTTGCTCCATTGTCGCCTACCAAATCCACCTCCATACTGCTCGTAGGTAAAGTGCCATTGACGCTGTGTACGATAATCCGCAAGCTGGTGACGGTCTTATTGACAGAAGGGATGAACCCATACGCTACTTGTTTACCTGATGCGCCTGTTGGACCAGCGCTCATGGCAAAAGTAGAACCTCCTTGTGGGCGGCTTGCTGTCTGTACCGCAAGTCCATAGAACGTTCCATAGCCATTGTCGATGGAAGCACCGAAAACCGCTACGGGAAAAGCGACGAGTGATAAAACGGCTATGATTAAGAGTTTCCTCATTGCTTTTGGGTGAAGAATGAGCCAGTGGTGAGGGTAGGAGTTCCTGCAGTCGAAGTCACGTTAACGATAAGGCGCTGCCCTGCGGTGACGTTTGAGGTGGTAAAGCTCGTCGTTGAATTACCCGCCGTACCGCACGCGAACGAGGAAAGGATGGTCGAAGCTACCGCCGTCGAGGTGTAGGAAGATGCCAAATAGATTTGAAATGTCGTCGTCCCTGCCGCGTCCACGCACTCGAATTGAGAGATAGTGAACGGATATTGGGCAATATAGGAAACGTATGAAGGGGCGGTTGTGGTCGCATTGAAGATGGTGAGGGGGAGCGTTGTGGATGCATAGGTTGAGGAAGCCGAGAGCGTCCCTGCGGTGATAGAGAGGCCATTACCGAGGGTTACTGCTCCTGTTGCGCCACCGAGGGAATCAACTTTTGTGCCTGTAAGGTATCCCGCGTCGTTCGTAAACTCGGAAACATTGTCGCCTTGGAGCGCATACGTTCCTGGTTCGTCGGGAAAGCTAAAGATGCGGTCGGCGGTTAGCACCGTAGAATCTTGGATGGCGTTATAGCCATTCCCGTTTTGGATGCGGAGGTTGCCGCCTTGCGCATAGATGGTGACGTTGCCGCTAGCATCAACACTAAAAATCGGGTTGTTGGTCGCCGTTTTATTCCCGAAGTAAAAATTCTCGGTGTTGGGGTCGTAGCTCACGAATCCCTGGCCGATGTCCACTTCTTCGGTAGAGGAGTTCGCGGTAAGCCAAGAGTATCCAGCTGCCGTAGTTGTGCCCGATGAAAGAACGGGGATTTCGGAAGCGGTGCCCGTCGTTACATTCAAACCACTCCCGCCGCCACCACCGCTCGTGGAGGTCACATATCCTAACGCTGCGACATTCGTATTCAGCGTAGTAGTAGACAAGCCAAGCGTGGTCACACCTGCGGCAGTGGAACTCGTGAGCAGGCCGCCGCTCACGGTAATTTTCTGGGCTGCTGTCGTGTCGCCGTTAATAGAGGTCACCGCTGCGGTCAAATAGTTGCCCGCCGCCTGCAAACCGAGCGACGACGTTGCCAATGGTATCCAGTAGGTGCCATTCCATTCCAATACCGTCCCCGTAGCGGGCGCCGTACTGGTGACTGATTTCCCCTGAAGCGCTACCACGTGCATAGCGGGGGCAATGGAGGTAGTGCCTGTAGCGGTACCCGTGGCGTCCCCCGATGCCGTGAACGTAATCACCTGGTTGGTACTTGTGGTGATGTAACCAGGGTTCGTCCAGGTCAGGTTCGTGGAGGTAGTGCTCGTTGTTTCGCCCAATCCCGTTCCGCTCGTGGTAATTGAGTAATTCCCCTTACCGCCATTCAGGGTATTCACCACATTCGTGCTCGATGGCAAAAAGTTGAAGCTGCCCGTAATGCCGATAGTGGATTCTAAAATATTGGCCCACTGTGAAGGGATACACTGACCAGCGGTATAGTTATCGAGAGCACCAGGCCATACACTATTCGCACACGCACCAAGGGCACGTGGCAAAGAACCCAAGGCGAGAATACCCACTGTGATGAGCGCCGCCGCGATAAATTGCTTGATGTTCATTACGATTTATTCTCGTAGGTTAAAAGCACGGTGTACTGCGTCGTGCTCGTCGGATTATCAAAGACCGCAGAATCAAACACGCCGATATCAAATTCACCGCTCCCGATGGTGCTCGTGACGGCATAGGTTAATGTCACGGCAGTAGATTTACTGACCGCCGTCAGCGTATTCGTCGCCTTTGAGGTGCTTGTCAAACTGACGCTCGTGGCTTTCGTGCCATCCGTCAAACTGACGGTATTATCCTTTGACGTATAGGTAAGCGTAACGGGCATATGCTAAGACCAGGTTTGTTTGATGGGGGCGAGATAGTTCACCATGTCCTGGTCTTTCATCGGGTAGTATTCGCGCAAACGTGCTTCGTAGTCCGTGAGCATCGGCATGAGTGCTTGTGCAATCGAGGGGGCATTGATGGAGCACCACTCGTAGGATGCGCCAATCGGAATCATCGGCTGGAACGCAGCATCAATGCCGAGCGTCTTTGTGGTGTCACTCGATGCAAATTCTGACGGCTCACGCGTGAACTCAATGCGTGCTTTCGCGCCAGCGGATACCTGGCTCGATGTTGCCATCGGATAGATGAACAGCGACTGCGCCTTAATGTCATAGAAAGGATGCGTGATGTCGGAAAAATCATCCGCATCAATAATCGTGTCGTTGCCAAACCCTACGTTGCTCGAATCCGTGAACGAACCCGAATCAAAGGGGGTCACCCGCGACCAGTTCGTGCCATCGTAAGTAATATCCACACGCTTCAATTTCAAAAGTTTTGCCGCAGCGCCCAGGGGATAGTCACGCTGTAGCGCGACGAGTGGAAACGTCGCAATAGGGTAGTTCGTGTTCGTGGGCGTTGAACCATCCGTCGTACCAATATCATCCCAATCCCAGTCGTTTGTGGACGCCAAAATCATGGTCACCACTTTCTGGTACCAGGAATTGATGATGCCCGTGAACTGTTTTAAGAGGGTCGAATTACCAGAAATGCCCGTGTCGCCGAGGGCACAAAGAATTTCGCACCGTTGAATAATCCCGTTCTTATTAGTGGTATCCGAAAAGGCGATTGCCAAAGGAGTGGTGATTGGCCACTCCGCTTATACACGTATTTTAACAGTTTTCAAGGAAGGAAGTCAAACGGTTCCCCTTGTTGCTGTGCTGGGTTTCCCAATTTTCGGGACGCCCACCGCACTCCTCTTGTGAAAAGCCAATACACTGGTTTTGACGGTCAATTATTATGCCTAATCCTGACTTTTTGGCAATATATTGGTTTTCACCACCATAGAATTTGTCCATTTTCTCGTTAAAACGGGGCATAAGTGCCCGCGGACAGGCCGCCCAGTTCAATTCCCAGTGCGAAAAACTGCCCGCCGCCAGCTCATCCTCGCCAAAAACGCGGTTATCCACCTCCGAAATGCCTTCCAGGCCGTCTTGCGCCTTATGGCCGACGCCCGTAATGAGTTTTTCGGGGAATAATTGGTAAATCTCCCAGAAACGTTCGAGGCCGTTCGCGGGAATCCATATAAAATCCTGCAAAAAGACCAATAGTTCGCCCTGTGCCCTATCGAGGCAGTCATTATAGGCACGGTTGAGGTTCCAGGCATCCCCATCCTCCTTTTTTCGTGGAACGAACGACCCCAGTGCTTGCTCTGCGGGTACATCCGCTGCCACAATGACCTCAAAATCACGGAAAGTTTGCCGTTCAAGATTTTCCTGGAAAATAGCAGACCACCCTTGACGATTGGTGACGCAAATGACGCTTATTTTCGGCATAGCACAAATTGGTTTTCGAGGCGCGCCTTCACGACGTGGTCGGGGAGGTGCTGGGCAAAGAACGGCAGGGGGTCATCCGCGGGATGCCACTCAATAATGAGTGTAGGACACTCCTTTACGATAGAGGAGTGCTCGATGATATTCACTTCGCCACCCTCGACATCCATTTTGATGCAATCGGGCGGCGTGAGGTTGAGAGATTCAAGCGTGCACAGTTGAACCCGTTCGCCAATAGCAGTACGCGTGCCCTGCGTTGGCACAAATTCGAGAAAATAGCCGCCGACGTTATTATCACCCTTCTCCATTATCTCACCCTCATCCGCACCATAGTAGATGCCCACATTGACGCAGGTCGCCGTCACATGGCCTTGGAGATATTCAAAATTCTTTTTCACTGGCTCGATACAAATGGCCTGCATCTGGGGAAAGCGCTCACGCAGCACAAAGGTGAATCCTCCCACATTGGCTCCGATGTCATAGAGAACGTCTACGGGCGGCACCGCATCGAGGAGTCGCTGGAATGGGATGCTGCGCCATTCCTGTATGGTAAATTTCCAGTGGTCGTCTTGTGTTGCAGGCATCAGAGTTGTGTTAAACCATATTCCAGTTTGTCGGCATAGTGCTTCGCCGTCCACTTGGATAGGACGTAGGCACGCGAATCTTGGCGCAATGCCATCGCCCTGGGCAGCATATCCTTAATCGCCTCCACGCTCGCGTAGCAAACGAGGCCGCATCCTGATTCCTCGACGAACTCTTTGTTCTTCGGTGCATCGTGCATCACGATAACGGGCACATTGCACGCCATGGCTTCGAGGGTCAAACGCTGGCCACCGCCCCATTCGCCAGCAGTATTCAAAACACAATTCGCCGCATTGAGGATGGGCGGCACTTCCTCTGAAAGTAGTTCATCGCGCGTTTCCACGCCGTGCTGCTCGCATACCTCATAGGCAATCGTTTCATGCGGCTGCTTTTGGCCAATCCAAATACCACCCTTCCCTACGGCTTTTGCAAAGAGTTCGGGGCGCTTCCATAGCGCAAAAGAACCAGCGAACGCGGCCGTGTATCGTTTTGGCACCTCCATCGGCTTGTATAATTGCTCATTCACGCCGAACGCACGCATGAATGGCTTACCGAGTAGGGCGAGTTCAATCTCGTTGATTTCGCTTTCTGTGAAATAGAGGTCAAAGCCGTCTACGTTACCAGGTTCAATCGGCCCTCCCGCAAAACAGATGGCCTTCTTGAACGGGTACTGCGTGACGAGATTCTTTGTACGTGCGGTGAACGGTGCCCAGTAGAGAATAGCATCGGGCGCAAAGGCCATGATGGCACGCTCGTCATCGGGTTCGAGGCAAAGTATCTGGTGCCGTTCTTGGAGAATTTGAATCGCCGCCCACAGGCCGTCATGGGTACGGTCAGGCCAACGATAAGATACCCCCTCCCAGAGAAATGCAATCTTCATTGTTTGAGGCGCTCCATTTTTAGCATGGGCGCTAGGGCTTTACTGGATTTCAATTCCACATTGCGATAGTCACCACACTTTTGACACAAGAGATGTTTCACATAACGGCCGCCGTATACTTCGCGTAATGGTTTCGGCGCTTTCTGGTTGGCGATATTCCCCATGTAGGGTTCATAATCGTCAATCATCATGTACTGATGCCCCGTACGCTCACAGGAACCACGTGATTTTATAGGCTCAGAATTAACAGGGACATTCCCGTTCATTGTAGATGTTGATTCCATTCATTCGCCACATTATCCCATGAGAATTGCTTGGCGGCTTCCTGTGCTTCGCGGGACGCCGCGCTCGTGCCATCTTTGTCCTCTACCCAAGCAATCACCTTGTCTACGTACTCTTGCTGCCACTGCGGGCTGTGCATATCACCTTTCAATTTCAATCCCACTTTCTGCGTTTCTGCGAGCGCTGCAAATCCCGTCGTGAGCGGAATCACGCCAGCGGCCTGCATCTCACACGCCGTGATGCAATGGATTTCGGGGAAGTAGGTAGGATAGAGCCAATAGGAGGATTTCATCATCTCCCGCGCTAGTTCTTTTTGGCCAACACGTTCATGGGATACCACCCCTGGTTGGTTCAGTTGCGCCTGGATTTTGCGCATCCAGGTCATGCGTTCGGGATTGTGCTTCTCAATCTCATAAAAGGTGTTCCAGCCGTAGTAGGTATGCAGCTCAGCATCGGGGAATTTCGCTTTGAGCTGCGGCCACAACTTCAGCACAATATCGAGGCCACGGTTCGGGGACGAGGAGTAGATGAAACGGTGCGCTTGGCGCTTCTCCTTCGCGTCAAAGCGTTTGAGGTCAATGCCATTGCCGACTACCACGAATTTTTCGTTAGCCACCTTCGGATAGAGCGAGCGGTGGTAGTTGGTTTTCACGAAAATCTTATCCATACGAGCCACCCGTTCAGGCGGAAAGTCCGCGGGGTTCATCACGTCATGCAGGTCGAGGATGCGTAAGCGGCCCTTCACCTCGTAATCAAAGAGTTCAGGCAAGCGCCATACCCACAGCACATCGAAAGTATCCTGCCAGTTGAATTTCCAATAATTCTCGTAATGCACACCGTCTACCGTAAAGCCGTCAGGGGGCGCATCGCAGTTATTAAACACAGTAACTGACCAACCGTACTTCACGAGGCGCTTTGAAAGTTCGATGACCGCCGTTTCTGAGCCACCAATGCCTTTACCATTCTCATCGCCTGGACGCCACACCTCGGCGGACGAACCACAGTAAACCGCCACGGATTTCTTCGGCCACACCTTCGGCGGAAAGTACGTATGCCGCAATCCTAAAATCAGTTCATGGTCGCTAATCTCCCTGGGCACTGAATGGAGCAGGGGAACAATCTTCGCTTCCTGCTTGTTGTCGCGTAGCGCTTTTGCAATATCAAAATAATTATTGGCGAGCTTATGCTTCGTGCGTAGGAACTGAACCAACTCCTGCAACTCACGTGCGTTCTTATCCTTGGGGTCGGCTTTGAGCGCCGTATTGACCGCCCGCAGACCGTCATCGAGTTTACCGAGCTGCGTGTAGCACATGCCAATCGCAATCCATACATCGCGCTTCATCTTCATTGGATTGTAGGACACATCGCCCGTCTGCTCCTGCATCCCAAGCGCCGTTTTCAGATTATAGAGCGCTTTATTCCACTCCTTCTGCATCATGTAGGCGTTCGCCTTGCGCACATACGCTTCGCCATATTCTTCCATTTCCAGGATGGCATCATTGTACATGCGAATGGCCTCATCGAACTGCTGGGTGTTCATAAACGCATCGCCCATCAAGAGGCGTGCTTCATAGCGTTCTTCGGGCCATCCCGACAGAGTGAGATATTCCGTGAGGGCATCAAGTGCCTTTTGGAACTCGCCCAACGCGAAATATGTGCGCCCCAGGTAAAACAGCGTGCGTGGTTCGTTCTTATCGCGCTCACGCTCTTTGAGCAGGATGCGCAGATTGCGTTCAAAACTTTCTTTCTGGCGATGGCCTTCCGTGTGGTGCACGCGGGTACATAATTCGGTCTTTGTCCACTGGACGGGACGCAAGGGTAACGCGTCCTCATGAATAGCACCCTTCCAATCCCAGCTGCCGTCGTTCTTCAGTAGTTGTGGTTTCCAGTGTGCATCAATACAGTGACCATTCTCATCGAACTGGTACTGGTAGTAGAAGTAATAGCCACCGACCCGTGTTTCCTCTGCGGCACGCACGAGGTCACGCAACCGTTCAGGATGTAGTAACGTGTCATCAGCATCAAGCCAGAGGTACCAATCGCTTTGTATCTGGTGCAGATTGAAATTCCGTGCCGCTGCAAAATCATCTATCCATGTAAAATGCGAAACGGTGGCACCATATTTCAATGCCACCGCCTCACACTCTGCATTTTGCCCCGTAACCGTGACGTGTATTTCGTCTACGGAGGACGCCACTGAAGCTAAACAACGTTCAAGCGGCGCGGCTTCAGACGCATCCGCCTTCACTATCATGCCTAATCCGATTTTATTCTGCTTTGCCATTGCCTACTCGTGCAGCGGGGCCAATGTACTCAACCTTTAACCACTGAATCGCTGTGGCGGCGGCACCCGTATGCTGCTCAAACGCCCGTAATTCAGCGAGCACGTCCGTCATATCACTGGCCAAGAAATACTGACTCTTGGTCTTGTCTTCCACGCTCGTCTGGTAGTACGCCTTGTAGATGTTCATGTTTTTTTAGAGGTGTTGAATCCAGGAAACCGCTTGCGGAACTTGCTCAACTTATTGCCGTCATTTTCTAAGAACTCTGGGTCGAAGGTCATGAGTGCAATGAGCAAGCCGTTCGGCAATCCTATGCCGAGGCGCATCGTAGAATTGCTGTCTTCCACGTTCACGCCAAAATCATTATACGCATTATCCCGCTGCCAGCGACAATAGTCAAGCGCCTCACTCACCTCCTGTGGGTGCAGACGCGCATATTCCTGGATAATGTGGTCTACGCGCCCCCAGTAATCGTGCTCACCCACCCCCATGGCCTTGGCGGTGTCCACTTTACCGACGTACATCTTCCCCTTGTCGTATTTAAGGTGTTCGTAGCGAGTATCGCTCATGTTGTTTCCAATTCGTCTTGGCCCCCCAGAATTGGATTAAAGGAGGCCAAGAACAACACTACGAGGTAAGACCCGTGTAAAGGCCACACGTGGCCTGGCCGCGGTGTTCCAGTGTCGCTTCCGTCACGATGAACGCACGGCGGCGGTCACCATCAGGAGGCAACGGCACCGTGCGCGTCGGGCGCAGGTACGACTTGCGGATATACTCTGGGTTGATAGCCAAGAGGTTAAGCGCGTTCGCACCTGACGGGACGTTACGGTGAAGGAAGATTTTGTGCACGCCGAAGTCCGAGTAGATGACCTCTACAGGGGTGTTCAACATGCGCTCATCAGCATCCTGGTAACGCGTCAGCTGGGTCGTGAAACCCGTGATGTCGCGCTTCAGGGTGGCACCCGTGTAGACCTCCGAGGCCACTTTGCTCGTTTGCGCCCAAATCAGCTGCATCAGGTTTTGGAACTGTGCAAATGAGAGGGACGTGCCCGAAGCCAAAGCAGTCGCGTTGGTCGTCACGGCGTTCAGGATACCCGCCAAGCGGCGAGCAACTCCCGAAGAACCAGAGGCCGTCGAACCTGCCATAAAGGCAAGCTCAATGTCCGTGGCGTGCTGGATGAGGTTCTTCTGCAACTGGTAGCTGTACGGTTCCACGACGCCCTTCACTGCGATTTCGGTTTCCGAAACCTGGATGGGCTGAATGAAAATCTGACAGATGTTCAACTGACGGGCGGGCTGCGTCAAATCCGTTGCAGAGAACGAATATGCTTCAACCTGCGCATTGTCAGAATACGTGGTGAACGTGTCCGTGGTGTACTCGTGCTTCGTCTGCATTGCGGGCGAACCCATAGGCAGTCCCGAAAGCAACGGCGTTTCCGACGGGGATACGTTCGTTACCACATCAATCAGGTCTTCACGCCGAGAGGCGTCCTGGTAGGTAATAAGACCAATAGGCATTGCGATTTACTTCATCGCCTACTCCGACATGAGGTCGAACCCCTTGTATTTACGAAGAAACCCAGACCAATCTTTGGTCTTCTTCGCTTCTTCAAAGTCCTTCATTCGTTCCTCTGAGGGAGCATTTGAATAAACACGGTTGCTCGACACTAACGGCTGGCGCTGGTTTTGGAGATTTTCTGCCGCCGTCGCCTTCTCGTAAAAGGTTTTGAAGGCAGGAAGCTGCGCTACTTCGTCGTAGCTTTTTCCCTGGTTCGATGTTTTTAACGCATCGAGAATGGGGGCGTACTCCACAAGTTCTTTGTGGGTACCATACCACAAGTCCCGCTCGTATTGGTCACGTGAAACGAAGTTTGACGTGTCCACTGAGGGTGCTTGCGGCTGGGGCTGCGGCGCAGCGGGCTGCGGTGCAACAGGGTTGTTGTTTGGTTGGTTGATTAACTGTTCCATGACTTTTAACGCCTGAAATTCTCCGCCCTTCGTGGCTTCGAGTTGCTCAATGAGTGGACGATACTTACCGAGCTTGCCGCGGTCTTTCGCGGTATTCTCTAGTCCCTTGTAGGCAGAGGCATCATCTTGGAAGGTGGTACCGAGGGCGCGGTTCACCACTTCCGCCAATCCCACGACTACCGAGGTATCATTCCCTCCCACATTGGGCTGTCCTTCTCCTGTGGCAACGTCCACCACACGAGGTACGGATTCAGGGGTATTGAGTTCGTTGTCTGGCATAGGTAAAACTTTATTGTTTTGCCGTTAAGCTCCTTACGACCTTTTAGCCGTCTGGCAAGAAGCTCATGTAGGAAGGCGAGAGATAAGCGGAGTAGGGCTTTGGTTATTGGTTTCTCACCTTCCCACATGGGATTCCTGCGAATCCCATGAACTTAGTTAAAGTTCTTTTTGTCGCCGCGGTGCGGGTTGCTGGATTCGGGGTTGAAGGTTTCAAGGGGATTGCCCTTTTTACCGTCGCCGTTATCCATGTATTCGTGGTCGGTCTTGGCGGGTGCCTCGTTGTGGGTCGTTTCCGAGTGCCGAGGGTCGAATTCACCGTACCCATTACCCTTCAAATCGTGCTCCTGAAATTCTGGTTCGTGCATCGGGTATGCGTCGGCAACATTCGAGAACGATGATGCGCCTGGAACGTCTACCTGCTTCTTACGAAGGTCAGGCACCGTCATTTCCTTCCAGTTCGGTTGATTTTTTGCGTCAGGCATTTGGTTTGTTCGTTTCAGGGAAATACGAGAAGTTTTCTGCGAGTTCGCTGTGGTCAATCATCACCTTGGCCGTTTCTACACCCACGTCAGCGCGGCCCTCAATTTGGGCTATCCACGTCTGAACGAGCGCAATCGCGGCTTGGCGATGTTCCATTTCACGCAGTTTTTGATTCGGGGTGAAGGTTTCAGGCAAGGTACTCCATGAATCGAGCTGAATAAACATCTCGTTCAGGTACTTCTTGGCCTGCTTCCAGTCATCATTATGCAGTAACCGCGAGAACGCGGCTCCCTCACTGATAACTTTTTGCGTTTCTGGGTCTGCGTGCATGGTATTAGCCCCGCATAATGCGAGCGTGCTTGCGTGCCATATTCTGAAATACAGCTCCCGCAATCTTCTTGGCGGACGACGCGCTCTTTCCCTCTGATTCAGCTTTTTTCTCAATCTTCGAGAAACCGCCCGTCTTGTAGTCACGCCCAAGTTTTTTCACCTGTGCCTTTCCTCGTGCTCCCTTTGGCTTCAAATGTGCCATTTCGTTTGGTTTGGTTTACGACCTTTATTGTCCAGTCGGTATAGCTTGTCCTTGCTGTTGCGCTTGGAGCGGGTTTGCTCCCTGGAATGTCGGTGGCTGCGGGCTATTCAACTGGCCTGGATTGCCCTGTGGCGCACCCTGGGGTTGTCCCTGCTGCGGGGGCGCACCTTGCGGCACACCGCCGAGCGTAGGCGGCTTATAGGGCAAGCCAAGCAAGTCGAATAACGCAGGCATAATCTGGTCTTTGTCCTCTGGCGCGAGCTGCAACATCTGTACCAGGCGCTGCGTCATGATGCCCTCGTCAATCTTCTCATTCGCAATATTCACTTCCACGTCGTAATCGAGCGGGTTCAGCATGTCTTCGAGCTTAATAAAGCGTGCCGTGCCTGATTTTTGGAGCTTCAAGAGCGCACGCTGGAGTTCGAGCTGAATCTGTTGCGGGTCTACCGCCTTGTTCTGTTCCGTGGCCTTGTCAATCTCCTCGCATAACAGTTTGAGCACAATGTGTTCATCCAACTCACGGATTTCATCAGGGTCGCCCGTGAAGCGAATCATCTGCCCCACGGTGAGGTTCTTCATGATAATCGGCAATGCCTGGTTGCGCAGCCAGCGTTCCAGGAACAAACCCGTGTTTTCCTTGATAAGCACATACGCGCCCTGGGCTGACGTGCTCTGAATCTGTGCGTTCGTGGCTGGGGTCGAAGCGGGCAACTCATCACCTGCCGAGATTTCCTGTGCCTGCGTCACGCGCTGTGCCCAGTTCCAAATCACCTGCTCATCCGTGTAGTTCGTCTGTCCCATCTCCTCCACCACAAACTGCTGCACGTCGTCCATATTGTTCACCATCACCGCGCCATTCACGGCCAAGCGCTGCAAGGATTGTGTGGTAATGCCACTGCCGCGCTTCACCTTGAATAAGCCGAGCTGCGCTACCTGCGCCCGCGTGCGGCGGATGTTGATAACGGCATTTGCGTACACCTGCATCGGTAATGCTTTCTCGGCAATACCGCGTCCCATCCAGCGCTGGGGCACACGCGTGAACCACGCTTCCTCATAACCCTTATTCTTGTTGTCCTTGCGTAATTCAGCATCATGGAAACGCCAGGTGCCGTTATCCCAGGAAACCGTCAGCTCGCCTGCCACTTGCTCCATGCGGTCATCGTCATTGCCCGTGAAAATGAACTTCGGTACCATGCCGCGCAAACGGTACACCTCCACAAAGAGCGTGTCTGATGGATAGTTCTGTAACTGCAACCAGGAATCATAGCGCGGTACTGTTTTGCGGCCTGTCACATCTTCCCAGTTCTTCCATTTGTTGCGTGCGGCCATCGTACGAAATTCGCTTACCGTTAAAGGAAAGCGCTCGGTCACCTTATCCGCCTCGGCAATCGAAGGCGATGTTGGTTCAATATAGAAATTAAGAAGGTTCACGATGCGCAGGTCAATCTGCTTTTTCACCTCCTCGGTGCTCCATACCACGGTGCCCCAGATGGAGAGATGGCGCAGCGCTTCTTTGAGCTTCTCGCCGAAGAAAATCTTATTCAAATGCGCACGCACGGCACTCCGCACAATCTTCGTATAGCCAACCGCTTCAGGGTTCAAAGCGTGAAACTCGATGTCCTTCGTGGAGAGGTCAATGTTCTTGACTACGGTTTCCGTGAGTGTTTCCGTGAGCGGTACCCAAATCTTGTCCTGCCCCGTCTGCGTGTCCGTGGGCTGGTCAAAGATGCCATAGTAGTTCTTTAAGAGCGTGCGGATGAGTACAGGCAAATTAAACGCCACCTGCGGGGTGACGTACACGATGCTGTTCTCCCAGGCCGACTTCTCTTGACGCACCACCCGACACGCTTCTTCTTCGGGCGTCGTCATCGGCACATTCTGGGGTTGTGAATAATCTACGATATTCGGCGCTGGTGCCGCGAAACGCTTTTCAGCCATTTAGTGAATGGCCATACTCCTTGCTTATGCGACTATTATACCATTCGGACATGTGTCAAGTAAAGTGGGTGCCATACATGCCAATTTCCGCACCCTCCACATCGCCAATCGGGTCTACGGGTAATCCCCACGCCGCCAATGCCAAGCTCATAATACGGTCGTCGGGCATCCCATCAGGCACCTGCATCTTGATTTTCGGCTTGCCTGTGGCCAGTGACACGTTCTCCGAGAGCACGTAGCGCATGGATTCCAGCTCCTTGAACAGCTCCTCATCGTTCGGCAGCCACAATTTCTGCTGCTCGATGTAGATGGCGAGGTTTTCCAGCAACTGACGCCGCGATGTTTCCGTGAATTTGAAGCCCTCCACGGGGTTTACGTTCAGGCCCATGTTCACGAGGTCGCTACAAATGGGGTCGCCAATGCCCGTTGAATCCACGTGTAATTCTGCCTGTAAAAACTTATAGGCCATCGTTGCAATACGCGCTTTCTGAAGGTTCCATTCCACCTGGTTGAAGCGGTCTTGCTTGCCCACGCGGAAGGTGTTGCGGTCAAGTGGCGTTAAGACCGTCCAATCATTATATTTGGCGAGGTCTACGCCTACCTGGAACGCATGGCGTACGTTCGGTTGCAGCTCGCCATCCCATACTTTCTGGCGCACATTGCGGAATACGCTGCCTGCATCGTCAATCGCCTTACACTCATACTCTTGCTCAAACAATGCGCGTGGCGTCGTGCGGCGTGCTTCGTCTAATTCGTCCTTATTGATGGCATCGGTCTGGTAGACGTTCAGTTCCTGCGTGAACCACTGCGGATTATCACGCATCGTGTTAATGAGCTTCCACGCATGGTTCTTCCCGCGATAGGTAAAGATGAAGGTTGCGCGCCCCTTGTTCTCACGCATGACGGGCTGAATAATGGCCGTCCAAATCTGCTCATTCATCTCGGAATACTCGTCGAATACCACGTCAATCGGGTTGATGCCACGGTGCGCATCGGGGTTTTCACAGCCCACAAAGCGCTGGATGGAACCGTTCTTCCAGTAAATAGCAAGCTCGCTATCGTTCTTGCGCTCCACTAAATCCATCGGCACATGCTCACGCACAAGCGCATCCCACATGACCTGTTTGGCCTGCTTGTAGGTAGGAAGGAAATAGTAATAAATGCCTGGTTTTTGGAACAGGCGGCTAATTTGGCTGTTCAGTGCCGTCTTCGATTTTCCACTTCGGCGATGCCAGACGGCTATCCGAAACCGTTTGTCCGTCGAGAGGAACGGCATCTGATACGGCCGCGGCTGGTATTGATACGGTATTGTTATCACTTTGGCTGCCTACTCCGCCTTCATAGTTTACGACCTGTACCTGAAGGCCACCGCTGTGCTCTAATTCGCTCTTATCCCGCCAGCCGTAATTGTTTTTGAGGTTGAAAATCGCGCCGACTTGGTTTTTTCCTGTGAATAAATAGTCCTCCACCCATTCATGGCAACGCATCTTGGCCTCTTTTATTGCGTCAGAATACTCTTTGGCATTTTCAATATCAGTACGGTCAGCGTAGGTTTTCTCATAGTCTAGGAGTGTTTCACGTGAAGTACCAAGCGCTAACGCTAATCCTGTTATCGTATATGGTTTATTTGCCTTTGATTGCGCCGCAAAATAGGAATCTATGGCCATTTTGAGGGCATCGAGGTCGCTGAATTTAGGGGGACGGCCTGGTTTATTCGCCATGATGGTAGAGAATGAGCGCAACCGCTAAAAAGGTGACCAATCCAGCTATCCACCCAGAAAAAAAGACGATGGCCTCCTTCATTTTGAGCGGCGTGCCATTGATTCAGCGATGGCCACAATTTGCTTACGCGCACGCTTTTTTCCTGCTGACTTGTTAGCGTTTGCGTGATATAGCTCCTTGATATTCTGACTAATCGTGG